>Ga0307277_10000390_pt1 | contig 15996 bp, 14 predicted proteins | sample ER_DNA_116_FD_194473 | JGI IMG/M metagenome (GOLD analysis project Ga0307277, IMG submission 194473) | Bulk soil microbial communities from the East River watershed near Crested Butte, Colorado, United States - ER_DNA_116 | ecosystem: Environmental > Terrestrial > Soil > Floodplain | place...
CTCGAGTCGAGCCGGCGCAAGTGCGCGTTCCTCGAGCGCTGGGCCCGCGAGCTTCCGAACGTGCACGTCGTCTGCGGCCGCGCCGAGGAGCAGCCCGTCGACCACTGGGGCGTCGCCGTCGCGAAAGCCCTGGCGAGCCCGCCGGTTGCGGCTGAGTGGTGCCTGCCGCTGGCCGCCCCGGGAGGCGCGGCGATCCTGTTCGTAGGGCCGAGTGCCGAGCTCGGCCGCGTTCTACTCGTGGCCGAGCAGCTCGCCGCCGAGCCGGCCGAGTCGCCGTCGGGCCTGCTCGTCCTACGCAAGGTGGGGGCTACGCCCCCGGGTTTTCCGCGCAGGCCGGGCGTCGCGAGGAAACGTCCGCTTGCCTAGCTAGCGTGGCCGTATGCCCGGCCGGGTGTATGCGCTTGCCAACCAGAAGGGCGGCGTCGGCAAGACGACGACCGCGATCAACCTCGCGGCCTGTCTCGCCGAGGCCGGCGAGCGTACGCTGCTCGTCGATCTCGACCCACAGGCGAATGCGACTTCCGGGCTTGGCGAGCAGGCCAACGGGAGCTCGTCGCTCGATCTCCTGGACGGGGTTCCGCTGGAGCGGCTGGCGAAGCCGACTCGTTTCGCGCGGCTGGAGCTTGTGCCCTCGCGGCCCGAGCTCGCAGGAGCCGCGATCGAGCTCTCGCGCCGGCCGGACGGCGAGCGCTTCCTTGCCGAGAGCCTCGCCGGCTCGGTCGAGGAGTACGCCTTCGTCTTCGTCGACTCCCCGCCGTCGCTCGGCCCGCTGACCGTGAACGCGCTCGCGGCGGCGGATCGCGTGCTCGTTCCGGTACAGGCCGAGTACTACGCGCTCGAGGGGCTGGCCCAACTTGTGGGGTCCGTCGAGCTCGTGCGCTCGCGGCTCAACCCCGGGCTCGCGATCGGCGGCGTGATCCTGACCATGGTCGACCGCCGGACGCGTCTCGCCGCGGACGTCTCGGCCGAGGTGCGCCGGCACTTCGGCGAGCTCGTCTTCAGGACCGCGGTGCCGCGCTCGGTCCGCGTGGCCGAGGCACCGAGCCACGGTCTTCCCGTGACCGCCTACGACCGCGACTCGGCCGGTGCCGACGCGTACTGGAAGGTGGCGATGGAGCTTGTCGGCCGTCCCTGAGAAACGGCGCGGCCTCGGCCGCGGGTTCGAGCTGCTGGTGGGCGGGCCCGGCGAGCCCGAGCTAGCGCATCTGCCGGTCGAGACGATCCACGCCAACCCGCGCCAGCCGCGCAAGCGCTTCGACGGCGAGGCGACGAGCTCACTCGCCGACTCGATCCGCGCCCAGGGCCTCGTGCAGCCGGTCGTGGTTCGCCCGCGCGAGGCGGGCGGCTACGAGCTGATCGCCGGCGAGCGCCGCTGGCGGGCCGCGCGCGAGGCCGGCATCCCAACGGTTCCGGCTCTCCTGCGCGAGGCCGACGACCGCGACTCGCTCCTACTGGGCCTGGTCGAGAACGTCGCGCGCGAGCAGCTCTCGGCGGTCGAGGAAGCGCGGGCCTACGCTTTGCTCCTGGACGAGTTCGGGCTCTCGCTGGGCGAGCTGTCGGAGCGCGTCGGCAAGGCCAAGCCGACCGTCTCGAACCGGCTGCGGCTGCTCGAGCTCCCCGACGACGTGCTCGCTCTCGTCGAGCGCGGCGAGCTGAGCGAAGGCCACGCCCGGGCGGTTCTTGCGGTTCCGGATCACGATGGCCGGCGGCGCCTCGCGCGCCAGATCGTGCGGCGCGGCATGTCGGTGCGAGCAGCCGAGCGGGCGGCTCGCTGGGCCGGCGCAAGGACCAAGCCGCGCAGGCAGACGAGGTTCGACCCGGCCCTGATGGAGCGCGTGCGCAAGGCCGCCGAGCGCGTGACCGGGTTTCCGGCGCGGATCGTCTCCGGCCGTCTCGAGATCGCCTTCAGCGACGAGACGGAGCTCGGCGAGCTCGCCGAGGCCCTCGAGCGGGTCGCCTAGACCCGCTTCTCAGGGGTTGGCCGTATCTCTCCCGGAGACCCAGACGTTGACGCCTTGACCATGCTGCCGAGCTGGCACCAGGATCTCGAGTCATTCGAGGCGATTTCCCAGGACGATGTGACGCGCGACCTCATGCTGCGCATGTCGGCGCTCTCGCAGTCGGGGAGCCTCGGGCCCTTCCTGTTCGAGCTCGCCCAGGACAGCGAGCTCGACGACATGACGAAGAGCACCCTGGCCGAGATCGCCGAGGATTCGGAGTTCCTGCTCGCGGTCGAGGACTACCTCCACCGCACAGAGATCCTCCACTAGCGCCTCCTGCGATCCTTCGGGAGGTGCCGCCGTTCCCGAAGCCCCGCTTCGCCTACGAGTACGAGCTCGACCGCGAGATCGCCGCGTTGCGGACGTACCGGCGCAAGAAACCGGCCGGCAGATTCCGAGGAAGTCAGCCGATCGCCTGCTCCTCGTGACCTGGATCCACCTGTTCTACCGGTCGCCCGATCCCGCTGACGTCGACCGGGCGCACGCTGGAGACCTTCGCGGTCGCGTGGTGGGCGGACCAGAAGCACCGGGACGCGCGCTCGCACGCCCCGGAGATCGCCCCGCTCGGCGACTTCAATCTGCCGAAGGCGACGCCCGGCGACCGGATCTTCGACGCACTCGTCTCGCTGCGGCTGAATGTGCCGCCGCACAGCTCCCAGATCGGCTCGGCGATTGCCTCCGACTCGTACTACGACCAGATCGTGGCGACATCGGGCTCCTCCCGCGCTTGCTTGTAGAGGAGATTCCTCCGTTCTAGGCTTGGGGCGTGGTTGCATGCCCGAACTGCGGTACGGAGAATCCGGCCGGGCAGAGGTTCTGTGGTGAGTGCGGGAGTGCCCTCGCGGTGCTCTGTCCTTCCTGCGCGACGCCGAGCCAGCCGGGACAGAAGTTCTGCGGTGAATGCGGGGGCCGATTGGCAGAGCCCGCTGCACCGCCTGTCGTCACTCCTGAGGCTCCGCTCGCCGAGCGCCGTCTGGTCTCGGTCCTGTTCGCCGACCTCGTCGGCTTCACCACGCTCTCCGAGGCGCGCGACGCCGAGGAAGTGCGGGAGCTCCTCTCGCGCTACTTCGAGTCCTGCAGGCGCTTGATCTTGCTCTACGGCGGCACGGTGGAGAAGTTCATCGGCGACGCGGTCATGGCGGTCTGGGGAACGCCCGTGGCACAGGAGGACGACGCCGAGCGGGCCGTCCGTGCCGCGCTCGACCTGGTCGCAGCCGTCTCCGCACTCGGGGACGAGGTGGGGGCGCCAGAGCTGCGAGCGCGGGTCGGCGTGCTGACCGGCGAGGCCGCGGTCACGCTCGGCGCCGAGGGCCAGGGCATGGTCGCCGGCGACCTCGTCAACACCGCCTCCCGCATCCAGGCCGCCGCCGATCCCGCGACGGTGCTGGTCGGCGAATCGACGAAGCGCGCGACCGAGGCCGCGATCGCCTACGCCGAGGCGGGTGCGCACGAACTCAAGGGCAAGGCCGAGCCGGTTCCGCTCTTCAGGGCGCTGCGCGTGACGGCAGGCCGTGCCGGCGCGCTCAAGGCCGAGGGTCTCGAGGCGCCCTTCGTGGGCAGAGACCGCGAGCTCCGCCTCGTCAAAGAGCTCTTCCACGCCTCGGCGGAGGAGAAGAAGGCCAACCTCGTCTCGGTCGTCGGCATCGCCGGAATCGGCAAGTCGCGCCTCTCGTGGGAGTTCGAGAAGTACATCGACGGCCTGGCCGGGGACATCTGGTGGCACCGCGGCCGCTGCCTCTCCTACGGGGAAGGCGTCGCCTACTGGGCGCTCGCCGAGATGGTGCGCATGCGCTGCGAGATCGTCGACGAAGAAGAGCCGGGTTCGGCGCGCGCCAAGCTGCAGGCCACGATCGCAGAGCACATCCCCGATGCCGAGGAGCGGGCCTGGGTGGAGCCACGGCTTTTCCACCTGCTCGGCCTCGAAGAGGGCACGCCCGGCGATCAGGAGAACCTCTTCTCCGCCTGGCGCATTCTCTTCGAGCGGCTCGCCGAGCAGGCGCCGACAATCCTCGTGTTCGAGGACATGCAGTGGGCGGATGCCGGCCTGCTCGACTTCATCGAGTACCTGCTCGAGTGGTCGCGCAACCACCCCCTCTTCGTCCTCGCCCTCGCCCGACCCGAGCTCGCCGACAAGCGACCGACGTGGGGCGCCGGCAAGCGCAGTTTCGCCTCGCTCTACCTGGAGCCACTGGCGCCGCAAGCGATGAGCGAGCTGCTGACGGGCCTTGTGCCCGGCCTGACCGAGGAGCTGCGTGAGGACATCCTGGAACGTGCGGAGGGGATTCCCCTCTATGCAGTCGAGACGGTGCGCATGCTGCTCGACCGCAGCCTCCTCGAGCAGGCTGGGAACGTCTACCGCCCCACGGGCCCGATCGAGACGCTCGACGTTCCGGAAACCCTCCACGCCCTGATCGCCGCCCGCCTCGACGGGCTCACCCCGGAGGAGCGCCGGCTCGTGCAGGACGGGGCGGTGCTCGGCAAGACGTTCACCAGGCAGGGGGTGGGCGCGGTCACCGGCATGCCGAAGGAGGGGCTGGAACCGCTTCTTGCGGCTCTCGTCCGCAAGGAAGTGCTCTCCATCCAGGCCGATCCACGCTCGCCCGAGCGCGGCCAGTACTCGTTCCTCCAGGACATCGTCAAGCGCGTCGCGTACGAGACGCTCTCCAAGCGAGACCGGAAGGCGAAGCATCTGGCGGCCGCCGGCTTCCTCGCCTCCACTTGGGGCGCGGAGGAGGACGAGATCGCCGAGGTCGTAGCGGCCCACTACCTCGACGCGTACGAAGCGGCTCCGGACGAGCCCGACGCGGACGAGCTCCGGGCCAAGGCACGCGAGATGGTCGTCAGAGCGGCAGAGCGCGCAGACTCCCTCGGCGCGAACGCCGAGGCCCAGCGCGCCTACGAACGGGCCATCGAGCTCGCAGACGACCCGCTCGTCCGGGCGGACTTCGAGGAGCGAGCAGGCACGATGGCCCGCATCGGCGCCCGCCCGGACGAAGCCGCCACACACTACGAAAGAGCGATCGAGCTCTTCGAGGCCGGCGGCGCCACGCATCCGGCGGCGCGGGTCTCGGCACGCCTGGCCGAGATCCTCTGGGACCGAGGACGCCTCGAGCAGGGGTTGGAGAACATGAACCGAGCGTTCGACGTCCTTTCCGAGGAGGAGCCCGACGAGGACCTGGCGGCTCTCGCCGCGCAACTCGGCCGCTTCGCGTTCTTTGCCGGCGAGAGCGAGCTCGCCTTCCGGCGCATCGAGTCGGCGCTCGATCTTGCTGAGGCACTCCTTCTGCCCGAGGTCCTCTCGCAGGCGCTCAACTCGAAGGCGATGATGCTGGCGGCACGCGATCGTCTCAAGGAAGGGCTCGCGTTGCTCAACTACGCGCTCGAGGTCGCGATCGAGCACGACAAACCCTCCGCCGCGCTGCGCGCGTACTACAACCTCGCCGACACGCTGACGCGGATCGACCGCTACGAGGAGGCGGCCAGCTGTATTCGAGACGGTCTCGCGCTCGCGCGCCGCGTGGGAAACCGTTACTGGGAGTGGAACCTGCTCGGCCAGGTGTATCCATTGTTCGCCCTCGGCAGCTGGGACGAGACCCTCACAGTTACCACCGAGCTACCGGAGAACGCGTGGACCGAGCTGCGCCAGCTCGCGGTGAGCATGTCGCAGACGGGCGTTCAAGTGCACGTACACCGCGGGCAGTACGATGAGGCGAGCCGCCTTGTGGACGCCTTCGAGCCGCTCGAGACGTCCGCCGACCGCCAGGAGCAGGCGGCCTATCGCTGCGGCAAGGCCAGCTTGCTGCTCGCGCGCGGAGACCACGCTGGAGCGCTCCAAGTTGCGGAGGCCGCCTTCGAAGTCCGCGACACGATGGGAATCTCCGTCGAGTACATCAAGGAAGCCTTCGCGATTGCCGTGGAGGCCGCACTCGCCCTCGGCGACACGGACAAGGCGGAACGTCTCATAGCAACGGTCGACTCGCTTCCGCCGGGGAGGTACCCACAGCTCCTGCGCGCTCAACGCGCTCGGTTCAGAGCCCACCTCGCGGTACGGCGAGACGATGCGGCCGAGGCAGAGCGACTGTTCAAGGGCGCGGCCGGGCTCTTCCGCGAGCTGGCTGTGCCCTTCTACCTGGCGGTGACGGAGCTCGAGTCGAGCGAGTGGCTCGTTGCGCAGGGGCGGAGCGAAGAGGCTGAGCCCCTGCTGACGGAAGCGCGCGAGATCTTCGACCGGCTCGAAGCGAAACCGTGGCTCGATCGCCTCGACGCCGTACAGGCCGAAACGCCGAGCCAGATCCCCGCCTAGATCGGTCAGACGAACTCGGAGAGCGGCGAATGGGCGATCGTGGATTCGAACCACGGACCTCCGCCTTATCAGAGCGGCGCTCTAACCAACTGAGCTAATCGCCCGAGGGCGGGTCAGTGTAGCCGCACCCGCTCTAGGGATGCGGGGTCCCGACCGGGATGCCGATGAGGCAGGTACTGCGGCTATGAAGATTGGCGATCTCGTTCTCTACCACGGCAGGGGTTACTACCTGCGTGGGCTCGACCCCATGAGCGTGCTCGACCGACAGGTGATCCTCGAGGACGCCGAGACGGGCGAGGAGCTCACGGCACCCGCCGCCGAGGTCGAGCTTTCTGAGGACGCCGAAGCCCCCAGGCCCGGCGAAGTTTGAGCCGCTACGCTCTGGCTATGATCGCGCGAAGGACGGCGCCCGATGTTTGAGATGGTCATCTACGGCGTGAGCTTCGACCTTGTCGGCAAGCAGCCGATCGTCCTCCTGAAGACCGCCGACGGAAACAAGTTCCTTCCGATCTGGATCGGCCATTCCGAGGCGGCGGCGATCCTGATGAAGCTCCAGGGCGCGAGCACCCCGCGGCCGATGACTCACGACCTCGTAACGGACATGCTCGGCCAGCTTGACGCCCAGGTCGTCCGGATCACCGTGACCGAGCTCAAGGAGAACACGTTCTACGCCAGCATCACGGTGCAGCAGAACGGCTCGGAGATCGAGATTGACTCGCGACCGTCCGACGCGATCGCGCTCGCCGTCCGGGCAGACGCCCCGATCTTCGCGGCCGAAGACGTGATCGAGGAGTCGGCGATCGAGTTCGAGGGCGAAGACGTGAACGAGGAGGAGATCGTCTCCGAGTTCAAGCAGTTCCTCGAGCACGTGACGCCGGACGAGTTCGCCGAGGCGAACGGCGAAGAGGACTAACCTCTAGCCGCCTCGCTCGATCTCGCGCTTGGTGAGGTCGAGCAGCGACTCGAAGATCTCGTGTAGGCCCTCGGCCGAGAGCGGGCCGCGGTTCGCACGCGAGAGGTACTGCAGCATCCACTCCTCGCGCTCGGGGTCGACGAACGAGAGCCCGCGTGACTCCTTGTAGCTCTTCAGCCGCCCGACGAGCTTGAGGCGCGTGTTGATCGCCTCGACGAGTGCGCGGTCGTTGTCGGAGATCTGCTCCCGGAGCTGGCGGATGAGTGGATCCTGTTCGCTCATCGTCCTCGCAGCTTGACGTACACGGGCTTCGCGCGGCCGTGCATGCTCAGCAGCCGGTAGACATACGTCACCCGCGCCCGCACGGACTGTCCGAGCGACGGCGTCTCCTCGCGGGCGTCGATGTAGATGCCGCGCCGCCGCTCGACGACGCTGAGGATTCTGAGCGTGTACCCCGTGCTCGAGCGAGGGCCGAGCGCGATCACGACGACCTGGTCGTGAGCCCAGTCGTGAGGCGGGAGCTTCGGCGCGCGGCCGGGCATGGTGGCCTCGAGGAGCCGCTCGAAGGCGCCGCGCGAGTGGTAGACGCCGATCACGCGGCGCGTGAACTCGACCGTGCCCATCCGGGAGGTGAGATCGGCCCACCGCACGGGATGCTCGCCGCCCATGCCCCAGACCTGCGTGTAGACGAGCCGGCCCGCGATCGCGAGCGCCAACGCCGCCACCACCGCAGCCTTGGCCCGAGGAGCGGTTGCCACGCGAGCCCAATCCGGTCGACCGGTCATTTCAGACGGACGCACGAGCTAAGCCCGTGCGTCCTGAGGTCGGCATCGCAAGCGACGCCTAATAGATGTAAACCGGCGCGCCGTAGTCGATGAGCGAGTACACGCGATGCGCGACCCAGATCGGGATGCGGACGCAGCCATGGCTCGCAGGGTACGGCGGCACGCTGTGGTAGCCGTGGATCGCGAAGGCGCCGACGAAGAACGACGAGTAATACATCTCCTTCGCGTTGTAGCCCGGCACCTTGCTGTACACGTGCCAGAGCCCGAGCGGCGTGTTCCCGGTCGCGCCGGTGGAGACGGGGAGGATCAACGCCACCTGCCCGCCCCGGACGATGAAGAGCACCTGCCGCTCCTTGCTCACCTCGACGTGGTCGCCGCCGTAGCGCGGGGTCGGGACGTGGGCCGCGCCGAGCTCTCGCCAGAAGCGAAGGTCGACCCGGCCGGTTCGCGGCAGGCCGTGCAGCTTCTGGAAGGCGACGACCGCGTCCGAGGTGTCGCCGCCGTAGTAGCCATCCACACGTGCGAGCGCGAAGTGGAGCTGGCTGAGCCGTTGCTCGAGCCCGAGCACGCTGGTGCCGCGGCTGCCGAGGCCGAGGGCGGGCACGAAGACCGTTTGCTGCAGCTCCCGCCGGTTTGCGGCGTAGCCCTGTGTAGGCGCGATTCTTACGAGGACCCGATAGGTCGCCGCCCGGCCGGTGCCGAGGCGGATGCGGAGCCTGCCGGCGCCGGTTCTCGTGATGAGCAGCCGCCCGTTGCGCCAGACCCGGACGGCGAGCGTTCCCGCGGCGGCAGGTCGCTCGCGCACCGTCAGCGCGAGGGGGTGCCCGATCTGGCCGGAGCCGTGGAAGGCAGTGTCGAGCCCCGGCCGGACCTTGAGGGCGACCGCCTTCGAGACGGCCCCACCGTAGCGGACGGTGTACTGCGCATCGGGCGTTCCGACGCGCCCGGCGAGCGAGTAGCGCCCGCCGCGGCCGGTCCTTCCCGAGGCGATCTGCCGGTTGCCGCGGAAGAGCGCGATCCGAGCGTGCCTCAGACCCGGTACGAGGCGTCCGTGGAAATGGAGCCGCTGCTGGTAGCGCCCGACGTGGGGAGCCGTCAGCGTCAGCCCGAGCGAGGTGATCGTCGCCTCCGCCGTCGCGGTCTCGCCCGTGAGGCTGGTCGCGGTCACGCGCGCCTTGAAGCGCCCTGCCGAATAGCTGTGCTGGACGACCGCGCCGTCGGCGGTTGCGCTGTCGCCGAGCTCCCAGTGGTACGTCGCGGCGTCGCCGCTTGCGGTGAGCGTGACGGCGAGAGGGGCCGGCCCCGTGGAGACGCTGGCCTGGATGCTGACCGCCGGAGGTGCCGCGTGTGCCGCCGGCACGAAGGCGAGAGCTGCCACCAGGATCGCCGCACGCCGCACGCTCGTGAGCATAACGAGCGGACTACCTGGCAAACGCCAGGGCAAGGGCGGCGGCGTTGAAGAACGCGTGGAAGAAGAATCCGGGCAGGATGCTCTCCGTGCGCAGCCGCAGGATCGCGATGCCGACGCCAAAGATGAAGAGCGCCGGCCATGCCTCCACGAGCCCGTGCCAAAAGGCGAACGCGGCGGCGGTGCCGAGGACGGCCCAGGGGTTGCCGTAGCGACGGAGCAGGCCGAATCCGAGCCCGCGGAAGACCAGCTCTTCGACCATGGGCCCGAGGAGGACGACGGAGAACGCGAAGATCGCAAAGGCTCCCCCACGGCTCGGATCCCAGCGGGTGGGCTCGAGGCCCTGCTCGCGCGACGGATGGAGCAGCGGTTCGAGGAGCGATTCGGCAGCGAAGACGAGGACGAAGATGCCGAGCGCGAGCCCGATGGCGCGCGGCCACGAGCGGGGCCTGCGGATCCCCAGCTCGTCCCACGAGAGGCCGCGGGCGATCCAGAGGAAGATCCCGAAGATGATCCCGTAGACGACGAGCTCGCTGATCGCCAGGTCGTAGTGGTAGAGGGCGTTGCGCGGCGGCTTCATGCCGCTGAGACGCTGTGCGTAGTTGAGCGCCGCGAGTGTCCCGACGAGGGCGGTCCAGCCGACCAGCTTGCGATTCGTCACGACTACTTGAAGGCGCCGGGATGAAGGATCTTCGCGATCTGCACGAGCGCGTCGCCGATGGCCGGCCCGGGCGCGACCACCCCGGCCCGGAGGATGCCGAAGCGCCTCGTGCGAACGGCGCGAAGGCGCTTGGTCTGCGGATTCTTCCGCAGGTCGTCCAGGGTCGTGCCACTGTCGGAGGTGGCGAGGTAGACGTCAGGGTTCCTCTTGGCGAGCTGGCGCAGCGGGAAGGCTCCCTGCTCGGGCGCAGCCCCCGCGATGTTGTCTCCACGGGCTTCGAGCACCAGGTCGCCCAGGAGGCTCCGCGAGCCGACGGTGCTGAAGCCGCCCAGATCGACAAAGACGGAGACGACGGGGAAGCCGCTCAACCGGGCGGCGACGCGCTGTCGTGTGCGGCTGATCGCCGCGCTCAAACGCCTCGCGGCCACCGGTCTCCCGGTCAGGAGGCCGATGTCGTCGATGCCGTGCTCGACGTCGTCCAGCGACCCACCGGGCTCGACGTAGACCGAGGCGCGCGTCGCCGCCCGGGCACGCGCCAGGTCGAGGGGGTCCGCATCCTCCGAGGCGACGATCAGGTCAGGGCGCGCGCGGCGGATCTGCCCCACGAGCGGGAGGCCGACGAGCTCGTCGTTCACGGAGACGGTCCGTTTCTTGAGCCCGAGCGCCTTCAGGATTCGCCTCGGTCCCGAGCCGAGCGGTACGATCCGACGGGGGGCGGCGCGGAGACTGGTGGGCCGCTCCCCAGCTCCTTGCACGCTGACCGGATAGATCCGGACGACGGCTCCGGTCGGCTCCTTGCGCTCGCCACAGGCGGCTCCCATCGCGACCAGTGCGAGCGCACCGAGGAGGACGGCGCCGGCTCTCACGACACCCACCGCCAGAGCGACCACTGGACGACCGACAGGCCGAGCAGCAGCGAGCTGACGACGAGAATCGCGGTGTGGACGCGCGGCCGGCCACCGATTGTCGCGAGCGCCAGGAAGAACGGGAAGATGGTCAGGCCGAACCTCGGTAGCGAGAGCAGGGGCCAGGTCTGACTGGGGACACTCAGCGGGATCGCGAGGCTGACGGTGGCGAACAGCCCGTACGGTGCGCCGAACCGCCGCCAGACCACAATCGTCAGTGCGACGAAGAGGGCCAGGAAGGCCAGGTTCTGGAGGTTGAGCGTCGCCGTGCGGATCGCATCGGTGTTCTTGACGGCGGTCCAGTAGACGTGCGTGTGCGAGCCGGATGCGAGCTGCTCTAGCCCGGCCCACCCGGCGCGCAAGCCGTCCCAGATCCCGCCAAGCGGGCCTGCGGGCGAGAGGTGCCGGTTCCAGATGCGCTGGGCGTGCACAAAGGCCCAGGGGTCACCCTCGGCCCGCCAGAGGTAGAGCGGGTACGCTGCGAACAGCAACGGAGCCAGGGCGAGCGAGGCCAGCGCGCGCAGCCGGTTGCGCTCGCGCCAGGCGAGGAGGGCGAGTGCCGGCAGCAGCGCCACGCCGGTCGGCCGCGTCAGCAGGGCGAGTCCGGCCGCGCCGCCGGCCGCGAGAAAGCGCCGCCGCTCGGCGAGCACGAACGCCGCGAGTGTCAGCAAGAGGTAGAGCGACTCGCTGTAGACCGCCTGCAGGAAGAGCGCGAAGGGGAAGACGGCGATGTAGAGGACGGCGCGCCGAGCGCCTTCCGCTCCAAGACGCTCCTCCGCGATGCGATACAGGAGGAGGAACGAGCCGAAAGCCGCAACGAGTGAGACGAGAATCCCGGCCAGAACGTAGTGGCCGAAGAGCGCCCGGCCGACGATCGCCACGGCGACCGGATAGAGCGGGTAAAAGGCGGAAGCGGTGCCGCTCGCCGCGTCGTACCCGTGTTCCGCGATGCGCAGGAACCAGACGCTGTCCCAACGGGCCCAGACGTCCGTGAACGCGCCGAGGTCGTGGGTGAGCGAGGGGTCGTCCCACTGCCCGGCCCGCGGATTGCGATACGGCACGAAGACGAAGAACGCGAAGAGGGCGGCGGCCCAGATCGCCGCCCGGGTCCAGAGGAAAATCGCGGGCGCCGGATTCAAGGTTCGCGGCGGCAGCAGCTGGTGGCGAGCCGCCCGCGGCTCGCGAACGCGTTGACCGGCGGACACGGCGCGCGATGATACTCGGATGGCCGAGCGTCACTTCACGCCCGAGGAGGCGAACGCGCTGCTCGCCGAGGTCAGACCGGCGGCGGAAGAGCTGGTCGCCCATCGGCGCGCGATGGCCGACGCGGCGGCGGGGCAGGCGCATCTCGTCCAGCGGATCGCAGGCAACGGCGGCGACTTCGACCCGCAGGAACCGCGCTCGCTCGAAGAGACGTTCGAGCGTGAAGCCGAAGCGGTGGCGCGATGCGTCGAGCGTCTCGAGCGTCTCGGCGTGGTCGTGAAGGACCTCGAACGCGGCCTCGTCGACTTCCCGGCGCTCCACGACGGCGAGGAGGTGTTGCTCTGCTGGGAGGTGGGCGAGGACGAGGTCGCCTTCTGGCACGGCCTCGAGGAGGGCTTCGCCGGCAGGAAACCTCTGCCTTTCGACTAAGAGACGCTGGATATGCCCTGGTGGCATCGCCTGATCGTGCTCGGCGCGGTCCTGCTCGTGACCCTGGTCATCGCGCGGTTGACGGATCGCCGCTTGGCCCGCCGCGACCTGCCGCCGGCAGCCGCCACGCGCTACCGCGTCCTCCGCCGCAGCGTCGTCATGGCGATCGTGTTCGTCGGGCTCTTCTCGGCGCTGCTCGTGATCCCGCAGGTGCGCGCAGTCGCGACCGGGATCCTCGCCTCCTCGGCGGTGATCGGCATCGTCGTCGGCTTGGCCGCGCAGCGGACGATCGGGAACTTCATCGCAGGCCTTCTGATCGCGTTCTCGCAGCCGATCCGGCTCGGCGACCACGTCGAGATCGACGGCCTGACGGGCGTGGTCGAGGAGATCGGGCTGACCTACACGTTCATCCGGATCGCCGACAACGACCGGCTCGTGATCCCGAACGAGCGCATCGCCTCGGATACCATCCGCAACTCGTCCATCCGCGGACCAAGGAAGCTTGCACAGGTGACCGTCCAGGTGCCTCTCGATCGGGATCTCGACGCAATACGCGGGCTTCTGCGTGAGGCGGCCGGAGACGAGCGCGCCGAGGTCGCGGTGACCGGTCTCGAGGACAAGGCCCAGCTCGTGCTCAGCGTCTGGGCTGACGACGAGCCCGCCGCCGAGCGGCTCGAGAGTGAGCTCCGGCTACGAGCGCACGAGCGGCTGCGCGCGGCCGGAGTCTTTGCGTGACTCCGCCTCCTTCCAGGGGCTCTCGGGGCGCACGCCGTGACGACGATTTCGTGAGCGTGCTCCGCCGGACGCGCCGGCGGCGCGTGCGAACTCAGGGCCGGCGCAGCCGGCGACTGAAGCTCTTCCTGGGCGCCGTCCTGATCCTCGTAGTCGTGCTCCTCGCCTCGGGCGTCGGGGCCGTGGCTAAATTCCGCTCGAGCTGTGACCTGAACAAGCTGCGCCCGGTCGAGACCGGCCAGAACTCGTTCGTGTACGCCGCCGACAGCTCGCTGCTCGGCTCGATCCCCGCCGAAAAGAACCGCACGCGGGTGCCGCTCGAGAAGGTCGGCCACTGGATGCGACGGGCGACCGTCGCGATCGAGGACCACCGCTTCTACGCGCACGGCGGCGTCGACTACGAGGGCATCCTGCGCGCGGCCTGGAGCGACCTTCGTGCCGGTCACGTCGTCCAGGGCGGCTCGACGATCACGCAGCAGCTCGTGCGCAACCTCTACATCTCGAAGGAGCGGACGTTCCAGCGCAAGCTCAAGGAGGCGTGCCTCGCGATCAAGCTGAGCCGGCGCTGGTCGAAGGACCGGATCCTGGCCGAGTACATGAACCAGGTCTACTACGGCAACCACGCCTACGGGATCGAGGCGGCGGCGCAGACCTACTTCTCGGAGCGCGCCCGGCAGCTCGGGCTCGGACAGTCCGCGCTGCTCGCCGGCCTGCCTCAGGCTCCGTCCGCCTACGACCCCTTCCACCGGCCGGCCGCTGCGCTCGCCCGGCGGGATCTCGTCCTGCGGGCGATGCTCCAGTACGGCTACATCACGCCTGCCGAGTACCGCCACGCCCGCGCGCAGCGGAAGCTGGGGCTCAGGCCCGGGAAGCTCTACACGCGGATCAAGGAGCCGTACTTCTTCAGCTATGTCCGCGACAAGCTGATCGCCGAGTACGGCGCGAACACCGTTCGCTCCGGCGGTCTCCGCGTGTACACGACGATCGACCCCCGGCTCCAGCGTGCAGCAGCGAGGGCGATCCGCAACACGCTCTACCTGCGCAACGACCCGGCCGCCGCGGTCGTCTCGATCAGCCCCTACACCGGTGCGATCAGGGCGATGACGGCGGTGACGCCCGGCCGCACGGGGAACCAGTTCAACCTGGTCGCACAGGCTCGCCGGCAGCCCGGCTCGACGTTCAAGGTCTTCGTGCTGACGGCCGCCATCAACGAGGGCATGAATCCCGATTCGACCTACTACACCTCGGCGCCGTTCCATTACCAGCCCGACTCCTCCGCGCCCGCCTGGGACGTCCAGACGTACGACCACTCGTACGCGGGCTCGATCTCGGTGGCGAGCGCGACCCTCCGCTCCGACAACACCGTCTACGCGCAGCTGACCCTCGACGTCGGGCCGGACAAGGTGGCCGCGATGGCGCACCGGCTGGGGGTCAAGTCCCACCTCGACGTCGTTCCGGCAATGGGCCTCGGCGCCGATGCGATCTCGCCGCTGGAAGAGGCCTCCGCGTACGCCACGATCGCTGCGGGCGGGATCTACTCGAAGCCGATGGCGATCCGGGAGGTCAGGCTCGCGAGCGGCAAGGTCGACACGGACGCCGGCTGGGGCAAGCCGCAGCGCAAGCGCGTGATCTCTGACGGCGTCGCCTACGAGGTCACGCAGATCCTCCAGGACAACGTCTACCAGGGCACGGGCACCGGTGCGTACTTCGGCCGGCCCGCGGCCGGCAAGACCGGGACGACGGACAACCATGCGGACGCCTGGTTCTCCGGCTTCACGCCGCAGATCGAGACGACCGTGTGGGTCGGCTACCCAAGAGGCGAGATCCCCATGGAGAACGTGCACGGGATCTCGGTTGCGGGCGGCACCTTCCCGGCCTCGATCTGGCACCTCTTCATGCAGGCTGCGCTCTGGCGGCGGCCGGTGCTCGACTGGCGGTCGCCGCGCAACCCCGTCGTCTGGAGGCCGTTCACGCAGGGCGAGTACGGATCCAGCCTCTCGCCGGGTACGGGCTCGGGCTACTACTCGCCGACGACCTCGACCGGCACGACCACGCGCTCGACGACGACCACTCCGAGAGCGCACACGACCACGAGGACTGCAACGACCGTGGCCCCGCCTCCTCCGCCCCCGCCTCCGCCCGTGCAGCCCCCGCCGCCCCCGCCTCCTCCTCCACCCACGCCGTAGGAACATGAGGTCGTGGCGCGAGGCGGCCGGCGTGCGCGACGCGCTGCCTGCGGCGCTCGTGTCGATGCCGGTCTTCCTCGCCGCCTGCGCGGTGCCCGACGGCGGCCTCTTCCGTGCGGCGCGGTTCCGCGACGTTCACATCTATCAGGGCTACGCCGAGCGCTTCTTGCACGGTGCGCTGCCGTACCGGGATGTCTTCGTCGAGTACCCGCCCGGGGCCTTCGCCGTCTTCATGCCGGCGGCTGCCTTCGGCGCCTCGCACTACAACGCTGCCTTCAAGTCGCTGATGGCGCTCTGCGGGCTCGCGACGATTCTACTCGCGGCCCTGGTGCTGGTCGAGCTTGGAGCCTCGCGTGCGCGGATGCTCGGCGCCGTCGGGCTCCTGGCGCTCGCGCCCATCGCGCTCGGTCCGATCTCGCTCAACACATACGACGCCTGGCCCGCGCTGTTGACGGTGCTCGCCCTGTTGCT
>Ga0307277_10000392_pt1 | contig 15953 bp, 13 predicted proteins | sample ER_DNA_116_FD_194473 | JGI IMG/M metagenome (GOLD analysis project Ga0307277, IMG submission 194473) | Bulk soil microbial communities from the East River watershed near Crested Butte, Colorado, United States - ER_DNA_116 | ecosystem: Environmental > Terrestrial > Soil > Floodplain | place...
GTTCGGCCGGCGCACCTTCGACTTCGCTCGCCGGGTCGCGGTCATGGCCATTCTCAACCGCACGCCCGACTCGTTCTACGACCGGGGGGCCAACTTCGGGTTCGAGGACGCGCTGGCCGCCGGGGACCGGGCCCTGGCCGAGGGCGCCGACTGGCTGGACGTCGGCGGGGTCAAGGCCGGCCCGGGCCCGCCCGTCTCCGAGGCCGAGGAGCTGGACCGGGTGGTGCCGCTGGTCGAGGCGCTGCGCGAGCGCACCGACGCGGTCATCTCGGTCGACACCTTCCGGGCCGGGGTGGCCCGCCGGGCCCTGGCCGCCGGGGCCGACGTCGTCAACGACCCCTCCGGCCTGCGCGACCCGCTGGTGGCCGAGGTGGCCGCCGAGGCCGGGGCCGGCCTGGTCGTGATGCACACCGGCGGCCCGCCCCGCACCCGCCCCCACCGGCCGGCCTACGCCGACGTGGTCGCCGAGGTCCGGGCCTTCCTGGCCGACCGGGCCGCCCTGGCCCACCAGCGCGGGGTCCCGGCCGAGCGCCTGATCGTCGACCCCGGCCACGACTTCCACAAGAACACCTTCCACTCCCTGGAGCTGACCCGCCGCCTGGGCGAGCTGGCCGACCTCGGCTACCCCCTGCTGGTCGCCCTCTCCAACAAAGACTTCGTCGGCGAGACCCTCGACCTCCCCCTCGACCAGCGGCTGGAGGGCAGTCTGGCCGCGGCCGCGTTCGCCGTCGTCGCCGGGGCCAGCATCGTCCGCGTCCACGAGGTCCAGCCCACCGTCCGGGTGGTCCGCATGACCGAGGCCATCCTCGGCCGCCGGCCCCCGGCCGCCACCCGTCGGGGCCTGGCCTGAGGCCAGGCCCCGAGGGAGTCGCCTACGCTCGGTGCGCCCTGACGAGCAGGGTCGCCGCGCCCAGACCGAGCAGCACGAGGCCGACCAGCAGCAGGGGCATGGTGCCTGCCCCGGTGAACGGCAGCACGCCGCCGCCGACCGAGCTGCTCGGCCCCGAGGCCGAGGAGCCGCCGGCGGCGGTCGTGGTCGTGGACTCACCGCTGGTGGTGCTGGTCTTGCTCGAGATCGAGGTCACCTTCGACGTGGTCGTCGCCTTCGACGTGGTCGTCGCCTTCGACGTGCTGGTGGTGCTGCCGGACGTGGTGGTGGTGGTGGTCGGGCTGGGGCCGCAGCCGGTGACCCAGAAGACCTTGTGCTTGACGTCGGCGCCCTGGGAGCCTTCGGCGTGGACGGTCAGCTTGACGTGGAAGCCCTGCACCGGGTGGGGCTCGATGCCGGTGAAGTCCAGGGTGTAGGTTTCGCTGGCGTCCAGCCCGGCCTCGCTGCCCCCGCCGCTGTTGTCGTCTTCGCCGATGAACACCGTGTCGGTCAGCAGCACCTGGTCGTCGCCGGCCCGCTGGGTCGGCGGCTGGGCCTCGAAGGTGACGGTGGCGTTCAGGTCGCCCTCGTCGTAGCCGTAGAAGTCGACCTGGAAGACACAGCCGACATGCGGCTCGTTGTTGGGCAGGTCGTCGAAGGGGGTGTCGTCGATCTTGACGGTGCCGTTGTTCCCCGGCGGGTTCGCCGCCAACGCCCCTCCGGAGCCGACCAGCACCATCGCCGCGGCCGCCGCGGAGAGGGCGGTCACGACCACCAAGAGCTTGCCTCGCTGCCTCAAGAACACGGTCCACCTCACAAGAAGCCGGATCGGCACCCCGAGCCCGCCGAAGCGCCACCTCTGGGCGATATCGCCCTGTCCAGCACGAAGAACCCCGTTCCTCCGGAAGCGTTACAGGCACAGCCCGAGCTGCGGCTGTAACCCGAGCGGCTGGCCGGTCGTTCCTTCATGCGAGCCGGGGACCGGGGCCAAGGAGGGGAGGCCCACGGCGCCGCGCCGTCATGGGGATGCAGGTGGTGGCGCCGGGTTCACTCCGGCGGACGCAGACCTCCGCTCTGGGGATGGGCGGAGGTCTGCGCATTTGACAGGCCTGGAGAGCGACGTGCAGCGTGTTCGCCTCTGGAACCGGTCCCTCGGGGGGTAAGGATGATCGGCCCCGAGTTCCCGGCCGTGCTCGGAGCCGCCGCACGTGGCGACGAGGAGGCGTTCGGGAGGCTCTGGCACGACCTGCAGCCCCGCCTGCTCCGCTACTTCATGGTCGCCGTGCCCACCGCCGCCGAGGACCTCGCGTCCGAGACCTGGCTGGCGGTGGTCCGCGGCCTCGACCGCTTCCGGGGCAACGAGCCGGCGTTCCGGGCCTGGGTGTTCACCATCGCCCGGCACGAGGTGCTCGACTGGCGCCGCCGGGCCGCCCGCAGGGTGACCGAGGCCGTGACCATGAACGGCCTGCCCGAGCAGGCGGCGCCGGACGACCCGGCCGCCGCCGCCCTCGAGGACCTCTCCACCCGGGCCGCGCTGGCGGTGGTGGCCACGCTCCCGCCCGACCAGGCCGAGGCGATCGTGCTGCGCGTGGTCGCCGGCCTGGGGGTGGACCAGGTCGCGGGCATCATGGGCAAGCGCCCGGGCACGGTCCGGGTGCTGACCCACCGGGGGCTGCGCCGGCTGGCCGAGCGTCTCGGGGCCGACCGCATCTGGGGGGTGGTGTAACGCAATGGATGCCGACGACGCTTCCCCTGCTGAGATGCGCCGACGACCCGACCCCCACGCCGACCCGCTGGCCCTCGACGAAGAGACCGCCGAGCGGCTGCTGGCCGGCCAGCTCTCCCCGGCCCAGGCGCCGCCCCGGTACGCCGAGGTGGCCGCGCTGCTGGCCGCCGCGGCGGCGCCACCGACCCCCGAGGAGCTGGCCGGCAAGGCCGCCGCGCTCGCCGAGCTGCGCGCCGTGACCCACGCCCATGCCGCCATCCCCCGCCGGGCGGCCAGGCCGGCCCAGCGTCGCCGGGTCGGGCTGGTGGCCGCCGTGGTGGCGGGTGCGCTGGTGACCGGCGGGGTGGCCGGGGCGGCCACCGGCCACCTCCCAGGACCGGTACGGGATGCGGCCAGGAGCATCCTGTCCACGGTGGGAGGCGCGGAGCCGGCCACCCCGGTCACCTCCGGTCCGGCCTCGACGCCGCGCGCATCCACGCCGGGGTCCGCCGGCGCCGGCCAGGGCCCGGCCTCGACCGGCGCGACCGGCCGCGGTCCGGGGACCACCGGAGCCGCTGCGGCCGCCAACCCGAACCTGGAGAAGCTCTGCCGGGCCTACCTGGCCGGTGAGGGCGCCGAGCAGGGCGGGAAGCTGGACGCGGCCGCCTTCGAGGCGCTGGCGCGCGCCGCCGGCGGCAAGGAGAGGATCTCGACCTACTGCGAGACGGTCCAGCCCAAGGAGAGCAAGCCCAAGAAGCACCAGCAGCCCGCACCACCCGACGACCCCGGGCCGGGCCAGGGCCCGGGCGGCCCGTCACCCAGCAGCAGCGGAGACAACAACGGCCAGGGCGACCCGCAGGCCGACAGGCCCTGACCCGGTGGCGCCCCTCGCTCGGCGGGGGCGGCCCTTCCCTGGTCGCCTCCGCCGAGCGCCGTCGAAGGTCGTGGCCGGTGAGGAGCCTCGAGGGCCGCTCCTCGCCGGCCGCCCGCGCAGGATGGCGTTCCTCACCCTGGTGGCCGCCGTCACCGCGGCCTCGAACTCGGCATGCGACGGCGGCCATGGCCAGGCACCGCCCGCCGTGACGCGGCGGCGGGCCGACCCGGGTCGGGCCGCCGCGGACGCCCCGTTCTCGACCGCCAACCCGACCAGGGACACCCCATCCACCAGGGCTCCGGCAACCACGACCCCGGCCGCCAGGTCGGGCACGTCCCGGCCGCCGCCGATGGCCGGCCCGCGGCTGCTGTTCGGCATCGGACCCGAGGCCAACCTGGCCCGCGCCACCCCGCTGGCCAGGCAGGCCCCGGTCCGGATGCTCACCAGCTGGTACAACGGGCCCGGGGACCTGGCCTGGATGGCCGCCTGGCGGCAGGGCGAGGTCCCCCGGGCGTACGCCGCCGGCTACCACCTGCACCTGATCGTCTACTCCGGGGACGCCGAAGGGCCGATCCCGACCTCCCATGGCCAGGCCTGCGGTCGGGTCTACCCGCTGTCCGACCGGTTCCCGGACGACATGCGGCGGCTGGCCAGGATCTTCGCCGGACCGGCGGGCGGCCCTCGCCTGTACGTCAGCCTGTTCACCGAGTTCCAGACCTATCCGTGCAGCGACAACGCCTGGAACGCCGATCCGGCGGCCACCGCCTACTACCGTGCCCTCAAGGACCGCTACCGGGCGACGCAGACGATCTTCCACCGGCTCGCCCCCAACGCCCGCGTCTCGCTGAGCTGGGGCGGCTGGCAGGCCCGCTGGGACGACCGCGCCACCGGCGCCGGCCGGTCGCTGTTCGGGCACTTCGCCGACGTGCTGCGCGCCTCCGACTTCCAGAGCTTCCAGGCCATGGCCAACGACACCAACACGGCCGACATCCGAGCCATGGTCCGGACCCTCGGGGCCTACGGTCCGGTGATGCTGGCCCACTACAAGCCCGACAACGGCTCGGGCGCCGTGTTCGCGGCCGACCTGCGCGTGATCCTCACCGAGCGCTACCTGGCCGAGGTGACCCGGCACGGCCTGTTCGCCATGAGCTTCATGGACGACCGCAACCTGGCGGCATCGGCCGAGCTGCACGGGTTCGTTCGCCGGGCCGTCCGGCGGTACGCGCGCGGCTAGGCGCTATCCGCTCGTCGTAACGCAAAGACCCCAAGCGGCGCTCCTTCGGGAGCGGCCCGCACCCGCTTCCCCGGGTCGCTGCGTCCCCCGTCGCGATCTCGACCAAGAGGAACTCGTGCCCATCCGGATCCTGCGCTACAGCCTGGTGTCGCTGGTCTCGGTCGCGGTCTCCCAGGCCGTGCTCATGGCCGCCTTCGGCCTGCTCCACTGGACGGCCCGCCTCTCCAACGTGGTCGCCTGTGCGGTGGCCACCGTCCCCTCCTACTACCTGAACCGGAGCTGGGCCTGGGGCCGGCGCGGCCCCTCCCACCTCTGGAGGGAGGTCGTCCCGTTCTGGGCGCTGGCCTTCCTCGGGCTGGCCTTCTCCACCTGGGCGGCCGACCTGGCGAGCACGCTGGCCCGGCAGGCGGCCGCGTCGCACGCGGTCGCGACCGCGGTCGTGATGGGCAGCTCGCTGCTGGCCTTCGGCGTCCTGTGGGCCGGCAAGTTCGTGGTCTTCAACGCCCTGCTCTTCACCGAGCGGCCGCACCCGCACCATCTCCGGGCGGCCACGAGGCGGCGGCGGGAGCTGGCCGTGGCCGCGAGCCGGTCGCTCCGGGTCCTGGTGCTCGTCACCACGACCGCCGGGCTCCTGCTGGTCGGATCGGCCGGCATCCGGGCCGCGGAGGCGCAGGACCCGCCCGGGTCGACCGGCCCCCCGACCACCGAGCCACCCACGACCGCGCCCCCGACCACCGAGCCACCCACGACCGCGCCCCCGACCACCGCGCCGGCCACCACCGAGCCGCCGACCACCGCGCCAGCGACCAGCCAGGCGACCACGGCTCCTCCGAGCACCACCGCCGTGGGCGGCGGGGTCGTCGCGCCCCCGCCGCCGGCGGCCGGCGGGACATCGCCCGTCGTCGAGCCGGCCCAGGCCACCCCCGTAACCTCGTCCGGCCCCGAGGGGAGCGCATCCCCGGGCACCGCCAACGGCGGGCTGGCCACCAGCTCGACCGGTCCCGGGCAAGAACTGGGACCGCCTCCGGCGGCCGCACCCTCGTTCTCGCCGCGGAAGACCCTCCAGGAGCTGCTGCGCACCGGTCCGGCGCAGCTGCCCCAGCGGGTGGTCGAGGAGGCGACCACGGCCCTAGGCCGGCTCTCGCCGGCCGAGCTCGCCCTGTTCGTCCTGCTCGCCCTGTTCTCGCTGGTACTGACGGCCATCGCCGGGACCACGCTGTGGTGGATGCTGCACGCCTGGCGGACCCCGCAGACCCTGGCCGCCACCGGGTTCTCGGGCGCGGCCGCCGACCCGCGGCTGTCCTTCTCGCTGATCGTGCCGGCGCGTCACGAGCAGGCCGTGCTCGGCGCCACCCTGTCCCGGCTGGCCGCCACCGACCATCCCGCCTTCGAGATTCTGGTGGTGGTCGGCGACGACGACCCCGAGACCGCCGCCGTGGCCCAGCGGGCGGCCAGGCGCCACCCCGACCAGATCCGCGTCGTGCTCGACACCAGCCGGCCCAAGAACAAGCCCAGGGCCCTCAACCGGGCGCTGCCGGCCTGCCGGGGGGAGGTGGTCGGGGTGTTCGACGCCGAGGACGAGGTCCATCCCCAGCTCCTGCGCCACGTCGACGCGCGGTTCGCCGAGACCGACGCCGACGTCGTCCAGGGCGGGGTCCAGCTGATGAACTACCACTCCAACTGGTACTCGGTCCGCAACGTGCTCGAGTACTACTTCTGGTTCCGCAGCCGCCTGCACTTCCACGCCGCCCAGCGGTTCATCCCCCTGGGCGGGAACACCGTGTTCGTCCGCGCCGACCTGCTGCGCCAGGCCGGCGGCTGGGACCCCGACTGCCTGGCCGAGGACTGCGAGCTCGGCGTCCGCCTCAGCTCCGGCGGCGCCAGGGTCGCAGTCGCCTACGACCCCGAGCTCGTCACCCGCGAGGAGACCCCGGCCACCCTGAGGGCCTTCCTCAAGCAGCGGACCCGCTGGAACCAGGGCTTCCTCCAGGTCCTCGGCAAGGGCGAGTGGCGCCGCCTCCCCACCACCCGCCAGCGCCTCCTGGCCCGCTACACCCTGGCCATGCCGTTCCTCCAGGCGTTCATCGGCCTGCTGATCCCGCTGTCGTTCGCGGCCACGGTCTTCGCCAGGGTCCCGGTGCTGGCCGCCCTCATCACCTTCATCCCGCTCGTGCCCGTGCTGGCCGTGCTGGTCATGGAGGCGGTCGCGCTCGGCGAGCTGTGCCGCAACTACGGCTTCCGGGCCCGGCTGCGTGACTACCTCCGGCTGGCCCTGGGGACGCTGCCTTACCACACGCTCCTGTCCCTGGCGGCGACGCGGGCCGTCTTCCGGGAGTTGCGCGGCAACCGGAGCTGGGAGAAGACGGACCACGTCGGCGCCCACCGCGGCCAGCCCGCGACCACCATCGACCTGGACCAGTTGGCCGGCATGCGTGACCGGACCGCATGAGCGCGACCACCCGCCACCGCCCCAACCGGTCACGGCGCTCGCGTCCTGCCCACGCACGGTCCTGGCAGCCGACCGCGCCGGTCGCGCTCCACCCCGTGCCAGACCCGGCGCCGATCCCGATGCCGGCCCCCAAGCGGGCCGCCCGGCTCCCCCCAGAGCGGCACCTGTTGCGGGGATGGCTCCGAAGGCACCGGCTGAGCCTCGTCGTCGTCGCCGGCCTCCTGCTGACCGTCGGGCTGGTCCATGCCATCGGCTACGACCGGTTTCCGGGTCGTATCAACGACGACGAAGGCACCTATGTCGCCCAGGCATGGGCGGTACAGCATTGGCACTCGCTGGCGCACTACACCTACTGGTACGACCATCCACCGGCCGGGTGGATCACCATCGCCGGATACACCTGGGTGACTCGGTCCTTCGAGCGTCTGCCGACCGCCATCAGCGCGGGGCGCGAGTTCATGGTCGTCGTGAAGCTCGTCAGCGCGGCGACGATCTACCTGCTGGGCCGGCGCCTCGGATATCACCGCCTTGCCGCTGCGGGTGCGGTGCTGCTCTTTGGGCTCAGCCCACTCGCCATCCCGTTCCAGCGGATGGCGTTCCTGGACAACCTGGCGGTGATGTGGGTCCTGGTGGCGCTCGCGTTTGCGGCTTCGCCGAAGAGGAGCTTGACAGCCTCGGTCGGCAGCGCAGTCTGCTTGGCCTTGGCCGTGCTGAGCAAGGAAACGACCGCGGTGCTCTGCCCAGTGGTGTTACTGCTCCTGTGGCAGCACACCAGCCCGAAGACACGGCGCTACAGGGTCGCACTGTTCCTGACCACGTTTGGAGCGCTCGCCTTCATCTATCCGTTGTACGCAATCCTGAAGAACGAACTCCTGGAGGGGCCGGGTCACGTCAGCCTCCTCTGGGCGATCAAGTGGCAGCTGTTCGACCGCCCGCCCTCCGGAAGCCTGCTCGACCCGAGCAGCCAAACGTACGCGATGGTGCGGTCCTGGCTGGAGCAGGATCCCCTCCTGCTCGGGGCCGGCATCCTCCTTGCTCCGCTGGGCTTGCTCATGCGCCACACGAGAGCGATCACGCTGGCTTTGGTGATCCAAGTCCTCATGCTGCTGCGGAACGGGTACCTGCCGTTCCCGTACGTCATCGCCATGCTGCCATTTGCGGCGCTGACCGTGACCGGAGTCGCTCACCGGTTCTGCAGGGGCTCCACCGCCGAGGGCTGGCGCTCCACCGTGGCCAAGAGGGCCGGGCAACTCGTGGTTGTCTGCGCACTTGGCGCCGCCGTGGTCATCGTCGGCCCAACCTGGAGTCGGGGCGTACAGCGGGCGATGACCACAGACGCCAGCCAGCCGTCCAGGCAGGCATTGACCTATGTGGTCGCCCACATTCCGCAAGGTTCGATCCTCCTGGTCGATGACAACCTCTGGACCGACCTGGTGCGCCGTGGGTTCAACCCCAACCCGGTCTGGTTCTACAAGCTGGACCTCGATCCCTCGGTTCGCGCCCGGCTCAAGAACGGTTGGCGCGATGTCGACTATGTCGTGCTGGGGGGACTGGCGCCGACGACGCTGCAGGATCTCCCGCTGGTGGCGGCCGCCATCGAGCATTCCGAGGTGGTCGCCAGCTTCGGAGGCGGCGAGATCACCGTTCGGAGGGTCATGAAGAACGCGGCGTGACGAAGTCGTTGACCAGGCGGACACGCCCTAGCCGCGACCCAGCAGCCGGGCGTGCTCGACCTTGAGGCAGTGGTCCTCGACGTAGCCCAGGCCGGCCTCCTCGGCGATGGCGCGGGCCTCGGGGTTGCTGATGTCGAGCTGGAGCCAGAGGGCGCCGGCTTCGGCGGCGACGGCGGCCCTGGCCACGTCCGGGGTGTGCTCGGGGCGGCGGAACACGTCGACCAGGTCGATGGGCTCGGGGACCTGGTCGAGGGAGGGCAGCATGGGCACGCCGAACACCTCCGGCTGCGGGCACCTGGGGTTGACCCCGAACAGGCGGTAGCCCTGGTGGTGGAGGTACCAGGCGACCTGGTTGGAGGGGCGGTCGGGGTTGGCCGAGAGGCCGACCACGGCGATCACCTTGGTGTCGAGCAGCAGCTGGCGGAGCTCTTCATCGGTCACGGGCGCGTCCCCTGCGTCGGCGCTGACCCGGCCATGGTAGGCCCGCCGCTGTCGCGGTCGGACAGCACCGGGTCACCCAGCTCGGTCGGACCGGCTTCTGGGCGAGGCATCGGCGTCCGCAGTGTCGCGTCGTCCAAAGGACTCGTCCAACCAGCTGGCGTGCTCCAGCTCCGTCTCGATGCCTTCACCTTCCAGGCGACGCCGCATGGAGCGAAGCTGCCGGCGGCGTTGGCGCCGAGCCCTGGTGGAGCTCACCGAGGCGACCAGCAGCAACGCGACGGCAAAGCCGAGCGCCGCCGCCCCAGCCAGGAGCCAGCCCTGGGGGTAGCTGACGGCCGTCCGGCCGAGCACCGTGGCCTCGCCGGCGGTGGTGTTCTCCCACACCAGGTCACCGACGAGGGCACCGCCGATCATCGCCAGAAGGAGGAAGAACGCGGCCATGTCGCAGCCTCCAGAGGTCGTGTCGCAGCAGGGCAGGGAGATATCGGAGGTGGCATCACCCCCCTGGCAGGCAGGGACGTGTCGGCTGTGGCCGGCACCGGCTGTGGGGGTCAGCGCGGCACCGGTCGTCTGGACGAAGCGGTCGCAACGAGCTACTACCGGTAACAGCGCTCCAGCGGCCGCGAGCGTTACGGATCGGCCGGGCCGATGGTGTAACGGGATCGGCCCCAGGAACGCTTTGCTAACTGACATGGCCGCCCGCTTGCCTCCCTGGGCGTGCCCCGTCTCCGGTCCATGCCCCCCGTCCCCCCACCAGATCTCTGGAGGGCAGCTGTGCTCAGCAAGCTCCTGCGGGTCAAGACGGCCGCCGTGGCCGGACTAGCCCTGCTGTCGATCGGCGGCGTGGCCGCCGCGGCCACCGGCCTGGCGTCGGCGCCGGCCGGGCGCCCCGTCACGCCGGCATCGCCCCGCACCCCTGACGGCCAGGTCGGCCACGCGCAAGGCGATGCGGCGATCCTGATTCACCGTCCGGACGCCGCGGCCGCCACCGGCTCGGCCCCTGGCAAGCCAAGCGACCACGCCGCCGGACCGGACGCGTCCGGGGCGGCCAGGCACGGCCTGTGCCAGGCCTGGTCCGCCGGGCGTGGTGACGAGAACGGCCAGCGTGCGGATTCGGTGGCGTTCCAGGCGCTGGCCGCCGCGGCCGGCGGCGCCGACCGGATCCCCGCCTACTGCCAGGCCGATGCCGACGCGTCGGCCACGCATGGGCAGCGCCCGACCGCGCCACCCAGCACCAGACCGGCCCAGCGCCCCGACAGCGGCCACCAGCCCGGGAACGGGCAGAACGGGCCGCCCACGACCACCTGACGCGCTCGTCTGACGGCCTCCGGGGACCTCCGCCCGTTCCCAGGGCGGAGGTCCCCACCCGGGCCGGCTGGTACCCGATCGTCACCGGCCTCCAGGAGGTGGCCGACCTCATCGCCGGGTTCGGCGCCCCTCCGGGTACGGGCACAACTACGGCATCGACTGCGTGACCGGCTGGGCGGCGGTGGTCCCCCGGGACGGGTGGACCGCAGCCGACAGCGTCCGACTCCAGCGGCAGCTCCCGACCGAGTAGGCCCGCGGGTGGCCAGATCGGGATAGGGGACGGTAGCGTCGCCCCCATGGCCAGAACGGTACGTGTTCGCTCAGTCCAAGAGTGAATAGTCTGGTAGGCTTCCGCCGCTGAATCATCGCGGACGGAGGCGGCCCATGATCAGGGCGGCGATCTATGCCAGGATCAGCTACGACCCAGACGCGCGCGCGGTCGGCGTTGATCGGCAACGGGAGGACTGCCTTCGCCTGGCCGCGAGCCGAGGATGGACAGTCGTCGCTGAGTACATCGACAACAACGTCTCAGCTTCCAAGTACTCGCGGAAGGCCCGCACCCAGTACCTCCGACTGCTCGACGACATCGAGGCTGGAAGGATCGACGCAGTTGCCATCTGGATGGAGGACCGCCTACAGCGGCAAGTACTCGAACTGGCCGAGTTCCTGAAGGTGTGCGACGGCGCTGGCGTCACAAGGATCGCCAGCATCGGCGGCGAGTTCGACCTGTCCGACTCTGAGCAGCGGACGATGCTTTACATCAAGGCAGCGATGGCCGAGGCGGAGGTTGAAAAGCTCCGCCGGCGTGTCCTGCGCCAGCGGCTTCAAGCAGCGCAGAACGGCGAGCCTCATGGAGGCGGACGGCGGGGGTTCGGGTTCCCTGGTGCTGGCAAGAACGGGATCACCGCAGAGCAGGTCGAGCAAGAGCGCGAGCTGATCCGAGATGTGGCAGCCCGCGTGCTCTCGGGCCAGTCATTGAACGGCGTTGCGACCGAGTGGCGTCAACGCCGGATTCGCACTCCCAGCGGCAACTTCTGGTCGCCACAGAATCTCCGCCAGATGCTCTTGAGCCCGAGCATCGCCGGCTACCGGACGCATCACGGCAATCTGATCGAGGGAACGTGGAAGCCCATCATTCCGCGCGAGCAGTGGGAGCTGCTCAAAGCGTTGCTGGAGGACCCGGCTCGGTCCAACGGCAGGCGTGGGCATCCCGCAGGCTACCTGCTCACGGGGCTCGTGGTCTGTGGTGTATGCGGTCACCGGATGGTCGTCGACTACAATCGCCGCGGCGGCGGCAGACGTGTCCGCTCGTACAAGTGCAAGCATCGCCCGGCCTACGGTGGCTGTGGTCGGGTGAGCCGCAATGCCGAGACGATTGAGAATCTAATCGTAGAAGCACTGTTTGTGGCCGTCGAGTCAGATGACTTCGACCGACTTGCGTCTAACCACACTGACGATCCGGCTCGCGAGATCTGTGAATCACTGGCCCACGACCAGGGCTTGCTGGACCGGCTGGCCGACAAGGTCGCCGAGGAACTGATCACCGCCGAGTTCGCCAAGCGTAAGCAGGCCGAGATCGAGAACCGGATGGAGGAGACGCGCCTGAGGCTCGCCGAACTCGGCAGCGCGCGTGCGATCACCGGAATCCCCCGGAACCTGCGCGACGAGTGGCCCAACTACGGCTTGGACCGGAAACGAGCAATTCTCGGCGCCGTCCTCAACAAGGTGACCGTCTATTCGCAGGGGTCGCTGGCACCGTTCGATCCTGATCTGATCGACCCGGACTGGAAGGTGTAGGCGGCTCGGGTCCCATCAAGCCAGAATGGTCACCAGAGCAGACGCGGGAACGCCTCCCGCGCCCAGGGCTGGGCGACCAGCTGGCGGATCTGAACCGGCAGCCGCCGCCGTCTGCCTGGGCGTGGACGACGCCGTCCGGGTGGTCGGCGGCCGATCCGCCAAGCCGCCGGCATTCCACCTTGCCGGATCCTGGGTCTGTGCCGGTCAGCGGGCGCGGATGAGACGAGCCATGAACACGGGCTGCCAGAAGACCCCGCAGACCGACACACCAGGGGCGGTCAGCCAGTCCGGATTCCTTGGGAGCCGGATCTGGGCTGTCGGGCCGACGCCCGATCATACGGAGGAACAGCGGCGGCGGGCAGGGAGCGTCCCGACGGCGGCGCTGCCCGTACACGGCGGAGAGAAGCCAGTGACCGACCAGCAGAGATGGATCGAGCGCAACGCCGCCAAGGCGCGCCGTGCACTCGCCGATCCAAGCGTCCGCGCCGCGCTCCTTGCATTGCTCGGAGGTGATGACCGCAGCCGGCGCCGGGAGCGCCGAATCGCAGCAGTGCGGCTCGAGCTGGCAGGGCTGGAGGTTCGCTGGCCCCTCCTGGAGGAGGACGAACGGAAACCCTGATGTGATCTTCGCCATTGTCGTGGGCGTTCTGGCGGCCCTGGGGTCGGGCAGCCGGCTAGCAAGACGAGCACAGGTGTAGCGGACTTGGACTGCCTCACTGGCGCATGGCCGGGACAGGACTCCACTCTCCTGGGGAGGGAACTGTAGCCTGTGCACTCGTCGAGTCGTTCAGGAGACGCGTTCCGTGGCCATGCCAGAAAAATATGTGTTCGTCTGCCTCAACCAGCGGCCCGAGGGGCACCCCAAGGGGTCGTGCCTGGACCGGGGGGCGGCCGACGTGTTCAACGCCCTGCGCGAGGAGCAGGGGCGGCGGCTGCTGACCAACGTGAAGGTGGTCGCCACCGGTTGCATGGAGGGCTGCCTGGTCGGCCCGGCGCTGCTGGTCGTCCCCGACAACGTCTGGTACGGCGGCGTCACCGAGGCCGACGTCCCCGAGCTGGTCGAGCAGCACCTGGTGGGCGGCAAGCCGGTCGAGATGCTGCGAATCGGGCCGGAGGACTTCTGCGCCTAGGATGACCGCCAGATGGTGAGCGGCCCCCGGCGGGGGGCCACCCAGGACCGCTCACGCCTGCGTCATGCAACCTTCACAGGAAGAAGCGAATCACCGGGCTCAGCCATTACAGCTGGTCCGCGGAGTTCCGGCCCGACGGCCATCTCTCGCGCTGGGCAGCGACGCCGGTGCCGACCGATGTAACGGTTCGGCCGTACGCCGTTGCACTGCGGCCCCGGGGCCAGGAGATGCCTCCCCGGGGCCGCAGCCTGGGCCATGCTTTGCTGGGAAGCCCGACCCGCGGGCCGATGGGCTGTCCCGGAGGGCGCCACGGAAGGGCGCACCCCGCCCATCGGCGTATCGAACAACGCCAATGACCCTGCCGGCGTTACCGACGAGCACCAGCGACCCCGACCGCACCGGGGGTGGTTGCGCTCTGGCGCTCTGACCGGGATCTTCCGGGCGCAAGTCCCGCCGTTCAGGGCGGGGTTAGCCCGGCCGGCCAGGAGTGCGCTGCTGGTGGATGTAGGCCCTGAGGGTCTCCAGCGGTGCGCCACCAGCCGAGGCCGCGTACTGCGACGGGGATCATAGGTGCTCCCGGTGGATGCGCACCCGGTAGGGTTGGCGCAGCCGCCGAGCCGAGACGCCCTTGAGGGAGTTCACCAGCCGGGCGGCCGCACCGTGCGGCGGGTCGGCGACGGGCAGGTGGACATGGTCGTCCTCACCGTCGGTCTCGACCAGCTCGGCGCCGACGTCGGCACCCACGCTGGCGAACACCTCGCCAAGGGTGCCCCGGTACTCGCCGGTCAGCACCCCACGCCGATCCTTGGTCACCAAGACCAACTGTAGGTTGAGCGCAGCGACGACGTGTCCGCCTCGACGGTCGTCGTCCTCTTGTCGCATCCACCGAACATACTCAGCGGCATGCTGGTCAGGTACCGCTACCGCATCGACCCGACATCCGGGCAGCGTCAGGCGCTCGCTCGGGCGTTTGGGTGCGCCCGGGTGGTCTACAACGACGCCCTCGCCGAACGGCGCCGTGCCTCCCTGGCCGGGGAGAAGCTCAGCGACACCGAACTGCAACGTCGGGTGATTACCCAGGCCAAGCGGACCCCGAAGCGGGCGTGGCTGGCCGAGGTCGCATCTGTCGCGCTGGTGCAGGCCTGCCAGGACGCCCGGCGTGCCTACCGCAACTGGTTCGACTCCCGGTCGGGCAGCCGCAAGGGCCGCCGGGTCGGGCAGCCTCGGTTCCGGACCAAGCACGCCCACCAGTCGATCCGGCTCACCCGCAACGGCTTCGCCCTGCACGGGACCAGGCTGTATGTGGCCAAGGTCGGCGAGCTGGGGGCGCGCTGGTCGCGGGCGTTGCCGTCGGTGCCATCCAGCGTCACCGTCCTCCGCGAGCCGGACGGCCGCTACTACGCCTCGTTCGTGGTCGAGCGGGACCCGACCCCGCTGCCGCCGGTGACCCGGACCGCCGGGATCGACCTCGGCCTGGCCTGGTTGGCGGCGGTCGCCGCCAGCGACGGCACCGTCGAGCAGGTTGCCAACCCCCGGCACCTGCGCGCCGCCCAGCGGCAACTCGCCCGCGCCCAGCGGCAGCTCGCCCGCAAGCCCAAGGGGTCGGCCAACCGCGCCAAGGCCCACCGCCGGGTCGCGACCACGCACCGCAAGGTCCGCGACCGGCGGGCCGATCACCACCACAAGCTCGCCCTTCGGCTGATCCGCGAGAACCAAGTGGTCGCCGTGGAGGACTTGTGCGTGGCCGGGCTTGGACGTACCCGGCTGGCCAAGAGCGTCCACGACGCCGGCTGGGCAACCTTGGTCCGGCTGCTGGAGGACAAGGCCGCCCAGCATGGGCGCCGGGTTGTCAAGATCGGTCGCTGGGAGCCGACCTCGCAGATCTGCTCGGCCTGCCGGCACCGGGACGGCCCCAAGCCGCTCGGCATCCGCGCCTGGGCTTGCCAGGCCTGCGGGGTCGTCCAGGACCGCGACGCCAACGCGGCCCGCAACATCCTGGTCGCCGCCGGGCTGGCGGAGACACAAAACGCCTGTGGAGGCAGTGTCAGCCCAGGGCAACCCCTGGCAGTTGCCAGCGAAGCAGGAACCCGCCGAGGCGCCGCATGAGCGGCGCGGCAGGAATCCCCACCATTCACGGCGGGGAGGAGGTCAAGGACCCGCAGCCAAGCATCCGAACCGTGAACTCAGGGGCGAGCGGCCGGTCGTTGCACGATGGGCCTGCGCCGCCAAGGCGCAGCCCCAGCAGGACGCTTGGGAGTGGAGGGCCACAGAGACGGTCCTCGCGCCGCCGGGGAGAGCTTGGCGCGACCCTGTGGCCCTCCTGATCGCCGCTCGTGCGGTCTGCCGGTCCTGCTGCCGGACGATTCGGCGAACATGGGGCAGCTTGGACGATCCGGAAGTTCCCGTCGACAGTGCAGGCATCCCGACGTCGATCCCGCGATTGGCGCAACCGGCACTGGTCGCGCCGACGAACA
>Ga0307277_10000393_pt1 | contig 15924 bp, 12 predicted proteins | sample ER_DNA_116_FD_194473 | JGI IMG/M metagenome (GOLD analysis project Ga0307277, IMG submission 194473) | Bulk soil microbial communities from the East River watershed near Crested Butte, Colorado, United States - ER_DNA_116 | ecosystem: Environmental > Terrestrial > Soil > Floodplain | place...
ACTTCTCCCTTTCGCGTGGTGTGCACCCTGGGGTGATCTTCATCGTGCAAAGCCACGGCGACCTCCTGCGCTATTTCGCTCCGATCGCAGCGATCGTGATGGCGTTCCTGCTGGTGTTCGGTCTGCTGGGAGGGTGGCTTCTCGCCGGCCGCATGCTCGCCCCCCTGGCCCGAATCACGGACGCCACACGCATGGCCGCGAACGGATCGCTGTCCCACCGAGTCCAGCTACAGGGCCGCAGAGACGAGTTCCGCGAACTCGCCGACGCCTTCGACACCATGCTCGCACGGCTCGAGGCACACATCGCCGAACAGCGGCGATTCGCAGCCAATGCATCGCACGAACTGCGCACCCCGCTGGCGATCACGCAGACACTTCTCGACGTCGCCCGCAAAGATCGGAACCGCGATACCGGCGAACTCGTCGACCGCCTCCACGCCGTCAACACCCGAGCGATCGACCTCACCGAAGCACTGCTCCTGCTCAGCCGCACCGACCAACGATCCTTCACCCGAGAACACGTCGACCTGTCCCTCATAGCGGAAGAAGCCACCGAAACACTCCTCCCCCTCGCAGAAAAAGGCGGCCTCACCATCGAGACCTCCGGCGACACGACTCCCACCATCGGCTCGCACGCGCTCCTGCTGCAGTTGAGCACGAACCTCGTGCACAACGCGATCGTCCACAACCTGCCTGAACAGGGCACCGTGTGGGTCACGACCAGCGTTCACCCCGAGAGTGCAGTGCTCACCGTCGAGAACACCGGCGAGAAGCTCACCCCACAGGTCGTTGCCGCGCTTGCCGAGCCGTTTCTTCGCGGCACCGAACGCATACGCACCGACCACGCAGGTGCCGGCCTCGGCCTGGCAATCGTCAAGAGCATCACCCAAGCACACGACGGAACCCTCACCCTCACCCCCCGTGCCGCTGGCGGGCTCCGCGTCACGGTGCAACTACCCGTCGCCGCCCCGGCGTCCTAAGGGACATCGTTCGGCTGGTTACTGATTGGCGTTGAGGGTATCGACGCCTGTGTTCTTGATTCGAACGCTCTTGCTTCGACGCCTGGGGCCGGTCGGCGCAGTTCTGACGGCGTACGACCTTTGGCGCCGGATGCCAAAAAGCCGACGGCGACAACTTCGCGCCGCGGCTCGCCGGCACGGATCGCGAATCGTGCGGAGTGCGGTCGCTCTCTCCGGGAGATCGGCAAGGGCGACGAAGAGACATTCTTGGAAGATGCGACCGGCGGCCGAAGCTAAGCGGTCACGTGACCCCTGAATCTTCACCGCCCGAGCCGATCCGCCAGTCTCGGCGTCTCGTCTTCGCAGCGGGGCGTTGGTTCGGCGATGAGGTCAGCCGTCAGATCTGCAACCACCACCAGCGCAGGCTGCGAAGAATCGGATGGGAGCGCGCGCTCGAGCCCCCGGCCGGGGGTTGGGCCGCGGGAGAGCCTCCGATGCGGGCTGGTAACGGGGTCGACGTTCTCATCGACGGCGCGCAAGCCCTTCCTGCGATTGTGGAGGAACTGCGACAAGCACGCTCGCACGTTCATCTGACCGGATGGCACTTTTCTCCTGACTTCCCGCTCGAGCGCGACGGCGAGTGGGTAATCCTTCGGAATCTTCTCGCCGAACTGGCTGAGCGCGTCGACGTCCGCGTGTTGGTCTGGGCAGGCGCTCCACTGCCGCTCTTTCGGCCCTCCCGATTCCAGGTGCGGAAGATGCGGGAGCGGCTGATCGAGAATACGAAGATCGAGTGCGCGCTTGATGCAAAGGAAAGGCCGATGCACTGCCACCACGAGAAGACGATCGTCATCGACGATCGAGTGGCGTTCGTCGGTGGGATCGATCTCACCTCAGAGTCGGGTGACCGATTCGACACCAATGAGCATCCGGCACGCGCGGACGTCGGATGGCACGACGCCTGTGCCCGCATCGAGGGACCTGCCGTAGCGGATGTTGCCGAGCACTTCCGGATGCGCTGGCGCGAGGTGACCGGCAAAGTACTCGCCCCGGTCAGGCCTTCATCAACCGCCGGCGACGTCGCGGTGCAGGTTGTTCGCACCGTACCCGAACATGTCTACGCGGCTGTTCCAAAGGGCGACTTCAGCATCCTCGAGTCCTATCTCAGAGCCATCCAAGCCGCGGAACGATTCATCTACATCGAAAACCAATTCCTTTGGTCGCCGGAAGTCGAGTTCGTTCTCCGCGAGAAGATCGCGAATCCCCCTCACCCGGACTTTCGAGTGTTGCTGCTGCTCCCCTCGAAACCGAACACCGGCGTCGACGACACGCGCGGAACGCTCGGAGACCTCATCGAAGCCGACGGAGAGGACGGTAGGCTCCTCGCGTGCACGCTGTTTGCCCGCTCGGGCACCCTCGCCGACCGGATCTACGTCCACGCGAAGATTGCAATCATCGACGACAACTGGCTCACCCTGGGCTCGGCAAACCTCAACGAGCACTCGCTCTTCAACGACACCGAGATGAACATCGTGAGCCACGACTCTGATCTCGCCCTGCGGACACGGCTGCGCCTTTGGGCGGAACATCTCGAGGTCCCACTCGAACAGATCCCGCTCGATCCGATCACAGTGATCGACGACCTCTGGAAACCAATCAGCAAAGAACAACTCCGACGTCGAACCGACGGCCAGCCGCTCACCCACAGGCTTGTTCGGTTACCACACGTGTCGAGGCGCTCCAGTCGCCTACTCGGCCCGATAACGGGAATCCTCGTCGACGGATAGGCGTCGGCCGCCGTCGCCGCTCCAGACGGTTATTTCGAGGCGACGGCTTGCCTCGAGCCCGCAACGCGGGCGGCCGTCTCGGCAGCCGCACCGAAGCGCAGGATTCGTCCGCCGAAGGCGATCGCGCATAGTGCGAACCAGCCCCAGCCGAGCGCAAGGCCGGCGATCACGTCCGTCAGCCAGTGCACGTCGAGGAGCACACGGCTCGCGGCGACCGCGACGGCGAGCCCCGCCGCAAGACCCGTCAATGCTGCTCGCGTCGGGCGACCCCGTCGCCGACCGAGGAGAAGCGCCGCGGTTGCGTAGAAGGCGGCAGCTGTCGCCGAGTGGCCGCTGGGGAAGGACGGACCGAGCGTCGCCGCGGCGGGATTGAAGGTGGGCCGGACCCGTTCGGTGAGCTGCTTCACCGTCAGGGTCAGAATCTCCTCGCCGCCGATGACGGCGACGATGAAGGGTGTGACCCAGACGCTCCGCTCGATGATCGTCTCTCCGATCGCGAGGACGACACAAAGAACGATGACGGTGTAGATCCCTCCGAGTTGCGTGACGAGGTTGAGCCCGTGCGTCGACATCGCCGACGCATGAAGGTTTCCCCACTTCGCCACGCTCCTGTCGACGGCGACCAGGTGCGAGTTCGTACGAACGAGGTACGCGAGCACCCCGAGCAAGACGCCGCCACCAATCGCGAATACCAGGGCGAGCGTCAGCGCAAGACCCGTCGCGGTCGCCGGGTCGAGCCGGGCGGCAAGCAAGGCGCGCAGGCTCGGATGTCTCCGAACCGTCTCCCCGACCTTGCGGGCCGTGTCGAGTGCCGGAGTGGGCGACGGTCTTGCTGTCCGTGGGTATCGCCAGGCGACGAGTCCGACGACAACGCCGACTGTCAGGGCGAGAACGAGTAGGAGAAGTAACGGCATCTCGTTGTTGGGCGTCGATCGAGCCTATTTAGGAGGAGACGGTTGAGGACTCCGCGGCTGGGCATATGCCCGATCATCGAGGTGAAAACACGTCGGGGGACAGCCAAAAAGGAGCGGTGGAACGTTGCTGTCCTCCGCGCACGCCAAGAGGGTCTGGCGGAACGGCTGGCGGGCTCGTTTGGGGGGATTCACCCGGCGGTCGTGTTCGTTGTAACGATGCTCGCCGGACTGGCGCTGATCGCGTTGCTTTCGATCGGCTTGGGTTTTTTCATCACCAGGGTGCTGGAGCCCGCCTGGGGCATTGGTGCGGCTGACGAGCGCGTCAACGTGTGGCTGGCCGCGCATCGAACGTCAACGCGAACGGATGCGTCGTTGGTTGGCTCGATCGTCGCCGGGGGAGTGGTACTGCCGATCATCGTCGGATCGATCGGGGTCGTTCTTGCGCTGCTACGGAAGTGGCTCATCGCGGCCTTCGCCGTGTTCGCGCTAGGCGTCGAGTCGGCGACATACCGCGCCACGACCCTCGTGGTCCATTCACATCGACCTCGCGTCGCTCGTCTCGAGAACCTGCCGGTCAACGCCAGCTACCCCTCCGGTCATACAGCGGCAGCGATCGCCGTCTACGGCGGCCTGGCACTCCTCCTCACATCCATCTTCACCAGTCGCGTTTTTCGAGCATTCGCCTGGGGAATCGTTCTGGCAATGGTCACGTTCGTCGCTCTGGCTCGGATGTATCGCGGAATGCACCATCCGCTGGACGTCGGAGGCGGCGTTGCGGTGGGAATTGCTGCACTCGTCGTCCTCGTATTCGCGTGCCGGATTACCGGCGCCGCGGCCGACACGGGCAACGATGCATCTGCGAGCCTCGGAGGACAAGGGTGAAGGTCGCAGTCGTTGCCCATTCTGGCAAGACGCTCGGGGGCGGCCTTCCCGAGCTCCGTCGCGTGCTCGCTGCCGAGGGAATCCACGAGCCGTTCTGGTGCGAGGTACCGAAGAGTCGCAAGGCGCCGCCTCAGGTTCGACGGGCGCTGGACGAAGGCGCGGAGCTCGTCTTCGCATGGGGTGGTGACGGGATGGTTCAGCGGTGCATCGACGTGGTCGCAGGCTCGACAGCAAGCCTTGCGATCATTCCGGCGGGCACGGCAAACCTGTTCGCCACCAATCTTGGGATTCCCAAGGACATCGAACAGGCCGTCGCGGTAGGCCTTCGCGGCGAGCGCCGCAAGCTGGACGTCGGCCGCTTCAACGGCGAGCGCTTCGCGGTCATGGCGGGCGCGGGCTTTGACGCCGCGATGATCCGAGATGCGGGGAACGGCGGCCTCAAGGAGCGGGTCGGCCGAGCGGCCTACGTCTGGACTGGGTCGGAGAACCTGCGGTCTAAGCCGTTTCGCGCCGAGATCAAGGTGGACGGCGTCAGCTGGTACAAGGGCAAGGCAAGCTGCGTCCTGCTCGGCAACGTCGGCGAGCTCTTCGGCGGGGTTGAGGTCTTCCAAGATGCGCGGCCCGATGACGGAAAGCTCGAATTGGGCGTCGTGACAGCCGAAGGGTTTCTCGAATGGGGTCGCATGATCGCCCGCGCTGCAGTCGGGACTCCGAGCAAGTCTCCGTTCGCGCAGACGACGAAGGCTCGCTCGGTGAAGGTCAAGCTGAACCGGAAGGTCCTCTACGAGCTTGACGGAGGGGATCGAACGAAGGTGAAGGCGTTCAAGGTCAAAGTCGAGCCACTCGCCGTCACCGTCTGCGTTCCGGGGGCGGAATCGAGAGTTTCGTGACGTTTCCGGAAGAGCCTCTTCGGAGACGACTTTGAGAGCCGCCCCGCCGATCCGAAACCTTACCGTGCTTTCGACCGCGATCTGAGAGGAGTCAAGCCGTGCACGACCACCGATCAACAACTGCGCTCCACTCCGCTGGAGTGGCCGGCGAAAGCTTCGTCCAGTCACGGGAATTCGAGTGGCTCTCGCGGGCGGGGTTCGTCGCCCGTGCGCTCGTCTACGGAATCATTGGGATTCTTGCGCTCAAGCTCGCGTTCGGTCTCGGAGGCAAGCTGACGAACCAACAGGGTGCGCTGCACACTGTGGCCCACCAACCGTTCGGCAAGGTGCTCCTCGCGCTCGTCGCGGTCGGCCTCGGCGGCTACTCGCTCTGGCGCCTGGTTCGCGCGGCGATCGGGCATGGCCCGGAGGGTTCCGACAGCGGCTTTGAGCGCGTCGCGGCGCTTGCAAGTGGAATTGCCTACGGTGGAATCTGCGCCCTCGCTGTCCAAATTCTGTTGGGCTCGGGCGGAGGGAACGCAGGCAACCCCAAGCAAGCGGCCGGAGGCGTCCTTGGCTGGCCTGCTGGCACTTGGATCGTTGGCATCGCCGGCGGCGTAATGATCGGAGTCGCTCTCTACCAGGGCTACCGGGGGATCACCAAGAGGTTTCTCAAGGACTCGAAGGTCGAGGAAATGCCACCCCAGGCGAAGAAGTGGATTAGCCGGCTCGGCACGATCGGGCACCTTGCGCGGATGGTCGTCTTCGGGCTGATCGGGGTCTTCTTGATCAAGGCAGCGATCGACTACAACCCGAACAAGGCGGTCGGCCTCGACGGTGCGCTTGCGAAACTCACCGACAACTCCTACGGGCCCTTTCTTCTCGGCATCGTCGCGGCCGGACTGATCGCATTTGGGCTGTACTCCTTGAGCGATGCTCGTTACCGCAGAATTTGATTGAACGACACGTGCGTCGAGCGATTCCCGAGCCGCTCAAGCGTTCGGCAGCAGCTCGTCCGAAATCACCCCGTCTACCCCGGAGCCGGTCAAGGATCGGTCTTCCACGACAAAGGACATTCCGTGCCACCCAATCCGCTGGAAGCGCAGACAAGTCCAGCGCGGGTTCTCGCGGAGAAACTCCATGAGCGCTCTTCGCTCACCGGCTATCTGCGTCGGTGACCAGTTGAAATAGTCGTCGAAGGCAACGATCATGCCGTGCTTGATACGCGGCCCCAGGAAGCTCAGCACCGTCTTCGTGCTCGAGTAAAGATCGCAGTCGATGTAGGCGAGAGCGATGTCCTGCGGAGGATCCGTCGCCGACCTCGATCCGAGCGTTTGCTCGAAGAAGCCCGGCACCACCGTGTACGCATCGCCGGGGATCCCGTTCGCCTCGCAGGCGGCCTGAAAGTCCTCGAGCGAGGTCGCGAACCTCCCCTCTCGCCAAAGGGGATGCTCGTCCTTGGGACCCCGCGGAGCCGGGAGTCCCTCGAAAGAATCGAAGGTCCACAGCTTCGCGCCGTGACCGTGGCGCTTGGACTCGCCGTACGCAATCGCCAGTGTCCTTCCCCAACCGCTTCCGAATTCGACGTAGTCGCCGGTAATTCCGTTGAAGCGCAGTGCCTTGAAAGCATCGAAGAAGAACTGTTGCCGCCCGAGCCGGTCCTGCACCGCTGGATCGACGTAGTACTGCCGAACGAAGCGATCCCCCGTCCGGAAGACAATTCGCCTCAGCAGAAGAGCAAGATGCCTTCGCAACAAGTTGCGTCCATCACGCGCGTCGCCCCGGCTTCAGGACGTGCCGCCGAAGTCGACGTCCTTGGTCTCGATCGTCCCGGCGGTCCGTCCCGGAGCCGTCTGGTGGGTCCAGTACAGGTTCGTGTGCGCGACGACCTGCTCCGGCGGCGGCGCCCCCCACGGCGTCTGGTCCTCCGTCGTATGGGCGTCGCTGACGAGGGTCGCGTCGTAGCCCCTGGCAAACGCGCCGTGGAGCGTCGAGCGGATGCACGCATCGGTCTGCGCGCCGACGACCACGAGTCGCCCGACTCCGAGGCCCGACAGCACGTTCTCGAGGGTCGTGTCCTCGAAGGAATCCCCGTAGTTCTTCTCAACGAGGGGCTCGGCCTCGTCCGGAGTCAACTCGGGAACGATCCGCCATTCGTCGCTCCCCTTCGCAAGCCCCTCGTCGGAGTGCTGGACCCAGACAACGGGGACCTGTTCCCGCCGCGCCTTCTCGACAAGGCTGCCGACGTTCGCGACGACTGCGTCGCGCTCGGGAGTCCCCTCGACGACGCCGTTCTGCACGTCGACGACGAGGAGTGCGGTGTTCGGCCGGTTCGCGAGTGTGGTCATGGTCTTCCCTTTCTGGCGTCAGGTCTGCTCATACGGCTTGTAGCGGCGGTGGAGGAGGATAGCGTTGCCGTCCGGGTCGCGGAACCCGGCCCCGTGGCAGACGCCCGAGTCCCACATCTCATTGACCTGCACGCCGGCCGCCTCCAGCTTCGCCTTCGCCTCGGCCACGTCGGGTACGCGGAAAGCAAGCGTTCCGGGCGGCAGTGGAGTGAACTCGTAGTCGTGGGTGTGCGGCGTCATCACGGCGAGCGTCACGTTGCCGGTCTCGTACTCGACCCAGTCCTCGTCCCGCGAGTTCGGGTTCCTTTCGAGGCCCAGCACCTCTCCGTAGAAGTGGGTCGCCCTGTGCATGTCCGTGACCGGGACGCGGATGTAGTCGACTCGCTGCACATCAATCACCGGCTCGTACCTCCTGTGTCAGAAACGCCACGATCTCCACGCCCTCCATCTTTCTCGCCAGCGCCGCGAGGTTGCCCTTCTTCTCATACTTTCGTGCAGCCTCTGTGATCAGTGGGTAGGCCCGTTGGCTTTGGCCAGCAAGCGTCAGAATCTCGGCAAGGTCCACTAGAGCGTCAGCTTGCGCGTTGAGCAAATCAGTTTGTTCCACGTGTTCGACCGCCTCACGCCCCAAACTCTCTGCGGTGGCGAAATCACCGCGGCGCGCGCAGACTTTTGCGCGGGCGGTTCGCCAGAGCACTTGCGAAATGACATCATCGGGCGCGGCAGCGGCTTCGCTTGCACGGCTGAACCGGTCCGACTCGTCGTATTTTCGTTGCGCGTACAGAGCATGGGCGAGGAATCCGGCGATCGTTGACATAAAACCGGTTTCTCCCATCTGTTGGAGTGCCTCGTAACTGCTGCGCAGAACGGTTGCTGCGCCTTCTGGGTTACCGGCAAGCATCTCGACGAAGAATGCTTCCTGTGCGTTGTTGGCGGCCCAAACGTTCAAGCCGAGCTCGCGAAATACTTGGTTTCCTTCTGCCAGCATTTTCCTCGCGACACTAAAGTCACCCCGCATTGCCTCCAGGACGGCGCCTTCGGTCCGACAGAACGCGAGAACAGTCGCGTCGCCTCCAGCTTTTTCGAAGAACTCTTCGCAAAGCGCGATTCCTTGCTCGACAGGGAGTGGACCGAAGACTGAGTTGATCATCAGCCAGCCCATGATTTCGGCTGCTTCAGCTCGATGGTCGCCCTGCTCGGCGTAGGTCAGCGCCTTTTTCCACGACTGCTCCGCAACGCCGTGCTGTCCGAGCAGGCTTCCCTGGATCTGACCCAGCTGGTTCCATGCCTGCGCCAGGCTGAACGTGTCACCAAGGCGCTCGCACTTTTCCAACGCCTCTTGTGCAAGCGGTAGCAGGTCGGCGGCACCAGACCCGGTGGAAGCGCGCAACTTGCAGAGCCCGAGTAACGCGCGAGCGGAACGCTCACCAGCTACCGCCACCTCTTCCTCCAGGATTTCTCTGCCCTCGGTGAAATGGCCGCGCGCAGCCCAAAACGGCCACAGCGCAGTCGCGAAACGCAACGTCAACTCGCGGCGGTCGCTCTTTCGCGTCCACTCGATCGCAGCGCGGACATTCGCATTGTCTGCATCCAGGCGGTCGAACCACCGTTGTTGATCCACGCCCCCTGCCGCTGAACTGACCCGCTCAGCGAGATCGAGGAAGTAGGCGGCATGACGGCGATGCATCTCCTCTGAGGCTCCATTCGTCTGCAACCTCTCCAACCCGAACTCGCGAATCGTTTCCAGCAGCCAAAAGCGTGGCTCGCCGACGGCATCCTGTCTCTGCCGAAGGAGATTCTTTTCGACGAGGGAAGAGACACCCTCGAGAACGTCGAGATCAAGCGTGCGCTCAGGGTCGGAAACGGCCTCCGCCGCGTCTAAGCGGCAACCACCGACAAAAACAGCGAGCCGTGCGAACAGAATCCTCTCAGCTTCCGAGAGAAGCTGGTAGCTCCAGTCAATCGTCGCACGCATAGTCTGCTGACGCTCGTCGAGATCGACCGCGCCACCGGTCAGAAGCTTCAGCCGCTGGTCAAGGCGTTCCAGTAGCGCCTGGACCGGCAGGATTCGAGTTCGTGCGGCTGCGAGTTCGATTGCGAGCGGCAGTCCATCGAGGCGTGTGCAAATCTCCACGACCGCGGCAACGTTCTGGTGCGTCAAGCCGAAATTCGGTTGGACCGCTTGAGCCCGCTCGATGAAGAGCGCCACGGCTTCGTATTTGGCCAACGCCGCCACCTCTGCGAGGTGGTCCGGATCGGGGAGCGCCAGCGGCGGCACCGGGTATTCGTGCTCCCCGCTGAGATGTAGCGGCCTGCGACTAGTCGCCAGCAGTTTTAGATGCTTCGCTGATTGCAGTAGCACGGCTAGTTCAGCTGCCGCCTCGCTGACCTGCTCGAAGTTGTCCAACAGCAGCAACTGCTGCTTGTCGCGTACGTACTCGTTCACCGTGTCGAGGAGCAGTTCGCCGGCCTGCTCGCGGACGCCGAGTGTTTGCGCGATCGTCGGGATCACGAGTTCCGGATCATGGATCGGAGCAAGCGAGACAAAGAAGACGCCATCGGCAAACTCCTCGAACAGTTCGGCCGCCACTTGAAGTGCTAGGCGCGTTTTCCCCGTGCCACCAGTTCCATTCAGCGTGACGAGATGCACGTCCTCGCGCCGCAGCAGCGTCGCAACCTCCTCCAGCTCGCGCGCGCGGCCGATCAAAGCCGTCGGCTGTATGGGAAGGTTCGTCGGTCGGTTCTCGAGCGTTTTCAACGCCGGAAACTCCTGCGCCAGCCCTTCGATCTGAAGCTGGTAGAGCCGCTGCGGCCGGCTGAGATCCTTGAGGCGATGCTCGCCGAGGTCGCGGAGGTTGTGGCGCTCGTCGAGCAGGTCGCGTGTCGCTTGCGAGATCAGAACCTGGCCGCCATGTCCAGCGGCCATCACCCGAGCAGCTTGATGCACGTCCAGGCCCACGTACCTGTGCTCGATCAGGCGTGGCTCGCCCGTATGCACACCTACTCGAACACGGATCTCGCTGTCCTCGGGCCACTCGTGCCCCGCGAGAGCGTGCTGCGCCTCGGCGGCAGCGGCGACCGCGTCGTTTGCTGAAGCAAAAGCGACGAAGAAGGCGTCTCCTTCGATGTCGACCTCGTAGCCGCCATGAGCTTGGAACGATTTACGAAGCAGACGGCGGTGCTGGTCGAGTAGGTCAGCGTAGGCGTCGCCTGTGCGTTGAAGCAGCTTTGTGGATCCCTCGATGTCGGTGAAAACGAGGGTGACCGTGCCGCTGGGAGGTTCTCGCATCGCCCGCGATCATGCCGCGGAACCGTTCCCTCGTCTACATGCGAGATGAGACGCCACGCCCCCGGCGGTCGAGGGCCGCCAACGTGACGATCAGGCCGTGAGTCACGCCGTTACCTTGCCTCCGTTCACGGCGGGCTTCCAGTTTGGCTGGTTCCGCGCGATAGTTGAGCCCACGATGGTCGACGCTCCGAGCGGCACCGTCACCCTGCTCTTCACCGATATCGAGGGCTCGACGAAGCTGCTCCAGCGTTCGGGGGAGCTTTACCCAGAGTTGCTCGCGGCCCATCGCAGCATGCTGCGAGCTGCGTTCGACTCGCATGACGGCTACGAGGTGGATACCGAAGGCGACGCATTCTTCGTCGTCTTTCGCTCTGCAGAGGATGCCGCCGCCGCAGCAGCAGAGGCACAGAGAGCACTTGCAGAACATTCGTGGCCCGACGGCAACGAAGTCCGCGTCCGCATGGGCCTGCACACCGGCGACCCACGGCTGGTCGATCGGGCATACGTCGGTCTTGATGTGCACCGAGCAGCGCGCGTCATGGGAGCGGGACATGGGGGACAAGTCGTGCTCTCGCAGTCAACTAGGAACCAGCTCGGCGCCGGCTCGCCTTTGCTCGATCTCGGCGAGCACCGCCTCAAGGACCTCCTCCAGCCCGAGCATCTCTTTCAGCTCGTGATCGAAGGACTTCCGGCCGAGTTTCCCGCGTTGAAGACGCTCGGGAATCGGCCGACGAACCTCCCAGCGCAGCCGAACCCGATGATCGGGCGCGACAAGGAGCTTGAGGAGATCCTGCAACTCCTCCGCAGTGACGACGTCCGGCTGCTGACGCTCACGGGCCCCGGCGGAACAGGGAAGACGCGCCTCGCGCTCCAGATCGGGGCTGAGTTGCTCGACGAGTTCCGGAGCGGTGTCTTCTTCGTCTCGCTTGCTCCGATAGCCGACGAAGACCTTCTCGTGCCCGCGATTGCGCAGGCACTCGCAATCCGGGAGATCTCCGGTGAGGACCTCGCCGCCACCCTGAGCGCGTACTTGAGTGACAAACAGGTGCTGCTCGTACTCGACAACTTCGAGCAAATCGTTGGTGCGGCGCCGGCGATTTCAAAGCTTCTAGAGATTGCACCCGAGGTCCGCATCGTCGCCACAAGTCGTGAGCGTCTACGCCTGAGCGCCGAACACGTCTACGAGGTGCCCCCGCTCCTCCTCCCGGACGCGACCCAGGAACACCTCGGCACGCTCCTGAGAACGGAGGCAATCGCGCTCTTCCTGGCACGCGCCGAAGCGGTGACGCCGAACTTCGTCCTAACGCAGGAGAACGCCGCAGCCGTGGTGGCGATCTGCCGGCGGCTCGAGGGCCTCCCACTGGCACTCGAACTCGCGGCGGCGCGCATCGCCGTCCTGTCTCCGGCAGCGCTGCTCAGCCGGCTGAGCGGGCGCCTCGCACTGCTCACAGGCGGCGCGCAGGATACGGCCAAGCGCCACCAGACCCTGCGAAACACCATCGAGTGGAGCTACGACCTGCTTGAAGCACCAGATCAGCTGCTATTTCGCCGGCTGGCCATCTTCGACGACGGCGGCCGCCTCGACGCGACCGAGGCGGTGTGCAACTCCGAACGCGGCGATGTCACGGCGCTCGACGGGCTCCAGTCACTCGTCGACAAGAGCCTCGTGCGGAACCGTCCAGACTCGGACGGAGAATCACGGTTCTGGATGCTGGAGACGATCAGGGAGTACGCGAGTGAACGATTGACGAAAAGCGGCGAGGCAGAAACGATCGCACGGCGGCATGCAGAGCATTTCCTCGAGCTCGCAGAACAGGCAGAGCCTGACCTTTGGGCAGAGCAAATTGACCTCTGGCTTCCGCGACTCGATCCCGAGGAGGCGAACTTCAGAGCCGCTCTGGGTTGGGCCATAGCGCAAGACGAAGCCGAGGTCGCTGTGCGCCTAGCGGGCTCCCTCTATCCATTCTGGGAAATCCGCGGACGCCAAGGCGAAGCGGGCACATGGCTCAGCCGGGCACTGGCTCTCGACGGTGCGGTCCCTCCAAGCTCTCGCGCGAAGGCACTGGTTGCAGCCGGTCGCGCTACGGCATGGCATGGCGACATGGGAGCTGCGATCGCCCTCCTTGAAGAAGCCGCTGAGCTCGCACAACAACTCGGCGATCTGGACGGAGTTGGTCGTTGCCTCGGCTTTATCGGCCACGCACTCCTGTTCACTGGGAATACCGGGCGAGCAGCTGCCGTCCTCGACGAGGCCGTCGAGCTCGCGCGGAACACCGGAGATCCACACAGTGTTGCGAGGGCAATGTACAACTCCGCCTTTGTTGCGATCGAACAGGGCGATTTCGATCGTGCCTGCGAGCTCTTTGGGGAAGCCGCGCAGATTGCCCGATCCGCGGGCGCGAAACTTCAGGAGGCGATGTGCGTCGCCCACATCGGTTACACCTGTGCTCTGGCAGGCGACTACGAGCGGGCAGCCGCGCTGCTGGATGAAGGCATAGCTCTCTTCACCGAGCTCGGGGAGACGACCTGGACGCAAGTGGCGTTTCGCTATCAGGGCCTCCTCGCTCTCCTTGAGGGGAGGATCAACGACGCCGATTCCCTCCTCCGAACGAGCTTGAGGGAAGGACGCGGACAAGCACCGCAGTGGGAGGTCGCGCACTGGATAGAAGAGCTTGCTGCGGTCGGTGCAGCGAGAGGCGAAGCCTTGCACGCCGCGAAGCTTTGGGGCGCGACTGATGCTCTGTTCGAAAGGCTCGGGCTGGCGCCCCTCGAAGAGAACCGGCAGGTGCGTGAACGATTCAGAGACGACCTACAGGAATCACCAGACGGCGACTCGCGGGGGGAAGCTTGGGCGCAAGGGCACGCCATGACGCTGGACCAGGCGGTCGCTTATGCGCTCACCGGTGAAGCGGTGGGCGGCGCGCCCGGGGTCGACGCAATCCGGAAGCGGCCCTAACGTCCTAAGAGTGGATTCCATCCGCGAAGAGAAGCTGCTCTGAACGGCGAGCCCAGACCACGTCGGCCGCTGCAGACGCGCGGCCGTACGAGCGCGGTCGCGCTGGCCGGCTGGCTCCACCGCCGCCGCATCGAGCCGAACCAGATCTCAGTCGCGAGCATCGTGATCGCAGCGGGGGGCGCCGCGTGCTTCGCTGCCCTCCCCCACGTCGGCGACGCGGCGCAGCTCGGTCTGCTCGCCGCCGCCGCGACACTCGTGCAACTTCGCCTGCTTGCAAACCTCATGGACGGCATGCTGGCCATCGAGGAAGGGAGGCAATCGAAAACCGGGCCACTCTTCAACGAGATCCCGGACCGGATCGCCGACGTCCTCTTCCTCGCTGCAGCCGGGTATGCGATCACGTGGTTCTCATGGGCCGAGTCGTTGGGATGGGCAGCGGCGGTGGCCGCCGTCCTCACCGCCTACGTTCGAGTTCTAGGCGGCTCCCTCGGCCTCGCGGAGCACTTCTCCGGACCTATGGCGAAGCCGCATCGGATGGCTGTCCTCACGACGGCGTGCTTGCTTTCGATTTTCGAGGTCGCCTATGGCTACGAGGGTCGGGTGCTGGCTGTCGCCCTCGCGGTGATCGCGGCCGGCTCGATCGTGACGTTCGCACGGCGAACGCGGCTGCTTGCCCGAGAATTGTCGGGGCAATGATCGCCGCCCTGCTCGCGGCATTCGCACGAGCCATCGCTGGAGGAACGGTGCGCTGGGCAGCCGCCCCAAGCGAGGGCCGACAGCGAGTCTTCTTCGCGAACCACACGAGTCATCTCGACTTCATTCTCATCTGGGCGTCGCTTCCGACCCGCATCCGCAAGCGCGCGCGTCCGGTTGCCGCGCGCGACTACTGGGAGTCCGGACCGATCCGGCGCTACCTGGCCCGTAAGGTGTTCAGGGCCGTATTGATCGACCGGGGCGCGCCGGAAGACAGCGCCGAACGTGATCCTCGGGAGCGCGGGCAGGAAGCAATCGCACGGATGGTCGAGGGCCTCGGCCGGGAAGACTCGCTGATCGTTTTCCCGGAGGGAACACGCGGCTCGGGGGATGAGGTGGGCGAGTTCAAGAGCGGGCTCTACTACCTCTGGCGCGAACGTCCGAATCTCGAGCTCGTGCCGGTTCACCTCGCGAATCTCAACCGCGTGCTTCCGAAAGGGGAGTTCATTCCGGTGCCGATGATCAGTCGGGTCACGTTCGGTCCACCGTTGGATCGGGCGGAGGGCGAAACGAAGGAGGCCTTTCTCGAGCGGGCGCGTCGGGCGGTGCAGCGGCTGGAGGAATCGTGAGTACCTTCGACGACCGCGAGCTGCTGTGGCTGCTCGCGGGAGTGGCCGCGCTTCTCCTGACAGCGACTGCCGCCGGCCAGGTGCTCGAACGGGTCGTGGCGACCCCTTCGGGGCGCGACACGGTAGACAACATCAACGCCCGTGTACGTGCGTGGTGGGTGATGAGCTTTGCCTTCGCGATCGCCGTAGCCAGCGGCGGCGTCGGCTCGGTCGTTCTGTTCGCATTGATCTCGTTCCTTGCTTTGCGCGAATTCGTCACGCTCAGCCCAACCGGGCGCGTCGATCACGCTGCGCTCGTCTGGAGCTTCTTCCTCGTCATCCCGCTTCAGTACGTCCTCGTCGGCGTCCAGTGGTACGGCTTCTTCAGCATCATGATCCCTGTCTACGCGTTCTTGTTCGTGACGGCGCGGCTCGTGCTCGCGGGAGAGACGGAGCGCTTCCTCGAGCGTGCGGCGACAATTCAGTGGGGATTGATGACGTGTGTGTACTGCATCAGCTACGCACCGGCGCTGCTGCTTCTCGACATCAAGGGCTACGAAGGCGAGAACGCCAAGCTGTTGTTCTTTCTGGTGGTCGTGGTGCAGCTCAGCGACGTCTT
>Ga0307277_10000394_pt1 | contig 15903 bp, 10 predicted proteins | sample ER_DNA_116_FD_194473 | JGI IMG/M metagenome (GOLD analysis project Ga0307277, IMG submission 194473) | Bulk soil microbial communities from the East River watershed near Crested Butte, Colorado, United States - ER_DNA_116 | ecosystem: Environmental > Terrestrial > Soil > Floodplain | place...
GCCGACGTTGCGGAAGCTAGCACCCATGACTTCGGTCGGGATATTGAACTTCTTATAATACGTATAAATCTCAGTAACTGACTGCACTCCTGGATCTTCCGGTCCTGTGTAATCGCGCTTCATCTCCTTTTTGTACCAATCGTAAATCCGCCCGACAAACGGCGAGATAAGTTGCACTTTTGCCTCGGCCGCGCGCACCGCCTGCGGCAATGAAAACAGCAGCGTCAAATTGCAGCGGATCCCTTCTTTTTGCAGTTGCTCGGCGGCAAGAAGTCCTTCCCAAGTTGACGCGATCTTAATCAACACGCGTTCGCGTGGAATTTTGTGCTCCTCGTAAAGTTGAACCAGTCGCCGCGCTTTGTTGATCGAACCTTCGACGTCGTACGATAATCGCGCGTCGGTTTCGGTCGAGACGCGTCCAGGCACAATCTCGAGAATGTCGGAACCGAATTGAACCAGTAGATGATCGCAGATGTCTTCGATCTGCGCCTGGCCACTCAACCCCGAGTTCTTCCGATCCTTCAAAACTTCATCCAGCAGACGCCCGTATTGCTGCTTTTGAGTAGCGGCATAAACCAGGCTTGGGTTCGTCGTCGCATCCTGCGGCTTGAAATCCTTGATCGATTCAAAGTCGGCAGTGTCCGCGACGACTTTGGTGAACTTCTTCAGCTGCTCGAGCTGATTCAGCTTCGTTTCAGTTTTTTTCTTTTCAGCGACCACAGTGCTCATAATATTTTCCCTTCCTTTGTACAACGTACGCCTGAGGGACAGATCGACAAACGGGAAATCTGCTGCGAACAGAATCCTTACTAACACCCTGTTTTACCGGGATGATTCAGATGTCATCTTCAACGGCAGCCGCTTTAGCGGTTTATTGAGCCATTACGTAAACTGCTAAAGCAGTTCCGATGGCGGAGTTGCCTCTGTCACCTCGCTGAAGCAAGGTGTTACTCAGCAATACTACGCCGAAACTGCGGACCGCATTTCGGGGGACCCGCGCGAACCGAGGGCTGCGCGCACGAAATTGTTTCCAAGTTCCCACATCGGGCCCGGGAATTTGCGGCACTCGGTCAACACGTCGTCGAGCGCGTTCACAAACATGTCGACTTCTTTTTCGCCGATGATCAGCGGGGGCAGGATTTTCATCACGTCCATCGCGTGCCCGGCGACCTGCGTAAGTATCCGATGCTTGCTCAGCATCTGGGTCACGACCATCTGCGCGAAGAGCACCTTGTCGATCTTGTGCAAAAGTTTCCAAGCCATCCTGAGTTTGAACTCGCTAGGCTCGTGGAACTCGATTCCGATCATGAGACCTTTGCCTCGGACTTCTTTGATGAACGAATGCTTCGCGCGGAGGGCGTCCACTTTTTCCACCAGTAGCGCGCCCATCTTGCCCGCGCGGTCGACCAAATCTTCCTGATCGATAATTTCCAGCGCAGCGAGACCACAGGCCATTGCCAGGTTGTTGCGCCCAAAGGTTGTTGAGTGCACAACGCAACGGTCCATCCGCGAAAAAGTTTTCTGGTAAATGTCGCGCCGCGTCACGATCGCGCCGCAGGGCACGTAACCCCCACTTAAAGTTTTCGCCAGCGTAATGATGTCCGGCTCCAAATCCCAATGCTGGAATCCGAACATTTTTCCCGTGCGGCCAAGTCCGGTCTGCACTTCATCAGAAATGAAGAGAGTTCCGTATCTACGGCAAAGCTGTTGTGCACGAACAAAGAAGTCTGTCTTGGGAGTTTGACACCCTTTTCCCTGAACGGTTTCGATCACGAAAGCCGCCACATCGCGCGAGCGCAATTCCCGATCCAGCGCCTCGAGATCATCCAGCGGCACGCGGGCATCAAAGCCTTGCATTAGCGGTCCAAACCCTTCAGTGAAACTTTCGCAACCCATCAACGACAACGCGCCGAGGCTCAGCCCATGAAACGCGCTAGCCAGCGACACAGCGCGCTTCCTGCCAGTCGCGGCGCGTGCGAATTTGAGCGCACCTTCCATCGCTTCGGTCCCTGAATTGCAAAAGAAAACGGCGTCGAGATGCGGCGGCGTCCGTTTTGTGATTGCTTCCGCAAGCAAACCGCTCAGAAGCGAGCAATCCAACTGTACCATGTTCGGCAGATCGAGATCGAGCACGTCGCGGATCGCCTGCTTCACCACCGGATGATTGCGACCAATGTTGAAAACCGAGTAGCCGCTCAGAAAATCGAGATATGACTGGTTATCCATGTCGTACAGGTATGCGCCCTCCGCTCGTGCATAGACCTTGTCGAACCCAATCACGCGCTGGGCCGCCACCAGTGTCCGGTTCAAATGCCGTTCGTGGAGCTGATAATTTTCACCCAGCCGCGCGGCAATAATCTCCTTTAAATCGAAAGCCATGAGGAATGAAACTTCCTCGATTTACCTACGAAGCGCAAATCCTGTAGCGTCGCTCACAGAGCGACGGCTACAGCAAAAAGCCGCAGGATCAGCGATCCTGCGGCTTGAATTTTGCGAACAATGTTCGCTTAATCTTCGACGATCACGCGCTCGACCGTGCGATGTTCAGTTGGGCCCGTGTAATAAACGCGCACCTTCTGACCAGCTCGCAGCGGGGCTGTTATCACTTTGCCGGCGCCGTTAACAATTCGTGCGGCTGTGCCTAGCGCGAAGCTAACAGGACCCTCATCGCTCTTAACCACAATGCTCTTGCCGGGCTCATAGGTCGTTACGGCTCCGGTTGTATAGGTCGTGGTTGTAGTGTCTGTTGTCGTTGTCGGTTTGTTCGTCGTTGTCGTTTCCTCGGTCGTTGTCGTGCTGGTTTGTGCAAAAGCTAACGGCACAACTAGCGCGCAGACCAAACCAATGATTGTCTTCTTCACTCTATCCCTCCTGTTGATGGTTAATGTTATCCCAAGTTCGTGACTCAGGCTTTGAACAGACGCTCCATTAGCGTCTGTTCCTTTGACCAATGCTGGGGTCGCGATATTCGAATTATTTCCCGTTGCATGATTGAGCGCTTCCGGCGAACTCAGTAACGTCGCATGCCAATGACCCACAAAACGCCGATCGCCGATCCAGTCGTTACGCCTGAAGTTGTCAAGCGGCATGGTATCACCTCGGAAGAGTTCGAGCGGATCAAAAAAATCCTTGGTCGCAAGCCGAATTTCACCGAGCTCGGAATTTTTTCGGTCATGTGGAGTGAACACTGCTCGTACAAAAATTCGAGAAGAGAGCTGAAAAAATTTCCCACCACCGGTCCAAACATTTTGGTCAAAGCCGGCGAAGAAAATGCCGGCGTGGTGGATATTGGCGATGGCTGGGCAGTCGCGTTCAAGATCGAGAGCCACAATCATCCAAGCGCCATCGAGCCTTTCCAAGGCGCCGCGACTGGCGTCGGCGGTATCATCCGCGACATTTTTACGATGGGCGCACGCCCAGAGTTTTGCCTGAACTCGCTGCGTTTTGGTCCCATCACAGATGCAAGTTCGAAATCCGAAATCCGAAAATCGAAAATCGCAGCAAACCGGAGATTATTTACAGGTGTTGTCTCCGGTATCGCACATTATGGAAACTGTGTCGGAATTCCGACCATCGGTGGCGAGATTTATTTCGATGAAAGCTTCGAGGGCAATCCTCTGGTGAACGTTTTTTGCCTCGGCGTGTTACGCCACGAACAACTCGCGCGGGGCACGGCAGAGGGCGCTGGCAATCCTGTTTTTTACGTCGGCGCCGAAACGGGGCGTGACGGTCTCGCGGGCGCAGCTTTTGCGTCGCGCGAACTAACCGAACAATCGCGCGAAGATCGTCCCGCCGTACAAGTGGGCGATCCGTTCAAGGAGAAGTTATTGCTCGAAGCATGTCTCGAACTGCTTGCTCGCGGTGCTGTTGCCGGAATTCAAGACATGGGAGCGGCCGGTCTGACTTGTTCGACGTGCGAAACTGCCAGCCGCTCCGGCAGCGGTATCGAGATCGATCTGGCCAAAGTTCCCAAGCGCGAGCCCGGCATGACGCCGTATGAGATCCTGCTGAGCGAATCACAAGAGCGAATGCTAATCATAGCCAGGCGCGGAAAGGAAAATATTGTCCGTGAAGTGTTCGAGAAATGGGACGTGCCATGCGCACAAATTGGCCGCGTCACCAGCGACGGCATGATGCGCGTGCGAAACAACGGTGAGATTGCGGCGGAGATTCCAGCGAAAGCATTAGCCGAAGAAGCGCCGCTGTATTCGCGAGAAGCTCAAAAACCAACCACAGAGATCACGGAGAATGCAGAGTTACTTACGAAGATCTCCGTGTCATCTGTGGCGGAATCTTTGCGCGAATTACTGCGCGATCCCACGATCGCGTCCAAAAACTGGGTTTACCGGCAATATGATCACACGGTTCGCACAGGCACACTGGTGAAACCCGGCTCAGACGCGGCGGTCTATTTCGTGCGCTACGCCAACAAAATCTTGGCAGCGACCACGGATTGCAATTCGACCTATTGCGCACTTGATCCGCGTGAGGGCAGCAAAATCGCCGTTGCCGAAGCCGCACGCAACCTTACATGTTCCGGTGCAAGGCCGCTCGCCCTGACCGATTGCCTGAATTTTGGCAATCCCTACAAGCCGCAAAACTTCTGGCAGCTACGTGAAGCAGTTGAAGGAGTAGCAGAAGCATGCTGCGAATTTGGGACGCCCATCACCGGCGGAAACGTTTCGCTGTACAATGAGAGCCCGGACGGGGTTGTCGATCCGACGCCAACGATCGCGATGGTGGGATTGATTGATCACGAAAATCATATCACCACGCAATGGTTCAAAAATGAAGGCGACGCGATCATCCTTGTTGGTAAGATAGGAGGGGAACTCGGCGGCTCGCACTATGTAAAAGTTTGTCACGGGTTGAAGATCGGTCCGCCGCCGCACGTTGATCTTCCTCACGAAATTAAAATTCAAAGCGCCGTTCGCGATTTGATCCGCGAAGATTTGGTGAAGAGCGCGCACGATTGCTCCGAAGGCGGACTTGCCGTTGCGCTAGCTGAATGTTGTTTTAATCCCGAAAAACTGCTAGGCGCAGATATCTGTTGTAGCCACGGCCCTATGGGCCGTCGGGGACAGACGTCGCACAGCGACGTGGCTACAGTTTTGTTTAATGAATCGCAGTCGCGGATTGTGATTTCCGTCGCTCCTGAAAATCTCGACAACACAATGTCGATATTGCGTTACCGCGATGTTCCGTCTCAACAACTTGGACAAGTCGGCGACAACGAATTACGCATTCAGGTCAATGACGAAAGCTTCGCGTGGGCGATTGCTGACCTTTACGACGATTGGTGGAATTCGATCCGTCGGCTCGTTGAAAGCGACTCATCCGCCGAGCGCATTCCAAGTTTGTGAAGCGCGATCGAAATGTCCTTTTCCAGGGAGCAATCCCGGAAAATTACGACCGCTATCTCGGTCCCGTAATATTCGAACCGTGGGCAGAAGAGTTGGTTTCGCGGCTGACACGCAAGAAATACGAACGGATTCTTGAAATTGCCTGTGGCACGGGAATCGTCACGCGTCGATTGCGAGACGCCTTGCCTGCCACAACCGAAATTATCGCGACTGATTTGAACCGGGACATGTTCGAATTCGCGAAGGAGAAATTTAGCAACGGCGAAAATGTGCTCTGGCAACAGGCAGACGCATCCGCTCTTCCATTTCCCAATTGCTCGTTCGACGCTGTCGTTTGCCAGTTCGGTGTGATGTTCGTTCCAGATAAAGCAGCTGCCATGCGCGAACCTTATCGCGTCCTTCGCAGGGGCGGCGTTTTTCTGTTCAACGTCTGGGATGAGTTCGCGGTGAATCCGTTTGGCCAAATTGCGCACGCAACGATCGCTTCCTTTTTCGATCACGATCCGCCTGGATTCTATGAGATCCCTTTCGGTTTTTATGATTCTACGATGATCCGAAAGCTGCTGGAGGAGGCCGGCTTTGAAAAAATTGAATCGTTCTCTGAAACGAAGTCTTGCCGGAGCAACTCAGCGAGAGAATTCGCGACTGGATTGGTGCGCGGCAATCCGGTCGGCGCCGAGGCAACGGAGCGTGGCGTGGATCCTGAGGAGCTGATCGAAGCGATTGCAAAACGAATCGCGGAACGTTTCGGGAACGCCCCGGTCGAGAGCACAATGCGCGCGATCGTCTGGCAGGCGATGAAGTTTTAATCCCGCGATTGAATGTGAAACAATTTGGTGGATTATTTGGTGTGATCACCCCCGCGGGCAAAACTGATCCAGACCAGGCGCCTGACTCTGCCGTGCTGCCGCAGCACGAGTGCGGGCTTTTCGGCGTGTTCGGCCACCCGAAGGCGGCGGTTTTGACGTATTACGGTCTGTTTGCCTTGCAACATCGCGGGCAGGAGAGCGCCGGGATCGTCACGAGCAACGGTCCGGGCACAAGCTTTTTGATGCACAAGGACATGGGGCTCGTGTCGCAGGTCTTCGGCCAGGAAGAACTGGCGAAACTTAAGGGAACACGCGCGATCGGACATACGCGTTACTCGACCACAGGCACCAGCACGATTAAGAACGCGCAACCGTTTGTGGTCGATTGCGTGCGCGGTCAAATGGCAATTGCGCACAACGGCAATTTAATTAACGCCGACATCCTGCGCGATGAGCTCGAACGGAGAGGCTCGATTTTTCAAACCACCGCCGATAGCGAAATCATTTTGCATCTCCTCGCGCAGCCTTCAGAAAATGGCGGAAATGTCCTGGCGGCGTTGCGCCGGATTCAAGGCGCGTTCTCGCTGATCATCATGAGCGAACGGGAGCTGATCGCAGTGCGCGATCCCTTTGGTTGGCGCCCACTCGCGCTCGGCAAGCTCGACGGAGCTTATATCCTGGCATCTGAAACATGCGCTTTCGATCTGATCCATGCCGAGTTCATTCGCGAAATTGAACCTGGCGAAGTGTTGATCATCGACGAGAACGGATTGCGGTCGGAACGGCCATTCCCGGACGAGCGACCCGCATTTTGTATGTTTGAATATGTGTATTTCGCGCGCCCGGACAGCATGATCGGCGGTGTGAATGTCGGGAAGGTGCGCATGGAGATGGGACGCGAACTGGCGAGAAAATTCCCCGTCGAAGCCGACATCGTTGTGCCGGTACCGGATTCCGGAAATTATGCCGCTCTCGGTTTTGCTCAGGAACTACAGATTCCTTACGCCCACGCTTTCGTCCGAAATCACTACATTGGGCGCACATTTTTGCAGCCGAGCCAGCTGATCCGCGATTTCGACGTGCGAGTGAAGCTGAATCTAATCAAGGAAATGGTTGCCGGAAAACGGGTCGTAGTTCTGGACGACTCGATCGTGCGCGGCACGACTGCGCGTGCGCGTGTGGTGAACCTTCGCGAGGCCGGAGCCAGGGAAGTGCACATGCGCGTGAGCTGTCCTCCACATCGGTTTGCCTGTCACTACGGCATCGATTTTCCAGACCCTGAAAAATTAATCGCAAACCAGATGTCGATGGAAGACATCTGCAAATACCTGGGTGTGGACAGCCTTGGTTATCTCGATGTCGAAGGCATGGTGCGCGCGACGGGAAGACCATTAAACAGCTTTTGTCTCGCTTGTTTCAATGGGGATTATCCCCTGCCCGTCGATCCTGCATTGGACAAATTCATTATGGAACGACGCGAGCAGCGCGCCAAGGCGCTGGCGGATCAGGAAACGCACCCAACCTTGTTCGCCGATTTGAAGTAGCGCCTGTCATTTCGATCGAAGCGCAGCGGAGTCGAGAATGGAGCTGCTCGGGAAGCCGCGACATAGGCGGGAAGGTCGGAGACTGAGCGAATGGGCAGTGAGCAAATCAAATCTCTTGCTGTTTAGATCAAAAACAGAGATGTCTCGACTTCGCTCGACATGACAAAAAGGAAAAAGGCGTACGCGCGAGCGGGCGTAGATGTCGATCTTGGCAATAAACTCAAACACGGCATCCAGTCGCTCATTAGACAAACGCATGGCCCGGAGGTGCTCGGCAAAATTGGCGGGTTCGGCGGCTTGTTTCGCGCAAATTTTCCTGGAATGCGCGAACCGGTCTTAGTGGCAAGCATCGATGGCGTCGGCACAAAATTGAAGATCGCGTTTGCGATAGACAAACACGACACCGTCGGCGCCGACCTGGTAAATCACTGTGTAAATGATATTGCAGCCCTCGGCGCGCGTCCCCTTTTCTTCTTGGATTATATCGGCTGTGAGAGACTCGAACCGCGCGTGTTCCAACAATTACTTGGCGGCCTTTCTCGCGCCTGCCGATTCGCGGGCTGTGCCCTCCTCGGTGGTGAAACGGCGCAAATGCCCGGCATGTATCGCAAAGGCGAATACGATCTTGCCGGTTGCATTGTTGGGATCGTGGAACGCAATAAAATCATCGATGGAAGAAAAATCCGGCCTGATGATGCAATTCTCGGCTTGCAATCAAATGGGTTGCACACCAACGGCTACTCGCTCGCGCGAGAAATTTTCTTCCGAAAAATGCGACTTAAAGTCAGTTCACGCCTACCAGGGTCCTCGAACACCATTGGCAAAGAGTTGCTGCGAGTGCATAGGAATTATCAACCGCTGCTGGCAAAAATTCCAGGCGGGATAATCAAAGGTCTTGCCCACATCACCGGTGGCGGTCTCATTGATAATCTGCCGCGGATTCTTCCTCCGAATTGCGATGCAGTGATTGAAACGAAAAGCTGGAAGGTCCCGCGCGTCTTCCAAATTTTGCAGCAAGAGGGAAATATTAATTTCCGGGAGATGTATCAGGTTTTCAATATGGGCATCGGAATGGCAGCGGTGGTCGCGGAACAAAATGCAGACCGCGTGATGTCGACCCTACGAGCGAAACGAATTGGTCGGATCGAACGCGGACACGGGAAGACTGTTTTGAAACTGTAGGGCGTCTGTGTCAGACGCCATTCTAATTTATGGCAGCTGCGACGATGCCGGATCAGTGACATTCACCGGCACCTGAACTTCCGGTGTCGATTCCGTACTGGCGATTTTACTTCGGCGCGTTACCCGCTGCAGACCTGCGCGGAGCGCTGCCACATCGACAAGTTCGGCCACTCGTGACTTCAACGCTCGCGCTCGCGTTCCCAAGAACACCAGAAAGACCAGGTAGGCAACAATGGACCAAATCTCAACATGGGAAACGTTGAGCTGGCGATAGATCAACAGGCTTGCTGCAATAAGATTGAAAATCACGGTGGTTGTGACCAGTCGGTTGCAGAGCCGAACACGAGTCAAACATTTTCCACCGCCATGATATTCGGTGACGGTTTGGAGTGCTATGCTCCACCAGAAATTGCCGTAGATTTGAATGTCCCACTCGTTCCACCCGCTGTCGGTCGAGTACCGCCAGCCTTCTTCCTCGAGTAACTCAAACATAGCGCCTAGCAAATAGTGGCGGTCCCTGCCCTGCTCGCTCCAAAAAACGCGGCGACTCAGGCTCCCGCTGGAACGCGCGGGTTCCGGTAAATGCTCGTGCCGCCGAATGACGCTGGCTGGCGTCCGTTTGAATCGCAGCCAGGTGAAATACCGAGAAAATCCGCGCACAAGCGGCTGGACAAACGCCAGCATTATCACGAGCAGTCGTGCGCGCATCGTATCGAATTTCGGCTCGATGAAAGCGCGAACCATATAGGAAAGCGCCACGCAAAGGGTGCCGCCCAGCATGAGGTAAGGGACAATACGCAGAGCGGGCAGAAAAATTCCCAACCCAAAAAGGAAAATCGTCAGCGCAAACCATTCGATACTGCTCAGGTACGCGGCTACGTCTGATTGCGGCGTGGGATAAATCGATTGAAAAAATCCTTCGCCGAAAATTCCATGATAAATCACCGGCCGGTTAACAAACCAACTGAAGCGCGGCGTGCCGTAGATCTGGCCGCGCCACTTCGCAGTGCCAGTCGGACCAAAAAAGATCAAATGCTTGAATCGAAGCAGCGATTCCGCTTCGCCGTAGCCATCCTGCTGTTTCAAGAAAGCGCGGAGAGTAAAACGCCGATAATGCCAGACGATTGCGGCTGGACTGAAAGCAATGACCCATCCAGCCTGCTGGATACGCCAGCAAAAATCGACGTCATCCCCCGCTTTGTGATATTCGGGATCGAAGCCGCCCAAGCTTTCAAACGCCCACCGATAAAAAGCCATGTTACAACCGGGAATGTGCTCGGCGATTGTATCAGTAAGCAGAACATGGCTTGGACCGCCTGGCGCTGCTGCAACACACGCTTGAATCCAATTTTTTGCCGGCGGTGTAATGTTCGGTCCGCCCACTCCGGCATAATCGCCACTCACAAGCGTGCCGATCATATAGTAGAGCCAATCCACGTCCGCCATGCAGTCGGAGTCGGTGTAGGCAAGCACTTCACCTTTTGCAGCAGCGGCGCCAGTATTCCGCGCGTGGCTTAGCCCGTTATTGCTCTGATGAATGTAACGTACCTGCGGAAACTGCGCTGCAATGTAGGCTGTGTCATCGGTGGAACCGTCATCGACGAGAATGACCTCGTACTCGGGATAGTTCAGTTTAGCTAACGAATCGAGGCAGGCCGCAAGAGTGTCTCCTCCATTGTACGAACAGACAATTATCGACACGAACGGCGCTCTCGGCAATGGACGATGAGGCAAAGCGGAATCGCTTCGGCCCAGTTTTTCTTTAATGGTATGGAACGCCTTCTTCGGTTTGCGCTCCCGCGTGACGATCCCAAATGCCCAATCTGTAATTTCCTCGCCGCCGGTAAACCATTCGTCGGTCCAGGTGAAAAGAGTGGTCCCCGCAAGACCGCATTTTACTACGCTGTCGATGTGCCACCCGAGCATTTCAGCCTGTTCTTCCTGTGAATGGCGGATGGTGTCCATGCCGAATTCCCCGAGGATAAGCGGATGTTCGCCAGTGAGATTTTGCAGCCGCAACAAATAACGTTCGAAGTCGGGCTGATCGTGAAGGTAAACGTTGAAACAACAAAAATCGGCATTCTGCGGCAGCAGATATTCGGTTGGCGGATAGGTGGCATAAGAAAAGAGAGCATCCGGGTCGATCCCGCGACCGATCCGAATTAATTCCTCCACGAATTCAATTACGCGACGCGCGCCGAGCCAGCGCGCCATGGTGCTGGGAATCTCGTTGCCCACCAGGTAGCCAAAGATCGCCGGATGGCCCGCGTGTGCCTTCACGGCAGCGCGAACGTTTTCGGCAATTTGTTTCCTCGTCGATCTTTCGCGCAGGAACTCGATATGTTTTTCCCAGGGAAGCGTTACCAGCACACGCATACCGGCAGTAGCACAGCGATCCAGAAACCAGCGTGGCGGCGCATGGTAAATCCGCACAAGATTGAGACCGGCCTGGCGCATGAGCGCGAGGTCAAGATCGACTTGCTCAGGTCGCCCAAGATGGTTCCCTTCGGCATCCGGCTTGAACGGACCGTAGGTAACGCCTTTGACGAAAAACTTCTTGTCGCCATTGAAAAAGAATTTCGCAGCAGGACGAATTCGTGAATTGGCGGTCGTTGTCATGTCGAGAAGGCGAGACATCTCTGAATTCAATGCTCTCCTTTTAGGGTAAGAGATTCCTCGACTTCGCTCGGAATGACAAAGGCGAAATAATGGGAACCGTCAAAGCTTGCTAAGCTCCGTGCGAAAGTGATCGCCTCTTATAGCTCCGCCAGTGCTTCGCGTACAGCTGCTCCCGTGGCCTCGATATCGTGCGGCACGTGCGCGGTCGAAATAAATCCGGTCTCAAACTGAGATGGCGCGAAACAAACGCCTCGTTTTAGACAAGCATGGAAAAATCGGGCGAACATTTTCAAGTCGCTTTTTCGCGCACCAGCGAGATCGATAATTGGCCCGCAGGCAAAGAACAAACAAAACATCGAACCCAGTCGGTGAAAGGTAATATTGATCTTTGCATGTTCGCCATGGGACGGATTGGCTGCGGCGAACTCGATGGCGTCTCGCGCGACCTTTTCAAATTGGGCGCCCAAGTCATTCAGCAATTTCCAGCCATCGATCCGCTCGAGCTCGCGCAGTTGCGCCAGACCGGCAGCCATCCCAAGCGGATTGCCGGATAATGTCCCAGCCTGATAAACCGGACCATCTGGCGAAAGCTGGTCCATGATTTCGGCGCGTCCGCCAAATGCGCCAACCGGTAGACCGCCGCCAATGATTTTTCCGAGAGCCGTCAGATCAGGCTTAACTCCGTAAATTTCCTGCGCACCGCCACGCGCCAGACGGAAACCTGTGATTACTTCGTCAAAAATTAGAAGTGCGCCATTCCTCGTGCATTCCTCGCGTAAAACCGACAGAAAATTGTTGGTTGGAAAATAAAGCCCCGCATTGGCCGGGACCGGCTCCACGATTACTGCTGCGATTTGCCCTTTATTCTGAGCAAAACATTTCCGCACGAGATCGGCATCGTTGAACGGCAAGGAAATTGTGAGATCTACAAATGTCTGCGGTACGCCGGCGCTGTCGGGCCGCCCGTGTGTGAGCGCGCCGCTTCCAGATTTCACGAGTAGTGAATCGGCATGTCCGTGGTAACACCCGTCGAATTTTATGATCTTGTCCCGTTGCGTGAACGCCCGCCCGAGGCGAATGCAAGACATGGTCGCTTCTGTGCCGCTATTCACCATCCGCACTTTCTCGATCGAGGGCATCCAGTCGCAAATTAACTCCGCCATTTCCAATTCAAGCGGATTTGGAACTCCAAAGCTCAGGCCACGCGTGGCGGCCTCGCGTACTGCATCAACAATGATTTTTGGCGCATGACCGAGAATCGCCGGGCCCCAACTGCCGATGTAATCGATGTATTCATTGCCGTCGACGTCCCAAATCCGCGCACCTTCAGAGCGCGCGACGAAGAACGGCTCGCCGCCAACATTGCGAAATGCGCGGACTGGTGAGTTGACGCCGCCAGGTATGCGCTCTTGTGAGCGCGTGAAAAGCTCTGATGATCGAGAGTTCAAGAAGAAACGTTCAACGTTCAACGTTCAACGTTCAACGTCCAAATCGGAGAAGTTGTCGCGGCTTTCGCCGCGGCCAACGCCGATGGATCTACGGTCGGCGCTTGATACAAGCGCCGCTACAACGATATTGTTCGCTCTCGCACATCGGCGGGGTAGCCAAGTGGTAAGGTCGCGGTCTGCAAAACCGCTATTCGCGGGTTCGATTCCCGCCCCCGCCTCTCTATGAAATCACGACAGAATTGTGATTTCAGTCACAAGTCAGTCACAAGCTCAACGCGCGCCGTAGCCAGCAAATCGACTAGCTCACAACACGTTCATGAAGCGCGCCCGCGAAGACTGGCGCGCTTTGATGTAATCAGCGACGCTCAGCCGCGCCCTGAGGTCGTATTAGACCGTTTAGTAGCCGTTTTCGTAGGATGGTGTTTTTGCAGGTTGACGAAACTGACAACTAATTTCTCCAAGAAGTTTAGGCGCTGGGGTGCTACGTGCCTGTGGCGAGATGTGGTCGTTCGTAATTCAGGCTTCACATGAACGATTGAATACTTATCTACAGGTTCAGGGGTTACAGCGACGTCGTCCTCTACTTTTTCATCCTCTATTTGAGGCGGTAACCCCAACTCCGCCTTGGCCTGACGAAATTCAAAGGCAGCGTGCTTGTCTTCGGCAGGGAAGGCGAGAAAAATCCCGACTCCTGCAACGATCACAAAAATTGTAGCAAATAAAGCGGATTTCATGCTCTCCATCTTACCAATCCGGCATCTGCGGGACGAAGTTCTCGAAAATCTCCCCGCGCTGAGCAGAAACCAACGGCTGGCGCATTCTCATTGTTGCGGCCGGGTTCCTGCGACGGGCAAAAACAACGGTGGGATTGCAACGGGCGAACAATCTGGATGGCGAATGTAGAATAAAGTCCGTGGCCGTCTATGTCGGCGGCCCGGTGCCGCCTTCATTCGCGCCCCGGCCGGTTTTATCGCGCGGCAAAGCTTGGGATCAGAGGTGAGAAAGCTCGTGTCACGCAGGCGAAGCGCCTCCGTGTCGCGGCTGATACAGCGCTTATCTCGGCACTGTAGCAGGCGCTTGCTTCGTAGGATGTTGGACCGAACCGTTTCCTATAACGCTCGCTTCAGCGCCAAACGGCGGCGCTGCTTTCGCCGGAAAAAGCGGTCGGAAGACCGCGAATGCTTGCGAAGCCAACGCAACGAAAACGATCATAGTCGCTACTGCTGCACACTTCATGGTTGGCGCTCTTATCAGAATCGGAGGGCATGACAAGTAAAATTTTTACCTAGGTGACTCGGGATTCGTTAAGCGTTACATCGTTGTAAGCCCAATTCGCCGCGCCGTGGCACAGCGAAGGCGGGTGATTTGTGAAGCGTAACATTGCCGCATTTAAGTCGGCGAAGTCAGATTCCAGTTTGCGATTTGACGTTTCCGGATATTTTTCCACGCCGATGCCACAGTTTTCTTATCGTGCCCGCAACGCGCAGGGCGGACTGGTTGAAGGTGTGCTCGATTGCGCAGATCGAGCAATTGCGATCCGGCAAATTGAAATGCAGCAATGCATTCCCGTTCGAATTGAAATCCTGGGCGCCGAGCCAAAGGTCGTAACGCCTGGCGCCGCGCAACCTGAAGGTCCCACGCGCAACCTGAAAATTCCGCATGGCCAATTGCTCATTTTTACCGAGCAGCTTGCCCATTTGCTGCAAGCGGGAATGACGCTCGACGAAGCACTGTCGATCTTGGCAAAGCGTTTGAAGCAGCCGCGCGTCCAGCAAATGACGCATTCGTTGCATCAGGCACTGGTTGATGGCCGCAGTTTTTCGCAGGCCTTAAGCGAGATGCCGCGAATTTTTACGCCCCTGTATGTAAATTTGGTGGCTGCGGGCGAGGCAAGTGGTGCGCTGCCGCAAATTCTGCTTAGGCTGGTCAAGCATTTGATGCAGGCGAAAGACCTGCGGGATCGGGTGCAACAGGCCTTGATTTATCCGGCTTTTCTCGCGCTGGCTGGCGCCGTTCTCGTCACGATTTTTATCACGTTCATGGTGCCGCAGTTGACGAGTTTCATGGCGCAAACTGGGGGCGCGCTTCCATTACCTACACGGATTCTGCTGCAAATTCATCATGCGATCACGGGCTACTGGTGGGTCGGCCTGCTGGCCGTGGTGGGTTTAATCGTTGGTTTCCGCGCCCTTGTCCGCAGTGAGGAAGGGCGTGTCGGGTGGGATCGCTTACGGCTGATGATCCCTGGATACGGAGGAGTCATTCGCCACCGCTATTACGCGCAGTTCTCGCGTACGCTGGGAACTCTAATGGAAAATGGAGTTCCCCTGCTTCGCGCACTTGATCTGGTAACTGAAATTGCTGGCAACCGTTTCCTCGAAGTTAAGCTTCGCGACGTGCGCAGAGCAGTGATCGATGGCGCGACACTCTCCGCTGCTTTGCAAGAGCAAAAAATGTTTCCAGATCTGTTTACCGATATGATGGCAGTAGGAGAACAGACCGGACATTTCGCCGAAACAATGCAAGCCATCGCCGACGTCTATGAGCGCGAACTTGACCGGAGCGTTGGGGTGATCTCGCAATTGATTCCGCCGGTCATCATCGTGGTCATTGCCGTCCTGGTTGGTCTGGTCGTTTTCAGTATTTTGTCGGCGGTATTTGAGATGACACACAGCCTTCAATTCAGGCCGCATTGAAAACTGAAACTTGCAAAGCAGCGGGTGTGCGAATAATCTCGCCAGCCCAAATGTTAGCTCGCGCTGTCTTTGCGATCTTCTTCGCTGCGGTCTGCCGTGCATACGCGCAGGAAGCTTTGAGCGACGCCCTGCCCTCTCCAGCCGAAATAAATGCGCAGCCCTTCCCAGAGAGTGCCTGGATTGATCTACGCCAAAATGCGACTCGAAATTCCAAAACTCAAAACGCACCCGCCTGGGTCGAA
>Ga0307277_10000395_pt1 | contig 15902 bp, 17 predicted proteins | sample ER_DNA_116_FD_194473 | JGI IMG/M metagenome (GOLD analysis project Ga0307277, IMG submission 194473) | Bulk soil microbial communities from the East River watershed near Crested Butte, Colorado, United States - ER_DNA_116 | ecosystem: Environmental > Terrestrial > Soil > Floodplain | place...
GAGTCGCGCCTCGACGTCGGCCGCGGACCGGCCGCGACGATGCTCATCCACCGCGGCACGCTGCACGTCGGGGATGCGATCGTCGCGGGAGACGCCTGGGGGAAGGTGCGGGCTCTGTACGACTTCCGCGGCGACAAGGTGAAGGAGGCGCGCCCGGGCGACCCGGTCGAGATCCTTGGGTTCGACAAGCCGCCCCCTGCCGGAGAGATCGGACGTGTCGTCGAGAACGAGCGGCGCGCGCGTGAGCTTGCAAACGCGCGCGGCGAGCGGCTGCGCCGCGAGCAGCTTGCACAAGGCTCGAGGGGCGTGTCGATGGAGAGCCTGTTCGAACAGATCGAGGCAGGCGCTGTGCAGGACCTCAACCTCGTCCTCAAGGGCGACGTGGTCGGTTCAGTCGAGGCGGCGGTCTCGGAGCTCAGCAAGATCCAGCATTCGGAAGTGCGCGTGAACGTCATCCACCAGGGCGTGGGCGGCATCACCGAGGGCGACATCATGCTCGCTTCGGCTTCCGGCGCGACCGTCGTCGGATTCAACGTCCGGCCGAATGCCGAAGCGCGCACGCTGGCCGAGCGTGAAGGCGTCGAGATCCGTACGTACCGCGTCATCTACCAGCTGACCGAGGACATCGAGCAGGCGCTCGTCGGCATGCTGAAGCCCGTCGAGAAGGAAGAGACGCTCGGCGAGGCCGAGGTGCGTGCGCTGTTCAAGGTCTCGAGGCTGGGAACGATTGCCGGTTGCATGGTGACGAGCGGGGTCATTCGCCGCTCTGCACAAGCGCGGGTCATTCGCGACGGCACGGTCATCATCGAGACGACGATCTCGCAGCTCAAGCGCTTCAAGGACGACGCCCGCGAGGTCGCCGAAGGCTTCGAGTGCGGAATTCTCCTCGACGGCTTCAACGACGTCAAAGAGGGCGACGTCATCGAGGCATTCGAGACACGCGAGATCGAGCGAACGACGCTCGATCAGCCGCCGGCACCCGCCGTCTCCTCTTCCTAGCCGATTAGAGCCCGGACATGGGCGCGGGCTACATCGGGATCCTGAGCGTCGAGCTGCACTTTCCCGAGGCCGGTTCTCTGAAAGGCAAGCGGAAACACGTGAAGTCGGCGAAGGCCCAGCTCCAAAACCGCTTCGGAGCCTCGGTGGCCGAGGTCGACCATCACGACCTCTGGCAGCGAGCGCGGCTCACACTCTCCTGCGTCGCGAGGGAATACCCCGAGGCTGAGCGGTTGCTCGACGAGGCCGAGCGCTACCTCGCAGCGCAGGACTTCGAACTCGTTCGCACGGAACGCGAAGTCGTCACCCTGGACTAGAAGATGCCCTGCAGGATCATCGCGGTACCCGCGACGAGCAGCACGACACCGACGGCGCGAAACAGCTGTCGCTCGTCCAGGCGACCCGTAAGCCTGGCGCCCACGATCGCACCCGGCACCGACGTAACCGCGCCGACGCCGAGCAACGTCCAATCGACACCTCCCGGCAGGTGGCCGAACACGCCGGCGACGCCCAGGCAAAAACCGACGGCGGCGTTGGTGCCCACAGCGCGGAATGGTTCGGCGCCGACGAAGCGGAGCAGCGCCGGAAGCCTCAATGCGCCGAGGATGAGTCCGACGAATCCGCCGAGCACCCCGATCAGCGCTCCCGTCAAGATCGCTGCCCGTGCGCTGAAACCTCCCGGATTCGCCCGCCGCCCGTCCGGCTTCGAGCGAACGAGATCGACCCCGAAGGCGAGAAGCGTCAAGCCGATCACGACCAGCAGTGCGTTTCCTGGAACCACGCCGGACAGGAGCCCTCCGGCAACGGCTCCGACCATCGACGGGGGCGCCATCCACGCGAACAGGCGCCAGTCGATTCGACCTGCCCGGATGTGTGCCGTGGCGGATGCGAGGGCCGCGACGGCCGAGACACCGATGTTCGCGCCGGCACCCGCCGCGGGGCTGGAGGCCGCCAGAACGAGCACCGGGAGCCGAATGTTCCCAAGCACGAGGCCCACGAGACCGCCCGCAAGCGCGGTCACGAAGCACCAGAGCCCGACTGCGACGAGGAGGAGAGCGTGCAAGCGCTTGAATATCCCGCATGACTGATCGGATGCGCCGTGTCAACGAGTCAGTTCGTCAAGTCCTGTCCGAAGCGATCGGGCAGCTCAAAGATCCCCGGATCGGCTTCGTCACGATCACGGGAGTGGAAACCTCGTCCGATCTCCGACACGCACGGGTGTACGTGTCAGTCCTCGGCGCCGAACGAAAGCGGACCCAGACGATCGAACGGCTCCAGGCTGCGCACTCCTTGCTCCAGGCCCAGCTAGGGCGCGAGTTGCGCATGAAACGCACTCCGCAATTGGCCTTCGAGTACGATCCGTCGGTCGAACGTGGGGTCCGCATGACACAGCTGATCGATGAGCTCGCCCCAGACGACAGCGACTGAACTGGCGGCGGTCGCGGGCGCGATTCGCGAACACGACCGCTTTGTCCTCACGACGCACGAAAACCCCGACGGCGATGCGCTGGGCTCGCTGCTCGCGGCGAACCTCACCCTCGAGCAGCTGGGAAAGGACACGGTCATGGTCTTGCACGGCGACGCGCCACTGCCCGGCGAGTATGGGTTCATGCCCATGGCAAACCTCGAGCGCCGCTGGCCGGACGACGTGGCGGAGCGCGTCCTCCTCGCCGTCGACTGTGCGAACGAGGACCGGATCGCCGACCCGGAGGTGCTCGGGCGCGTTCCGCTCTCGATCAACGTCGACCACCACCATGACAACACGCGGTTCGGCCAGATCAACCTGATCGTCGCGGATGCATCCTCGACCGGCGAAGTCTTGCGTGATCTCTTCCGCGAGCTCGACGTCGAGCTGACACCTGACATCGCCGAGGCGCTCTACATCGCGCTCGTCACCGATACCGGCCGGTTTCAGTACACCAATACGACACCCAAGGCTCTCCGCCTGGCTGCCGAGCTCGTCGAGGCGGGAGCGGATGTCCACCGCGTGTTCCAGGGCGTCTATGAATCGGTGCAGTTCGCAAAGCTCAAGCTGCTCGCACGCGCTCTCGAGCGGGCACAGGTGTTCGAGGGCGGACGCATCGTGGTTTCCTATCTCCTGCGCACCGATTTCACCGAAGTCGGCGCTGCCGAGCCTTACTCGGAGGGGATCATCGACTTCCTGCGCGCAGTCGAAGGTGCCGATATGGCCGTGCTCATCCGTGAGCCTCCGCGCCAGGACGGACCGGCGAGGCGCGTCAGCCTGCGAGCGAGCATCGACGAGCTCGACGTTTCGGCGATCGCGCGCAAGTCGGACGGAGGCGGGCACCGGCAGGCTGCCGGCTTCTCCAGCGAGGCCTCGATCGAGGAGATCACGGACTTCGTGCGCCGGGAGTTCCTTGCCTCCTCGCGCGCTTAATCCAGCGGGGATCGTCCTCGTCGACAAGCCTCGCGGGCCGTCGTCGTTTGCGATCGTGTCCGATCTCCGCCGCCGGACGGGTGCACGCACAGGCCACGCCGGAACTCTTGACCCTTTTGCGACAGGATTGTTACTGCTGTTGTCCGGCTCGGCAACTAAGCTGGCCTCATGCTTCGTGGGGCTCGACAAGCGCTATGTGACGGATGTCGACCTCACCGCGCGGACCTCGACGGGAGATCCGGAGGGGGAGATCGCCGAGCGGCTAGAAGCACCGGCCGAGGACGAGCTGGAACGGCGCCTCGCGGGCCTCCGGGGTGAGATCGAGCTGCCGATCCCGGCCGCCTCGGCCGTGAAGATCGACGGGGAGCGCGCGTACAAGCTTGCGCGTCGGGGCATCGAGGTGCAGATGCCGATCCGGCGCTCGCGTGTCGAGGCGCTCGAGGTCATCACGTATACCGGTGTAGAGGTGCGGCTCGACCTTCGCGTCAGCTCTGGAACCTATGTCCGGGCGATCGCAAATGCTCTGGGCGGACACTGCCGCACGTTGCGCCGACTCGAGATCGGACCGTTCTCCGTCGACGAAGCGGATACCTCTCGCTTCATCCCGGCAGACGAGGCACTGGCGCGGCTGTGAACGTCGCCCACCGCCCCGAGGAGCTCGTCGCGGACGAATGTGTCGCAGCGATCGGCAGCTTCGACGGCGTGCATCGTGGTCATCGTCGGGTGTTGGAGACCGCTCGCGCCGCCGGCACGCCGGTCACGGTCGTGACGTTCTGGCCGCATCCGCGGCTGGTGCTCGGAAACAGAGTTGACCTCCTCTCGACACTCGAACGCCGCATCGAGCTACTCGAGGAGGCCGGTGTCGACGAGGTCCTCGTTGTCGAGTTCACCCCGGAGCTTGCTGCACGCGAACCGGCGGAGTTTGCCGAATCGCTGCTGCGACAGATCGGAGCGAAGGTCATCGTCGTCGGCGAGAGCTTCCGCTTCGGACGCGCAGCCGCCGGCAACCCCGCACTGCTCCGAGAGCTCGGATTCGACGTGCATACCGTTGCGACGCTCGAGGGTGTTTCCTCGACCAACGTCCGCAGCCTGCTGCGGGAGGGCGATGTGGAGTCCGCCGCACGATTGCTCGGGCGCCCTCCGGAGCTCGAGGGCACAGTTGTCCTTGGGGACCAACGAGGCGGGACACTCGGCTACCCGACGGCGAACCTCTCCGTGCCGACCGACCTGCTCGTGCCGGCGTACGGCATCTATGCCGGAGCTGCACTCGGCCACCGCGCCGCGATCTCGATCGGCGTGAACCCCCACTACGGAGGAGACGAGCGCCGGATCGAGCCGCACCTCCTCGATTTCGAGGGCGATCTCTACGGCCGGCGACTTGTCGTCGAGCTCTGGCGGCGGCTGCGGGATGAACGGGCGTTCTCGAGCGAGGCCGAGCTGGTGGCTCAGATCACGCGCGACGTTGAGGAGACGCGCGCCGTGGAGCGCCCAACCTGACGGGAACACAGGTTCGCTGAAAGCCGGCCACATGCGTAGCGGGCAGTTCTTTGCAACGGGCGATACGCAAGTTTCCGCAAAGAGCGGGTTCTTCTTCCACGTGAACCCGGATTCCGGACCCGCGCCAAGATTGACCGTGCTCGAGAGCGTGCAGTGTCTCGACTGCGGCGTTGTGTACGCCAAGCCGACCGGTGGCGGGACTGTTCAGACGAATCCCGGTTGCCCGGACTGCGGGTACGTGGGGTGGGTCGGCGCCCGCTCCAACTCGTTCACCGAATCGTGGACGCCGCGCCGCTCCGACGCGGGTCACCAGCGGCACCCGTCCGGCTGACGACGCTGACACCGCCGAAGTAGTGATGCCGGGCGGGCCAGCGCCGAACGCTGAGGCCGCGCGCCTCGAGTTCTTCGAGCGCAGCTTCATCGACACCCGGCTCTGCGTTGACCACCTCTGGAGCGGCGTGGAGGCGCGGACGCTCCACAGCAACGTCTGCAGCGAGGCCCTCGTCGAGGATGCCGGCGACGACACTAAGGAGCGCGGTCCTGAGACGCGTTCCTCCGGCCGCGCCACCCACGAGCGAGAGCCCGTCACCGTCGAACGCGAGCAGCGGGGCCATCATGCTCTGCATCCGGGCTCCCGGCTCTAGCCGACCGTGCAGCAGGTCGGCTTCGCCCAGCATGCTGTTGAGGTGCAGGTCGAGGCCGGGGATGAAGTCGCCGGAACCAAGTCCGAGACTCGACGTGAAAGCGCATGCATTGCCGTCTCGATCCACGACTGACACGTTCGTCGTGTCGCCCCGCATGTCGGTCGGTGTACCGAACGCGTCCAGCAGGGCGAGAACCCGCTGGGTTTCGTCGAGGTCGTGCAGGCGCGGCAGCCGCGGGACGGTCTCGGGGATCGCCGACAGGCCGCCGCGCGTCACGAGACGGCCGCCGGCATAGCCGACTTCGACCGGGTCGTTCCACTGCGGCTCGTACGCGTCGAGGTCCGCGTGGGTGAGGAGACCGCCTCGTTCCTCGGAGAGCCCAAGCAAACCGGCCGCGATCGCACCGCGGTAGACCGCCGCGGCGTCGTCGGCGAGCGCCTCGAGCGCCTCGACAAGCCCGGGCTGCTCGAGCCGGTCGCCGGCCTGCAGTAGCTCGCCCCCGGGGGCATAGATCGCGGCGCCTTCGTTCATCGTCATCACGGGAGCCAGCATCGCGAGGCAGGCTGCGTGCGCGGGAGGGAAATCGACACCGTCGCGCGCAAGCTGGAGCGCAGGTTCCACAAGCCGTCGCCAGGGCAGCCGTCCATGTTCGAGTGAAAGCGCCTCGAGACCGGCGGGCAGGCCGGGCACGCCGCACGAGGCGGGACCGACAGCGTAATGAACGAGTTCCGCGCCGAAGGGGACGTCGAGATGGAGGAGCTCTGCGTCCTGCAGCTCGTTTCCCAACCCGGGCACGGCGACGAAGCAGTCGAGATTGCGGACGCGCCCAGTCGCGGCCTCGAAGTACGCGGCGTGGCCGCCGCCGAGCAATCCGGTCATCACCGTCTCGGCAACACAGGACGCGAGCGACGCCGCCACGGCTGCATCGGCCGCGTTGCCGCCATCCTCGAGAATCTCGACACCTGCGGCCACCGTCGCCGGATGGCCGCCCGCTACAGCCGCTTGCATCGCGACAGAAGCTATCGCGCCGATGTCGGCCGAGGCCGGTAAGTTGAAGGGGTGGTGGGTGCAGCCGCACAGCTGCCGCTCGTGCATGCCCGCGGACTGGTGAAGCGTTTCGGCGAGCTCGTGGCGGTCGACGGCGTCGACTTCGACGTCGAACGTGGGGAAGCCTTCGGTTTCCTCGGGCCCAACGGCGCCGGCAAGACGTCGACGATGCGGATGATCGGGTGCGTCTCACCGCCGTCGGGTGGGACGCTGAACATTCTCGGCTTTGACCCGGTAACGAATGGCGCCGACATCCGCGCTCGGCTCGGCGTCGTGCCGCAGCAGGACACGCTCGACATGGAGCTGACCGTGCGCGAGAACATCATCATCTACGGTCGCTACTTCGGCCTGCCGCGTGGCGACCTGGGCAAGCGGGCCGACGAACTGATCGACTTCGTCCAACTGAACGAGCGGGCGAACGACAAGGTTGAGCCGCTGTCGGGCGGCATGAAGCGCCGGCTGACGATTGCCCGCTCACTCGTGAACGACCCGGAGGTCCTGCTCCTGGACGAGCCGACGACGGGGCTCGACCCACAGGCGCGCCATACCGTCTGGGATCGACTCTTCCGGCTGAAGCAGCGTGGGGTCACCCTGATCCTGACGACGCACTACATGGATGAGGCCGAGCAGCTCTGCGACCGGCTCGTCGTCATGGACAAGGGCAAGATCGCGGCCGAAGGCTCGCCGCTCGAGCTCATCCGCCGTTATTCCACCCGTGAAGTGGTCGAGCTTCGCTTTCGCCGCGAGAACCGCCCGGAGGAAGTCGCTGCCGAGCTCAAGTCGCGCCTGGACGGCCTGGTCCGCAGGCTCGAAGCGCTTCCGGACCGGCTGCTCCTCTACACAGACGACGGCGATGCCGCCGCGTCGCACGTCCACGAGCTCGGTCTACAGCCAGACAGCGTGCTCGTCCGCCGCTCCACTCTCGAGGACGTCTTCCTTCATCTGACGGGGCGGACCCTGGTGGACGAATGAGCTCGGTAGCGCTGCCGCTCCGAGTCTTCGAGTACTGGTTGCTGCAGTACCGGCGCGTCTGGCGCGGAACTGCAATCACGAGCGTCGTCAACCCTGTCTTCTACCTCGGCGCCCTCGGGGTCGGGCTGGGCACGCTCGTCAACAAGTCCGCCGGTGCCTCCCTCGGCGTCTCGTACATCGACTTCGTGGCCCCGGGAATGCTCGCGGCAACGGCGATGACGATCGCTTCGGGCGAGGCCTCGTGGCCGGTCATGGGATCGATCAAGTGGACACGGCAGTACTACGCGATGCTTGCGACTCCGATCGGAACGCGAGACATCGTCCTCGGCCACCAACTCTGGATGACGGCGCGCGTTGCGTCGACGAGCGTCGTCTACCTCGCGGTGATCGCAGCGTTCGGCGGAGTCAACTCGCCGCTCGGCATTCTGGCGTTGCCGGCCGCGGTGCTGCTCGGCGCGGCTTTCACGACTCCGTTCGCGGCGTATGCAGCCACGCGCGAGAACGAGGCGGCTTTCGTGCCGGTCAACCGTTTTGTCGTCGTCCCGATGTTTCTCTTCTCGGGAACGTTCTTCCCGGTCTCACGGCTGCCGGTACCGCTCGAGTGGCTCGCCTACGCGACACCGCTGTGGCACGGCGTCGAGCTCTGTCGCATGTTCACTCTCGGACACGTACACGTGTTGGCAGCGCTCGGACACATGGCGTATCTCCTGCTCTTCGTCGTGATCGGTTACGCATGGGCACTGCGGACGTATGCAGCGAGGCTGCTCAAGTGACCGCCGCGGCGTTTGCGGGGAGCCGGGCCCACCTGCTCTTCGAGCGCAACCTGATGGTGTACCGCCGCTCGTGGATGATCATCTTCTCGGGCATCTTCGAGCCGCTCTTCTACCTCTTCTCGTTGGGCATCGGGCTCGGGCACTTCGTCGGGAAGGTGCCCGGCCCCGGTGGAGAGCTCGTCGAATATTCGAGCTTCGTCGCCCCCGCGCTACTGGCCTCGGCAGCGATGAACGGCGCAATCTACGACGCGACGAACGTTTTCTGGAAGCTCAAGTACATGAAGACGTACGACGCGGTGCTGTCCACACCCATCGGCCCGGCGGACGTTGCGGTCGGCGAGACCGCGTGGGCGCTCTTCCGCGGGTTCCTCTACGCGATCTCGTTCATGGCTGTAGCCGGGGCTCTCGGCCTGATCGAGTCGGCCTGGGGTTTGCTCGCGTTGCCGGGCGCAGTGGTGATCGGGTTCGCATTCGCGGGTCTCGGTGTCGCTGCGACGACGTTCATGCGCACCTGGCAGGACTTCGAGCTGATCGGGCTCGTCCAGCTGCCGATGTTCCTCTTCTCGGCGACCTTCTTCCCGATCACGACCTATCCAGAAGCGCTCCAGTGGGTCGTGCGTTGCTCACCTCTGTACCACGCGGTCCAGCTCTTGCGTGCGCTCAACTTCGGGACCGTGGGCTGGGCCCAACTGGTGAACGTCATCTATCTGCTCGTCCTCGGGGCCGGCGGCCTGTTTCTCGCTCAGCGTCGCATCGGCAAGCTCCTGCTCAAATAGCGCCATCGTTGCTACCCTGTCCGCCGACCGCAGCCGCGGCTTTCCGCCTACTTCCGGCGGTTTGCTGGGACTGACGATACGGAGGTGAGATGGGCCTTACGAAGGAAGTCAAACAGGAGATCGTCCAGCAGCATGGGGCGAGCCAGACAGACACGGGCTCGACCAAGGTGCAGGTCGCGCTCCTGACGAAGCGCATCAACGATCTGACCGAGCACTTGCGTGCCCACCCGAAGGATCACTATTCGCGCCGCGGGCTGCTCAAGCTCGTCGGCCGAAGACGGCGCTTCCTGACGTATCTCCAGAAGCACGACCTGGAGGGGTATCGCGCACTGATCAAAGAACTGGGCCTACGCAGGTAGACCCGTAGTAACCAGAGAGGGTGGAGATTCGAGCGAGCGCCGCTTCCGACGCTGACTCGAGTCCCCACTCTCCCGTAAAAGCAGAGTGGAGGAAAACTGATGGCAATTGCCACTGAGCGCCGGGCCGACGTCAGCGTGACGGTCGGCGGGCGCGAGATTACGTTCGAAACCGGCAAGCTGGCGAAGCAGGCGGATGGGTCCGTCGTCGTCCGCTCCGGCGACACGATGGTCCTGGCTACGGCACAGGGCCGGATGGAGCCGCGCGAGGGCGCGGACTTCTTCCCGCTCACCGTCGACGTCGAAGAGCGGATGTACGCGGCCGGAAAGATTCCCGGCGGCTTCTTCAAGCGCGAAGGCCGTCCGACGGAACGGGCGATCCTGACCGCACGCATGATCGACCGGCCGATTCGGCCGCTTTGGCCCAAGGGCTACAAGAACGAGACCCAGGTGATCTGCACGGTGCTGAGCGCCGACCTGATCACCGCACACGACATCCTCTGCATCAACGGTGCCTCCGCAGCGCTGATGCTCTCGCCGATGCCGTTCATCGGCCCGGTTGGGGCCGTGCGCATCGCGATCATCGACGGCGAGCTCGTCGTCAACCCGACGCTGCCGGAAGTGGCGGAGCACAGGGAGCTCGACCTGATCGTCGTCGCCTCGCCCGAGGCGCTCACGATGGTCGAGGCGGGTGCAAACCAGGTCAGCGAGGAGAAGCTGCTCGAAGCGCTCGACCTCGCGCAGGCGGAGATCAAGAAGATCTGCGAGGCGCAGGTCGATCTCCAGCGTCAGGCCGGCAAGGCGAAGTGGCTCGATTCCAGTGTGACGGAGGAGGTTGAGCGGGAGTTCGGCGACAAGATCCGCGAGCGGATCAACGCCGAGGGCCTACGGGCGTCCGACGGCGTCATCGAAGAGGCACTGGGTCAGTTGAGCATGGACTCGACCGAGGAGGACGTCCTCCGGCAGGTGCAGCGCAAGATGAGCCTGGCGACGGTGCTCGAGCAGATCCGCCTTCAGGCGGTGCTGCCGCCCGTGCGCGAGCAGTTCGAGAGCGACCTGCAAGCGCTCACCGACGCAGAGCAGGATTCGAAGGAGCTCAAGTCGGCAAAGCGTCAGCTGCTGTTCGACCGGATCATCGACACGGTTCGGCTGCCGTTCCCCGTCGGCCCGTCGGTCGGCGAGGATGAGGCGGCGACCGCCAAGGACTCGCTGACGAAGAACTACGTCAAGAAAGCGGCCGAGGCGGTCTACAAGGAGCTCGTTCGCCGCAAGATCGCGGTGGACAAGCACCGGCCTGACGGCCGCAGCCCGGAGGAGATCCGTCCGATCGAGTGCGAGGTCGGCGTCTCGCCGCGCGTGCACGGCTCGGGCCTCTTCACACGCGGCCAGACGCAGATCATGTCGCTGTTGACTCTTGGTACGGCGAAGGAGGGCCAGCGGATCGACGACCTCTCGCTGGAGACAGACCGTCGCTTCATGCACCACTACAACTTCCCGCCTTACTCGGTCGGGGAGACGGGCTTCATGCGTGGCCCCAAGCGCCGCGACATCGGCCACGGTGCACTGGCGCAGCGTTCGCTCGAACCGGTGATCCCGTCAACCGAGGAGTTCCCGTACACGGTTCGCATCGTCTCCGAGACGCTCGAATCGAACGGGTCGTCCTCGATGGGTTCGGTCTGCGGCTCGACGCTCGCATTGATGGACGCCGGTGTGCCGATCAAGGCACCGGTCTCCGGTATCGCCATGGGCCTCGTCAAGGAGGGCGACGACTACGTCATCCTTACTGACATCCAGGGCGCAGAGGATCACCTCGGCGACATGGACTTCAAGGTTGCCGGCACGCGCGAGGGCATCACCGGTCTGCAGATGGACATCAAGATCACCGGCGTGACGCGGGAGATCATGCAGGCCGCCCTCGAGCAGGCCAAGCGGGCACGCGAGATCATCCTCGACAAGATGCTCGAAGCAATCCCGGAATCGCGAACCGAGTTGAACGAGAACGCACCGCGCATCTCGACCGTGAAGATCGATCCCGAGAAGATCGGCATGGTGATCGGCAAGGGCGGCGAGACGATCCGCGCACTCGAGTCCGATCACGAGGTGCAGATCGACATCGAAGAGGACGGCACGATCCTCATCTACGCGACCGACGGCCAGAAGGCGGAGTCGGCGATCGCTGCGGTGCAGGCGCTGACGAAGGAGCCCGAGGTCGGCGACGAGTTCCGGAATGCGAAGGTCGTGAAGACCACGCAATTCGGCGCGTTCGTCGAGTTGAAAAAGGGCACCGACGGACTGCTCCACGTCTCGAATGTCGGCCCGGGACGGGTCGGCCACATCGAGGACGTGATCAACCGCGGCGACATCCTGGACGTGCTCGTGCAGGAGGTCGACAAGGCACGCGGACGGATCGGCCTGAAGCTGATCCAGAAGCACGAGAACGGCAACACGGTCAGCCCCGAGGAGTTGATCGAGCGCGCGAAGGACGCGCCACCTCGCGAGCGCGAGGAGCGACCGCCGCGTGACGGCGACCGGCGCGGTGGCCGCGGCGGCCGTGACCGCGAGCGGCGCTAGGCTCGCACCGACAAGCAGACGCTACGAGGGCGGCCCTACGGCCGCCCTCGTCAGCTAGGCGGTCGTTCGCTTGCCGCAACTTGGCCCAACGTGGCACGGAACTGGGTCAGACCTGCGCGGATTCGGCCGGTATCGTCGACCGCGAGGGTGGCGGGTGTTCACCCCACCCTGAAGGGTGGGGGTGCGCGTGCTCGGGTGGGAGCTGCGGCTTAGGATGCGTCCCGTGCTTCGTCTGGAACACATCACTTTTTCGTGCGACGATCCGGCGCGTCTCGCGGAGTTCTGGGGACGGTTGCTCGACTACGACACTGCCGCTGCCGGCGACAGTTGGCTGGCGACCGATCCGCGCGGGGAGGGCACCCGGCTCCTCTTCAACCGGATGGCGAAGTCGCCGACGATCGAGCTGCCGATCCACGTCGACGTGAACGTCCCCGACCGCGAAGCGGAGCTGGCGCGGATCCTGGAACTCGGTGGACATCTCGTCGAGACGAGATTGGACAGGATCGGGGAGCTCGAAGAGACGTGGACCGTGATGCGCGACCCGGAAGGCAACGGTTTCTGCATCCAGTCGCCGCCGAATACGCCGCCGCATCGTTACATCGGCAATGTCACGTTCTCCTGCGCGGAGCCGAGGGAGCTGGGGCGGTTCTGGGCGAACGCCCTCGGCTGGCCCGACGAGGAGATCGATGAGGGCTTTCTGCAGCAGCTCCGCGATGCCGGCGTGGACGAGCGCGTGCTGACAGGCGTCTACGTCACCCGCCCCCCGAACGGCGGCCGCCCGCGCTTTCTCTTTCAGCGCCGCGAGAAGTCCCGGCCCGAGTCCTACCCGATCCACCTCGACTTCGGCGCCGACGACCGCGAGGCCGAGATCGACCGGCTCACAAGCGCAGGCGCCTCGGTCGTCGAGACGAAGGTCGGCACGAACATCACGTTCACGGTCATGCGGGACCCGGAGGGGAATCCTTTCTGCGTGGGGTAGGGCCCCCGGACGCGGCGCACCTGGCCCGCCAGGGATAATGCCGTGGTGCAGAAGTACGTCCTCTCCGAGCTCGACTCGGGCGAGCGGGTCATCTCGGAGCGGGTTCCGAGTGTTCGCTCTGTCGCCATCGGCTTCTGGATCGGCGCCGGCTCGCGGGACGAAACGGACGCCAAGGCCGGCGTCTCGCACTTCATCGAGCACCTCCTCTTCAAGGGCTCGCGTACGTACACCGCGCAGCAGATCGCTGAGATCTTCGACGGCCTCGGCGTGGAGCTCAACGCAGCTACCTCACGGGAGCACACCATGGTCTATGCGCGCGTCCCGGATGCACAGGTGCAGACGGCGCTGAACCTGATGACCGACATGGTGTTCGCACCGGGATTCGCGGATCTCGACTCCGAGCGGGAGGTCGTGCTCGAGGAGATCGCGATGTACGAGGACACGCCGCAGGAGCTCGTTCACGATCTCTTCTCGGAAGCGGTCTTCGGACGTCACGCGCTCGGGCGCCCGGTGATCGGCACCGCGGACGTCATCTCGTCGGTGACGAAGCGCGTGCTCTCCACGTACCACCGACAGATGTATGCGGGCGGCAATGTCGTGATCGCAGCGGCCGGGAACGTCGAGCACAACAAGTTCATCCGCATGCTCGCCCGCGCGCAGAGCCAGCAGCGGCCACCAGCGGGAGGCCCGCGCGTCAGACGGCCGCTCGTAAAGGCGCCGCCGCCCGGCTTCCGCTTCGCCAAGAAGGACACGGAGCAGTACCACGTCTGCGTCGGTGCGCCGGGAATCGCACGCTCCGACCCTCGCCGGTTCGCCGCCTCGATTCTCGACTCGATTCTCGGCGGCTCGGCATCGTCGCGGCTCTTCCAGGAGATCCGCGAGAAGCGCGGCATGGCGTACTCCGTCTACTCGTTCGCGTCGCAGTACACCGACACGGGGCTCGTCGGCATCTACGTCGGGACACGGGAAGAGAACCTTGGACCGTGCGTGGAGATTGCAAGCGAGCAGCTCCTCGACATTGCACACGGGCACGTTCGGCCCGAAGAGATCGCACGTGCGAAAGAGAACCTGAAAGGACGGATCATGCTCTCGATGGAGTCGACCTCGAACCGAATGACCAGGCTCGGGAAGTCGCTCGTCACCGACACGGAGCTGCTCTCGTTCGAGCGGATCATCGCGGAGATCGAGGCGGTCGAGCCCGAAGAGGTCGCCGAGCTCGCAGACCACCTGTTCGCGCCCGAGAAGCTTTCGATCTCCGGCATCGGGCCGAACGAGCGAGTCTTTCGCGCCGCCGCGCGCCGAATCAATCCGGCCGTGCTCGTCCGCGCGGCGTGAAGCTCACTCTGAACGGACGCGGCGGCAAGGTCGGGCGCGTCCTGGCGCCGGGGCTCGAAGCAGCCGGTCACGAGCTCGTCGAGCTCGAAGCGGCGGATGCGATGGTCGATTTCACCGCGCCCGAGGTGGTCGAGGCCAACGTGGCCGCCGCGCTCGAGCGGGGCGTTCCGTGTGTGATCGGCACGACGAGCTTCGACCAGGCACGGGTGGATGCGCTTGCGCGAGACCGGGGGCTAGCGTGCTTTCATGCCCCGAACTTCGCGCTCGGCGCGGTGCTGATGATGCGCTTCGCGCGCGAAGCTGCCGCGCACATGCCACGCGCCGCGATCGTGGAAATGCACAACGAGGCGAAGAAGGACGCTCCGTCCGGGACCGCGAAGGCGACCGCAGAGCTGGTCGGCGGCGATCCTGAGATCTACTCGGTCCGGCTGCCGGGCCTGGTCGCGCATCAGGAGGTTCTCTTCGGCGGCGACGGCCAGCTCCTGACGATCCGGCACGACACGTTCTCGCGCGAGGCCTTCGTGCCGGGTGTCGTGCTCGCCCTCGAACGGCTTGGCGCCCTGCCACCCGGGTTGACGGTTGGGCTGGATGCGCTGCTCTGAACCCGTGTGACTGACACTTCACGCGTAACCACCGCGGATCTCCCTGATCTGCTGCCGCTCGTCCGCGGCTACTGCGATTTCTACGAGGTCGCTCCCGCTGACGACGCGCTGCTCACGGTCTCGCACGCCCTGATCGCCGATCCGGATCGCGAGGGCATACAGCTGATCGCGCGCGGTGACGGCGGGCAGGCAGTCGGCTTTGCGACCGTCTACTGGTCCTGGGACACGCTGATCGCCGCTCGAGTGGGGATCATGCACGACCTCTTCGTGATTCCGCCGGCTCGCGGAACGGGCATCGCCGATCTGCTCATCGAGGCGTGCGTCGAGGAGTGTCGCCGGCACGGTGCCGCCAAGCTGGGCTGGCAGACGGCACCTGACAACGGTCGTGCACAACGGGTCTACGAGCGGGTCGGCGCAACGCGCGACGAGTGGGTGGACTACTGGCTCGGCGTCACTCCAGAAGCTTCGTGAAGCGCTTCCCCGTCTCCTCGAGCCCGATCCGGCCGTAGAACTCGTGCGCGTCCTCACGCCCTGCTGCTGTTGTCAGGAAGAGGAGGACACAGCGCCGAGCACGCGCTTCCGCCTCCATCTCCTCGACGAGCGCACGACCTATGCCCTCGCCGCGATGGGACTCGTGCACGACGAGCGCGCCGATCTTCGCCGCCGGCCGTTCGTGCTCGATCGTCGGTGAGGCGTGCAGGTGAGCAAGGCCGACGACTTCGTCGCCCAGCTCCGCGACGACCACGCGATCGCCGACGATGACGAGACGCTCGAGCCTCGGCGCGACTGCCGCAGCGTCCGTCTCGTAGCCCAGCTGGCCGAGCAAGGCTGCAATCGCCACCCCGTCGCGCGCCAGAGCATCCCGAATCGTCAGACCCACGCGCAGTAGACTAGTGGCGTGCTGGGCGAAGCCCTCACCGCCATCGTCACGCCTTTCAAGGACGACGGCACGATCG
>Ga0307277_10000396_pt1 | contig 15882 bp, 21 predicted proteins | sample ER_DNA_116_FD_194473 | JGI IMG/M metagenome (GOLD analysis project Ga0307277, IMG submission 194473) | Bulk soil microbial communities from the East River watershed near Crested Butte, Colorado, United States - ER_DNA_116 | ecosystem: Environmental > Terrestrial > Soil > Floodplain | place...
GAGCGCGGCGAGCGTGAGCACGACTGCACCGAACGGAACGATCCACTGGGTGCGGCTGCCGAGGTAGCGGTCCGACGTTCCACTCCACCAGAGGACGACGAAGAAGACCGCCCAGAGGCCAAGCACGCCGCCGCGGGCGATGCGCGCGTCGACGCTCACTTGACGAGCGCTCCGAAGACGAGCGATCCGGCGACGATCAGCGGAACCGTCACGAGCAGGAGACGCGGAACGAACCAGCCGCGGAAGGTCGCCCCGTACAGGACGGAGAGCTTCATGTCGGCGATCGGCCCGAGCACGAGGAACGCGAGTTGCGCGCCCGGCGAGAAGGAGGTGAACGAGGCGGCGATGAACGCATCCGCCTCGGAGCAGAGCGAGAGCACGTAGGCGACGGCCATCAGCGAGAGCGCCGAGAGAACCGGCGCGCCGCCGACGGCGGAGACGACCGACTGCGGGACCGCCGCCTGGACAAACGCCGACAGCGCGGCTCCGAGGACGATGAACTTGCCCATGAAGAGGAAGTCGGAGACGAGATGGCTCGAGAAGGCGACCGCTCGTCCGGCGGCGCCACCGCCGTGATCGTGCTCCTCGTGATCGGACGCGCGCGGCCGGAGCAGGTCGCCCGCGCCGGTCCTCCCGATGACTGCGCCGGCGAGGGCCGCCGCCAGCAGGCCGAGCGACGCACGACCGGCCACCATCTCCGCGCCGCGGGCGTGGCCGCCGTACGCGACCCAGGTCGAGCCGAGCACCAGGGGGTTCAGCACCGGCGAGGCGAGCATGAACGCAATCCCAGCGCCGGGAGCGACACCGCGGGCAATCAGCCGACGCGCAACCGGGACGGAGCCGCACTCGCAAACCGGAAACGCGAAGCCACCCAGGGCCGCAGCCGGAATCTGGAGCGCCGGCGGGAGGCGCCCGATCGAGCCGAACGCCCGCTCCGGAAGAAAGACCGCGATCGCCGCGGACGCGATCGCGCCCACGAGGATGAACGGAAGCGCCTCGATGACTATCGAGGAGAAGATCAGCAGGAACGTCTGCGCGGCCGGTCCATCGGCGAGGCCCGTGCCCGAGGCGACGATGACCAGCAGGACGAACAGGCCCAGCAGCCGCCCGAAGGCCGCCTCCGAGACCGTCTTCGCCTCCCAGGCACGCACGAGGCGGAGCCACCCGGGCTCGGCGGGCAGAGCGGGTGACGCATCGACGGTCCGGTCCATGACCGGAAGTGTGGCTGGTTGCGAGGACCTGCGCTACAGACGCGCGCGCAGCGTCTCGGCCGCGGCGGCCACGAGGAAGACGCCGGCCGCGGTCAACACGATCGTCCCACCCGGCGGCAGATTGGCGTAGTAGGAGACCGTCAGGCCCGTCAGCACCGAGCCGAGGCCAATCACGACCGCGAGGCCCATCGTGGAGCGGAGGCTCCAGGCGATCCGCTGCGCGGCGATGACGGGCACGACCATCAGAGCGGCGATCAGGAGGATGCCGACGATTCGCATCGAGATCCCGATCGTCAGCGCTGCGAGCATCGAGATCACGCCGTTGAGGACCGGGACGGGCAGGCCCGCGACCCGCGCGCCTTCCTCGTCGATCGCAACGGCAAGGAGCGCGCGCAGGAGGAAGGCGACGAGAGCGAGCGCGCCGAGGCCGAGCAGCGCGATCCGGAGGAGGTCGGCGCGGCTGACCGTGAGGATCGATCCGAACAGGTAGGTGAAGAGGTTCGCGTTGAGCGCGCCGGCACTGGAGATGAGCACGACCCCGCCGGCGATGCCGGTGTAGAAGACGAGGGCGAGCGCCTGATCGCCCGCCGCCTGCCTGCGGGCGCGTAGCCACTCGATCGCGCCCGCACCTGCGAGTGCGGCGACGAGTGCCGTCCACACCGGCGAGACCCCGATCAGGTAGCCGGCGGCGACCCCGGCGAACGCAACGTGGCCGATCCCGTCTCCGATCAGGCTCATCTGCCGCTGGACGAGGAAGAAGCCGACGACGGGAGCCAGCAGCCCGACGATCGCGCCCGCCGCGAACGCGAGCCGCATGAACTCGAAGTCAAACATGCGCGTGGGAGGGGTCGTGCCACACGCCCGGGAGCGAGGTAGGCGGGCCGTCGAAGACGATTCGCTCACGGACGAGCACGAGCCGCTCGACAACGTGCTCGATCGCGCCGAACTCGTGCGAGACGTAGAGGATCGTGACGCCGAGCTCGCTGTGAAGACGAGCCAGCAGCTCCGCCAGGGCCTCCTGCGCCTCGACGTCGACGCCGGCGGTTGGCTCGTCGAGGGCGAGCAGCTTTGGGTCGGCGACGAGGGCCTTCGCGATGAACGCCCTCTGCTGCTGGCCGCCGGAGAGGCGGGTCAGGCGGCGGTTTGCGAACGGCGCGAGCCCGACGCGCTCGATGGCGCCCTCGATCGCCTCCCGGTCGGCGGCGCCGAGACGGCCGAAGGGGTTCAGCGGCGAGCGGCCCGCGGCCACGATCTCGCGGACGGTCGCCGGCGCCTGGACGCCGAGCTGCGCGCGCTGGGCGAGATAGCCGAGCCGGGCGCGGTCCCTGAACCGGTCCGGCGGCTCGCCGAAGAGCCGCACGGTTCCGTGCGTGGGACGCTCCAGCCCGAGCGCAAGGCGAAGCAGGGTCGTCTTGCCGCCTCCGTTCGGCCCCGCGATCGCGAGGAACTCGCCGGCGTCGACATCGAGGTCGATCCCCCGCAACGCCGGCGGGCCGTGCGAATAGGCGAAGTCGACACCCGAGAACTCGAGCGCTAGCGGCATCCGAGCGCGCTACGCAGCTCGCGCAGATTTTGCCGCATCAGCGTCAGGTAGGTGAATCCGCGGGCCTGCTCGGACGGGGTCAGACCCTCGATCGGGTCCAGCACGGCCGCCTTCACGCCCGCATCGCGGGCGACCGTTTCCGCAAGCCTCGGCGAGACGAGCCGCTCGAAGAACACGGTCGTCACCTGCTCGCGGCGGACGAGCGCGATCAGCGCGCGCAGCCGCTGCGGACTCGGCTCGGACTCAGGGTCGATCCCCGTGATCGCGATCTGGTGGATGCCATAGCGGGCGGCGAGATAGCCAAACGCGGCATGGCTGGTGACGAAGTCGCTGCGCTTGCAGTGGGCGAGCCCCGCGCGGTACTCGCCGTCGAGCGCGAGCACGCGGCTTGCGAGCGCGTTCGCGCCCGCTCGCTCGCCGAGCACGGCGCCGATCCGCTTGACGACGCCCGCGAACAACACGGGATCGAGCCACACGTGCGGGTCGGACTGGCCGGCCTCGTCGCCGACGCCCCGCTTCAGGCCGATGCCGGCCAGGACGTCCACCCGCTTTCCGTCCGCGTCGCCGACCGCCTGCTCGACCGCCGGCTGGAAGCCGTGCGAGAGGTAGAGGATGACGTCGGCACGCTGGATGCGGGCCACGTCGCCCGGCGTCAGCTCGATGTCGTGCGGCTCGGAGCCGGGCGGCGTCAGGTTCTCGACGTCCACCTTCGTCCCGCCGATCCGCTCCGCGACGAAGGCCAGCGGATAGAAGGCCGCGACGACCGTCGTCTTTCCCTTCGCACCGGCGGCGGTGCCGCAGCCGGCGGCGATCAAAGTCATAGCGACCAGGGAGGAAACCAGCGAGACGGGAACGATTCTCATCGAGGCGGTAACGATAATGATTCTCGCCGCCTTTGTCGAGAACGGTTACCATCTTCGTATGAGCGAGACCGAAACCGCCTGGTCGCACCGAGCCCTCGACGAGCTTCGGGCCGCCGGCTACCGGCGCGGGCTCGCCCGGACGCGCGTGATCGCCTTCCTGGACGCTCAGGACTGCTGCGTCGGCGCGCAGGACCTCCATCGGGAGCTCGTCTCGCGGGGCGAGCAGGTAGGCCTCGCGAGCGTGTATCGCGTGCTGGACGTGCTCACCGAGAAGCGACTCGTGCAGCGGGTCGATCTCGGTGACGGCGTCACGCGCTTCGAGCCGATCCGCGACGCGGTCGAGCACCACCATCACATCGTCTGCGACGACTGCGGCCGGATCGAGGCGTTCGCCGACCAGCGCCTCGAACGGGTTCTGCGGGACGTCGAGAAGAACAGCGGCTACGCCGTCGCCGGCCACGACATCGTGCTACGCGGCGCCTGCAGCACCTGCCGTTGACCGCCTCTAGGCGTCGGCGCTGAGGCGGCGCTTGGCGAACTCGAGGAACCGGGCGCGCTGCTCCTCGTCGGGGCCGACCGGCGTCTCGCCGCTGTGGGCGGGGTCGGCCGCGGTCTCCTCGGCCACGGCCAGCACCTCCCGCACCAGCTGCTCGTAGCAGCCCGGGTCCTCGAGGAGCTGCTCCGCCCAGTTCGGTCTGCGGCCTTCGGGCTGGAAGTCACGTTCGACCAGGAGACGGCCGAGGAGCATCCCGACCCGGATGTAGGCGAACGTGCGGAAGGCGAGCAGCCGCCGGGGCGAGTCGATCAGCTTGGCGATCCTGGGCTGCTCCTCCTGGACGCGGTCGACGATGACGACGATCGGCCCGTCGACCAGCGAGACCCAGGCGTCCTCCTGCCCCTTCATCGCTGCGAAGGATAGGCCGGTCGGCGCGCGGCGCGCCAAGCGACTTGCGCTGCGACCGCGAGCACGAGCACGGCGAACAACCGCCGCAGCGTGTGCTGCGGAAGCGTCTCCGCGATCTGCACTCCGCCCTCGACGCCCGCCACGGCCGCGAGTCCGAGGACGAGCGCGGCGCGCCAACGGATGTTGCCGTACCGGCTCTGCTGCCAGGTGCCCGCGACCGCTGTGGGCAGGATCGCGAGAAGGCTCGTGGCCTCGGCGTGCAGCTGCGTCAAGCCGAGCACAAGCGTCAGCGTCGGCACGAACAGGAGCCCGCCGCCGATGCCGAAGAGGCCGGCCAGGAACCCGGCGAGCACACCGAGCAGCGCGGCTGCCAGCAGCGCCCACATCAGACGAGGAGCCGCGCCCCGATCGCAGCGAGGAGGGCGGCGAACGCGAACGAGAGCGTCCGCGTGGCGAGGCGTTGCTGGATCGCGGTGCCGGCGACCGCGCCCAGAACGGCCGGCAGGCCGACCACTGCGGCAGCGCCGGGCTTCAGCTCGCCGTGAAGCGCGTACGTGATCGTCCCGACCAGGGAGATCACGGCGACGGCGGCGAGCGAGGTCGCCATCGCTGGACGCTCGCCGAAGCGCGCGGCGAGGATCAGGAGCGGCACCACGACGATTCCGCCGCCCACGCCGAAGAGCGCGCTGAAGAGCCCCGCGAGGAGGCCGATGGCGACGAGCCGCACGGTCGTATTCTGCGGCCTGTGGACGAGAACGCGCGCCGGCTGCTCGCGCCGCTCGCCGATGACCCGGCGCGGGCGGCGATCCTGCTCGACGTCGACGGGACGCTGGCGCCGATCGTGGCGCGCCCCGAGCTCGCCGAGGTTCCCGAGGACGCACGCGTGGAGCTCCGGCGACTGCTCTTGCGCTACGCACTCGTCGCCTGCATCAGCGGCCGGACCGGACGTGACGCGTGGCGACTCGTGGGAGTTGACGGCATCACCTACGTCGGTGTGCACGGTCTCGAGCTCGCTCCCGAGGCGGAAGCCTGGCGGCCGGCGCTGCACACGTTCGCCGATCTGGGCTGGCCCTGGATGGAGGACAAGGGCCTGACGGTCGCCTTCCACTGGCGCGAGGCGGCGGACGAGGAAGCGGCGCGGTCGGAGCTCGAGCCGATCGCCCACCGTGCCCGGGATCTGGGCCTCGAGACTCGGTGGGGGCGGAAGGTGCTGGAGCTCCGGCCGCCGGTCGACGCGGACAAGGGGACCGCAGTCCAGGCCTTGCTGAGGGAGCACGGACTCCGTCGGGCCCTCTATGCGGGAGACGACACCACCGATCTCGACGCGTTCCGCGGGCTCGACGGGTGCGAGGTGGCCGTCCGCGTGGCGCTGGCGTCGCCCGAGGCGCCGCCGGGCCTGCGGGAGGCCTCCGACCTCGTCGTCGCCTCGCCGGCCGAGCTGCTCGAGTTGCTCCGTCTCCTCTAGGACAGCGCCAGCAGGGCAACCCCACCCGCGACCAGGGCGGCTCCGGCGAGACGCGCTGGGCCGACGCGCTCCCGAAGCACGACGGCCGCGAGCGCGGTCGCGATCACCACGCTCGTCTCGCGAACGGAGGCAACCGCGGGGGCGCTCGCGAGCCGCAGCGCCAGCAGGACGAGCAGGTAGGCGCCCGCCGACGCCCCTCCGACGAGCACCGTCGCCGGGCTGAGGGCGCGCGCGACCCGCGTGCGTCCCACTCCGAGCGAGTAGACGACTGCGGGGCCGACCATGACCAGCAGCAGGTACGGCGCCGCGTTTGCGTGGCGGATGCCGTAGCGGTCGACGACCGTGTATCCGGCGATCGCGGCCGCGATGACCGCACCCAACCCGAGCGCACCGAGCTCGCCCCGAAGCCGTCCCCGGACGAGCATCACTCCTGCGGCGACCGCGAGGACCCCGGCGACCTCGCCCGCCGACGGGCTGGAGAGCGTCACGACCACCGTGAGGACGAGAGCCAACACGGGCGCCAGCCCACGGGCAACCGGGTAGACGACGCTCAGCTCGAAACGGCGGTACGCGGCCGCCAGCAGCCCGACGTAGGCGAGTTCGAGCACTGCCGAACCGGCGAGGTAGGGCGCGGCTGCGCCCTCCACGTGCCAGGTGAGGGCCGCCGGGAGTACCAGCACGACGACGAGCGAGGCGATCGCCACCGCTGTCGCGGCCTCGGTGTCCGGCTCGCGGGCGAGCAGGAGGTTCCAGAGCGCATGCAGGGCTGCCGCCCCGAGCGCCAGCGCAAGCGCGTCGACGGGCACTGATCGGGCAACCTAACGCCGTGCACGTGACGGAGGCCGTCCTGGCGCCTATGCGGGAGCGCTTCGGCGAGCCCATCCTGCTCGAGTGGGAGGGCGAGATCAGCGAGCGCGAGCACGCGCTGGCGACCTACGACCCGAAGCGGATGCACGACGTCACGCTCTTCATCCTCAACGGCGAGCGGCTCGCGCTGATCCGCAAGCCGCATTTCGAACCCAGCGTCTGGCGCCCACCGGGCGGAGGTGTCAAAGCAGGCGAGGACTTCGTCGACGGCGTGCGGCGCGAGGCGCTCGAAGAGACGGGTCTCCAGGTCGCGTTGCAGCGCTACCTCGTCGTGGCGGAGGCGCGCTTCGTCTACGGGCCCCACGACGTGCCGTGGCGAACGCACGTCTTTCTCGCGACGACAGGCGACGAGCAGCTCGAGCCGCAAGACCGCGAGGAGATTGCCGCCGCGCGCTGGGGCACGCTGGCCGAGGTCGCCGGCCCGCTGCGAGAGCGCCTGCTCGCGACCGACCGAGCGTTCTGGCGCTACCGAGTCGCCCTCCACGACGCCGCCCTCGACGCCTTGGGACATGTCTGAGGGACAGTCCCTGGGACACGGCCGTTTGGGACAGCTCAGGGCTGCGGCGATTCGACCAGCGAAAGCAGCTCTCGCAGCGAGCGGATCCGCCGGCCGGGCCATTCCTGCTCTTCGCCCGGCCGCTCGAGCAGGACGGCCGTCATGCCGACGCGCTCTGCCCCGGCGAGCTCGTCGTTCGCCCCGTCGCCCACGAACATCGCCTCGCGCGGCTCGACCCCGAGCTGCTCGCAAGCGAGCAGGTAGATGCGCGGGTCCGGCTTCCGCAGACCGACCGAGCACGAGAAGACCTCTGCGTCGAAGAGCCCGTGGAAGGACGTCTCCGGCCAGAGCGCAGGCACGTCGTCCGTGCAGACCGTGATCAAACCGACACGCAGACCACGAGCACGGAGGTCGGAGATCGTCTCCACTGCTCCGGGCACCGGCACGAGCCCTTGCTGCGTCACCGCGCGTCGCATCGAAGCGACGTCTTCGACGGTCTCAGGCGATGCGTCGAAGGCGCGAAGCGCATCTACCAGCGGCCCCATCTCCCGCATCTCCGCCAGCTCGCCGAACCAGCGTTCCTCGAACTCCTCCCGTGTGAGCCCCAACCGCTCTGCAACACGCGGACGCACCACCGACCACTCGTCGACCGGCCACTCGGCGAGCGTGTTCCAGAGGTCGAAGACGACCGCCCGCAGGCCACTCAGCCCTTCCGGGCCTTGACGGCGGTGCCGTAGGCGCAGATCTCCGTCCAGTTCGAGCCCATCTCTGATGTGTCGAAGCGCATCGCGACAATCGCGTCGGCGCCCTTCGCCTTGGCCTCCTCGACCATGCGCTCGATCACCTGCTGGCGGCTGTCGGCGAGCGCCTTCGTCATGCCCTTGAGCTCGCCGCCGAGGATCGACTTGAGCCCGGCCCCGAGCTGCGAGCCGATGTTGCGCGAGCGGACCGTGAGCCCGAATACCTCCCCAAGAGTGTCCGTGATCTCAAATCCCGGCAGGTCGTTAGCGGTCGTGATCAGCATCGTGCCTCCCTTCTCGTAGGACGCCCCGCGCCGGGGGGCGCGGTCACCTCTTCATCAGCTTCTCGAGCTGCGCCCACGTGCGCGTGTTCGCGACCTGCCCTGCCGTCAGCCACGCCCGCCGCGCCTGGGCGATGCCGAACTCGACGTAGTCGAGCGCCCGCACCTGATGCGCGTCGCTCGAGACGACGATCTTCACGCCGGCCTCGCCCGCGAGCCGCGCGTTGACGTCCGAGAGGTCGAGCCGGTCCGGCTGCGAGTTGATCTCCAGGAACGTCCCTGTCTCGAGCGCCTTCTCGACGACGCGCTCGATGTCGATGTCCATCGGCTCACGCCTGCTCAGCTTGCGCCCCGTCAGGTGCCCGATCACGTCCACGTTCGGGTTCTCCATCGCGGCGATCAGCCGCTCGGTGGGCTCCCGCTGGAAGGCGGTGTGGATCGAGGCGACGACCCAGTCGCGCTCCGCCAGCAGCTCATCCGTCACGTCGAGCGTCCCGTCGGCCTTGATGTTGACCTCGATCCCCTTCAGCAGCTTCACCGGCGCGACCTGCTTCGCGAGCCGGTCGATCTCCTTCGCCTGCGCCTCGAGCCGCCCCTCCCGCAGGTAGTGCGAATGGTCGGTGACCGCGTAGTAGGCGTAGCCCCGCGCCTGCGCCGCCTCGACCATCTCGGTCAGGGTGTTCTTGCCGTCGGCCGACCAGTGGGAGTGCGTGTGCAGGTCGCCGCGAAGCTGCCCGGCAGCCACCAGCTTCGGCAGCTCACCGCGGCGCGCGGCCTCCAGCTCGCCTCCGTTCTCGCGCAGCTCCGGCGGGATGAAGGCGTAGCCGAGGCGCTCGTACAGCTCCTCCTCGGTCTCGGCGGTGAACACCTCGCCGCTCTCGGTCTCGGTGACGCCGTATTCGGAAACCGAGAGGCCGCGCCGCTGGGCGTCCTCCCGCAGCGCGACGTTGTGCTCCTTCGAGCCGGTGAAGTGCTGGAGCAGGTTGCCGTAGCACTCGGGCGGGACGACCCGAAGGTCGAAGCGGAAGCCCTCCTGCGAGACAACCGTCGCCTTCGTCGGGCCCTTCGCCGCCACCTCCGCGACCCAGGTCAGCTTCGTGAAGTAGTCCGTCAGCGCGGCCGGGTCGCTCGCCGTGGCGATGATGTCGAGGTCGCGCACGGTCTCCCTTCGGCGGCGCGCGCTACCCGCCTCGGAGACCCGCTCCGCAGCCGGATGCTCCCGCAGGACGTCCACCACCGCGAGCAGCGCCGGGAGCGCCTGCCCGAGTAGCGTGCGCGGCGGGCCCGCCGCCTTACGCTTGCGCCCGACCGCCTTGAGGACGTTCTCCTCGACCTTGGCGCCGAGCCCAGGGAGCGTCCGCAGCCGTTCCTCCCGCGCGGCCGTCTTCAGCTCGGCCAGCGTCGAGACGCCGAGCTCCTGCCAGATCTTCCGCACCGTCTTCGGCCCGAGGCCCGGTATGCGGAGAAACTCGACGACCTCCGGCGGGATCGTCTTGCGGCGCCTGCTAAGCGCCTCGATCTCGCCCTTCTCGACGATCTGGACGATCTTGTCCTGGATCGTCGCACCGATCCCGGGGAGCTCTTTCGCCTTGCCGTCGAGCGCGAGCTGCGCCACCGGGCCGCCCGTGTCGCGGACGCGCGTGGCTGCCCGCCGGTAGGCGAGCACGCGAAAAGCGGCCTCGCCCTCGATCTCCAGCAGGTCGGCGAGGAGCTCGAGCTGCTCGGCCACGTCAGCGTTCCGCGGGAGCGTCGTCGCCACTCACGCGATCATACGGACGTGCACGCTCTCGTCTGCCTTCCCACCTACAACGAGCGCGAGAACCTCGAGCCGATGCTGCGCGCGCTCGGCGAGCAGGGCCTCTCCGTGCTCGTGATCGACGACAACTCGCCGGACGGGACCGGCGAGCTTGCCGACCGGCTGGCCCAGGAGCTCGGATACGTCGAGGTGCTCCACCGCCCGCGCAAGGAGGGCCTCGGGCCCGCCTACCTGGCGGGCTTCCGGCGCGCGCTCGCGGACGGCGCGGAGCTGATCCTCGAGGTCGACTGCGACTTCTCGCACGATCCCGCAGACGTGCCCCGCCTGATCGAGGCCGCCTCGGCTGCCGATCTCGTCCTCGGCTCGCGCTACGTGCCCGGTGGGTCGATCCGCAACTGGGGGCTCCTCCGCCGCGCCGTCTCCGCGGGAGGCTCGCTCTATGCCCGTCTTTTGCTCGGCGTCGGCGTGCGTGACCTGACCGGCGGCTTCAAGTGCTACCGCCGCGCGGTGCTCGAGACGATCGACCTCGACACGATCTCCTCGCGTGGCTACGCCTTCCAGATCGAGACGACCTACCGCGCGCTCAGAGCAGGCTTCCGGGTGGTCGAGGTGCCGATCGCCTTCGTCGACCGCGAGCACGGCGGCTCGAAGATGAGCAGGCGGATCGTGCTCGAGGCGATCTGGAAGGTGCCGGCGCTGCGGCTCGAGGCTCTGCGCGGCCGGCTGTAGCATTCGCGCTCGTGCTGGAGCTCCGCGACGAGACGTTCGACGAAGAGGTGCTCCAGGCCGAGGGGCCGGTCATCGTCGATTTCTGGGCGCCCTGGTGCGGGCCCTGTCATGCGGTCGAGCCGATCCTCCACCAGCTCGAGGACGAGCACGGCCACCGCGTCAAGTTCGGGAAGCTCGACATCGACCAGAACCTCCGGACGGCCTCGCGCTACGAGGTGCTCTCGATCCCGACGGCGATCCTGTTCGAGGGCGGAGAGCCGCGCGAGACAGTGATCGGCGCCCGCCCCCGCTCGTTCTACGAGCAGGCCTGGGCGGCCTGGCTCAGCCCGCCGAGATCGTGACCTCCGGCTGCTGGGCGGGTTCCCGGCGGCGCCGGAGGGCCGGCTTTCTCGCCCACCCAGCCCCCCGCAGGCGCACCCTGGGATCGATCCAGCAGTTGACGAGATCCGCGGCCACGTTCGCGAGCGCGACGGCCAGTCCAACGACGAGCGCCACGCCCATGATCACGGGCTGGTCGTTGCTCGTGAGCGCCCGGTAGAGCACCTGGCCCATCCCCGGCAGGTCGAACACCGTCTCGATGAAGATCGCGCCGCCGAACGCGAGCCCCACGTCCATGCCGAGCATGGACACGACGGGCAGAATCGCGTTCCGGAGCACGTGGCGGCGTAGCACGCGCCAGGTTCCGGCGCCCTTCGCGCGGGCGGTGCGAACGTAGTCCTCCTCGAGTGCCTCGAGCACGCTCGCCCTGATCATCCGCGCGTAGAGCGCCGCGAACAGGAGCGCGAACGTGATCCAGGGCAGGATCATGTGGAAGGCCCAGTACCTCGGCCCTCCGCAGAGCTTCGTGGGGCTGTAGTGGAGGTCGCAGTAGCCCGCAACCGGGAAGACATGCCACTTGAACCCGAAGAAGTACGAGAGCATCAGCCCGAGCCAGACGGGGTGCGCCGACACCCCGACCAGGACGAGGACCATCAGTCCCTTGTCGACGAGCGAGCGCGGCCGGAGGGCCGAGAGCAGGCCGATCGGGAAGGCGATCAGGAGCCAGAGGAGGGTGCCGCCGATCACGAGCGAGAGCGTCACCGGCAACGCGCTCGTGAGGATCGCCCGCACCGTGAGCGGCTGCCGGGTCGAGCTTCCCAGGTCCCCGTGCCGCGCGACGTGGTCGAGGAACGTCACGTACTGGCCCGGGAGCGATTGATCTTGAAGGTGCCACTGCGCCTGCAGGTTCGGGCCTACCAGCCCCTGGCGCGATCCGACCTGGTTGGGGATCGCCAGGAAGATGACGAAGGTGATCAGCGTGATCACGGCCACGAGCAGGACCGCCCACACCAGCCGCCGGACTACGAAGACCAGCATCGCCAGTGCCCCTTCCAGTGATGCTGCCCAGACGCTCGGTCGCTAGCACCAAGCCATAGTCCGCACTCGTTCGCAGCATAGGCTGGACCCCTGCGCAAGGGCGAGGGTGGGCTCTGGCGCAGCGTGATAGCGGGCGAGAGACGGGCGTTCATTGCTGGATGGGGCACAGCCTCGTCGGTGGCGTGGATCAGCGCAAGTCGGATTCTCGCCCGCCAAAGTGATCCCAACCCGAAAGGCTCACGGGCTCGCCTTCGAGATGGATCTCAATTCCTCGACCTTCTTCGCATCGGCCGATGACGGTGAAGCCCAGCGGGTCGGGACTGGCCGCGAGGAGCTCGTAGTCCTCGCCGAAGCCCAGGTCGTCGACGGTTGCCCCCGGAGCCAGCGGGACCCGCTCCAGCTCGATCGCGATCCGGCACCCCGAACGCTCGGCGAGGCGGCCCGCGTCGACGGCGAGCCCGTCGGAGACGTCGATCAGCGCGTGCGCGACGCGGGCGAGGCGCCGGCCTTCCTCGAGCCGAAGCGGCGGCCGCGCATGGCGCTCCTCGCGAAACGCAGCACCGGCTTCGCCGAGCGGGCCGGTCACGACCACGAGGTCGCCCGGGCGGGCGCCGTCCCGGCCCGGAACGCGGTCCGAGCGGCCGAGAGCCGTGACCGAGAGGTAGAGCCGGTCGGCTCGCGTCGTGTCGCCTCCGACCACCGGAACGCCGGGCTCGTTCAGGCCCTCGTAGAGGTCGATAACGTCGTCGAGCTCCGTTTCGCCAGGCGCGCCGAGCGTGACCAGCAGCGCCTCCGGCGTCGCGCCGGATGCGGCGAGATCGCTCAGGTTGACCGCCGCGGCCTTGTAGCCGAGCTCGCGATGGGTCGTCCAGGCGAGGTGGAAGTGCACGCCTTCGATGAGCGCGTCCTGTGTCGCGACCAGGCCGCCACCGAGCTGCGCCGCGTCGTGCTCGATTCCGCGCGCGAGCCGGCGGCGCTCGAGCTGGGCCAGCAGGCCCCGCTCGCCGAGCTCAGAGAGCCGCATCGATCGCGGCGCGCAGCGCCGCAGCGTCGGTGGCCGCGCGGATGACGGCCACACCGGCCGCGCCCGCCCGGATGCAGTCGGCCGCGTTGGAGGCGTCGACTCCGCCGATCGCGACCACGGGGATCTCCACTGCGGCGCAGATCTCCCGCAAGCCCTCGAGGCCGATCGCCGGATCCGCGTCGGGCTTCGAGGGCGTCGCCCAGACCGGCCCGACGCCGACGTAGGCCACACCGGCGCGCTCTGCCGCCTCTGCTTCCGCAACGGCTGCGGCCGAGAGACCGAGCAGAAGCCCCGCCGCGAGGGCGCGCTCGGCGCCGCGATCCTCCCGTCCCAGGTGGACGCCGTCGGCGCCGAGCCGGATCGCCGCCTCGACGTCGTCGTTCACGACGAACGTGACCGGCAACTCGCGGATCGGCGACCCGGCCTCGACGAGCTCATCCGTGCTCGCACCCTTGCGCCTGAGCTGGACGACGGTGGCTCCGCCGGCGACCGCGGCCCGGGCGGCCTCGATGTCCTCGACAATCGCGTGCAGCCTCACTCGACCTTCGCTCGGACGTCGAGCGTGTCCGGATCGAGACCGGCGAGCGCGTCGTAGAGCGCTGCGTGGAACGTGCCCGGGCCCTGCGCGTTCACGGCGGCGTCCTCGGCTCCGACGCCGAAGGCAACCAGCGCCTCCGTCGCGGCCTCGAGCGGCTCGTCCTTCCGGACGGCGACGAAACAGCCCGTGATCGCTGTCGCCATGCAGCCTGTGCCGGTGACGGTTCCGAGCAGTTCGTGCCCGTTCGCCACCGCGTACTCCCGCTCACCGTTCGAGACGTGATCGACCGGGCCGGTCATGGAGGCCACGCAGCCGAGTGCCTTCGCCGCAGCCCGGGCGAGCTCGGGACCGGCAGCCGCGCCGACGGACTCGACGCCACGGATCTCGGCCTCCCGCCCCGCCAGCGTGGCGATCTCGGCGGCGTTCCCCCGCAGGACGGCGATCTCGAGCTCGTCGAGCAGCCTCCGGGCCGTGGCCGTCCGGTAGCGGGTCGCTCCGGCGCCCACCGGGTCGAGCACGATCGGCACTCCTGCGCCGTTGGCAGCGCGGCCCGCGAGCAGCATCGCCTCGACCCAGTGATCGGAGAGCGTGCCGATGTTGAGCACGAGCGCCCCCGCGGCCACGGCCATTTCCTCGACCTCCTGCGGCGCGTGCGCCATCACCGGTAGGGCACCGAGAGCAAGGGTCGCATTGGCGGTCTCGTTCATCACGACGTAGTTCGTGATCTGGTGGACGAGCGGCCTGTGCTCGCGAAGCGTTCGCAGGTCCGCTCCCGTCTGGAGGCTCATGCCTTCACCGGAAGGCCGAGGACGTCGACCGGGCCCTCGCCGGCGCCGAGCTCCGTGAGGCCGTTCCCGACCGCGCGCGAGGCGGCGAGCGCCGCTCCCCGAGCGGCCGCCTCGAGGCTGTGGCCGCGGGCAAGGAGCGCCGCGAGCGTCGCCGAGTGCGTGCAGCCGGCGCCGTGCGTGGCGCGGATCCGGTGACGCTTCACCGGAATCTCGACATGCTCCTCGCCGTCGAAGAGGTGGTCGGCCGGCTCGTCACCGTGGCCCCCTGTCACGATCACCGCCGCGGCGCCGAGGCCTTGCAGGCGTTGCGCGAGCTCGTACGGCGAGCCCTCGCCGACAAGCGCTGCAGCCTCGGGCAGGTTCGGCGTGATCACCGTCGCGAGCGGAAAGAGCCGCGCCACGAGCGTCTCGACCGCGTCCTCGCGCAGGAGACGAGCACCCGAGCTCGCAACCATCACCGGATCGACCACGAGCGGGACGGGGTGCTCGGCGAGGAAGTCGGCGGCAGCCTCGATCAAGGGCGCCGAGAAGAGCATCCCGGTCTTGGCCGCGTCCACGCCAAGGTCGTCGAACACGGCTTCGAGCTGCGCCTCCAGGAACTCCGGCGGCACCTCGTGCACGGCGGATACGCCGGTCGTGTTCTGAGCGGTCAGGGCGACGATCGCGGTCATGCCGTAGCAGCCGGCAGCCGCGAAGGCCTTCAGGTCGGCCTGAATCCCGGCGCCGCCGCCGGAATCCGACCCGGCAATCGTCAGACAACGTGGAATCAAGCGCCTTCTTTCGCCGGTTAGCACGGGGGAACCCATGGTTCCCCCGTGGGCCCCCTCCTTGGCGCCCACGCAACGGCCAAGCGACGTCGGCTCCGGCCGGGCAAAGCCCGGCCTCCGCGGCGGCTCGTTCGTGACTCCAACTTCCTTCCTCCCTTCGCCGGTGCGAACCGGATCAGGTTCGACGGGTGTGATCTCAGCCCCGTTGGGGCACCCCGGTGCGGCCAGGCTAGCATCGGCGAAGTGGGCGAAGCGCGCTACGACGAGTTCGCGGACTGGTACGACGCCGAGTTCGCGACCACCGACCTCGGCCGGTCGGCGTGCACGATCGTCCTCCGCCTGCTCGGAGAGGGCCCAGGGCGGCTGCTCGACGTCGGCTGCGGCGGGGGCGCGCACGCGGTTGCGTTCGCCGAGCACGGCTGGAGCGTGACCGGCGTCGACGTGTCTCCGGCACAGCTCGAGCTGGCTCGCCGCCGTGGGGTCGAGGTCATCGAGGCCGACGCAGCCGCACTACCCTTTGACGACGAGAGCTTCGACGCGGCCGTCTCGATGTT
>Ga0307277_10000397_pt1 | contig 15863 bp, 14 predicted proteins | sample ER_DNA_116_FD_194473 | JGI IMG/M metagenome (GOLD analysis project Ga0307277, IMG submission 194473) | Bulk soil microbial communities from the East River watershed near Crested Butte, Colorado, United States - ER_DNA_116 | ecosystem: Environmental > Terrestrial > Soil > Floodplain | place...
GCCAGGCCGTCGTCCTCTCCATGCGCGAGCGTTCTGGGGTCACGATCATCGGGGGCCAGGGCGAGGTCCGCGGGAAGATCGTCCGTATCGGGCACATCGGCTACGTCGACGTCTTCGACGTGACGACTGCACTCGCCGCGCTCGAGCTCGCCATGGTGGAGGCCGGGGCCGACGTCGAACGGGCGGTCGCGGCCAGCGCGGCGCTCGAGGCGTTCGCCGAGCCCGTCACGGTGTGAAAGTACTCGTACGCGAGAAGATCAGCGAGGCCGGGCTGGAGCTTCTCCGGCAGAAGTTCGAGGTGGACGTCGACTCCGACGGCGACCTGGCGGAGAAGATCGGGGACTACGACGCGATCATCATCCGCAGCGGCACGCATCTCGGTCAGGAGCTGATCGACCGAGCGGAGCGGCTGAAGGTGATCGGCCGCGCGGGCGTGGGCGTCGACAACGTCGACGTCGAGGCGGCGTCGCGGCGAGGGATCGTCGTCGCCAACGCGCCCGAGTCGACCGTGATTTCCGCCGCGGAGCACACGATCGGCCTTTTGCTCGCTCTCTCCCGTTCGATTCCACAGGCCCACGGGAGCCTGAAGCAGGGGAACTGGGACCGTTCACGCTTCGGCGGCCTGGAGCTGGCTGGGAAGACGCTCGGCCTCGTCGGCCTCGGGCGCATCGGCCAGCAGGTCGCGCGCCGGGCTCGCAGTCTCGAGATGGAGGTGGTTGCCTACGACCCCTACGTGGCCGCGGGGCGCTTCCGGGAGCTCGGCGTCGAGCAGGTCGGTTCGCTCCAAGACCTGTTGGCACGCTCCGACTTCGTCTCGCTCCACCTCACCCTGGCACCCGAGACCTACAGGCTGATCGGGAAGGAGCAGCTCGCCGCGGCCAAGGACGGGATCAGGATCGTCAATGCGGCCCGGGGAGAGCTGATCGACGAGGCCGCGCTGCTCGAGGCGCTCCAATCCGGCAAGGTCGCGGGCGCCGCGCTCGACGTCTTCTCGTCGGAGCCGTACTCGGGGCCGCTGCTGGAGCTCGACAACGTCGTCGTCACGCCGCATCTCGCCGCCTCGACGGAGGAAGCCCAGGACCGGGCTGGAGTGATCGTCGCGGAGCAGGTAGCAGCCGCGCTCGAGGGAGGTGTAGTCACGAACGCGGTCAACGTCCCCGCGGTCGCGGCCGAGGAGGCTGCGCATCTCGGGCCATACCTGCCGCTCGCAGCCAGCCTGGGCGCGCTCGCGGTCGAGCTTGCAGGAAGCACTCCGACGAGGCTCGATCTCGCCTATCTCGGCGAGCTCGCCCAGCACGACACGAGGCTCCTTACCGTTGCGGCTCTCAACGGCGTCTTCCAGGGTCGAACCGACCAGCCTGTCAACTACGTCAACGCTCCCCTTCTCGCGCGGGAGAGGGGGATCGAGGTGCGCGAGGAGCGCCGAGGGGCGTCACGGGACTTCACGAGCTTGATCCGTGTCACCGCGGTCTCGGGGGAGGAGGAGACCGTGGTCGCCGGGACGACGCTCGGGCGGGACGACGAGCCGCGGCTCGTGCGGGCGCTCGGGTTCCAGATCGAGATCGGGCTCGAGCCGCGCATGCTCTTTCTGGTCAACGACGACCGGCCGGGGATGATCGGGCGGCTGGGGACGCTCCTCGGCGAGGCGAAGGTGAACATCGCCCACATGGCCGTCTCCCGCAACCGGAGGAGCGCGAAGGCGTTGATGGCGCTCACGCTCGACAGCGTTCCGGGCGACGACCTGCTCGAGCGGCTGCGGAGCGAGCCCGGGTTCGTCGAGGTGCGATTCATTCTCCTGGAGCGCGAATGACCGCATGGCCCGAGCCGGTGGAGCGGGTGACCCGATTCCTCCGCGACTCGACGGTGGAATCGCGGGTGGAGGAGTTCTCGGAAGGAACTCACACCGCCGCAGCAGCGGCCGAGGCGGCCGGCTGTGCGCTCGGACAGATCGTCAAGTCGCTCGTCTTCAAGTGTGACCAGCGCTCGCTGCTCGTTCTCGTTCCCGGCGACCGCCGCGCCGACCCGGCCAAGGTCTCGGTCGCAGCGGGCTGTGAGAAGGCGAAGGTTGCGGGCCCCGAGGACGTCGTCAGGGCGACCGGGTTCGAGCCGGGCGCCGTTGCTCCCTTCCCGCTCGCAGCGGTCGAGCAGGTCTTCGTCGACAGCGCGCTCCTCACGCACGAGGTCGTCTGGGTCGGTGCGGGTTCGACCCGTCACATGGCCGTGCTCGCCCCGAGCGACCTCGTCCGCCTGACGCGGGCGAAGGTGATCGACGCCGCTACGGAGAACACCTAACCTTAGGAGTCCGATGCAAGCGACGGAAAAGATCTGGTTCAGCGGCGAGCTCGTCGATTGGGCGGACGCGAAGATCCACGTCGGAGCCCACGGGCTGCACTACGGGTCGGGAGTCTTCGAGGGAATCCGCTGCTACGAGACCGCGAACGGGCCAGCCGTCTTTCGCCTCACCGACCATCTGAAGCGGCTCCACAACTCGGCCGAGCTCCTCTACATGGAGCTCCCCTATTCGGTCGACGAGCTCCGCGCGGCCTGCCACGAGGTCATCGGCGCCCATGGGCTTGCCGAGTGCTATCTGCGCCCGATCGCCTTCTACGGCTACGGCGAGCTCGGCGTCCACCCGGGCACGAATCCGGTCGAGGTGGCGATCATGAGCTGGCCGTGGGGCGCCTACCTCGGCGAGGAGGCGCTCACGAACGGGATCCGCGCGAAGGTCTCGTCGTGGAAGCGCGTCGGCCCGAACACGATTCCGCACGTCTCCAAGGCGACCGGCATCTACCTGAACTCGATGCTGGCCGTGATCGAGGCGACGCGCGGCGGCTACGACGAGGCGATCCTGCTCACCGACGACGGCTACGTCGCCGACGGCTCCGGCGAGAACATCTTCATCGTCAAGGAGGAGATCCTCTCCACGCCTGACCTCTCCGCTTCGATCCTCCCGGGGATCACCCGACAGACCGTGATCGAGATCGCCGGCGCGCTCGGCTACGCGGTGCACGAACGAACGATCATCCGCTCGGATCTTCACCTGGCCGACGAGGTCTTCATGTGCGGGACGGCGGCGGAGGTCACACCAGTACGGTCGATCGACGACCACGAGATCGGTCCGCCCGGGCCGGTCACGAAGGCGATCCAGTCGACCTTCTTCGAGGTCGTTCGCGGCCGGGACGAGCGCTGGTCACGCTGGCTCGAATACGCCGAGAAGGCTCCGACCCCCGGGTCTTGAGGGAGGAGATCCCCCTTTCCGCTCCGTGGCTGGGGGAGCGGGAAGAGGAGCTTGCGCTCGAGGCGCTCCGTTCCGGCTGGCTCTCGCTCGGCCCTATGCTCGACCGGTTCGAGCGGGCGCTCGCCGAGCAGGTGGGTGCGCGTTACGTAGCCGCCGTCTCGAGCGGCACCGCCGGGCTACACCTGGCCGTGCGCCTCGCGGGAGTTGATTCCGGAGACGAGGTGGTGACGACGCCGTTCTCGTTCGTCGCCTCGGCGAATTGCGTCCTCTACGAGGGCGCGACTCCGGTGTTCGTGGACGTCGATCCACGCACGCTCAACCTCGATCCGAGCGCGGTCGAAGCGGCGATCACCGAGAAGACGCGGGCCGTTCTCGCGGTCGACATCTTCGGCTATCCGGCGGAGCTCGACGCGCTCCAAGGTTTCGCCGACGAGCACGGTCTGGCCCTGATCGAGGACGCCTGCGAGGCGTTGGGCGCCGAATACCGAGGCCGCCGCGTCGGGTCCTTCGGCCATCCGGCCGTCTTCGCGTTCTATCCCAACAAGCAGATGACGACGGGCGAAGGCGGCGCCGTCGTGGTTTCCGGAGAGGAGGAGTGGGAGCTGCTCAAGAGCCTCTCGAATCAGGGCCGCATCGACAGCGGCGAGTGGCTCACTCACGGCCATCTCGGCTTCAACTACCGGTTGGACGAGCTCTCGGCGGCCGTCGGCCTCGCGCAGCTCGAGCGCCTGGACGAGATTCTCGAGCGCCGGTCGGCGGTGGCTGCTCGCTACGCCGAGCTTTTGGGCGAGCTGGACGGCGTCGAGCTACCGGCTCCGGACGACGATGACCACGTGCGGTCATGGTTCGTCTACGTCGTCCTGCTCGACGAGGCACATGACCGCGACAAGGTCATGGCGCGCCTCGCGGAGGCCGGCGTCGCGAGCAAGCCCTACCTTCCGTGCATCCACCTGCAGCCGTACTGGCGGGAGCGCTTCGGGACGAGCGAAGGCATGTTCCCCGTCGCGGAGAGCGCCAGTCGGCGATCCCTGGCACTGCCGTTCCACACCCGGCTCACGGGCGGGGACCAAGAGCGAGTGGCCGAAGCAGTCGCTCGCGCCTTGCGATAATCCAGGCAATGGCGAACGGCGCTCCCTCGATGGTCTTCCTGGGCTTCGGGAAGTACGTGCGCGCGGACAAGATCTACGCGCTCGAGCCGCTGCGCGGCAGCGACAGGGGCGGCGGTCAGCGCACGAAGGTCTTCGTCGAGGGCATCGCCGAGCCGATCGTCGCTTCCCGGACCGAGCGCTCGATCCTCACGGAGATGGGAGTGCGGGACGCGGGTCGGCCCCAGTTGATCGACGACGCGATCGCGCTGGCCGAGCGGATCGTCCAGGACGCGGACAAGGGCCGCGTCGATCTGACAGACCTCGGCCGCCGCGCGCGCAAGCTGCTCGAATCGACCTCGAAGCCGTCCGAGACCGACCCCCTGTTTTGAGCCCGCCTCAGCCGCTGGGGCGCGAGTTCTTCACGCGCAGCGTCCACGACGTCGCTCCCGACCTCATCGGCTCCAGCCTGCTGGTGGACGGAGTCGGCGGCGTGATCGTCGAGGTCGAAGCGTACGATCGCGAGGATCCGGCCAGCCACGGGTTTCGCGGCCAGACGGCGCGCAACCGGTCCATGTTCGGCCCGCCCGGACAGGCCTACGTCTACCGCTCGTACGGCATCCACTGGTGCCTGAATTTCGTCTGCGAGGAGGAGGGCACGGCGGCAGCGGTTCTCATACGGGCCCTCCACCCGACTGACGGTCTCGACCGCATGCGCGCCAGGCGAGGGGCCGACGACCTGCGTTTTCTCTGTTCGGGCCCAGGGAAGCTCTGCCACGCGCTCGGCGTCACCGGCGGGCACGACGGGCTTCCGCTCGACCGCCCTCCCTTCCAGCTGCTGGGCGCGCGTACGGCCGCGGAGCTCGTAACGGGCACTCGAATCGGGATCACGGCAGCCAGCGACCGCCCCTGGCGCTACGGGCTCGTGGGATCCCCGTTTCTCAGCCGGCGGTTCGGCCTCAGCGCCGCCCGACGATCAGCCTGACCGTCATGTTCCGGACGGCCGCGAGGCCCGCACGCGGATACTGGGTGAGCACGACTCCGTTCTTGCCCTCGACATAGGCCTCGACGAGCCCCGCGATGTCTCGCGACGCGAGGTGCCGCCGCGCCTTGGAGAGGCTCATCCCGACGACGTCGGGGATGCGCCCGTTGCTGCCCTTGGGCACAACGATGCGCACGGTGTCCCAGGTGGACAGCGTGCCCTTGGCCGGGAACTGCGCGACCACTCGACCCAGCGGCTCTCCCGGTTTGGCCGGGCGCGTGATGACCTCGGGCGTGAGCGGCATGCCGAAGAGCCTCGCCTTCGCGTCCGCGAGCTTCGCGCCGACGACCTGGGGGACGTCCACCTCGTTCGGCTTGCACGGCGCAGGCTGAGACGGCCCGTAGCCCGCGACGTACATGATCGTGTGGCTGTCCTTGCAGTTCCCGTTGTCGATGTACCAGTGGTTGCCGCGATAGACCACCTGGCGAGGGACGGCGGACTCGTACGGCGGGCTGGCGAAGTACTCGGGCTGTTCGCCGAGGCTCCGCAGTGCCTGTTCCTCGAAGCTCTTCCAGATGAGAGCGGGGAACGTTCCGCCCGCGACGGGGCCACCTTCGAATTGCGAGAGCATGGGCACGAGCTTGTTCGGGTAGCCGACCCAGACGGCCGTCACGAGCTGAGGCGTGTAGCCCACGAACCAGGCGTCGCCGTAGTTCTCCGTCGTGCCGGTCTTGCCGGCCACGGGGCGGTCGCCGAGCGCGGCTCGAAGGCCCGTACCGCTCTTGACGACGTTCTCCAGCATCGAGGTGAGGATTGCGTCCTGGTCGGAATTGAGGATCGGCTTCTGCACGGGCTCGTTCTTGTCCACGCGCTTCCCGTCGACGACTCGCAGGACCGCGCGTGGCCGGTCTCCCAGCAGCGAGCCGTCGATGCGGCTGCCGCCGTTGGCGAAGGTGCTGAAGGCTCGAGCCATCTCGAGCGGATTCACCGCGTTCACGCCCAGGCCGATCGCGAAGTAGTCGTTGAGATGGCTGGTGATTCCAAGCCCACTGGCCATCCGCGCGACGTTCTTGGGGCCAACCTGCGCGGTCAGCTGCGCGTAGACCGCGTTGTCCGAGAAGGTCGTTGCGTCGTTCAGGTCGATCGTGCCGAGGTAGGAGTTCTCGTAGTTGTGCACGGCCCAGAGCTTGTCGCCGAGGTTGATCACCGTCGGCTGGGACGTGAAGGTGGTCTGCGGGGAGATCCCCTGTGAGAGAGCCGTCGCGAGCACGAAGGGCTTGAAGGCCGAGCCCGCCTGACGCTCGCCCTGGACAGCGAGGTTGAACTGGCTCTTGTTGAAGCTGCGTCCGCCGACCATCGCGAGGACGCGGCCGTCCCGAGGGTCGATTGCGACCAGCGACGCCGCCGGGCCGCTCTTGTCGGGAAGCCACTGTTGGATCGCCTTTTCGGCGAGCCGCTGCAGGCCGAGGTCGATCGAGGTGTAAATCTTGAGGCCGCCGCCGAGGACGGTTCCCGACCCGTAGTAGGGCAGGAGCTGCTGTTTCACGTACTCCGCGAAGTAGGGCTGGTTGGTCTTGCCCTCGGGCAGGTGGACGTCCTTACGCTTCGGGAGCGGGACGCGGTTCGCCTCGACGGCGTCCACGCGGGTGATCAGCCCCTGCTCCACCATCAGGTTGAGAACCGTGGCCCGGCGTAGCCTTGCCCGTGCGGGATTCTCGACCGGGTCGAAGGCGCCCGGGCTTGCCGGCAGGCCGGCGAGCAGGGCCGCCTGAGGGAGAGTCAGGTCGTTCGCGTTGGTATGGAAGTAGACCCGCGCCGCCATCTCGATCCCGTACGCGCCGTTCCCGAAGTAGATCGTGTTCAGGTACGCGGTCAGGATCCGGTCCTTGGACCAGCGGCGTTCGAGCTGCCAGGCGAGCGCGGCCTCCTTCAGTTTGCGGCTGATCGTGCGCTCCCGCTGCGTATAGGTGTTCTTGACGAACTGCTGCGTGATGGTCGAGCCGCCCTGCACGAGCTTCTGGTTGCGGACGTCGGCCCAGACGGCGCGCATGATCCCCTTGAAGTCGACGCCGCGGTGCTCCCAGAAGCGGCGGTCCTCGACGGCGACGATGGCCTGTTTCATCACCGGAGCGATCTGGTTCGAGTCGACGACGACTCTGCTCTCGTCACCGTGCAGTACGGTGAGCACGGTCTTGCCGTCGGAGGCGTAGATGTAGCCGAGCTGCTCGACGTGGTGCTTGTTCGTCGGTTCGAGGGCCGCGAGGTCGCTGGCGACGGCGCTCACGAGCCCGAACGCGAACGCGACGAGCGAGACGATCAGAAGGAGTAGGAGGAGGACGAAAAACCGGAGCTTGCGGATCCGGCGCCGCTTGGGCTCCTTGCGCTTGCGAAACAGCACGAAGCGCCTGAGTCTACTCAGACAGGTTCAGTCGCGAAGACGGGATCAGTCGTCGGCTGATCGACACCCCCGGCCTGTTCGAGCGTCACGGCGACGATTGCGCCCTCCGGCACCTTGCGGGTGAGAGGGAACGCCACCTGACCGCCTCCGCCGAAAGTTCCGGCCCGGACGGGCTGGTTGTCTTGGATCACCCAGGCCTCGTAGGTCTTTCCCGCCGGCGCGGGCGCCAGATCCTTGACGACGAGCGTTGCTTCGTTGCCGGGAGTCACGATCACCGAGCCGCTGGCCCCCGTGAGCGGGACGGCTTCCGGACGCGTGCCCAATTCGCTGTGCAGGGTGGCCGCCCAGACCCCCAGGCTGATCGCTGCGCAGGCTGCAACGGCAGCGACCGTAGCGACCGCGGGGAGCGCCAACCGACGTCTGAGCGGAACCACATTCGAGCGTTCTCGCCGTGCCTGCTCGAGGATGCTGTCTTTCAAGGCCGGTGGTGGGGGCGCCACCTCTACCTGGTAGGCGAGCGCGGATGCAGCCTCCTGAAACGAGGCGACGTCCAGGCGGCACTCGGCGCAGTGCGTCAGATGCTCCTCGAACTCGCGGCGTTCGTCGCCGTCGAGAGCATCGAGCGCGTAGGCAGCGCTCAGCTCGTGAATTCCGGTTCGTTCCATCGCTCCTCTTCACTGCCCGTGTCGAGCAGTTCTCGCAGGCGGGCGAGCCCTGCGAACATTCTGCTTTTGATCGTGCCGAGCGGCTCGCCCAGGCGGTCGGCGAGCTCCGATTGCGTGAAGCCACCGTAGTACGCCAGCTCCAGGGCCTCGCGCTGCTGATCCGGCAGCTGCCGCAAGGCATCTTGAACCCGAGCACGCCGAAGCCGAAGCCACGCCTCGTCCTCCGTGGCGTTCGCGCTTGCCTGCGGCGCTACCTCGATCGGCTCGGCGCGTCGCGGTTGTTCCCGGCGGACCACGTCGACCGCCCGCCGATGGACCAGTGTCAGAATCCAGGTGCTCGCATTCGCACGCTCGGGGACGAATCTCGCCGCGGAGCGCCAGATTGTCAGGAAAGCTTCCTGGACGGCATCCTCCGCGAGCGCGGGGTCGCGAACGACCCGGAGGGCGAGCCCGTAGGCGACGTGTCCGAATCGGTCATATAGCTCCGCTAGGGCGCCGTCGTCGGCGCGCGCCGCCAGGGCGACGAGGGCCTCATCGGAGAGATGAGCGAGGTCTCGCGCCATGGGTGCATGCCTCCGCCCGGAAGGCGCGCTCAACGCTAACACGGCCATCGAGCGTGATTCGCGTCGGCTTTCGGAACGGTTCGCCGAACCGGATCGCGGCGTGGTGCGAATACGCCGCGACAACCCCGAAGGAGGGAGAGGGAATGCAAAGGATCACTCTTGCTTTCCTGGTGGTTCTGGGGCTGGCCGCGGCGGTCGTCGTCGCACTCGTGCGCGGGTCCGCGCCGGAGGCGGCCAAGGCTTCAAGCCATCGGGAAGCTCCGCTGATCAGCCAGGATCCGTCCGCGGACAACACGGACCTGTACGCGTTCGTGAGCCCGGACGATCCGAATACCTCGGCCGATGAATCGAAGAGAGTCACCATCATCGCGAACTACGTCCCGCTCGAGCAGCCGGCGGGCGGGCCGAACTTCGCGAGCTTCGGCGACGACGTTCGCTACGAGCTCAAGGTCGACAACACGGGCGACGGCGTCGAGGACGTCACGTACCGGTTCCGGTTCAACACCACTACGAGGAACCCGAACACGTTTCTCTACAACACCGATTCGATCGACTCGCTCACCGATGCCGACTGGAACAGGCCGCAGACCTATTCGGTAACGCGGATCACGAACGCCGGGGCGACGGTGCTGGGCAGCGGCTTGACGACGCCGCCCGTGAACGTCGGGCCACGCTCCACGCCTCACTACGAAGACCTCGCTGCTGCTGCCGTGCACGGCCTCGGCGGAGGGACCAAAGTCTTCGCCGGTCAGCGCGACGACCCGTTCTTCGTGGACCTCGGGTCGATCTTCGACCTGGCGGGATTGCGACCGCTGAACATGTTGCATGACATCCCGCTCCCCACCGAAAACGGGGTCGACGGGGTGTCCGGCTACAACACCCACACGATCGCGATCCAGGTTCCGATCGACAAGCTGACTCGGAATCACGCGGTGCCGACGGCCGCAGACGATCCGAATGCGGTCATCGGCGTGTACGCGAGCGCCAGCCGTCGGCAAGTCCGGATCCTTCGGAGCGACGGAACGCAGAAGCAGACCGACGGCTGGGTGCAAGTCTCGCGCTTGGGTGAGCCTCTGATCAACGAGGTCATCATCCCGCTCGGTCAGAAGGACCGGTGGAATGCGTCCGAGCCGGAGGACGACTCTCAGTTCGCGAACCGCTACCTGAACCCCGGGATCGTCGGGATCGCCAATTCGCTGTACGACGCACTGGACGATGCGCCAACGACGAACCGCGGCGACCTCGTCGCAGTGCTGCTCACGGGCATCCCGGGCCTGAACAACACGGGAGCCACGAAGGCGGATCTGGTTCGGCTGAACGTTGCCATTCCGCCCGCCGCTTCTCCGAACCGGCTGGGCGTCCTCGCGGGCGACTTCGCCGGCTTTCCGAACGGGCGAAGGTTGTCCGACGACGTCGTCGACATCGAGCTGCGCGCACTCGAGTGCAGCTACGGGGTGGCAGCCTCGATCGTCGAGGGCTTCGGATTCTGCGGGGGCAACGCCCACCGCACCCCGAACAACCTGATCACCGACGGCGTCGACGCGAACGAGCGGTCTTTCTCACCGCGCTTCCCGTACGTCGCCACCCCGTTCTCGGGCTACGAGGCGGTTCCGCCCACGCCCATGGGCGGCCCGTAAGACCAATCGGAAGGGGCCTGCTCTTCTCGGCAGGCCCCTTCCCCACTGTGAGGGGAGCGATGAGGGCAAAGGTTTTCGTTGGACTCGCAGTCGGACTCGCCGCAGCGGTCAGTGTCCTCTTCGGTGGCTTGCTCACCGGTTCCACCTCCGGGCGCGCGAGTCAAGCCTTGCGACCCGACGCGGCGGCGGGGCGCTTGCTGGCCGGGTTCGCCGCAGGGGACACCGCGGCGTATGCATCGGAGCTCGAACGCCGGGTGCACCGGAACCCGCAAGACGTGCAGTCGCTGGTCCTGCTCGGGCTTGCGTATCAGCAACGCGCTCGTGAGACCGGGGACGCGAGTTATTACCCTCGGTCGGCCGTCGCCTTGACGCGGGCGACGCGGCTCGATCCGTACAACGCGCTGGCCGTCACCGGCCTCGCCGCGCTCGCCGCCTCTCGGCACCGGTTCGGAGACGCCCGGCAGCTTGCGATGAGAGCGCGACGGTTGGCGCCGGACAGCGCCGGGCCGCTCGGCGTTTTGGGCGACGCGCTCCTCGAATTAGGCCGTTATCGCGCTGCCTTCGCCGCGTTCGACAGCATGGCCGCCCTCAAGCCGAATCTCGCCTCCGACACTCGGGTCTCATACGCGCGCGAGCTCCTCGGCGACCCGCAGGGCGCGGTCGCAGCCATGCGGCGCGCGGTCGAAGCGGGGGAGGGCACCGTCGAACCGCTCGCCTGGACGCTCGTTCAGCTCGGCAACCTGTACTTCGACAACGGAAAGCTCGTTGCGGCGTCACGTGCCTACCGCGAGGCGCTTGCACGTTTTCCCGGCTACGTCCACGCCGAGGCTGCCCTCGCCCGCGTGGCCGCCGCGCGAGGACGGTATTCGGAGGCGATTGCCCGCTACCGTCGAGCCGTCGAGGTCCTGCCCCTCCCCCAATACGAGGGTGCGCTCGGGGATGTTCTGAAACTGACCGGCAGGCCGGCTGAAGCGCGTGAAGCATTCGGCGCAGTCGCTGCGATCCAGCGGCTGCTGGCTGCAAACGGGGTGCGAACCGAGCTCGAAACCGCGCTTTTCGATCTCGATCACGGGCGTGACTTCCCGGACGCGCTGGCCCGCGCCCGGCGCGCGTACTCGGAGCGGAAGAGCATCGAGGGCGACGACGTGCTCGCCTGGGCGCTGTACCGCACCGGCCTCTGCGCCGAAGCGAGGGGGCACTCTGTGCGGGCTCTTCGGCTTGGGACACGCGACGCCCTCAAGATCTTCCACCGGGCCATGATCGAGCGCTGCCTCGGCCATGAAGACGCTGGCCGGGCATATCTGCGGCGGGCCCTAGCGATCAACCCGCATTTCTCGCTGCTCTATGTCCCTGTCGCTGAAAGGCTGTTGCGATGACACGCCTGCTCGTCCTTCTCGCTTTCGTCGTCGCTCTCCTGGCTCCCGGAGTGGCGGCCGCTCATCCGCTCGGAAACTTCACCGTCAACCGCTTCAGCGCGGTCGAGCTCTCGGGGCGAGACCTCTTCGTCCATTACGTGCTCGACCTGGCCGAGATCCCGACCTACCAGGAGGGCGAGCGAGTCAAAGCGCCGGACTTCCCCGGCGTGGTCGGGCGCCGGCTCGTGCTCGAACTCGGGGGCACGCGGGTCTCGCTCGTCCCGCTGAGACACAAGCTCTCGGAGAAGCCCGGAGCCGGTGGATTGCCGACTCTGCGCTTCGAAGCGGTTTTCCGGGCTCGGCCGAGTCCCACGGGACTGAGCGGCGAGCGCACGCTCGTCTTTCACGACACCAACTTCGCCGACCGCATCGGGTGGAAGGAAGTGGTGGTGCGCGCCGATCGGGGAGCCAAGATCGACTCGTCGAGCGCACCTGCGGAGAGCGAGAGCGACGAGCTGCGCGCGTATCCGACCGAACTTCTGCGCTCTCCGCTCGACGTCACGACCGCGACCGCCCGCTTCGAGGCCGGGACGGGCCAGGGCGTGGCGCCCGCGCTCGGCCAGACCTTCGCGCCCGAGCGGGCGCGCGGTGGCTTCGAGTCGCTCGTCGGGCGGGGAGATCTTGGCGCGGGCGTCGTTCTGGTCTCGCTGCTCATCGCGGCCTTCTGGGGCGCCGCGCACGCGCTGACGCCCGGGCACGGCAAGGCGCTCGTCGCCGGCTATCTGGTCGGCTCGCGCGGCCAGCCCCGTCACGCCGTCCTGCTCGGCACTGTCGTCACGGCCACGCACACGGCGGGCGTCTTCGCGCTCGGCTTCGTAACGCTCCTTCTCTCGCGCTTCATCGTCCCGGAGCGGCTCTATCCCTGGCTCACGCTCACGTCGGGGTTGCTCGTCGTCGCCGTGGCGGTCTCCGTCTTCTGGAGTCGCTGGCGGCACCGTAAGGCGCATGCCCACGGCTCCGAGCACGACCACCACCATCACCATCACGCGGAGCCCTACGACCTCCGCGGCCTGCTCGGGATCGGCGTCGCCGCCGGCCTGCTCCCCTGCCCGTCGGCACTCGTCGTCCTGCTGAGCGCCATCGCCCTACACCGTGTCGGCTTCGGGCTTGCACTCATCGTCGCGTTCAGCGTGGGGCTGGCCGCGACCATCACGTCGATAGGACTTCTCGCGGTGCTCGCTCGACGCGCATTCAGCCGCGTGTCCTTGGACGGCCCGCTCGTCCACGCCCTTCCCGCCGTCAGCGCTTTGGTGATCCTGGCGGTCGGGATCGGCATCACCGTCAACGCTCTTCCGGAGGTCATCTGATGGTTGGTCTCGACGACAGAATCGCCGGCTTCGCTCACGGAGGCTCGCTCTGGATCGTCCTCGTGGTCGCTGTCCTACTCGGTCTGCGGCACGCGACCGACCCCGACCATCTCGCCGCGGTCACGACGCTTGTCGCGACCACGAAGGACCGCGCCGCTCGCCGCGCCGGCGAGCTCGGGCTCGCCTGGGGGCTCGGCCATGCCACGACGCTGTTCGTCTTCGGGCTGCCGATCTTGCTTCTGAACACGTACCTACCGGAGCGCGTCGAGCAGGGGGCGGAGACCGCGATCGCGTTCGTCATCGTCTACCTCGCCGTGAGGCTGCTGCTCCGCTGCAGGCGCGGAGAGCTGCACTTCCATGCGCACCCGCAGGCCCACGGCGCGCGGACGCGCACGGGCGCTTTCGCCATCGGGCTCGTGCACGGGATGGGGGGAAGCGCCGGAGTAGGCGTCCTCCTGCTCGCGTCCATTCAGTCGCACACCACCGCGGTGGTCGCGCTGGTGCTGCTCGCGCTGTTCACCGCCGTCTCGATGACGATTCTCTCGACCGGCTTCGGGTCGATCCTCGTCGCTCGGCCCGTGCGGGCGGTCTTCACGAGCGTGGCGCCGGCGTTGGGAACGATCAGCCTCGCCTTCGGAGTGTGGTACGCGGCGGCGGCGTGGAGCGCTGCGCCATATCCGTTCTAGAGGGCGCTTTAGAATCGCCGCCCATGGCCAGTGTCGAGGAGCTGACGAGGAACGCGGTCGACGTCCTCCCGAAGGGAGAGCTCGAGCGCAAGCTCGAGACCCGGCGGCCTTTGAGGGTCAAGCTGGGGATCGATCCGACCGCGCCTGACATTCACGTGGGACACGCGATCCCTCTTCAGCGAATGGCGGCCTTTCAGCGAGCCGGCCACGTAGGTGTCCTCATCGTCGGCGACTACACGGGTCGGATCGGCGACCCCTCCGGCCTCTCCGTCGAGCGGCCGGTCCTCTCCGACGCGGAGATCGACTCGAACGCGAAGGCCTACTTCGAGCAGGCGTCGCAGATCATCGACCCGAAGAAGACTGAGGTGCGCTTCAACGGCGAGTGGCTCGCGAAGCTCGACTTCGCCGCCGTGGTGCGCCTGACCCGCACGATCACGGTCGCCCGGCTCCTCGAGCGCGACGACTTCGCGAAGCGCTTCTCCACCCAGGCGCCGATCTCGGTCTCCGAGCTCCTCTACCCGCTCATGCAGGCGTACGACTCCGTCGCGGTCGAGGCGGACATCGAGCTCGGGGGCACCGACCAGCTCTACAACCTGCTCGCTGGCCGCGAGGTCATGCAGGCGTACGGGCTGGAGCCACAGGTCGCCCTGACGACGCCGCTCTTGATCGGGACGGACGGCCGCAAGATGAGCGCGTCGCTCGGGAACTACATCGGCCTCGCAGAGCCCCCCGAGGAACAGTTCGGGAAGACGATGCGTATCTCCGACGAGCAGCTGCCCGAGTACTACCGGTTGGTGATGGAGACCGACGAGGATGCGCGGAAGCTCGAGCCGATGGAGGCGAAGCTCGCTCTTGCTCGCTTCATCGTCACGCGCTCACACGGTCCGGAGGCTGCAGAGCGCGCGGAGGCCCACTTCACGCGCGTGGTGCGCGAAAGGCAGGCGCCGGAAGAGGTCCCGGAAGCCGACGTGCCCGCGAACGACCCGGTTCACCTTCCCGCGTTGCTGGTCGAGCTCTTCGGGGTGCCGTCGACGAGCGAGGCGCGCCGCCTGATCGCGCAGGGCGGGGTCAAGCTGAACGGCGACGTGATCAGCGACCTGGACGTGCCCCGGAGATCGCTCGGAGGGGCCTTGCTGCAGGCCGGGAAGCGTCAATTCGTGCGCTTTCGCCCCGCTTGACGCTCCCCTGATCGTTGCTATCATTTGACGGCCGCCGGAAGACGGCTGCGCACGAAACTGTCCACCTTCGAGACAACTGGAGTGCCCTTCGACTGAAGCCTGATACGTTCGAGTATCACTTCTTTCCGGGGCCTCCATGAGCGGAGGCCTTTTTCGTGGGTAGCCCGAAACGGGGCGCGGTCTTTGAAAACTCAACAGCGTGAATTACGTCGAGAACCTCGCCGGCCTTGGCCTGCGAGGTCACACTGAACCCGTCTCCTCTCTACGAGGGGACTTTGAGCTCAAACCGACCTTGAAGAGTGCGCCGGCCTAGCCGGTGCGACAGGTCTTCACGGAGAGTTTGATCCTGGCTCAGGACGAACGCTGGCGGCGCGCTTAACACATGCAAGTCGAGCGAGAACCAGCCCTTCGGGGCTGGGGACAGCGGCGAACGGGTGAGTAACACGTGGGTAATCTGCCCTCGGCACCGGAATAGCCCGGGGAAACCCGGATTAATGCCGGATGGCCTCTCGAGCTCTCGAGCTCGTGAGAAAAGGTAGCTTTGGCCTCCGGCCGAGGATGAGCCCGCGGCCGATTAGCTTGTTGGTGGGGTAATGGCTCACCAAGGCGACGATCGGTAGCTGGTCTGAGAGGACGATCAGCCACACTGGGACTGAGACACGGCCCAGACTCCTACGGGAGGCAGCAGTGGGGAATCTTGCGCAATGGG
>Ga0307277_10000398_pt1 | contig 15854 bp, 18 predicted proteins | sample ER_DNA_116_FD_194473 | JGI IMG/M metagenome (GOLD analysis project Ga0307277, IMG submission 194473) | Bulk soil microbial communities from the East River watershed near Crested Butte, Colorado, United States - ER_DNA_116 | ecosystem: Environmental > Terrestrial > Soil > Floodplain | place...
CGGTTCCCGCCGCCAGACCGTCGAGGCCGTCGGTGAGGTTGACGCCGTTCGTTGTCCCCGCGATCACGAGGAACAACAACACGTACCAGCCCCACGACAGCTCGAGATTCCAGTGCACGACGGGGATGAAGACATTCGTTGGTAGCTGCTGGTGATCCGCTGCGAAACCGACACCGACGGTGATCAAAGCGAGCAGCAGCAGCTTCCAGCGACCGCGCAGTCCGAGGGAACGGCGGTGCGTGAGCTTGATGAAATCATCGAGGAAGCCGATCGCCCCGCAGCCGAGCGTGACGAAGAGCACGCTGAGCGCAGGGACCTTGTATTTCGAAAAGGCGAGAAACGCAGCTGTGGCGACGACGAGGATCAGCAAGCCGCCCATCGTCGGCGTCCCCTGCTTCACACGGTGGCCCGCCGGCAGCTCCTCCCGAATGTGCTGGCCGAACTCGTTCTTCCTCAGGAACGCGATGAACTTGGGACCGACGACGACCGACACGATCATCGCGACCACCGCGGCCGCAAGGACGCGGATCAACTCGTCGCCCGGATCTGAGTGAGTGCGGCTGCCACAGCTTCGAGACCGACGGCCCGTGATCCCTTCACGAGCACGGCGTCACCCGGACGGACAAGCTCGTCCACCTGGCGCAGAGCGTCGTGAACGTTTGCCACCCAGCGACCGGGGACTCCGTTCTCAAGGTACCCACGGGCAAGTTCTCCGACGGCGAGGAGCTCATCCACGCCCAGCTCGGACGCAGCCGCGCCCACCTCACGGTGGTAGTCGGGCCCCGTGCGCCCGAGCTCGGCCATGTCACCGAGGATCGCCACGCGCCGTCTGTCCCCGGCCCGCTCGGCCAGATAGGCCAGGGCGGCACGCATGGAGACCGGGTTGGCGTTGTAGGCGTCGTTGATGAGGAGGCCTCCCCCAGGCAGCTCCTGCTCCTCTCCGCGCCAGCGGGCGAAATCCACGTCGACGGCGTCCGGCAGTGGCAGGCCGAGCGCGGTCAGCGCGGCGAGCGCGGTCGCCGCGTTCTGGACCTGATGCTGGGCGATGAAGTTGAAGCTCACTCCGCCGACAGACGTTCGCCCGTCGACCCGGATCCCCTCCGCCGTTCCAACGCGAATGACCTCGACGTCGTCGCGGGAGACCGGGAAGTCCTCGGGCACGATTGCCGTGCCGCCCGCAGGCAGCGCTTCGATCAGCTCGCCTTTCGCCCGCACGACGCCGTCGAGCGAGTCCACGAGCTCCAGGTGGACCGGGCCGACGTTCGTCACGACACCGATCTGCGGTCGCGCGATCGCCGCGAGCTCGGCAATCTGACCGAAGCCGCGCATCGCCAACTCGAGCACACAGACTTCCGTTTCGGCCTCGAGGCGGCAGAGCGTCAACGGCACTCCGATCTCGTTGTTGTAGCTCGCCTCGGCCGCGATCGTCCGTGCGGACGGGGCGCTCATCGCGGCGAGGATGTCCTTCGTCGACGTCTTGCCCATCGAGCCCGTGATCCCCACGACGCGCGCGGAGCTGCGCTCGCGCACGTCTCGCGCGATGTGGGCGAGCGCTGCGAATGCGTCGTGCGGAACGAGCGTTGCGGCTGCGCCGTGCGCGAGCGCGTCGTCCACGAACTCCGAACCGCGAGCAACCGCGACGAAGAGATCTCCGGAGGCGATACGCCGCGAGTCGACTTGCACGCCGGTGAAGATGTCCGCGCGCGCATCGACCTCGCCGAGCCCGTCGAGCACACTCGTCTCGAGCGCGATCACGTCGGTGCCCCCAAACGGCGCAACGCCTCGCGTGCCACCTGGCGGTCGTCGAACGGAAGCTTGCGCCCGCCGATCTCCTGGCCCTGTTCGTGGCCCTTACCGGCGATCACGACGACGTCGCCCGGACGGGCGAGCTCGAGCGCACGCTCGATCGCGCGACGCCGGTCGAGCTCCACCTCGAGATCCAGTCCGTCGACGACCTCGGCGGCGATGGCGGCCGGATCCTCGCTCCGCGGATTGTCCGACGTCACGAGGGCAAGGTCCGCGAGCTCGGAGACGACCTGTCCCATCAGCGGCCGCTTCGCCCGGTCGCGATCGCCGCCGGCTCCGAAGACGCAGATCACGCGACCCCCGCGTCCGAGCTCGCGTGCAGCCTCGAGCGCTGTCTCGAGCGCTCCGGGCGTATGCGCGTAGTCGACGAACACCGTGAAAGGTTGTCCCTCGACGACCCGGTCGAAGCGTCCGGGGACGCGGTCGACGGCCTCGATGCCCTGCTTGATCGCCTTCTCGCCGATCCCGAGCGCGCGCGCGGCGGCGACCGCAGCGAGCGCATTCTCGATGTTGAAGCGTCCAGGGAGCTTCAGATCCAACTCGCCGAGAGCATCACCTGGCCCAAAGGTGACCGCGTCCGGGAGCTCGGCAGCGAGGCGTTGCCCGTACTCGTCGCCGACGTTGACGACTGCACGGCCAGCCTGCGCGAAGAGGCGCCGTTTTGATTCGAAGTACTCCTCCATCGTCCCGTGGAAGTCGAGGTGGTCCTGCGTGAGGTTGGTGAAGACGAGGACCGCGAAGCGCGTTCCCTCGAGCCGGCCCTTGGCAGACGCCATCGAGGTTGCTTCCATCACGCAGGCGCGATTGCCCTGCTCGAGCATCTCGCCGAAGAGGCGCTGCAGGTCGATCGACTCGGGCGTGTTGAGCCCGACCTCGCGCACGTCGGTCCCCACGCGCCGCTCGACGTTGGTGAGCAATCCGGGCTGCTCACCGGCGGCCGCGAGGATCGACCAGAGCAGGTAGGCGGTCGTCGTCTTCCCGTTGGTCCCGGTGATCGCCGCGACCGGCAGCCGTGCGGTCGGGTCTCCGAAGAACTCGACCGCCGCCCGCGGCATCGCCGCGCGAACACTCGGCACGACCAGCTGCGGAGCCTCGAGCTCGAGCCTGCGCTCCACCACGAGCGCTGCCGCTCCCCGCTCGAGGGCCTCGGCCGCGAAGTCGTGGCCGTCCGCCTTTGCGCCTGGGACGCAGAAGAACAGGGAGTCGCGCGGCACCTCCCGCGCGTCGTATGCCAGCTCGCGGATCTCGAGGGCACCGGCTCCGACGACGTCGGTCGGAGCGAGCGCTGCGATGAGCCGCTCCAGCTGCATTTCGCCGCCCAAGTCTAGTGTGGGCGCCCTACGGCGTTACGGTTGCACCAAGGTGGACCGGCTTCCGCACCTGTTGCTCCGGTTGGAAGGCCTCGCAGTCGCGGCTGCTGCAATCGTGCTCTATTTCCACGAGGGCTACGGCTGGATCCTCTTCGTGGCGCTGATCCTGGCTCCCGATCTGTCGGCCGCCGGCTATGCCTTCGGGCCGAAGGTGGGGGCGATCACCTATGACACCTTGCATACGGAGCTCTTCGCGGTTGCGCTCGGCACGGTGGGCGTCGTCACCGACTCCAGTGCGGCAACGAAGGTCGCGCTGATCTGGCTCGCACATATCGGCGCGGACCGGCTGCTCGGCTACGGCCTGAAGTACCCGACGGCCTTCAAGGACACCCACCTCAGCCGCGTCTAATAGGTACACGCGAGAGTGACCGAGCTAATGGCCGGGCGCGTCGGGCGGGACCTCGAGGTACTGGAGGTCGAAGCGCGCGATCTGCTGGAAGGCCGGCGCCGCGACGGTGCCGCCCCAGATCGCGCCGTGCGGCTCGTCGACAGCGACCAGGATCACGAACCGCGGCCGGGAAGCAGGCACGATTCCGACGAACGACGCGACGTAGCGGCCGGTCGCATAGCCGCCGCGCGAATCGGGCTTCTGCGCAGTTCCGGTTTTGCCCGCCACCTGATACCCAGGCATCGCCGCGTACTGCCCGGTTCCCTCGGCGACGACGTCCTTCAACATCATCATCAGCTCGTCTGCGGTCCGCGGAGAGACGAGCCGCCGCTTGTTGAGCGAGGGCCGGCCTCCCCCAGCGACGTGGTCGACGAGATGCGGCCGGGCCCAGATGCCGCGGTTGGCGATCGCCGCGTAGGCGGCGGCCATCTGGACGGGCGTGACGGCAATCCCCTGGCCGATCGGCACGTTTCCGATCGTCGAGCCGGACCACTTGTCCGGCTGCAGCACGATTCCAGGGCTCTCGCCGGGAAAGTCGACACCTGTCGTGCGACCGAATCCGAACCGAGTGATCCAGGAAGACAGTCGGGTACGACCCAGCATCTCTGCCAGGGTGATCGCACCGATATTCGACGAGTGCGCGAGGATCTGCGCCACGGAGTAGTTCACGGTCCCCCGCTCCTCGGCGTCGTGAACGACGCGGTCGGCGACATGCAATGAGTACGGCAGCTTGAAGCGCGTCGTCGGCGCAACGATCCGCTCCGATAGCGCGCCCGCCACCGTCATCAGCTTGAACGTCGAGCCGGGTTCGTAGGTATCCGTGACCGTCTTGTTCCGCTGCAGGTCGATCGGAGCGGACGGGAAACGGTTCGCGTCGTAACCCGGCTGCACTGCCATCGCCAGAATGGCGCCGGTGCGGGGGTCGAGCACGATGGCGCTCGCGCTCTTGGCAGCCCACTTGCGCACGGTGTCGCGCAGCACCTCCTCCGCGTTCGCCTGGATGCTGTGGTCGAGCGTCAGGTACAGGTCGCGACCCGGGACGTCCGCTCGCTCACTCTGTACGTCGATCACACGGCCGCTCGGATCCTTGACGACCGTCTCCTTGCCGGCGCGGCCCGCGAGCTCCTTTTCGTACTGCAGCTCGAGGCCCGACAGCCCGTTGCCGTCCGTGCCGACGAACCCGAGGACCTGCGCCGCCACCGGTCCCTGCGGGTAGGTGCGGTGCTCCTCGGGATAGAAGCCGAACCCCGGGAGCTTCAGCCGCTGCAGCGCGGCCGCCTGTGCCGGGTCCGCCTGGCGGGCGACGTAGACAAAGCCGTGCGAACGGTCCGCGAGGATCGGGAAGATCCGGTCGGCGCTCACCCCGAGCGTACGTTCCACCGCTACCGCGGCACGGCGCGGATTCGCGATCTGCATCGGGTTGGCGTAGACGGTCGTGGCGGGCTCGCCGAGCGCGAGCTCGAGGCCGCTGCGGTCGAACATCGTCCCGCGGCCGGCTGGGATCGTGACCGATTCCCGGTGCTGCGTCAGTCCAAGACTCGACAGCGACTCGGCCCGCACGGTCTGCAGCCACGTCGCACGTACGAGCAAACCCGCGAACGTGAGAGCGATCGCCGCGAGAAAGAGCCTGATCCGCCGGTTGACTAGGCGGTTCATGAGCCCATTTAGCGCGGGAGGTTGAAGTAGGTCGTCTGGTCAGGAGTCGCCTGAACCCAGCCGAGCTGCTTCGCCGCAAGCTTCTGGATCCGTGGAGCGGAGGCGGCACTCGATAGCTCGGACGACAGCTGCGCATTCTGAGCGCGCAGGTCCGCGCGCTCACGTCCGAGGCTGTCGAGCTTCATGTTCAGGCGCAGAACGGCGACGTTGGTCGCGACGACTCCCGCGAGCAGCGTCGCCACGATTCCGATCCAGAAGACCCCGCCTGTAACCCGGCGCTCGCGCTTGACCACGCGCGGGCGCGAGCGCGGGACGGCGACGGACTCTTCGGCCCTGGCTGCGGCGGCCCAGGCGGCCATCCTTAGACCTTGACCCCTACTCGTAGACGCCCGGACGCCGACCTCGGATTCGCGGCGGTCTCGGCGGGGCTCGGACGGATCGCCTTCCGCGACGTCGAGCGAAGCTCCGGCGTCTTCCCGCACACGCACACCGGAAAGTCGGGCGGGCAGTCGCACCCGCGCTCGCGATCGCGCATAAAGCGCTTGACGATCCGGTCCTCGAGCGAGTGGAAGCTGATCACTGCAAGCCGCCCACCGGGGCGCAGCATCGCGAAAGCCGACGGCAACGCGGCCTCGAGAGAGCCGAGCTCGTCGTTGACCGCGATGCGCAGTGCCTGGAACACGCGCTTGGCGGGATGTCCTTCGCCGAAGCGGGCGGGCGCTGGGATGGCGGCCTTGATCGTCTCGACCAGATCGCCTGTTCGTTCGAACGGCCGCTCCTTCCGGCGCCGGACGATCGCCTTCGCGATCTGACGCGCGTACCGTTCCTCGCCGTAGCGCTTGAAGATCGTGGCCAGATCGCGTTCTGCGGCCTCGTTGACGATTCCGGCCGCGGTCACGTCCGCCGACGGATCCATGCGCATGTCGAGTGGCGCGTCGGCCGTGTACGAGAAACCGCGCTCGGGCCGGTCGATCTGCATCGACGAGACTCCGAGGTCGAGCAAGATCGCATCCGCCTCCACACCGTTGGAGGCGAGTTGCTCGAGGACAACCGAGAAGTCGCCGCGGAGGAACCGCGTCTGCGCTCCCACCTGCTTCGCCAGCCGGTCGAAGTACACGCGGGCACCCGGATCGCGATCGATCGCGATCAACTTCCCGCTGCCCTGAAGGTCGGCCGCAAGCAGCAAGGCGTGTCCGCCCGCCCCGAAGGTGGCATCCACGACCGTCTCCCCGGGCCGGACCGCGAGGAGCTCGCGCACCTCGCCGGCGAGAACGGGGACGTGATCAGTCGCGCTGGTCTGCAAGGCGTTCGGCAACATCCTCCGCACTCCCTTCGACTTCTGCCAGCTCTTTGCGCCAGGCGGCGCGGTCCCAGATCTCGAGCCGGTCGTTGACGCCTGCGATGACGACCTCCTTACCCAGCTTGGCGTGCTCGATCAGCTGGGCGGGAATCATCACGCGGCCCTGTTTGTCGAGCTCGGCCTCGGACGCTCCGGAGAAGAAGTGCCTCTGGAGACGCCGGCCCCCCGGGCTGAGCGGATCCAGCGTGGACAGTCGCGAGTCGACGAGTCGATCCCAATCCGCACGACGGAAGGCATACAGGCAGCCGTCGAGGCCGCGCGTGACGACAACACCGTCAAGGAAGGCTTCCCGGAACTTGGCTGGAAGAGTGAGACGGTTTTTGTCATCGAGGGTGTGGTCGTAAGCGCCTAGGAGCATCCTGGGGGTCGTGGGGAGATTACCACTTCGCCCCACTTTAATCCACCCTCCCCCACCTGTCCACCCCGGAAGGGGGATTTTTGGGCTGTCTAGGGAGCTAGTGCGTCGGGCCCGAGCTGCCCGGCATAGGGCCCGCGACCGGTCATGACCGCGGCACCGCAGCGGGCCGCGAGCGCCACGGCGTCTTCGACCGCATCCCCACGAGCCAGCGCGAAGGTCAGTCCCGCCGCGAACGAGTCGCCGGCTCCGTAGGTATCGACGACCTGACCGGGGAGCGGGGCCGGCCGGAACGGCCCTCCCGGCTGCACCCAGCCGCCAAGCCCGCCGGCGGTCGTGACCGCCAGCTTCGGCGGCGGGGCCAGGTCGCCCGGGTGATAGAGCTCGGCCTCGTCTTCCCCGCTGCCGACCAGGGCATCCAGCTCGACACCCGCCTCCTGGATCGTCGCCAGCTCCCTTGATGTGGCGACGAGCACCCGGGCCGTGCGGCACTGGTGCAGGGCCTCGGCGTCGCCGCTGACGAAGAAGACCCCGTCCATGCCGGCGAGCTCGCGCCAGGGGAGCCGGCTGTCCCCACCGCGTGGCCGGAGCTTCTCGTTCAGGACGGTGATCGTCCGCTCGCCGGTGTCGTCGACGTAGGTGAAGGCGCGTCGCGTCGGCTCGGTCTCCGGAATCGCCCTGACCTCGACGCCGAGCCGGCTCAGCTCTGCGCGGGCGCGGCGTCCGAGCTCGTCGGACCCGAGCGCTGTGAAGAACGAGCACGAGCCGGCGAGCCGCGCCAGTTGTGCCGCCGCGACAGCACCGGCTCCGCCGGGCTCCTCCCAGGTCTCCAACGCGTGAACGATCTGCCCGGACAGGGGAACGCTCCCGACCCGGACGAACTCGACCCACTCGATATGCCCCACGACGGCAACCCTCATGGTGGGATCCTCACACCTGGACCCCCTCCTGCGTTTCAAGATGTCGAGGATGACCTTGCCGCCCTTCGAGCGCTTCTACGAGCAGCACCGGGAGGAGATCTTCGGGTTCCTCGTCCGCCGGCTCGGACGAGATCGCGCCGAGGACGCATTCCAGGAGACGTTCCTCCGCGCGCTCCGCGCGTATCCCAAGCTGAAACACGGCGAACATCTCCGAGCCTGGGCGTACACGATCGCGAGCCGGATCGCGGTCGACGAGCATCGCCGCCCACGCGCCGATGCCGATCTGCCCGAGCTTGCAGCTCTCGACGGGCGGCCCGCGTTCGCGCAGCTCGAGCACCTGGCGAACGAGTTGCCGCCGACGGAGCGCGCTGCGGTCGTCCTGCGCTACGGCTACGACCTGGACTACGCCGACATCGGCACCGCACTCGGATCGAACGCGACCGCCGCCCGCCAGGCCGCATCCGCCGGCATTCGCCGGCTACGACAGAAGGAGCCACGATGAACGCCGTCTCCCCCGATCTCGACCGTCGCTTCCGCGACGCCGCCGCAGATGAAGGTCTGCTCGACGCCGCCTACGACTTCGTCGATTCGCCCGTCGGCCCGCTGCTCGTGGCCGCGAGCGAGCGCGGCATCTGTCGGATCTCCTACGACGCGGAGCCCGAGCGGGAGCTCGATCGCCTCGCGCGCGACTTCGGCGTTCGGGTACTGCGGTCGGCGAAGCCGATCGACCCCGCGCGCCGCGAGCTCGACGAGTACTTCGAGGGGAAGCGACACGAGTTCGACCTGCCGCTCGATGTCGCCCTGCTCGCCGACTTCAACCGTCGCGTCCTGCGCGAGCTCGCCCGTGTCCCGTACGGCGAGGTCGTCACCTACGGCGAGCTTGCTGCGCGCTCCGCGCGGCCGCGTGCGGCTCGCGCGGTCGGAATGGTGATGAACCGCAATCCGCTGCCGATCGTCCTCCCCTGCCACCGTGTTATTGGGGCGAACGGAAAACTCACCGGCTACGCGGGTGGGCTCGACCGCAAAGAGGCGCTGCTCCGGTTGGAAGGCGCGATTCTGTAGGCTCGGCCCATGCATCGCTGGCGAGCCATCTGCTGCACGCAGCACGGCTAGTCCGCCGCTTCCGACTACAGCGTCCGTGGAAGCGGCGGGACAGGACGCGCACATGACCCAGGTCGAGGTTGCGCGCGCCTTCCCGCACGTCTGAGAGGAAGGTGATCGCGATGCCAATGCCGCATCGCACGCAGATGCAACTGATCAAGCGCCGGCTCGTTGGCAAGGACGGCTCCGAACGCGTGCGCGAGCTGAGGACGATCCTTGCCGAGCTGCCGGGGTATAGGAACGGCCCGTACGCCGACATCCGCAAGTGGGTCGAGGCGCAGATCGACCACACGCGGGTGCAGAAGCGCGTGACCCATCGCGACTCGATCGCCGTTCGACGCGAAGGCGCCGCGCAGATCGCGCTCGTCGGCCCACCCAACGCCGGCAAGTCGTCGCTCCTGCAGGCGCTCTCCAACATCCAGATCAAGACCGGTGCCTACGCATTCACAACCACGAGGCCCGTGCCGGCGCTCACCCGCGTCGGCGGCGTGCTCGTGCAGTTGGTGGAGATCCCCGGTCTGATCGAAGGCGCGTCGGAGGGACGCGGCGGTGCGCGACCGCTGCTCGGCGTGCTTCGTAACGCAGATGCGATCCTCTTCTGCCATGACGCGGCGGCTCCGGTCGACGAGCTCCGCGCCGTCATGGATGAGGTGTCGACCGCGGAGATCGAGCGTCCGGCGGTGATCGCCGCAACGAAGAGCGACGAGGCCGACGGAGCCGAACTGCGCGCAGCGTTTCCGGAGCTTCAGGTCGTGGAGGTCAGCGTGCTGGACGACGCGAGCGTCGAGCGCCTGCGCGAGACGATCTGGCAATTGACGGGACTCATGCGGGTGTACCTACGTGACGGCGAGCATCCGATCGCGCTGCAACCGCCCGCGACGGTGCTGGACGTCGCCGATGCCATCCACCACGATCTCGGCGCGCGCTGCACGGGAGCCCGCGTCTGGGGACCGTCGGCGCGATTCGACGCCCAGCAGGTCGGCCGCGCACACGAACTGCAGGACGGTGACACTGTCGAGGTTCTCGACTAGCTGGTCGGCCAGCGCGGCTTGCGCTGGCCGACACGTTCGGCTTCACGCCAGTCATCGCGCGTCGGCACGAACACGTCGATCACAACCGCACCCTCAGGCCCGACCTGGACCTCGTGTGGGACGTTGGCTGGGATCGACCACGTGTCGCCGGGACCGAGCTCGCGGGTCTCGTCACCGACACGGAAGACGACCGATCCAGTCAGACACATTCCGAGCTGCTCGTTCTCATGCTGGTGCTCGGGGACGTGGCTGTCGGCGTCGAGCTCGATCACGCCGAGCGTGATTCTTTCACCGTGGACGACGCGGCCGTGGACGCTGGTCCAGATGCGTTGCAGCTCGAGCGAGGAGAGACCTGCGAAGGCGCTCATGGCTCAACCTTGTCACGGCGGTGCCAGCGGATGAAGCCGCAGTCGTCGCAGGAGTACGCGATCGCTTCCAGCCCGCCCTCTAGAGCCATGAGGGTCGAGACGCCGTCAAGCAGGATCCACTTCGTGCCGCCGCACATCGGACACTTCCTCGCCTCGTCGATGACTTCCCGCCCCACACCGGGAGTCTAAGAGCTGGATCCGTCCAGCAGCCTGTATCCCACACCCCACACGTTGAGCACGAAGCTCCCCGGGGCCGCAGCACCCAGTTTGCGCCGCAGCCGCGACGCGTGCGAGTCGAGCGTCCGCGTACGTCCCAAAGAACGGAAGTCCCAGACCTCCCTGAGCAGGTGCTCCTTCGTGAACACCCGCGTGGGATCCGTCATCAGCTTGAGCAGCAGCTCGTACTCCTTGCCCGCGAGCGCGACCGGTACGCCGTCGACGGTCACACACCTCGTCGCGAGATCCGCGGTGATGGGCCCCGCCCGCAGCGTCTCGTGCGCCGCCGGCGTCGTGCGCCGTAACACAGCCCGGATCCGCGCCAGCAACTCCTCGTAGTCGAACGGCTTCGCGAGAAAGTCGTCGCAGCCGCGGTCGAGTGCCCGCACGCGGTCGACCGAGTCCGACTCGGGCTCGCCGAGGACGATGACCGGCACGTCGCCGTGCCGTTCCCGGCACGCGTCCAGCGCGGTCGTGTCTCCGAGGAGCACGAGATCGGGGCGCGTGCCGTCGCCAACGACCTGGAAGCCGTCATTCGTCAAATGGCGCTCGAGAAAGCCCCGGGTCTCGGGCTGGGGCTCGGCGAGCAGCAACGCCGTCGACATGTGAGCGAACGTAGCGCCGGCGCAGCCGCGCGGCCAGATGTCCTTTCTCCCGAATTCGTGACGAACGATCTACAGCCGACCGCTTTGGACGACCCGCACGTGGTAAGACGAACGGATGGTCCGCGAAACGCGTCTCGCCGCCCCGCCGAGGACGTCGGCCCGCAATCGTGTGACGCCGGTGGGCGACATCGTTGCGATCCCGCTCCGAGGCGCGTGGACGGGAAACCGCGGGATCCTGCACTCAGGCCGGAAGATCGTCCGCTTCCATGCCAGCGATCTGTGGATCACCTGTGCGCTGGAGTTTCGCGGCCGCCAGCACGAGCAATGGCTACCGCATCACTACACGTTCCTCTTCTTCCACGATGAAGCGGTCTCCCTCGCCGCTGGACATCGTCCATGCGCAGAGTGCCGGCGCGAGAGCTACAACGCCTACCGCACCGCCTGGGCTCAGGGACGCGGCGTCGATATGCCGTCGGCGAAGCAGATGAACCAGCAGCTGCATGGTGAACGGATCGTTCGGGGAACCCATCGCCGCCGGATTCACGGGCTACCGTGGGCGGAGTTGCCCGACGGCGCGTTCGTTCTGCTCGACACGTCCCCGGCAATCGTCATCGGCGACCAGTTGACGGTCTGGACGCATGAGGGATACCGGGACAAACGGGCACGCCCCCCGCGGGGAACCGCAAGCGTGATCACACCGCCTTCTAGCGTTGCTGCACTGCGCGCGGGCTACGAAGTCCAGGTCGACCCTTCCGCTCGCTGATTGGGGCGTCCGAGCTCTACAGCCGGCCGCTTCGGACAACGCCCCAGAGGAGCCAGAGCCCGAGCATGCCGGAGAACGCGAAGCCGATCACGGAGATGATGTTGATCCCGAGGATGTGCGGCCCGGTCTTGGCGAAGATGCCGATCAGGCTCGATCCGATCAGGCCGCCGGCGACGACCATCGCGATCACGAGCCGGTTGAAGACCACGTCCATGCGGTTCAGGAGGTCGTCGAGACCTTTGTGGACGAACCCGATCTCGATCTGGCCGTCCCGGAATTCCTCGAGCACGTCGTGGATCTGGTACGGGAGCTCGAGGGCCATGGCGCCCAGACGCAACGATTCCTTGCGCGCGCGGTTGGCCATCCGCTGCGGCGTGAACCGCTCGAGCATCAATCCCCGTGCGTACGGGCGTGCCACCTCGAACACGTTGAACTCCGGATAGAGATCTACGCCGACGGAACCGAGAGTCGCGATCGCCTTGTCCAGGAGCAGGAACCGCGTCGGCAGGCGCAGGTTCATCGAGTAGATCAGCTGGAACGCCTCGCGGATCACCTGCAGTGGGTCGATCTCGGCAAGACTCGCCCCGTAGTACCTGTAGTACATCTCGCGCAACTCGGCGAGGAACTCCTCCTCACGCTCCTTCGGGTAGCGCACGCCGAGCTCGGCCAGGCGGCGCGGCAACGCCTCGATGTTCTCCGCGGCGGCATCGATGAAGATCCGGGTCAGCTTCGAGATGTCGTCGTCGGTGAGCTTCCCGACGGCGCCGAAGTCGACGAGCCCGATCTGGTCCCCGCTCCCCAGTACGAGCACGTTGGCCGGATGTGGGTCGCCGTGGAAGAACCCGTGGCGGAAGATCATCGTCATCCACGTCTCCGTCATCAGGTAGGCGATGTCGCGGCGGTCCTCGAGCGACCAATGCTCCGCATCGATGTCGGCTACCTGGATCCCATCGAGCCACTCGAGCGTCAGCACGCGGCTGCGCGTATAGGTCCAGAAGACGCGCGGCACGCGAACGTGCGGATGGCCCGCGAAGTTGCGGTGGAAGGTGTCCGCATTCCGTGCCTCGAGCCGGTAGTCGAGCTCTTGCCGGATCGAGCGCGCAAACTCGTCCACCAGCTGGTGCGCATCGATGAAGTCGAGCGCGCGCACGCGTTCCTTGGCGATCTTCGCCGCCTGGTAGAGCAGGGCCACGTCGGCTTCGATCTGTCGCGGCGCACCAGGACGCTGAACCTTGACGGCGACCTGCTTGCCGTTCGGAAGCGTCGCGCGATGCACCTGTCCGATCGAGGCCGCGGCGATCGGCTTCTCGTCGAAATCTGCAAACAGCTGGCCGATCGTGAGCCCGAGGTCTTCCTCGATCACCTTCTCGACGTCGGCGATCGGAAACGGGCGAACATCATCCTGCAGGCCGCGCAGCTCGGTGATGATGTCGGGGGGCAGCACGTCCGGCCGCGTCGAGAGGAGCTGGCCGAACTTGACGAAGGTCGGGCCGAGCTCGTCGAGCATCTCGCGGAGGTGCTGACCGCGTTGCGAGGGTTGGCCGTCGACCTCGTCCCGCGCCCGCCGCGGAAAGAGATCGGTCAGCCTGTGAGTGTCGAACCAGTAGCCGAACCCGTGCCGGACAGCGACCTGAGCGATCTCCGAAAGGCGTCCGAGGTTGCGCGTTGCGGTCTGAGCCATCGCTTCAGTGTGACGGATTACTCACTGCCGGCAAGAGAAACTGGGCGCTGCCGAGCCCACGGGCCCGGCGGAGTCAGCAGCGACTCCACTCGGAGGTACGCAAGGCCGACGAGCAGCAGGTCGGCGCGCCGCTCTACGCAGAGGTACCTCGGACGCCATTCCGGCGTGAACTTCCGGCTGAACACCAGCAGTCGCTCGAGCTGGAAGAGCCGGTCGCCGACGCGGAGAAAGCTTCGCGCGACTGCCCCGAGCCGGTTGCGCGGTGTCTCCACGAGCAGATCGGCGAAGACGCAGAAATTGAGCGAGATCTCCTTCGCGTCGCGGTCACGCGCCCAGCCGAGCAGCTGCACGATGAGGTACTCCATCAAGCCGTTGGGTGTATCGCGGGAGCGGCGCATCGCCCCCAGCGAGAAACCGCGTCCACTCGGAACGAGATGGAGAAAGCCGCCAACCGTCCCGTCCCGCTCCGCGATCGCGAAGAACGTCTCCGGCTCGCGGAACTGATCGTCCATCGCCATCGAGAAGCCGCGTTCGACGTTCGCGCCGCGCCAGGCAGCGGAGACGCGCTCGAGTTCCTCCCGTAGCGGCGTGTCGACGTCACACGCAGCGACAACCCGGAACCCGTAGCCCTCACGTTCCAGGCGCGTCACCGACTGCCGGACCTTTCGAATCGCGCGGCCCTCGAGGGAGAACCCGGCAGGTCGCACGACCGCCTCGTCACCGATCTTGATCGCGCGCAGCCCCAGTGAGCGCGCTGCCGGCAGCGAGTCGCCGCTGACACTGAGGAGCGCGAGGCGCCAACCGCGCGTGTGACAGACGCGTTGGAACTCTGCGAGCAACTGCGGGAGCTCGGACTTGTCGCCGACGGGATCCCCGCTGACGAGCGCGCACCCGCCCACGACCTTGTAGGCCAGGAAGCTCCTGCGCGTCGGCGAGAAGAAGTAGCTCTTGTCGCGGCGCAGGCTGAAGAAGGCGAGGCTGTCGGCGCCGTGAGAGCGCACGAGCTTGTGGACAAGGCGCCGGTCGTCGGCGGACTGACGCACCCGCTGCGAGATCGGCCGCAGCCACAGGTGTAGCGAGCGGAAGCCGAGCACGAGGCTGAAGGCCGCGAGTGTGTCTTCGATCCGGTCGCCGCGGAATCCGCGCAGATCGAGCACGAGGAAGAGCGCGGCAGTCGTCGAGAACGCGAGCGCCGTGACGACAACCGGCCTCACGAGCAGTGGATCGCCGGGGACGTCGAACCGCTTGCGGAACCGGAACAGCGCGGCGAGCACAAGCAGGCTCAGCGAAGCCTCCTCGAAGTCGAGGCCTTTCACGAGATGGGCAATGCTCAACCCGACCACCAGCACGATGGCGAGCTGCCAGGCGCGACGACGCCTGCGCGCGAGGGAGCGTGAGAGCCAGATGAGCGTCAGCCCGAACGTGAGTGCCGCGATGCGCGCGGCGCCGGGGACGCCGGGCGGCAGCACGCCGCGCACGAAGTCCGAACGGTTGGCGAACTCTGGAGTGAGAGCGGAGACGATGCCGGTGGCTCCCACCGCCGCGGCGGCCCAACCGAGCACGAGCTCCCCGCGAAGTCGGCGAAGCCCCACGCCGGGAGGGTACCTGCGTACTCGGCTAACCGGCTGGCGGAGGCACGGCCCGTGGCCGTGACTCGACGAGACGCAGCCTGTGCTCGATCTGCGCGACGCGCAGCTCGAGCTCGTCCCATTCGTCGCGCGTCACGAGACCGAGCTCGCGAAATGCACCGTGGAGTGTCGCGCCGGCGCGCTCGCCGACGCGGACGGCGTCACCGCGCCACCGTGCCGTCGCTTCGTCGATGAAGGCGCGCACCTCTTCCTTGTTCATGCCGCCGCGTGCAGCGAGCGACTCAGCCAGCTCGTCCGCGCGTTCCGCCGTCAGCGACACCGCGCCGACGAGGGCGAGCACGAGCCGCCTAACGGGCTCGTCCATGCGGGCGCGTGCGTCTGCGCTGGCGTCGGGCTTCACGCTTCGCAGCCGCAGCAGCGGCCGCTGGTCCATCCGACATCCCGGCGGGGACGAGTGCCGGCGCAGGCTGCTCGGCGGCCTGCTCCTCCGCTTCCTCGAGCGCAGCCTCCATGCCGCCCTTGCTCAATGTGTCGCCCTTGCGCCGTGCGTACTCCGGCTCGCGCTCCTTGAGGATCGTGAGCAGCGGCGCTGCGATGAAGATCGACGAGTACGTACCGGCGGCGATACCGACCATCAGCGCGAAT
>Ga0307277_10000399_pt1 | contig 15853 bp, 11 predicted proteins | sample ER_DNA_116_FD_194473 | JGI IMG/M metagenome (GOLD analysis project Ga0307277, IMG submission 194473) | Bulk soil microbial communities from the East River watershed near Crested Butte, Colorado, United States - ER_DNA_116 | ecosystem: Environmental > Terrestrial > Soil > Floodplain | place...
CGCGGCGCGGCTCGCCCGCGCGAGCTTTGTCGGACCGCGCACCGTGTTCGAAGGCGTGCATGGCCTGTTCCACGGCTTCGCCCGCACCACGGCAGGCGACTACGATGCGCTGATCGGCGATTTCGGTGAGCGCTGGGTGACGACGACGCTGGCGTTCAAGCCTTATCCCTGCGGGACCATGACGCATCCGTACATCGACTGCGCGCGGCGGCTTGCCGGGAGGGGCATCAAGCCCGAGGAGGTCAAGGAGCTCGTCTGCGAAGTCGGCGAGGGTACCGTGCATCGGCTGTGGGAGCCGCTCGCGGCCAAGCAGCGCCCGGCCAACGGCTATGCCGGGAAATTCTCCACGCCTTACTGTATCGCAGCCGGCTTCGTGCGCGGCAATGTCGGGCTCGACGCATTCACCGACGCGGCGGTGAAGGAGGCGCGCGTACTCGCGCTTGCCGCCAAGGTGCGCTACGAGATCGATCCGCACAATCCCTATCCCAAAAGCTTCACCGGCCACATCCGCGCGGTGCTCGCCGACGGCAGCGTGATCGAGGAACACCAGCCGCATCTGCGCGGCGGCGCGCACGAGCCGCTCTCGCGCGACGACATCGAGGAGAAGTTCGTGCTCAACGCGCGCCACGGCGGATGGGATGCGGTGCGCGCGCGCTCGGCGCTGGCGCGCATGCGCGCTTTGTTCGACGGGAAGATCGACCTTTCGTCCTTGCGCGGGTGAGCACCAAATGAGCGACAAACGCGGTGTGCTCCCTCCCCCGCTTGCGGGGGAGGGTTGGGGAGGGGGTAACGGTGCTGTGCCTGCCCCCTCCCTGTCCCTCCCCCGCAAGCGGGGGGAGGGGACGCTGCGGCCCCACCGCCGCAAAATTGAATCAGCGTCGCGAAACGGCACTCACTTTTGGGATTCACGACCATGACTCAGGAGCTGTCAGGCCGCGTCGCGATCGTCACCGGCGCGGGGCGCAATATCGGTCGCGCCATCGCGCTCGCGTTGGCCGATGGCGGCGCGGCGGTCGTCGTCAACGCGCGCTCGAACGTGCAGGAGGCGAAGGCCGTCGCCGGCGAGATCGAGCGTGCGGGCGGCAAGGCCTTCGCGGTCACCGCCGACGTCGCCGACGCTGACGCGGTCGCGAGCATGGTGAAGGACGCGGCCTCGCGCTTCGGCCGCATCGACATTCTCGTCAATAATGCGGCGGTGCGCGCGGAACAGGCAATCGAGACCATGACGCTTGCCGAGTGGCGCGCCGTCACTGCCGTCATCCTCGACGGCGCGTTCAACTGCGTCAAAGCCTGCTTGCCCCATCTCAAGCGCAGCGGCGCCGGCGCGATCGTCAATATCGGCGGCATTTCCGCCCATACCGGCGCCGCGCGCCGGCCGCACGTGGTGACCGCCAAGGCCGGTCTCGTCGGTTTCACGCGCGCGTTGGCGCACGAGCTCGCGGCGGACAACATCCGGGTGAACACGGTGACGCCCGGCCTGATGGCGACGCCGCGCCCGGCGGGCCAACCGGAGCCGCAGCATCACGCGCTGGTGCGCTCGCTCGTCGGCCGGCGCGGAGAACCCGCCGACATCGCCGCGGCGGTGCGTTTCCTCTGCGGTCCCGGGGCGGGCTTCGTCACCGGACAGAACATCCAGGTCAACGGCGGAACGTTTTTGGGCTAGTTGCCCGACGGGGTGAATCCGGCCGCGAAAGGTGCTAATCCCTTTGCCGCCGATATCGCGGCAATCGTCAGGACAATGAGGACGCCATGTACACCGATCTCGCGCTCTATATCGACGGAAAGTGGGTCAACGGCGGCGGCCGCAAGGGCGAGGACGTGCTCAATCCCGCGACGGAGAAGCCGCTGGCGCATCTGCCCCATGCCGGCAAGGCCGATCTCGACGAGGCCCTGGAGGCGGCGAAACGCGGCTTCGCCCTGTGGCGGGCAACCTCGGCCTATGACCGGGCGAAGATCATGCGCAAGGCCGCCGACCTCATGCGCGAGCGCCACGACGCGATCTCGAAAGTGCTCGTGCAGGAGCAAGGGAAGGTCTACGCCGAGGCGCGCGCCGAGGTCATCACTTCCGCCGACATCATCGACTGGTACGCGGAAGAAGGCCGCCGCAGCTACGGCCGCATCGTGCCGGGCCGCGTCAAGGGCACGCGGCAGCTGGTTGTGTCGGAGCCGGTCGGCGTCGTTGCCGCCTTCACGCCGTGGAACTTCCCCGTGCTCACGCCCGCGCGCAAGATCGGAGGGGCGCTGGCGGCGGGCTGCTCGCTCATTCTCAAGGCCTCGGAGGAGACGCCGGGCGCCTGCATCGAAACGGTGCGCTGCTTTGTCGACGCGGGGCTGCCTGCGGGCGTGCTCAATTTGGTGTTCGGCGTGCCGGCCGAAGTTTCCGAGCATCTGTTGGCGAAGGACGCGGTGCGAAAGATTTCCTTCACCGGCTCGATTCCGGTCGGCAAACATCTCGCCGCGCTTGCCGCCAAAGGCATGAAGCGCACCACCATGGAGCTCGGCGGCCACTCGCCCGTGGTGGTGTTCGCCGATGCCGATGCGGAGAAGGCCGCCGACACCATCGCCGCGTTCAAATACCGCAACGCCGGCCAGGTCTGCATCTCGCCGACGCGCTTCTACGTGCAGGAAGATGCCTACAAGAAATTCCTCGCCCGCTTTTCCGACTATGCCAAAGGCGTCAAGCTCGGCGACGGGCTCGAAAAGGGCGTCACCATGGGGCCCATGGCGAACGGGCGCCGCATCGACGCCATGGAAAGCTTCGTCGCGGACGCGCGCAGCCGTGGCGGCAACGTCGTCACCGGCGGCAAGCGCCACGGCAACCAGGGCTTCTTCTACGAGCCCACGATCGTCACCGACGTGCCGGACGATGCCAAGGTTATGACCGAGGAGCCGTTCGGGCCGATCGCGCCGATCGTCACGTTCAAGACGTTTGATGAGGTGGTGGAGCGCGCGAACTCGCTGCCGTTCGGGCTTGCGGCCTATGCCTTCACCAGCTCGAATACGACCGCGGCGGCGATCGGCGAGGCGATCGAGTCCGGCATGGTGGGCGTCAATTCGGTGGCCGTCTCCACGCCGGAGACGCCGTTCGGCGGCGTGAAGGAATCCGGCCACGGCAGCGAAGGCGGCATCGAAGGGCTCGGCGCCTACCTCAACACCAAGTTCATCTCGCAGGGTTAGCTCATCTACGCAGCTGCGCTCGCCTCACGGTGAGGAGCATCGCAGCGCGCGAGTAGATGCTAACGTGGGCAAGCAGGAGCACGGGCTGCGCCCCGTCACCTACTACCAGCCGGGTCCCTTCGGAGGCAATGAGCCTCAGGACGGCACCATCTACGTCGAGGGTCCGCACTATCCGGAGCCCCACCGCTGGTACGCTTCCTGCATCGTTAAGGGTGGCGTGATCGTCAAGGTGAAGTGATGAAAAGGCTTGCTTTAATCCTCGGTGCCGTGCTGCTTCTGGGCAGCACGGCTCACGCTGGCACCAAACTTCCTTTGAACATTGTTGGCTCTTTGGTGTGACCCGGTAGATATCAAAGGCGTTTCATATTACAGAGAAAGGGACAATAATTGTAAGGTTGATGAGGGCGGCGATTGGATGGTCGTTGCCTCGAATGGGAACATTCGATGGTTTGATGCTTCCTGTCGGGCTACCAACGTTGCTATTGTTGGTAAGGAACAGGTCACGCCCCTCAAACATGGCTATGCAGATTATTCTCCCATCTACTTGGTGAAATATAAGTGCCAAGGCAAGGGAGAAACTTGGAACGCATCAGCAAGAATGTACTGGGATAGAGGTGGCATATTGGTAATCAAATGGTGGGCAGACAAAGACATCACTGATTAGTTGGGCACCTTAAATACTGGGTGCCAATACTCAGCAATATAGCGAACTTGGCGGGTCGTGCCATCGGAGGCACGGCTCGTTTTGCTGGTCGTGAGCTACAGCGCTCACTTGTGCCCGGACTCAGGGGCGCAATGTCGAGTGGTCGCGGCGGTATTGGCAGTAGTTCAAGACCGTCGCAACGTGCTCCTGGCGTGAGTGAGGGCGGGCTCAGCGAACAGAGATTAGAATCTGTTAAGTTGAAAGTATCTGACCTGACCGATGAAGTCGGTAAGGTGGGCGATACAATGATGCAGCGCTTAGGCATCCTTGAACAGATTCGTGATAATGTTTCATCGCCCGGTAGTAGCAGTGGCTCACCGGCAGCTACACCAACGCCAACAACTCCACCGCTCGCGCGCTCCTCAGGATGAGGGCGGCGCCGAGCTTCGTTATTTCTGCTGCGCTTGCCGGCACGCTTGCCAGATCTTCTCCGCCGTCGCCGGCATGTCGAGGTGAACGCCGGCGCCGCCGGGAATGGCGTCGGCGACGGCGTTCATCACCGCGGCGATCGCGGCGGTGGTGCCGGCTTCGCCTGCGCCCTTCACGCCGAGCGGGTTGGTCTTCGCCGGAACCGCGTGGATTGCGTCCTTAAACAGCGGCAGGTCGTCGGCGCGCGGCATCGCGTAATCCATGAACGAGCCGGTAACGAGCTGGCCCCCCGACGTGTCGAACAGCGCCTGCTCCATCATCGCTTGCCCGAGCCCTTGCGCGATCGCGCCATGGGTCTGGCCTTCGATGATCATGGGGTTGAGCGGCCTCCCGCAATCGTCGACCGCGGCATAGCCGGCGAGCGCAAGCGCGCCGGTTGCCGGATCGATCTCCACTTCTGCGATGTGGCAGCCGTTGGGAAAGGTGAGCGGCGTCTCCGCGGTCTGCTTGGTGTCGAGGTCCTCGGCAATTTCGCCGCGCTGCTTCATCTCCTTGGCCCGTGCCGCCAGATCGAACAACGAAATGGCGCGGTCGGTTCCGACCACGCTGAAACGCCCGTCGCGGTATTCAATGTCGGATTCCGCGGTTTCCAGCACGGCCGCGGCGATTGCCTTGCCCTTCGCCAGCATCGCCTCGACGGTCTTGATCATCGCGTGGCTCACGGTCATGGCGGAGCGCGAGCCGACCGAGGCGTAGCCCGCGACTTCCATCGCCGAATCGCCGTGCCGATGGGTGATCTGCTCGGGCTTGATGCCAAGCCGCTCCGCCAGCAGCGGATTGAATACGGTGGCGTGCCCTTGCCCGGTCGATTGCACGTTGAGCCCGAGCAGCAGCGTCTCCCCATCGGGAAAACTCAGCGACGCGCCCTCCAGCGGCACACCGCCGGCATGCTCGAGCATGCAGGAAATGCCGATGCCGCGATATTTGCCGCGCTTGGCGGCCGCGCGCCGGCGCTGCTTGAAGCCGTCGTAATCGGCGAGCGCCAGTGCCTTGTCGAGCACGCTCGCGAATTCGCCGCTGTCGATGGTGGTGCCCACCGCCGTCTTATAGGGCAGGGCGGAGGACTTGATGAAGTTGCGCCGGCGCAGCTTCACCGGATCGATGCCGGTCACGCGCGCGGCCTCGTCGATCGCGCGCTCGAGAATGAAGTTTGCCTCCGGCCGTCCGGCGCCGCGGTACGGCGCGGTCGGCGTCGTGTTGGTGAACACGCAGCGTACGCTTATATCGATGCGCGCAATGTCGTACATGCCGGGCAAACAGCGGGTGAGGTTCACGGTCTGGATGTTGGCGCCCACGGCGCCGATATAGGCTCCCATGTTGCCGAGGTGGCGCACCCGCAGCGCCAGGAATTTTCCGCGTTCGTCGAGCGCAAGCTCGACCTCGCTGAACGCGTCGCGCGCGTGATTGTCGCTGAGGAAGGCCTCCGCCCGGTTCGACATCCAATGCACTGGCCGGCCGATCTTGCGGGCGGCGGCGAGGATCGCGAGGTATTCCGGATATGGCCCTGTCTTCAACCCGAACGCGCCGCCGACGTCTTCGGTGATGACGCGCAGCCGCTGGGGGGGGACGCCGAGGATCGGAGCAAGTCCATCGCGCAACGCGCGCGCGCTTTGCGAACAGCAGCGCAGGAAGTAGCTGTCGTTCGCCGGATCGTAGCTCGCGCTCGCTCCGCGCGGCTCCATCGATTGCACCATGATCCTTTGATGCACCACGGCAACGCGCGCCACGTGCGCGGCGGATGCGATGATGCGCTCGACCTCTTTCGCGTTGGCCTCGGGGTCCGCCGCCGGGCCGGGCCAGTCGACCGCGATATTGCCGGGAGCCTCCGGCCAGACTTGCGCTGCGCCCGCGCCAACGGCCTCGCGCAGATCGACCGCGGGGGTGCGCTCCTCGTACTCGACGGTGACGAGCTCGGCGGCGTCCTGCGCGGCGGCGGGCGTCTCGGCGATCACAACGGCAACGGGCTCGCCCACATGGCGCACGGTCGTGCCGGCAAGCGCGGGGCGGTGCGGAACGAGGAGCTTTTGTCCGCCGCGGCCGGCAAGCGGCGGGTGCTGCGACACGTTGCCGATGCCTTCCATGTCGGCGGCGGTGAGCACGCCGACGACGCCCGGCGCGGCCTTGGCCGCGGCGGTGTCGATCGAACGAATGTCGGCGAAGGCGTGCGGGGAGCGCACGAAATAGGCTTGGGTCTGGCCGGGCAGAGGCACGTCCGCCGCGTAGCGTCCCAGCCCGCGCACCAACGGATCATCCTCCAAGCGCGGCTGGTGGCGCGCGCTGCCTTCAGCGGTCTGTGCGTCCATCTTGGGTTCCGACATTCGCGGCGGGTTGCGCGGGGAGCACGTTTATAGCGCAAAGCGCAGGTGGCGCGAGTCCGTTTCGAGGAGGCAATGCTCGCATGCCGCCGCCGCGCGGCCCTGCTCACCTGTGCTCCATGGCCGCGCGAACGCGGGTGACGGTATCCGCGGGCGTGCGGCAGACCTGCTCGACCAGCGCCGCCACCTGCTCGCCGGAGAGCGGCTCGACGTCGATCTTGAGTCTGTCGGCCTCGGCGAGATAGGCCGCATCTTTCATGGTCATATCGAAAGCGCGCCGCAGCGCCTCGACCCGCGCCGCCGGCACATTGGGCGGCAGAAAGAAGGGCCGGCCGTATTCCAGGCGCGCCAGCATCAGCCGCAGCGCGTCGCGTTCGGCATCGCTCCTGGCGACATCCAGGAACAGCGGAACGCCGTCGAGCTCGGGGCTCTTCTGCAACGCCCATTGCGCGAGGATGCGAATCTTCTTCTCCGTGAGCCAATTGGTGTTGATGGCCTTGAGCGTCGACCAGTTGGCGATGGTGCCGTGCACCTCGCCGCCCTCCATGGCGAGATGGATTTTCGGCGTGCTCTCGTAACCGGTCACGACCTTGAATTTGAATCCGAATAGGTTGTTGGCGAGCACCGGGTAGTCGAACTGGGTCGAGCCGGGCGCCTGCGCGCCGATCACGATCTCTCTTCCGCGCGCATCCTCGAGCACCTGCGCGGGCGCGGTGTGCCAGACATACATCACTTGCGTCTCGCGGTTGGTGCTGCCCAGCCAATTGAGTTTCACCGGGTCGAAGCGCGCTCCCGTCGGCTGCAACAGCGGGGTCGTCGGCATGCCGTTGAACGATGCGCCCATCACCGTGCCGTCGAACGGGCCGGTGTGGTAGAGCGCGTTGGTCATCGTGAGGCTGCCGGCGCCCGGCTGATTCTGCACGACAATGACGGGTTGACCCGGAATATGCGCGGACATGTGGCGGGCCAGCAGCCGCGCGTTGAGGTCGTAGCCGGAGCCGACGCCGACGCCGACGATGAGCCGCAGCGTCTTGCCGCGGAAGAAGCCGGCGACATCCTCCTGCTGGGCAAGGGCGGGCGTGGCCGCCGCGAGGAGAACGATGAGGGCGAGCGTTTCTGCCCGCGCGTGACGAGTGAACCTCATGCCGCCGCGCGTTCTTCGCCGGGCTCGAGCGGAAGCTTGACCGGCTGCTTGCGCTTGGCCGACAGATCGAGCGCCTTGGTCAGCATCAGCCGGTTGTGCGCCTCGGCGGCGGTGGCGGCCTGCGTCGGCAGTCCAAGCGCGACGCGGTTGAGCCACGAGTCGGTTTCCTCCCGCATCGGCCCGCGCAGCTCGCCCAGCGCGATGTCGCCGGGCGGGTAGCTGCCCATGAAATCGACCAGCCGGCGCTCGTCGGGCGCGTAGCCTTCGTTCTGCGGCGCCGAAACCGCGAGCACCATGTCGCGATGGGTATCGTCGATCGTGAGCACGCCCTCGGTGCCGTTGATGCCGATCTCGAGGCTATAGACCGCGCCCGGCCACGTCACCGGCAGTGCCCAGGAAATGTTGAGGTGATAGACGCTGCCGTCGGAGAACACGATCATGCCGGCGGTCGCGTCGATCCCCTGATAGAGCGGCCCCAGCACCTTGTCGATCGAGCGCGCGTAGCATTCGACCGGCGTCTTGGCCTCCATGCACCACATCACGATGTCGAGCGCATGGGTGCCGGAGATTACCATGGGCGAGATCGTCTTCGGGTCATCGGTGCGCTTGTAGTTGTCGATAGCGACCAGCCGATTCATGAAGGCACGCGAGGTCACCAAGGTCACGTCGCCGAGCGCGCCGCTGCGCACCTTCTCCTTGGCGGCGAGCCATTTGCGTCGGAAGCGCTGGGTGTAGCCCACCACCGCGTCGAGCTTGGCGTCGGTGATGGCCTTAAGCACGCGGGCGGATTGCGCGAGATCGGTCGCGAGCGGCTTCTCGATCAGCATCGGCACGCCGCGCTCGACCGCCGCCAGAATGGGCTCGACGTGGAGATGCTCGTCGGTGGCGATGATGGCGCAGGTGACCTCGGGCCGCTTGAGCAGCTCGCGGTGATCCTGGGTGACGAAGTCGGCGCCGATCTTCTCCGCCACGTCGAGGCCGCGGTTATGGTTCTTCTCGGCGATGCCGATCCATTGCACCGCGGGGTGACGCGCTGCGACCTCGCCGCGGAACAAGCCGACCCGTCCGGCGCCGACGATCGCGAGCCCGACGCCTTTCGCTTGCCGTCTCATCGCTTGCCTCCCGCCATTTCGGCGACTGCCGAGAGCGCGGCATTCGACAGCGGCAGGTCGATCGGCTCGTTGCGCTCGGCGGAGAGATCGGCGGCGGTGTAGGTCTCCATCACCATGCGCGCGCTCTCGGGCGTCACCATCACCGGCCGGTCCATGATGCAGGACTCGAGGAAGTGGATGGTTTCCGGTCCCATCTGGCCGGCGAACACGTGGTCCACCCGCTCGCCCGGCATGGTCGACATCGGAAAGCGGGTGCCTTCCGCCACCGTGTTGAGCCAAACGTCGCGATGGGTGTCGTCGAGCACGAGCGCGCCGTCGGTGCCGGTGATCTCGACCCAGGTGGAGCAGAAGTTGGGATAGCTCGGCGGCAGGTTCCAGCCGCCGCCGATCGTCACCATCGTTCCGTCATCCATGGTCACCAGCGACCACATGACGTCGTAAGAACCGTTGATCGGCTGCATGTAGCCGTAGGCGCCCTGCGAGTAGACGCGCACGGGCTTGGCAGGGTCGAGCAGCCAGAACACGAAGTCGAGATCGTGGGTGGATTCCATCACCACCGGCGAGAGCTTTACCCGTTTGGCGATCTTGGTGCCGAGCCCGCGGTTCAAATGCCTGCTCACCATTACCGAGACGATCTTGCCCAGCGTGCCGTCGGCGATCTGCTTCTTGGCGTAGGCGAACTTCGGGTTGAACCGCTGCGAATAGCCGATAGTGAATTTGAGCCGACCGCGTTTGGCCAGCGTGATCAGCTCGTCCGCCTCCCACAGCTCGAGCGCGATCGGCTTCTCCAGCAGCACGTGCTTGCCGCCTTTGAGGCAGTCGCGCGTGATCGGGTAATGGTTCTGCTCCGGCGTGGTGCAGACATAGACCACGGAAATGTCCGGGTTCTTGATGATGTCGCGGTAATCGAGCGTGGCGGTCGCGGGCCGCGTCAGCGCCTTGACCTCGGCGAGCCGGTCAGGGCGGATTTCGCAGATATGCAGCTTGTCGACCAGTGCCGAGCGCGCGAGCGTCTCCGCGCGGATACCGCCGCACCAGCCGGTGCCGATCACTGCCACTTCGACTCGTTGCACTGATGATTCCTTTATCACGCGATTGCTGACATACGCAGTGCTCTCGCTCCGTCATGCCCGGGCTTGACCCCGCAAGTCGGGTTTACCCGACTTGCGGCACTTATTTGATCTGCAGAACTCGGGCAAGCCCGAGTTCTGCGGGCATCCATCTTCTTGCGAAAAGGATGGATTGCCGGGTCAAGCCCGGCAATGACGATAGCACCCCTCAAGGGCCGACGAGCGATAAAGCACAGCACCGATTGGACATCAAACGCTTTGCGGCGCCCCGAACACCTGCGCTGCGAATTGCGGATAGACCTCGAGGAGCTGCGGGGCGACGGCCGTGCGCAGGAGGCGCAGCGTCTCGGGCGAGGGCGCGGGCGTCACCGGCACGTGCGGCGGGCGGTCGAAGTGAAAGCCGGTATGCTCGACGACCTCGGCGACGCTGTGGCCCGGATGCACGCTCGCAAGCGCGAAGCGCCGCCGCGCTCGATCGAAGGCGAACAGGCAGCGCCGGGTGACGAGCGCGACCGGGCCGCCCGGGCGATAGATGTTGGCCGCGCTCGTCCCCGGCGCACTGATGAAGTCGACCCGCTCGACCAGCGTGCGGCGGCTGTGCTCGAGCCGGAACAGGATCACCTTGGGGACCACGTAATAGAGGTAGGCCGAGCCGAACGAGCCGGGAAAGCGCACCCTCGGATGCGGGTGGTCGCCGATGCCGACGAGGTTGATGTTGCCCGCCCCGTCGATCTGTCCGCCCGAGAGGAAGAAGGCGTCGATGCGGCCCTGCCCGGCGCAGTCGAACAGCTCACGCCCGCCGTCGGTGAAGAAGCTTTGCCGCCGGCTCCCCAGCAGCAACACGTAAGGGCGGCCGTTTCCACGCTCGCGCGCCAGCAATGCGGCAGCTGCGGGGATCGGTGAGGACGCGCCGATCGCCACGTGGCGCGCATCGCCGATCAGGGCGGCGATGACGTCGGCGAGCAGCTCCTCGTCGCGGTAAGCCTCGTTAGGCAAGACGAGCCCCATCCGTTGTCATTGCCGGGCTTGACCCGGCAATCCATCCAGCCATGCAAAACGTCTTACGATGAAGATGGATGCGCGGGTCAAGCCCGCGCATGACGAGTTGAGGGCAGCGTTACGCGGCGCGTTGGGCATGCACGTGCCGGTCAAGATACGCGGCAAAACCCTCAGCGCTCGCGGCCATGCGCGCGTACTCGGAGAGATGCGCCGCATCGGCGGCATAGTGATCGGCAAGCGCAAGCGGCCACGCGCCGCTCGGCACGACGGCGATTGCCTGCACATAGAAGCCGCCGAGCGCGCCAGCGGCGAGCGTGGGATCGTCGAACAGGTTTCCCTCGTAAAGTTTCTCCGCCGTCACCACCGTGTTCGCGGCGGCGTGCGCCATGGTGGCGAGCTCGCGGTCGCGGCCGATCCAGACATTGCCCGCGCGGTCGGCGAGCGGGGCGTGGAACAGCGCGACGTCGGGCCTAATCGCCGGCAACAGCACGATCGGATCGTCCTTGCCGAACGGGTTGTCGAGGACTTTCCAGTCCGTGCGCTGGGCGACGAGGTCGGAGCCGATCAGCCCGCGCAGCGGCATGAACGGAACGCCCTTTTCCGCCGCCTGGAACGCGGCATGCAGCGCTGGGCAGGTCGAGTCCTTGACGCGTAGCGCCCCCGCGGTCACGGCGGCGGTGAAGCGTGGCGCCGCGCCGAATTCGCCGAGGCTCACCGCCGAGGTCTCGATCGTCTCGACGCAGCCGGCGCCGATGAGCAGTTCTGCCTGCAGGCTCGAGGTTGGCAGCGCGACGAGATTGAGCCGCTTGACGCCGCGGCGGATCAGCGCGCGCGTCGCCGCCATGGCGACGCCCGAGGCCTCGCGCGGCACCGCCAGCACGCAGCCGTCGGTGATCACCGCTAGGGCTTCCTCGAGCGAGCGCGCGATCATGAAAGCCTCAAAATCGAACCGGCGCACCGTTGGAGGCACGGCGGTTAGCCCTCATGGCCTCATGCTGAGGAGCACGCGAAGCGTGCGTCTCGAAGCATGAGGCCGCCTCATCCTTCGAGACGCGGCCCCACCGCGCGTCGAAGACGCGCGTAAACGCGCTTATAGGGCCGCTCCTCAGGATGAGACGGATCGTCACGACAGCGCCTGCTTCACCCGGTCCGGCGAGAACGGCACGCGGCGGATGCGTACGCCGGTCGCGTCGAAGATTGCGTTGGCGATCGCCGCCGCCACCGGACGGATCGAAGGCTCGCCGGCGCCGGTGGGCGGCAGCTCGGGATGGTTGATCAGCACCACCTCGATTGCCTCCGGCGTCCCGGTGATGTCGAGGATCGGGTAGCTCATCCAATCGATGCTGGTCACGTTCTTGGCGTCGAACTTGACCTCCTCCCACAGCGTGCGGCTGACGCCCTGCACGATGTTGCCCTCGACGGTGTGCCTGATCCCGACCGGGTTGATGATCTGGCCGCAGTCGTGGGCGACGGTTAATTTGCGCGCCCAGATCTGGCCGCTCGCACGATCGATGTCGACTTCGGCGATCACGGCGCAACGCGTGCCGTTGCGCTGCGAATAGGCGATGCCGCGCCCGCTGACCTTGGCGCCGGTCTGGTCCTTGCGCGGCGACGGCCGCGCCTGCCAGGCGGCCTTTTCCGCCGCTGCCTTGATCACCGCGACGTCACGCGGATCCTTGACGTGTCGCAGGCGGAACTCGATCGGGTCGAGCGCCAGCGCCGCCGCAACTTCGTCGATGAAGGACTCGCTCGCGAAGTGGACTTGCGGCCCGACCGGATCGCGCAGATGCGCGCTGCGCAGCGGCGAGGCGCGCGCGAGCAGGGGCGGAACCGTTTCCCACGCCAGGCGCTTGTTGGCGAATTCGTAGGACTCCGCCGGCACGCCGAAGCCGTCCGCGGACTTGAGCTCCGCGCCGCGGAAGTGCCCGGCGAGCGTGTCCTTGGGCGCGCCGCCGTTGGTGTTCACGTCGATGCGGGAGAAACCCTTGCTGGTGAACTCGTAGGCAATGACGTTGCCGGCGGCATCGACGGCGGCGCGGGCGCGGTGGATGGAGGCGGGCCCCTTCGGGTCCCATCCCGTCGCCTGCTCGCGCGTGTACTGCACGCGCACCGGTTTGCCGACCGCCTTCGCCAGCACCGCGGCGTCCATCGCCGCGTCGTCGGCGTCGCTGCGGCCGTACGAGCCGGGACCGACCACCCAGATCGAGCGCACCGTCTCCGCCGGAACGCCCAGCGTCAGCGCGATGCCGTCGCGCACGAAATGCGGCTTCTGCGAGCCGGTCCAGCAGGTGACGTTGCCGTCCTTGATCTCGACCACGGCGCAGGCCGGCCCCATGCAGGCATGCGACTGGAACGGCCATTCATACTCCGCCTCGATCACGCGTGCGGCGGTCTTGAACGCCTCGTCGACGTTGCCGACCTCCTTGCCGCCGATCTCGCGCTTGCGCACCGGCGCGTTGCGGATGTGGTCGTAGAGCGCGCTTTGATTGGGGAATGGCGGCTTGACGTCGGACCATTCCACCTTGAGCTTGTCGGCCGCCCTGACGGCGTCCCATTCCTTGTCGGCGACCACGCCGAGAAAGCCGTTGTCCCACACCACCCGGGCGCCGGGGATGTCCCTGATCGAGCTTTCGTCGACTTTCACCGGCACGCTCCCGGCCACGGCGGGGCGGATCATGCGGCCATGCACCATGCCGGGCCGCCGGACGTCGGTGCAGAAGTCCTCTTGCGCGTAGACCTTGGGCGCGATGTCCTCGCGCGCGATCGGCTGGCCGACGATCTTGTGATCTTTTGCGTCCTTCGGCTTGGCCTTGCCGGGCGCGTAGAGGGTGTTGCCCCACTCCTTGTTCCAATCGAGCTGCACGTTGAAATAACGGCCGCCGATCAGCTCGGCATAGGACGCTCGCTTGCTCGGGTCGGCCTTGGCATGCACCACGCCGTCGCTGACGGTGAGCGCGTCGGCGGCGAGGCCGAGCTGGGCCGCCGCCATATCGACGAGCACGCGGCGTGCTTCCGCGGCGGCCATGCGCATCTGCTTGCCGCCCAGCTGAATGCCGGTGGAGGCGGAGGCGCCGCCCTGGTTCACGCTGGTGGCGGTATCGCCCATGATGACCTTGACCGCCTTGAACGGGACGTCGAGCTCTTCCGCCACCATCTGGCCGATGGCGACGAACAGGCCTTGGCCCATGTCCATCTTGCCGAAGAAGGCAGAGACGGTGCCATCGGCGTTCACCGCGATGAAGGAAGCGAGCTGATCCGGCATGAGCGGGGGCTTGGCGCCTTGCGCGAAGGCCTCGCCGACGGCGAGCGCGGTGTCGAGCGTGACCGGCGTGCCGATCGAGACCACCAGCGCGCCGCCGGCTTTGAGGAGCGAGCGGCGGGAGACGGAGAAATGCGTCGCGTTGTCCATCTTGGTCATGATCGCCCCCTCAACCCATCATCGCCGCTGCGCGCTTGACCGCGCGCAGGATGCCCATGTGGGTGCCGCAGCGGCACTTGAGGCCGGAGAGCGCCTCCTTGATCTGCGCCTCGGTCGGCTTCTTGGTTTGATGGAGGAACGCGGCCGCGGTCATGATCCAGCCATTGATGCAATAGCCGCATTGCGGCACCTGCTCCTCGACATAGGCCTTCTGGATCGGGTGCGGCTTTTCCGGCGTGCCGAGGCCCGCCAGGGTGACGATCTTGCTGTTCCCGACCGCCGACACCGGGGTCACGCAGGAGCGTACGGGTTGGCCGTCGACGTGCACCGTGCAGGCGCCGCATTGCGCCAGACCGCAGCCGAAATGCGGGTTGTTGAGCGCGAGCTCGTTGCGCAGCGCATAGAGCAACGGCATGTTGGGATCGGCGTCTATCGTTTCGACTTTGCCGTTCACGTCGAGGGTCATTCGGGCCATGGGCGCGTGTCTCCCTTGGGATGCCGCGAGGACTGGCCGGCGCACCCGATCTCGGGATTGCCCCGGCACCGGCAGCGTATCCGCCGCGTTCCTTCGCTCGCGGTTGCGAATAATTCTAGAGTGAAAAGGCTAGTCCAACGAGCGGGCCTTGGGAACACCCCCGCAGGGCTTTGCTGCGGGGATGGTTCCACGCCGCGGGTGCATCGGTTGCGGCACCCATGCATCCCCGCCGTTTCAGTCTCCGGGTGCAGGATGCTCAAGAAACCGGACGGCGAATTTGGAAGTACCGCAGAATAGCAAAGCAGGCGCTGGCGGCTGCGAAATGCTTGAGCGTATGTCCGCTCAGGACGAATCCAACCGAATCGATTGCATGATCGTAGAACTCGAACAATTTGGCGAGTGCGTAAAATGCCGCGGCGATAAGCCAGTAAGACGTGCCGGAATATTTTGCAGGAAACGCAATGAATAGGAGCGGCAACGCAATGCAGGGAAAAAACTGCACCCAGCCATAGAGGCGCAGATCATCAGTCCAGCGCCAGAGCAAGAGGCTGAAAACCGCTAATGCAAGCAGTGGCCACAGCAGAATGGCCCCGGCCTTCGCACTCACACGCTCCTCTAGCGCAACGGCAAGTATTGCCATGAAGGTAAGCGCCATCGGCAGCCGGTCCCAGAACAACGTGTCATTGCTCGGGTCCCAGTGGTAGTAAGCTGAGCCGAAGCCAGTCAGGAAAATTCCAAGGAAGAGAACGAAGCTTGCTCGGTCGCGACCGAATTGCCAAAGCCCCACGGCCCCGACCAGAACGAAGGGAAGATTTGAAACGACATTCCAGAAATTAGGAATACCGAGCAGAGTGCGCTGATCGGCAAATTGGTGATACGTGGGGTCCTGCGCGATCGGTGGTAGCAATGGTAAGATCGTAAGCGAGGCAGCCATCAGGCCGAGGAGCGCAAGTAAGGGGTGTTTTCCTTTTGCGATGCTGAGCGTCATGAGATGCCGTACAGCGAGCGTCC
>Ga0307277_10000401_pt1 | contig 15845 bp, 13 predicted proteins | sample ER_DNA_116_FD_194473 | JGI IMG/M metagenome (GOLD analysis project Ga0307277, IMG submission 194473) | Bulk soil microbial communities from the East River watershed near Crested Butte, Colorado, United States - ER_DNA_116 | ecosystem: Environmental > Terrestrial > Soil > Floodplain | place...
AGCTTTTTCGGGGTCAGCAGAGTCTTCGACACTGCGGATGGGCAATTTCGGCTGCTGCAGCACGGTACCACGCTGCACGGCGGTCGGCGTCTACGCCAACCCAATGGCGAACCGGCAGACATCGATCCGCCGGAGCCGCTGCTTTACTATTGGGACGGCTCCGCCATTTCACAGGCGCTCGAGGCGGTGCGGGCGCGGCTTGATGGTCCGATGCGTTTTGCCGTCATTGGTCTCGGCGCGGGCGCGCTGGCCTGCAGCGCCGGGCCGCAGGATACCGTACGGTATTACGAGATCGACCCGGCCATCGTCGGCATGGCGCGAGCTCCGCATCTGTTCAGCTTCTTACACATATGCCGGCCCGACGTGCCGATCATCCTCGGCGACGCGCGGCTCACCCTCGCCGAAGCGCCCGACGGCGCCTATGACCTCATCATCGTCGATGCGTTCTCCTCCGATGCGATCCCCATCCATTTGCTCACGCGCGAGGCCATGGCGATCTATTTCAAGAAGCTCAGCGCTCACGGCATGGTGGTCATGCACGTGTCGAATCGCCACCTCGAGCTCGTTTCGGTGGTCGCGGGCATCGCCGCAGCGAACGGGCTGATGACACTCGTCAGCGAAGGCGCGGACATCGACGAGGCGGCAAATCCCTACAAGTTCAGCGCTACGGTTGCCGCGGTTGCGCGCAGCGAGGAAGATTTCGGGCCCCTCGCGCACTCCGCGGATTGGAAGCTCGAGAGCCCTGATCCGCAGCAGTGGGTCTGGAGCGACGATTACTCCAATATCGTCGGCGCGGTGATCCGCAAGCTGCGCGAGTGACACGGATCGCTCATCTGCCAGATGGCAGACCAGCGTGTCCGAGCGGACTCGGGTGAGAATTCGCAGTCGCTGGCACTAGCGCCATACCCAGCTTATGAGCTTGCTTACCACGTCGCCCAACGTGAGGAGCACCGCACCCCAAACGAAAGCCGAGCTGAAGTTCGCAATTTGGAATTCCCACACCGGCATTCGAAAGATGCCGGCCACCAATGGAACCGAGGCGCGCAAAGGTCCAAAAAAGCGGCCGATAAAGATCGCAAGCGGCCCCCAGCGCTTCACAAATGTCTCGCCCCTGGGCAGCAGTTCGGGGTGGCGCGACAGCGGCCAGATATGGGCCACCGGCGGTCCGAGCTTCACACCGATCCAATAAGAGAGCCAATCGCCGAGCGCAGCGCCCACCGAACCTGCGACCCAAATCGGCCAGAAATTGAGATTCCCGTGACTGATCAGGACGCCGATTCCGACCAGCGCAGCCCAGGCCGGAATGAGCAGGGAAATGAATGCAAGCGACTCGCCGAAGGCGAGAGCAAAAACTATGGGCGCCGCCCACGCCTCATGGTCACGCACAAACTCCACCACGTGTTGGGCGTGGGTTTCGAGGCTCTCGAACATATGGGAGGCGGCCCGGTTACCGGCTCCGTCTAGCGCGGCTTGCCTCCCAACGCCAGTCGGCCGGCGCCCCTGTCCCCACCGCGATCGCCCCGGGGCGGCACATCGCGGGCCGAACATGCGCTTAAACCCTTGGCAACAATGATTGACCACTATCCGGCCAGTCACCGGCCTTTGAGGTCCCCAAGTTGAACTGATGCCGAGCTTCGCCCATATGAACGGCGTGGGCCGCCCTCCTCCAGCCGAATACCGGCGTCACGTTCCGGTCGCCGCCGTGGCATAGTCACGGCTGATTCGTTTGCCCTCATGAGACGCATGCCCAAGACCGCCAAAGCAGCAGCCAAGAGCGCCCCGCAAAATCCGTCCAAAGACCTGTTCTCGGATTTGCCCGAGATGCCTGCGCGGCGGCTCTCCGGCAAGGCAGCGCGCGCCGGCAGATCGGCGGGCGGGGCCGAGGCTCGTTACACCGCGCGCGACATCGAAGTGCTCGAAGGGCTCGAGCCGGTGCGCCGGCGCCCAGGCATGTATATCGGTGGCACCGACGAAAAAGCGCTGCACCACCTCTTCGCCGAGGTGATCGACAATTCGATGGACGAGGCGCTTGCCGGGGATGCCAGCTTCATCGAGGTCGAGATGGAGGCGGACGGCTTCGTGAGCGTGACCGACAATGGCCGCGGAATTCCCGTCGATCCGCATCCCAAGTTCAAGAACAAGTCGGCGCTGGAAGTGGTCATGTGCACTTTGCACGCCGGCGGAAAGTTCGACTCGAAGGTCTATGAGACCTCGGGCGGCTTGCACGGTGTCGGTGTCTCGGTCGCCAACGCGCTATCGGAGCGCATGGAGGTCGAGGTCGCGCGCGAGCAGACGCTGCACCGCATGGTGTTCGAGCGCGGCAAGCCGAAAGGCAAGTTGCAAAAGCTCGGCCGGGTCTCAAACCGTCGCGGCACAAAAGTGCGCTTCCGGCCCGATCCGGAAATCTTTGGAGCAAAGGCGCACTTCAAGCCGGAGCGCGTCTTCAAAATGGCTCGCTCCAAGGCCTATTTGTTCGGAGGTGTTGAGATCCGCTGGTCCTGCGCCAAGGAGCTTCTGCGCGGGGTCGAGGGCGTACCGGAGAAGGACACCTTCCATTTCGCGGATGGTCTTAAGGATTACCTGTCCACGACGATCGACGGCGCCGCGCTCGTCCATCCCGATATCTTCACCGGCAGCGCGGGCAAAATCGGGGTGCACGGGGCTGCGCAATGGGCCGTCGCCTGGACCGCGGACAGCGACGGGTCGTTGTCCTCCTATTGCAACACGATTCCGACGCCGGACGGCGGCACGCACGAGTCGGGGCTGCGCAGTGCGTTGTTGAAGGGCATCAAGGACCATGCCGAGCGAGTGGGTCAGGGCAAGCGCGCGGCGCCGGTCACAGGCGACGACGTAATGAACGGCGCAGCCTGCATGATTTCCGTATTCATCCGCGAGCCGGAATTCCAGGGCCAGACCAAGGATCGGCTGGCGACCGCGGAGGCCACACGCATCGTCGAAAACGCGATCCGCGATCCATTCGACCACTGGCTCGCTGGCAATCCCACACAAGCCAACAAGCTTCTCGACTTCGTCGTCGAGCGGGCGGAGGAGCGCATGCGCCGCCGCCAGGAGAAGGAGAATTTACGCAAGAGTGCGGTGCGCAAACTGCGGCTGCCCGGCAAGCTCGCCGACTGCACCAATACCGCGACCCAAGGCTCCGAGATCTTCATCGTCGAGGGCGATTCCGCAGGCGGCTCGGCGAAGCAAGCGCGGGATCGCGCCTCGCAAGCGGTGCTGCCGTTGCGCGGCAAGATTCTCAACGTCGCGTCCGCCGGCAAGGACAAGCTGGCGCAGAATCAACAACTGGGCGAGCTGATGCAGGCCCTCGGCTGCGGCACGGGCGCGCACTATCGCGAGGAGGATTTGCGCTACGACAAGGTTATCGTGATGACGGATGCCGACGTCGATGGCGCGCATATCGCCTCGCTCTTGATCACTTTCTTTTATCGGCAGACGCCGAAACTGATCGACAACGGTCATCTTTATCTCGCCGTCCCGCCGCTCTACCGGTTGAGCCATGGTGGCAAGAATTTTTATGCCCGCGATGACAAACACAAGGATGAACTCTTAAAAAAAGAGTTTCACGCCAACGCCAAGGTCGAGATCGGCCGGTTCAAAGGCCTAGGCGAGATGATGGCGATGCAGCTCAAGGAGACCACGATGGATCCGAAAAAGCGCACGCTGTTGCGCGTCGTGGTGGTCGACGACGAACGCAAGACGACCGACAGCTCGGTTGAACGCTTGATGGGCAACAAGCCGGAAGCGCGCTTCGAGTTCATCCAGGAGCGGGCGGAGTTTGCGGGCGACGAATTGCTCGACGTGTAGCGCGCGAGCGCACGCCGCGCCGGTGTTCAAACCGGCGCCGCGTGCGACTTTGCCGACAAAGGTTTGGCGCTCGGGCGCCACATTCCGGAGGCGCGTCGTGGGGCGGCGCGGCAGAGCTTACACTCCGTGCTCTACTCTTTGCCCGCGTGGTCACCCGAGCAATCGAACCTTAACCCAATTCATGCGGGGCTGCCACCGCAGCCAAGGATTCATCCCCGTTTTGCACAGGCGCCGGCGCCGAGGCGAGACGCGGGATAGTGCAACGCAAAAGCCGGCGCCGTCTCGGAGCACCAGCGATGCTTAGGTTCAAACGATATGGCAAGCGCCTCAGCGTGCGGCTAGCCTGCCGGGTCTCCGCTCCGTCAGCTTCACGGCGAGCAGCCGAGCGACCCAGAGGAAGACGAAGTAGAGCCCCAAAAAAATCAGCAGGCCTCGACGAGCAATCCGATGAGGTAATCGGCAATGTCGCCGAGGGCCATGAGAGCCACATAGTAGAAAATAAGCTGCACGATGCCGTCTCCACGATGCGCATCGCCCCTGCGCTCGTCCTAGCACAGGACATCGCTGAAAAAGCATTCTCGCGACGGTCAGCGACAACTCGCCGGGAACTCGATCCTGCCGCGGATGCGAACGCTATTCCTCGAATTTCAGATTGGCCGCCTTGACCACGTCGGCGAAGACCCGGATGTCGGCATCGATTTTCTTGCGGAACTCTTCGCCCGGGCCGCCCCCGGGATTGACCGCCATCGCCTTGAGTTTCTCGCGCACCCCCGGATCGGCCAGCGCGCGCCGCAATTCCGTCTCGAGCTTGTTGGCAATCGCCGGTGGCGCACCGGCTACGACAAATACCCCGCTCCATAGCCCGATATTCACCTCCGGATAGCCCGCCTCCGCCATGCTCGGCACGTTCGGAAGCTCAAAGGAGCGCTCTGATCCCGTCACAGCTAGGGCGCGGACCTTGCCGCCCTGCACCAGCGGCATCGTGGGCGGACCATCGGCGATGGAGAACAAGGTGTTGCCGCCGGCCACGCTGAGCATCATCTCGTTGCTGCTCTTATAGGGCACTGCGACCGCAGGCATCCCGGTTTTGAGCTTGAACAGCTCCGTTGTGATGGTGAAAGCCGGCGAGGACGTCGCGTAGTTGGACTTGTCCGGGTTTGCTTTGCCGTAGGCAACGAGGTCCTTCACCGAGTTGATCGCGTCGTTAACGGGACCAGCGAGAATCAGCGGAAACGATGCGATCATGGTCAGCGGCAGAAAGTCGCGGGTGGGATGGTACGATAGTTTCGGGTAGATCGCGGCCGCGACCGCCATTTGGCCGCTCGCCGCCACCATGATCGTGTATCCATCCGCAGGCTGGCTCTTGACGTATTCGACCGCGATCCGGCCGCCGGCGCCTGCCTTGTTCTCGACGATCACCGGTTGGCCGATGTTTTCCGACAGCTTCTGTCCGACGAGGCGCGCGAAAAGATCGTTGCCGCCGCCGGCCGCAAAGCCGACGATCAAATGGATCGGCCGAGTAGGGAAGCTCGCCGCGCTGTCGCCTTGCGCTCCCGCCGCCCCCGCCACGATCGCGGCCAGCCCCGCCAAGCCCGCCGTGAGCATGGTGCGTTTGAAATGGACCATGGGCCTTCCTCCCCCGTTATTTCTCGCCACAGCGTTTTCTCAGATCGCGGGCAGCGTCAAGTGTGTACCGAGGCGGCCCCCGCTTTGCCAGCCTGCGGCGGGCCCGGCTGCGCTGGTTTGACGCCGGCGCGAGACGCGTTCTAGGGTCGCGCGCCTCGTTGGCGGTATTGCCGGGCAAAATCTAATCGAGCATACAACCGCCAACAATTCACGAACCGCGATCACACATCATGGTGTACTCGACGGCCGAGCAACGTCATCGCAGCAGACAAGGAGCACGCGACCTCTTCGGCCATCCGCGCGGGCTCACTTTCCTGTTCGCGACCGAGATGTGGGAGCGCTTCTCCTATTACGGGATGCGGGCCTTGCTCGTCCTGTACATGGTGAAGATTCTGTTGCTGCCGGGACACGCCGACAACGTCATCGGGCTCACGACGTTGAGGTCCTTTTTCGAGTCAATGACTGGCCCGCTCGGCGTGCAACCTTTCTCCTCGCACATCTACGGGCTCTATACTGGGCTCGTCTATCTCACGCCTGTGTTCGGCGGCATGCTCGCCGACGGCGCGCTGGGACAGCACCGCACCATCGTCCTTGGCGCGGCGATGATGGCGATCGGCCACTTCATGATGGCCTTCGAGCCGCTGTTCCTGCTCGCCTTGACCATGCTCATACTGGGCAATGGTGCATTCAAGCCCAACATGTCGGCACAGGTAGGCGGACTTTATGCGCGCGGCGATCCGCGCCGTGACCGTGCCTATTCGATCTTCTACGTCGGTATCAATGTCGGGGCATTTCTCGCGCCGCTGGTCTGCGGAACGCTAGGCGAACAGCTGGGCTGGCATTACGGCTTCACCGCTGCCGGCATCGGCATGACGATCGCGCTCGCCATCTATCTCTACGCCATGCCCGAACTACCACCGGACGAACTGCACAAGGCCATGGCCGCGGGCATCGAGAACAAACCGCTCGACCGCAGCGAGCGGCGCGGCATCCTGGCGCTGATCACGCTGTTCGTTCCGACGACCTTGTTCTGGGCAACTTACGAGCAGCAAGGAAACACGATCGCGTTGTGGGCGGACGACCATACCGACCGCGCGATCAATCTCATCCTCTGGCACGGCGAAATTCCGGTCACCTGGTTCCAGGCGTTCAATCCCTTCATGATCTTCGCTTTCACGCCCTTGGTCGTTGCGCTCTGGGCTTGGCAGGCTAAGCGCGGCAAGGAGCCCTCGACCGTCACCAAGATGTCGATCGGTTGCTTCGGCGTGACGCTCGCCAATTTGATCATGGTGGCCGCTGCTTGGCAGGCCGCGGGCGACGAAGCAAGCTGGCTTTGGCTGCTCGGGTATTTCGTAATCATCACCATCGGTGAGCTCTACTTGTCGCCGATCGGGCTCTCGCTGGTGTCGAAAGTCGCACCGGCGCGCATGGTCTCGATGCTGATGGGACTGTGGCTGGCAACGAGCTTTGCCGGCAATTTGATCGCCGGCTGGCTGGGAAGCTTCTGGTCCGGCATGGACAAGACCATGTTCTTCCTCGTGATCGCCGGCATCGCGTTCGTTGCCGGCGCCGTCATCCTGGCATTCGACCGGCCGCTCAAGCGCGCGATCAGGGACCAGGCCTCGGCGCCATGAATTCCACTCGTCCCGCGCCGCGCGCCTTCGGTCATGTGGAGACGTGGGTTTTCGATCTCGACAACACGCTTTACCCCCATCACCTCAACCTGTGGCAGCAGGTCGACGAGCGCATTCGCGAGTACATCGCGGGCTATCTCAAGGTCCCTCACGAGGAGGCGTTCCGCCTGCAGAAAGATTACTACAAGCGTTATGGCACCTCGATGCGTGGGCTCATGACCGAGCACGGCATGGAGCCCGATGACTTCCTCGATTTCGTTCATCAGATCGACCACTCGCCACTCACGCCGAATGCGGCGCTGGGGGCGGCGATCGAGGTCCTGCCGGGTCGCAAGCTGATTTTGACCAACGGCACGCGCCGACACGCCGATGCCGTGCTCGCCCGGCTCGAGCTCGCCCGCCACTTCGAGGACGTGTTCGATATCGTCGCGGCCGAGCTCGAGCCCAAGCCGTCGCCGCAAACCTACGACCGCTTTCTCAAGGCCCACAACATCGACGCCGCGAGGACCGCGATGTTCGAGGACTTGGCGCGCAATCTTGTCGTGCCGCACGCGCTCGGCATGACGACGGTCTTGGTGGTGCCTGAACACACCCGCGAGGTGTTTCGCGAGGACTGGGAGCTGGAAGGACGCGAGGCGCCGCACGTCGACCACGTGACCGACGATCTGGTTGGATTTCTCGAAGCGGTCGCCCGCAGCCGTTGATGCGAGTTGGCGGTCGAGGGAAGCGCCGGTCACGGCGTCTGCGCCGAGCGAGCACGACGACTTGACTCCTCGCGCCCCATTCCCGACAACGCGGCGGCTGGCTTTCGAGGATTTCGCGGGGGTTTGCGCCGATGCCGCATGCCGAGCTTGCCAAGACGATCGACGAGGCTTTCGAGCGGCGAGAGCACATCGGTCCAACGACTAAAGGGCCGGTGCGCGAGGCGGTCGAGGAAGCGCTCGATCTGCTCGATCGCGGCGCCGCGCGCGTTGCCGAACGGGAGGGCAATGGCCGTTGGCGCGTCAATCAATGGCTCAAAAAAGCAGTGCTGCTCTCCTTCCGCCTCAACGATATGAGCGTGATTTCCGGCGGGCCCGGCAAAGCGGCGTGGTGGGACAAAGTCGCCTCGAAGTTCGAGGGCTGGAACGAAGCGCGTTTTCGCGCGGCCGGGCTGCGGGCAGTGCCGAATTGCGTGGTGCGACGTTCCGCCTACATCGCGCCCGGCGTGGTGCTGATGCCGAGCTTCGTCAATCTCGGCGCCTACGTGGACTCCGGCACCATGGTCGACACCTGGGCAACGGTCGGCTCCTGCGCACAAATCGGCAAGAACTGCCACATCTCCGGCGGCGCCGGCATCGGCGGCGTGCTTGAGCCGCTACAGGCGGGCCCAGTTATCCTGGAGGATAACTGCTTCGTCGGCGCACGCTCAGAGGTTGCCGAAGGCGTGATCGTACGCGAGGGCTCGGTTCTTTCCATGGGCGTCTTCATTGGCGCCTCCACGCGGATTGTCGATCGCGACAGCGGCGAGATATTTCGGGGTGAGGTGCCCGCCTTTTCGGTCGTCGTTCCCGGCTCTTTGCCGGGTAAGCCGAGCAAGAAAGGTGAATCGGGCCCGAACCTCTATTGCGCCGTGATCGTTAAACGCGTCGACGAGACGACCCGCGCAAAGACTTCGATCAACGAACTGTTGCGGGATTGAGCCGAGCGGTACCTCGTCACATAATCACGACCTTTCGCATCAGGAGAGGGTCATGCCAGCCGAGCTCCCCCCAGGCACGAGGCAGACAATTCAACAACAGGGCGGCCTGTCGAGCGACACGCGCGCCTTGATGCTGTTCGAGGCCAACAAAAAGACCGCTCTCGTCGCCTATATACTGTGGTTTTTCTTGGGGCTGTTCGGAGGCCATAATTTCTATCTCAAACGCACCGGCGTCGCGGTTGCCCAACTGATCCTGACACTCACTGTCGTAGGGTCGTTGATCACAATCGTTTGGGTCCTCATCGATGCATTCCTGATCCCCGGGTGGGTGAGAAATCAGAACAACCTCCTCGCTGCACAGCTCGGCGCGTAGGTGCTAAAGCCGGCCCGATGAATCCGCCGCGCACCGATCCCACCGCGCTCGCCCGCGATCTCCTGCGCTGTCCCTCGGTGACGCCGGCGGAAGCCGGTGCGCTCGGCCTGATCGAAGGCGTGCTGAAAGCGGTGGGTTTTACGGTGCACCGCATCACCTTCGCCGACCCTGGGACCGCACCGGTGGAAAACCTCTACGCCCGCATCGGCACCGCAAGCCCGCACTTTGCGTTCGCCGGCCACGTCGACGTGGTGCCGCCAGGCGAGCAGGCGAAATGGACGCATCCGCCGTTCGCCGGCGACATCGCCGACGGCACGCTCTACGGGCGCGGCGCGGTTGATATGAAAGGGGGGATCGCCAGCGCGCTGGCCGCCACGCTCGATTATCTCGCCGCACACGGCGGCCGGCCGAAGGGATCGATCTCGTTCCTGATCACGGGAGACGAGGAAGGCATCGCCGTGAACGGAACCGTCAAGCTCGTCCAATGGGCGGCCGAGCGGGGCGAAACTTTCGACCATTGCATGCTCGGCGAGCCAAGCAACGCGGAGACGATCGGCGACACCATCAAAGTCGGCCGGCGCGGCTCGCTCAACGGCACGCTCGTCGTCATCGGCAAGCAGGGCCACGTCGCGTATCCCGAGCGCGCCGAAAATCCCGTGCGCGGCCTGATCGCGTTGATGAGCGCGCTGATGGCGAGCCCGCTCGACCGCGGCAGCGCGCAATTCGACGCCTCAAACCTGGAATTCACCTCGATCGACATCGGCAACCCGGTCGTCAATCTCATCCCCGGCGAGGCGCGTGCGCGATTCAACATCCGCTTCAATGATCGTCACAGCCAGGCGTCTCTCAAGGCGCTGATTGAAAAGCGCGCCGCCGACGCAGCCGCCGGACGCATCCGCTGGCACATCGAATGGGAGCCGTCGAACGCCGATTCCTTCGTCATCAAACCTGGCCCGTTTCTCGATCTCGTCTGCGCGGCCATCAAGGACGTGACCGGAAAGCAACCCAAGCTCTCCACCAGCGGCGGCACCTCGGACGCGCGCTTCATCAAGAATTACTGCCCGGTGCTCGAATTCGGCCTGGTGGGGCAAAGCATGCATCAGGTCGACGAGCGGACCACCGTCGCTGACCTCGCAACACTGACCGCGGTCTACCGCAGAGTGCTCGAACGGTATTTCGGCTGAGCGCGTACGAGCGCCAGTCCGTCACGCGTAATCGACCCTCGCCAGATAAAGCCCATCGGGCGGCGCGACAGGGGCGCAGGCAGCGCGATCGCGCCTGGCGAGAGCGGCGGAGACATCGTCCGCCGTCCACTTGCCCTCGCCGACGAGCGCGAGCGCTCCGACCATCGAGCGAACCTGGGAATGCAAGAACGAGCGCGCCGAAGTTACGACTCGGATCTCGTCGGCGGCGCGATGCACGTCGAGTTGGTCGAGCGTCTTCACCGGTGATTTCGCCTGGCATTCGACGTTGCGGAAGGTGGTGAAATCGTGCCGGCCGACGAGGCGCCGCGCCGCCTCCTGCATTGCCGGGACATCGAGCGGCTGGGAAATGCGCCAGGCACGGCCGCGATCCAGCGTCAGATCGGCCCGGCGGTTGACGATGCGATAGAGATAATGGCGACGGATTGCTGAAAAGCGCGCATCGAACGAGGCGTCAACCTGCTGCGCATTGAGGATGGCAACCGGATGCGGGCGCAGATGCGCGTTCAATGCATCACGCACGGTGTCTTGATCCCACTCTTTGGCGAGATCGACATGTCCGACCTGCCCGAGGGCATGCACCCCGGCGTCGGTGCGCCCCGCCCCGTGCACGCTCAGCTTCTGCCCGCAAAAAGCCTCGAGCGCGGCGGCCAGCGCGCCTTGCACCGAAGCACCATTATCCTGGATCTGCCAGCCAACGAACGGCCGGCCGTCGTATTCGATAGTGAGCTTGTAGCGAGGCATGGCGCGGCCTACGCGAACCGCGTGCCGGCAGCAACGCTCATGCCGCGCAGGAACTCGTGCGCCTTCATTGCCTGGCGGCCGGCGCGCTGCAATTCCAGGATGCGCAGCGCCCCCTCCCCGCAAGCGACGGTGAGCTTGTCGTCGAGCACGGTGCCGGGGGGGCCTTCACCCTCTGCCTTGCTCGTGCGTAGCACCTTCACGCGCGTATCCTCGCCGCCGATCTCGAACCAGGCGCCCGGAGCGGGCGACAGGCCGCGGATGTGGTTGTGCACCTCGCGCCAGGGCCGCGCCCAGACGATTCGAGTTTCCTCTTTGGCGATCTTGTTCGCATAGGTAATGCCCGCGTGCGCCTGCGGTGTGAGCGTGAGAGAGCCGCGCTCGAGCGCGCCGAGCGCGCGCAGCATGAGGTCGGCGCCGAGCCGCGCGAGCCGATCGTGTAAATCGCCCGCCGTGGCCTCGCACGGAATGGGCACGCGCTCCGCCATGGCGACGGGGCCGCTATCTAATCCTTCCTCCATTTTCATCACCATCACGCCGGTCTCGGAATCTCCCGCCATGATTGCGCGGTTGATCGGCGCGGCGCCGCGCCAGCGGGGCAACAGCGAGGCGTGCAGGTTGAATGCGCCCAAAGGAAAATCCTCGAGGACCGCCTTGGGCAGGATCAGGCCATAGGCGACGACGACCGCCACATCCGCGCCGTGCGCGCGCGCGGCGCCTGCCGCCTCCGCCGTGCGCAACGTCGCCGGCGTGAGCAACGGCAGGCCGAAACGGCGCGCCTCTTTTTCGATCGGACTCGGCGTGGGATCGAGGCCACGGCGCCCGGCCGGTTTCGGCGCGCGGGTATAGACCGCGACGACCTCATGGCCGCGACCGACAATCTCGAGCAGGGTCGGTACGGCAAAATCGGGCGTGCCCATGAACACGATGCGCAGCGACATGTCACGTCACCCCGGGCGATCTCCGTGGCCGAGCAACAGCTGACCGTGTACGAGATTTCACGCCCGCTGCAGGAAGGCCGTCAGTCCTCGATTTGAACCGCGGCCCGCTTCGCCGCCTTGCTGAATTTTTTGAGCACGCGGTCGCGTTTGAGCCTGGACAAATGATCGATGAACAAGACACCGTTCAGGTGATCGATTTCATGCTGCAGGCAGGTGGCCAACAGTCCATTCGCCAGAACCTCCTGCGGCTTTCCCTCGAGATCGAGATACTTCACCTTGACCTGCGCCGGACGTTCGACGTCGTCATAAAATTCCGGGATCGACAGGCAACCTTCCTCGTGGGTTGCCTTTTCTTCCGAGGTCCAAAGGATTTCCGGATTGACGAAGACCTGCGGTTTCCTTGGCTCCTCTTTCTTGGCGAGATCCAGGGTGATGATCCGCTTGGGCGCGCCGACCTGAATGGCGGCGAGCCCGATACCGGGCGCGTCGTACATGGTCTCGAACATGTCCTCGACAAGCTTGCGCACCCCGGCGTCGATTTTCTTCACCGGGTCGGAAACCTGCCGGAGCCGTTTGTCCGGCAGGGTGAGGATGTCGCGGAGCGCCATGCTCGCGATGTAAGCGGTCGCCGGAAATCGGTCAATGCGCCGCATCCGCTGCAGTGATCGGCCGGGTCGGCTTTGGCCGCCGTGCCATGGGATTGCTTTGTCGTTCATATTTTGTTCTCATGCCGCGAATCGAGGTACAGTGGCGCTGATGACCGATCATCTCCTCCCTCTCGCCGGCGCGATTGCGTTTGCGGGGCTAGTGGCCGTTGTCGCCTTCGCCGCAGTCGCCGTCCGAGCGCTGCGCCGGCGCGATGCGCAAACCGCCGACAAGCAACTGCTCGAACTCGCGCGGCTGCAGGCGGAGACCGCGGTGCGCATCGAGGCGATGCGCGACGTGCTCGCCGGCCGCCAAGCAGAGCTTCACCGCGCGGTGAACGAGCGGCTCGACTCGGTCACGCACCATCTCAATCAGTCCATGACCACGACCAGCCAGCATACGGTCGACAGCCTGCAAAAGCTCAACGAGCGGCTCGCGGTCATCGACAACGCGCAGCGAAACATCGCCGATCTCGCTTCGCAGATGACCTCGCTGCAAAGCGTGCTCGCCAACAAACAGCAGCGCGGCGCGTTCGGGCAAGCACGCATGGAATTGATCGTCCAGGACGGCCTGCCCAAGGGCTGCTACGAATTCCAGTTCACGCTATCAAACAAATGCCGTCCCGATTGTGCGGTGTTCCTTCCCGATCGCCGTCCGCTGGCGATCGACGCCAAGTTTCCGCTCGAAGCCGTCACCGCCCTGCGCGAAGCCAAGACCGAGGACGAGCGCAAGCAAGCGGCTGCGCGCATGCGGCAGGATGTTACAAGACACGTCGAGAGCATCGCCGCCAAATATCTGATTACGGGCGAGACCCACGACTTGGCGCTGATGTTCGTGCCCTCCGAATCCATCTTCGCCGAATTGCATGACGGCTTCGATGACATCGTGCAAAAGGCGTTCCGCGCCAAGGTCGTCATCGTCTCGCCCTCGCTGCTGATGCTCGCCATCCAGGTCATTCAGCAAATCCAAAAAGATGCACGGATGCGCGAGGCCGCCGACCAGATTCACGCCGAGGTCGGCCATCTCATGGACGACCTCAAACGACTGCACGAGCGGGTGCTGAAACTGCAGCAGCATTTCGGGCAGGCCAACGAGGACGTGCGGCAAATCCTGGTTTCGGCGGAAAAGATCGAGAAGCGGGGAACCCGCATCCGCGAGGTCGAGTTCGAGGGCGACAATCCCGGCACCGATGCCGTCGTCATTCGTGCCCCGCTGCCGCGCCGGCTGCAAACCGGGGGATAATCGGCAGGCGCTTTGCCATCACTTTTGCCGCAATCGCGCGGCAAGCATGGTCTGCGCCCTGATCGACGATAGCTGCCGCTGATGACCGTCACGCCCGAAACCGCAACCGCGCGCCCGAGCTTTGCCGACACGCTGGCGGTTTACCTCAAGCCGCGCGTGTTGGTCGTGCTCTTCCTGGGCTTCTCGGCCGGCCTGCCGCTCGCGCTGTCGAGCTCGACCCTTCTGATCTGGATGCGGGAAGCCGGCGTCGATCTCGGCGTGATCGGGTTGTTCGCGCTCGTCGGCACGCCCTACACCATCAAGTTCCTGTGGGCGCCGGTCGTCGACGCGCTCGACGTGCCGGTGCTTTCGCCGCTGTTCGGGAGGCGACGCGGCTGGCTGTTGTTCTCGCAGTTTCTGCTGATCATTTCGATCGCCCTGCTCGCCTTCTGCGATCCCGCGGTGGCGCCGTGGTACGTCGTGTTCAGCGCCGCCGTCTTCGTCGCCACGGCCTCCGCCACGCAGGACATCGTCATCGACGCATTCCGCATCGAAAGCCTCTCGGAAAGCGAGCAGGCCGCGGGCATGGCCGCCTATGTCGCGGCTTATCGGCTGGGCATGCTGGCCTCGACTGCCGGCGCGCTGTTTCTGGTGAGCGGGTTTGAATCGGGCCTCGGCTTCGGCAAGGAGGCGTCCTGGACCGCGGGCTACTTGGTGATGGCGGCGCTCGTCGTGATCGGCATCGCCACCGCGCTGATCGCCCGCGAACCCGAGAAATCCGCCCTCGCCGCGGCCGAGCACGCCACGCATGCACGGGAGAATCCGCTCGTGCGCGTCGCCACCGCGGCCTATGCCAGCTTTGGCGAGTTTCTCACGCGCGACATGGCCGTCGTCATTCTGGTTTTCGTCGTGCTTTACAAGCTCTGCGACGCATTCGCCGGCGCCATGACCGCGCCGTTCGTCATCGATCTCGGATTTTCCCGCAATGACTATGCCGCCATCGTCAAGGGCGTCGGTCTGGCGGCAACGTTGATCGGCGGGTTTGCCGGCGGGGCGATCGCGCGCGTCTATCCGCTGGCCGCGAGCCTCTGGATCGGCGCGTTTCTGCAGATGGCTTCGAACCTGATCTTCACCTGGCAGGCATTTGTCGGCGTCAATCTTTGGGCACTGACGGTCACGATCATCGTGGAAAACTTCACCGGCGCCATCGGCACCGTGATCTTCGTCGCTTACCTCTCGGCGCTGTGCAACAATCCGCTGCATACGGCGACGCAGTACGCGCTGCTCACCGCGCTTGCCGCCGTCGGGCGCACCTATCTATCCGCCGGGGCGGGTTTCATCGCCGAGCGCGCGGGGTGGCCATTGTTCTTCATCATCAGCGCGCTCACGGCGCTGCCGAGCCTGGTGCTGCTCGTTTGGCTGCAGCAGCGCGGGCATTTTGCCGGCCTCGTCAAGCCGACCCGCATCGTCATGGACGATTAAAACGCTGTGCGCTGCCGGATTGCCGCCGCGAGCGTGCCCTCGTCGAGATAGTCGAGCTCGCCGCCGACCGGCACGCCGTGGGCAAGGCGCGTCACCTTGACATTGGCCTCGTGCAGGAGGTCGGTGATGTAGTGCGCCGTGGTTTGCCCGTCGACCGTGGCGTTGAGCGCGAGAATCACCTCGGTCACCGCCGGGTCGTGGGCGCGCGACACCAGCGCGTCGATTGAAAGGTCTTGCGGACCGATGCCGTCGAGCGGCGAGAGCGTGCCGCCCAGCACGTGATACCGGGCGTTGATCGCGCGCGCGCGCTCGAGCGCCCAAAGGTCGGCCACGTCGGCAACCACGACGATGACCGCGGGATCGCGCCGCGTGTCGGTGCACACCGTGCACGGGTTCTGGGTATCGATATTGCCGCACACGCGGCAGACTTCGATTTTTTCCAGCGCCGTCTGAATAGCGGTGGCTAGAGGCGCC
>Ga0307277_10000402_pt1 | contig 15832 bp, 16 predicted proteins | sample ER_DNA_116_FD_194473 | JGI IMG/M metagenome (GOLD analysis project Ga0307277, IMG submission 194473) | Bulk soil microbial communities from the East River watershed near Crested Butte, Colorado, United States - ER_DNA_116 | ecosystem: Environmental > Terrestrial > Soil > Floodplain | place...
TTGTGGTGGATCTACTTTGATCTGGTGGGGGGTCGGCTGCCCAGAGCCAACCGTGTCGCGCTGGCGAACTGGGTGCTGAGCCATCTCCCCATCGCGCTGGCGATCACGGCGGCCGGTGCCGGGATGGTCAGCCTGATCGGCCATGCCCATGACCCGAGGACGCCGGCGGGCACGAGCTGGCTGCTGGCTGGTGCGGTGGCCACGGGACTGGTGGCCCTGGTCGGCACCGAGCAGGCGCTGGCCGACGCCGAGCGGCTGTCGGTGGTGTTCCACCCCCTTCGTCTGGCGCTGTGCGGCGGCGCGGCGGCGGCCCTGATGGTTGGCTGGCTGCGACCGGCGCCCTGGCTGCTGGCGTTGGGGCTGGTGGCGATCCTGTCCGCGGTCTGGTTCTTCGCCGTCAGCCGCTTCCTGCGCGCCGACGCCTGGGGCGAACCAGAACCATGACCGGTGCACTCCGGGCGGCGTCACGGCGCGCTGTGATGGGCCTACTCGTCGGGGAACAGCGGCGCGGCGCGGACCTGCCGCCACCCCGACCGTTGATGGTGCATCAGCCAGGCCAGCGCGGCGATGGCCACAACCATGCCTGTCACCACGGCGGCGACCAGTGAGTGGTCGGTGGCGACGGCGGCCAGCCAACCGGCGGCCGAGCCCGCGAGCACGGCGGTGATCACGCCAACCATCCCCGCCACCGTCAGGAAGCGCTACCAACGGCCGCCATGCATGCCCTGGGCGCGCAGTCGCTCCGCCGGCGGGACACTGGACGTAGCCGAAGTCCTCCATCCCTGCCTGCAGTGCCCGGTCGAAGGTCACCAGGCCGACAAAGGTCAGGGTAGGGAGCAGGATGAGCCCGAAGGCGTAGAACGCCGCACCGACGTTGGAGGCGGCGGCGACCAGGCCCAGGGCGACCAGGTCCCCGGCCACCGCGCCGAGGAACATGGTCGCCCGGCCGGTAGCTTCGGCGATGGTGGAGGCGCGAGCCCTGGAGGGTGAAGTGCTCGGTGGTCACGAAGGTGACCGCTGCCGGGCGTGGATCGGTATCCGGCCGATCGGGCTCGTTGTCCAGGTCGCGGTGGGCCACCGTAGGATGCCTCGTTGCTGAGCCGTCCGGCGCTCAGGCCCTGAGGAAGTCGAGCAGGGTCATCGAGCGGCTCCGTCGTTGGTGTGATTGGAGGCACCGTGGCTGACGGCCCAGGAGAGGGCGTAGTCGGCGACCTCCTCCCAGCCGGGGGCGCCGACGGTGAAGTGGGGGCGGTCGGGGAACTCCTTGTAGTCGGTGACCGCCTTGGACCTGTGGTAGAGCTTGAAGTTGGCCTCGGTCACCGAGGCGGGAGCGATGTGGTCCTGGCCGCCGGCGATCAGCAGCAGCGGTGCCCGGTCGTTGTTGTCGAAGTCGACCGCGGTGGGGGCGTGGGGGTTGAAGTTGGCCAGGCTGGCCTGGAACAGGACATGGTCGGGGCCGGGGACGGCGTAGCGGTCGTAGGCTGCCCTGGAGTCCTCCTCGCTGAGGGTGTTGGCGAAGGCGTAGTGGAACTGCTCGGGCGTCAGGGCCATGGTGCGGTGGAGGTTGGCCGGGTTGCGCAGGGCCGGGAAGGCGACCTTGAGGGTGGAGAACGGCAGCACGAGGATGCCCTTGACCGGGGCTGAGTCGATCGCCACGCCGGCCGCGCCCAGCCCACGGTCGAGCAGGATCTGGGTGAAGAGCCCGCCGAAGGAGTGGCCCATGATGATCGCTGGCTGGTCCAGCTTGCGGATGATGGCGTCGTAGTGGTCGAGGATCTCGGTCACGCCCAGCTGCGCGATCGGCGAGGGGTCGCCGTCGACTTCGACCAGTCGCGCCTCCACCGCCGGAGCCAGCGCCTCCAGCTCCACCGCGGCCTTGTCCCCGATGAGGATCGTGGCCGCGGCCAACACTTCGGGCAGGGCCCCATCGTGGTCGACGGCGGCGACCAGCAGGAGTCGGCGGGTCACGGGAGGAAGCTTGGACACCTGCGCCGCGAACGCCTGCTCAAGCCGCGCAGTCAGCGGCCGCCTCGCCGAGCAGTCGCACCCGGGCCCGCGGCCCCAACGCAGAAGCGTGGGCGTCCAGCAGCGCACCTGCCGCGGCGTCGTCCAGTGGCTCTAGGCGGACCTCTGGCAGGCCAGCCTCCCCCAGCGGGGTCGTGTGGCCCTCCCTGATGGCGGTTAGCAGCACGATCGGTTCGGACTCCAGCCGCCGTGCGACAAAGGCGAGCACGTCTCCGGTAGGGCGGTCCAGCCACTGGGCGTCCTCGACGACCAGCACCGGCGAACGCGTCCCAGTATCGGCGAGCAGCTCCAGTGCGGCCAGCGCCATCAGGAACCGATCGGGCGCGGCCGCATCGGTCATCCCGAACGCCGCCAGCAGCGCGGAGCGTTGGCGGGCCGGCAGACTCTCGGCCCCCGCGATGATCGGTCGCAGCAGCTGATGCAGTCCCGCGAACGGGAGATGGGTCTCGGTCTGCACACCCGTGGTGGTCAGCACCGCCATCCCGTGCTCCCTGGCGCGGGCGCTGGCCGCGGCCACCAGGGCCGACTTCCCGATGCCCGGGTCGCCCCGCACCACCAGCGCGCACCATCCCGAGCTCATGGTCGCGACCAACGAGGGGAAGCACGGTCATCTCGGCAGCCATCATCCATGCGTCCTGACCAACCCGTCCAGGACGGTCATCCGAGTGGCAAGAGCAGCCATGGCGGTGCGGTCGGCGTCGCCGGACTAGACTCGACTCCGGAACCGAGCCTCGGTCTTCCCGTCGGTGATGGAGGAGCGACGACCGGCATGGTGGACGATTCCCGGCAGGCCACCGAGGACCCGGCGCAGGCCGGTGTGCCCCGGACAACGGGGCCGACTAGGACCTACGAGGACGCTCGGATCCGGGTGCTGTGGGACGCCGGTCGCTGTATCCATGTGGGGAGGTGCCTGCGGGCGCTGCCGGCCGCCTTCGACCTCCAGGCACGGCCCTGGGTCGACCTGGACGGCGCCTCGGCCGAGGAGGTGGCCGAGGCCGTCCGCACCTGTCCGACCGGGGCGCTGCGGTATCAGGGCCTCGGTGGCCTCTCCGACGAGATCCCTGACGAGCCGGTCTCGGTGGAGGTCCGCCCGAACGGGCCGCTGTTCGTCCGGGGCCGGGTCAGGATCACCCGGCCGGGCGGGGAGGTCGGCACCGACGAAGTCCGGGTCGCCCTGTGCCGGTGCGGAGCGAGCCAGAACAAGCCGTTCTGCGACAACAGCCACCGGCTGATCGGCTTTCGCGGCTAGGGCGCCGGCTGCGACAAGGTCAGGCCGCGTCGGCGCATCCATCGGAAGGTCCTGGATTGACCGGCCTACTCGAGGGTGTCATCGGCGGCGAGGAGCCGACGGGCCGAGGCTTCATCGGCGGGGGCAACCAGCACCCGAACACCCTCGATCTGCATCTGCGGGTACTGTCCTCCGGCATCATCTGCCGACACCGCTGCGGTCACGCCGTGACTGCCCAGCATGCCGACGATCAGCTCCGCTTCGGTGCGGCTGGCAACGACCGCCACCGCCACCGTCGCGCCCTCCACGATCTCAGCTCCTCTGCTCCTGATCCTGCCGGTAGGCCCGCTCCTGGCAGCATGGTCGCACGTCGGCCGACCCGTGGCACCCGTGGATAGCCACGGCCGGGACCATGCGGCTGCGCCGCATTCCCAGCAGCAACGCAGCTGTCGCCGCCAGGTGTCGGAAGCGCCGGCAGCGCGGACCGCCGGCGGGACTCGGCTGTTGGCCCAATTCAGGAACGCCGGTCCTCAAGGATGAGGTCGGCGCGGAGCTGCCCGCTCGCGGTGGACCAGGTGGGCGGCAAACTCGAACAGGGCGGGTCTTGGCCGCCTCGGCGGCGGCGGCGCGGGGGAAGCGCATGCTCATGGTGTCGCTGAGGCCGCGGTCGGCGGGCAGAAGCCGGCAGGTCTTCTCCAGGGAGGAGGCGAAGATGTATGGCCGGGGGCTGAGTCTGGGATCCGGGAATGCGCGAAGGTGTCGGAGTGTTTTACGAGCTGCGGTGCAGACCCGAGGTTGGGTGCAGGAGTTGTCGTGTCTGCTCGATCTCGCAAGGACGAGCAGACGCTGTGCAGTTGACGCGGCGCGCGGTCACCCAGGAGCGCGCTGGGGACAGCCACCACGGTCATCAATTCGGCCGCGCTGCGGGTCGTGCCCTCCGAAAGCCTGCACGCCGAGGGCTACGGGGTGTGCCGGAACCTCCGCAATCAAGCAGCGGCGAAGAAGGGAGCGAAGCGATGAGCCAGAAGAGGGAGAAGGCGGTCCTGGCCGGAGGGTGTTTCTGGGGGATGCAGGACCTGATCCGCAGGCGCCCGGGGGTCCTGTCGACGCGGGTGGGCTACACCGGGGGCGACGTCGCCAACGCCACCTACTGGAACCACGGGAGCCACGCCGAGGCGATCGAGATCATCTTCGACCCTGAGGTGACCTCCTACCGGGAGCTGCTCGAGTTCTTCTTCCAGATCCACGACCCGACGACGTTGAACCGCCAGGGCAACGACCTCGGCGCGAGCTACCGCTCGGTGATCTTCTACCTCGATGAGGAGCAGCGCCGGGTCGCCGAGGACACCATCGCCGACGTCGAGGCGTCCGGGCTGTGGCCCGGCAAGGTCGTCACCGAGGTCACCCCAGCCGGTCCGTTCTGGGAGGCCGAGCCGGAGCACCAGGACTACCTGGAGCGCTACCCGAACGGCTACACCTGCCACTTCCCGCGCCCGGGCTGGGTGCTGCCCCACCGCAGCGCCGCGGCTCGCTAAGCAGACGTCGCGGGTCGGGAAGGGCAGCGCCTGGTCACAGCCGTTACCGTCCAGGATGTCGCGTCGCCGACCTTACCCGCCTGCTGGACGCGCTCGGCGAGGCCTGCAGGCGGGAGGAGTTCTTCACCTGTTGAGCAGGCACCAACCCGAGCAGCTCGCTCGCCGGGCTGCACCCGGCGCAGTTTGTTCGGACGCTGATCGGGTATCCAGCGCGTGGCTCCGTTCGCCTCGCCGACCTGCGCTTCGAGGCCAACGGCGGGGCAGGGACAGAACCCGAGCGGTAGGTGTTGAAAGGCCCGACATGCGGACAACCTTCGACCAGGAGCTGACCGATCTCCACGGCCAGCTGGTCGCCCTCGGCCGGATGGTGGGAGCGCAGCTCGACGACGCTCTGGTCGCGCTGGCCGCCCGCGACGCCGACGCCGCCGAGCGGATCATCCGCCGACACCGGAAGGTCGGCCAGGCGTCGGCCGAGGTCGAATGGGGGCTGCTGCGCATCCTGGCTCGGCAGGCGCCGGTCGCCAGAGACCTGCGGCTGGTCGCGGGCCTGCTGCACGTCAACGAGCACCTGGAGCGCATGGGCGGCCTGTGCGCCAACGTGGCCAAGGCGGTGCCAGGGCTCGCCACCCGGCCACCGCCGGCCGAGGTCCTCCTCACGCTGACCGAGATGGGCGCCCAGGCCAGGCGAGTCGTCATGGCCTCCCTGGCCTGCCTCGCTGACGGCGACGGCGCCGCCGCCGAGCGGCTGCCCGCCATCGACCAAGCGGTCGACCGGCTCAACGACCGTGTCTTCGCCCAAATCACCGAGTCCAAGGACCCGACAGCGCTCGGCTGGGCTCCCCAGCTGGTGCTCCTGGCCCGTTTCCTGGAGCGCCTCGGCGACCAAGCGGTCGACGTCGGCGAACAGGTCCGCTTCATCGTCACCGGTGAGGTCCGCGAGCTGCTCCCGCCCAAGGCAGCCAGGATCCCCGCCGACGCGCGGCGTTAGTCGTCGCCGGGGTCGGGGTCCTGGAGACGCAGTGGGGGCAGATATCGGCTGTGTGTTGGACTTGGCCGCCGCCCACTGGCCCCGGCCAGCAGGTGGCTGCCCAGATGAGTGACCACCCAGGCCAGCGCTATCTGCCCAAACACCGCCCAGTTCACCGGCACCCCCCTGGTGACTGCTCCCACCTCGGTGACCGCCCCGACCACCGTGTGGGTGGTCGACACCGGCGCCCCAGCGCGGTCGAGCCGAACAGGGCGACCGCGGCGCCGGTCTCGGCGGCCATGCCCCGGGCCGGCCGCAGCTCGGTGATCCGCTGGCCCATGGTGTGCACGATCCGCCAACCCCCCGAGATGGTGCCCAGTGCGATCGCGGTGTGGGCGGCCAGCACCACCCACAGCGGGATCGGGAGCTTGTCCCCCGAGGCGTGCAGGTGGCGGTGGCGGACCAGCAGGGCGGCGATCACCCTCATGGTCTTCTGGGCGTCGTTGGTGCCATGGCCCAGCGACACCGCGGCCGAGCTGACCAGCTGGCTGGCCTTGAACACCGTCTCGTTGCCCGACTCCTCATGGCGCCGCAACCACCGATCGAGCAGCCACCCTGAGACCGCCCTCGGTTTCGGACAGCTGGCCTCTTGACTCCACGGGATCGCCTTGAGGTCCACCGCTACCGGGCACTGCCGAGTCTCTATGTAACGTCGACGGCGACTGGCTCGATGTGGCGGCCGAACTCCAGCTCGAACAGGTCGCCGTTGCGTTCGGCGGCCCACATGGCCAGATCCGGCACGTCCCTAGCCCGGAGCTCGAGGCGCAGATGGTCACCCCGGTCGACCACGGTGGCGGCCTCGACGACCTGGAAGTGGTCGGCGTCCAGGCCATCAGCCAGCCGCAACAGCGCCGCCAGGCGCCGGACGAGAGTTCGGTCGTCGTCATCGAGGGCCATGTACTCGGCATGGCGGTCGGCCGGTAGGGCCTTGCGGTGGTAGCGGGCGATGTTGGCGACCAGGTCGCGTTCTCGGGCGCTGAAGCCGTCCAAGTCGGCGTTGCGGATCAGATACAGCGAGTGCTTGTGGTGGTCCGACTGGCTGATCGCGTAGCCGACGTCGTGGAGCAGGCCGGCCACCTCCAGTAGTCCCCGCTCGGCCGGGCCGAGCCTGTGGAGCGCGCTCGTCTGGTCGAACAAGGACAACGCGAGGGTGGTGACCTGGCGGGCGTGGATCTCGTCCCAGGTGTGCCGGCGGGCGAAGTCCAGCACCGCTCGCCGCTGACGGGGGTCGTCGGGCGGCGCCGCCGACGGCCAGGGGTCGCGGCGGGCCATCTCGGTGAGGATCACCCCCTCGCGCAATGCCCAGGGGGCCAGTACCAGCTGGTTGAGCCCGAACGCCTGCATGACCAGGGCGGCAATCTGGGAGCCGGCGACCACGCTGCGGGCGCGGAGCTCATCCAGCCCGGCCAGGCGGCTGCGCTGGCGGGCGGTGGTCGCGGCCAGGTAGCCAGCCACCACGTCGAGGGCCTCACGGGTCAGCACCGGAGCGGTCCGCCCGTCGATGCCGGCGAAGCCGAAGGTGTGCGGCGGTGTGGGCGCCTCGGGCAGCGCCCTGGCGAGCTGGCCCAGGTTGCGGAAGGTCTTGGAGGTGGCGCAGACGACCTCGTACGGGTGAGCTCGGATGCGCTCGGCGAGCGGTCCGAGCAAGGTGAGCGCGTGGACCCGGAGGGCGACCAACTCCTCGGGGTGAACCGGGTCCGACCGCACGAACCGGCGGGAGAGTCTGGTCGCGCCCAGCGGGAGGCTCTCGGCAATCTCCGGCCGGTCGAGTGCCCCAGCGGCGACCTCCAGGCTGCCGCCGCCGATGTCGACCACCAGCAGCCGGCGAGCCGAGAACGCCGTCCAGCGCCGAGCCGCAACGTAGGTCAACCGCGCCTCCTCGAGCCCTGGCAGGACCGTGACGGCCACCCCGGTCGACTCCCGGACCCGCCCCAGCGTCAACCCCGTTGCGAGCCTCCCGGATCGCCGAGGTGGCAAAGCCGACCAGCGCGTCGGCGCGGAGCGCGTCGGCCCGCGCCCGCATCCGGGCCACCGTATCGGTCAGGCGCTCGACCGCCTCCTCGGGCAGAAGCATGGCCGGGAAGGCGGCCTCGGCAAGGCGCAGGGTCTCGCGCTCGCGGGCGACCGGCACAAAGGTCCCGTCGGGCTGGCCGTCAACCACCACCAGGTGGATGGTGTTCGAGCCGACATCCAGGACGGCCAGGCGCAACGGCTAGGCCTTCCGGGCGAGGTGGCGACGCAACGAGCTACTCGCGGTCAGGGAACCCCGGGACAGGAGCGCCAGCACGGCAGGATGGAGTGAGCCAGGTTCGGGTATCGCCGAGCCCGCTCTCATCGCTGAGGTCGCTGCCTCGCCAGGCGCGCTTCCACTGTAACGGCTCCAGCCGTCCCCCTCGGAAGCCGTCGGCCAGGGCAACCACGAGCCGCTGCTGGCCAGGGGTGAGCGGGGCGACCAGCCTGGCCAGCTGCCCAAGCTCAGCCTCATCAACGATCGCTGCCTGCACGTGCCAGTCCCTCTACGGTGGTGCATGTCGGCTCCGAACGTTCGAGCCTGATTGTCGACCGGTAGGCCCTCCATCTTGATCCGGGATCCCGGGCAACTGGGTCGGAGTCGGAAGATGTTCACCTTCCGTTCAGCCGTTGGCCTCGGCAACTGGGACAAGGAATGCTGCACTGCTGGACCTGCGTCGGCGATGGTGTCGGATGCTGGGAAGCCGAGACGCCCACCGAAGGCGCAGGAAGGCGGCGCCCGGGAGCACGACTGGGCGGTGATCGCAGCTCGGACCCGACAGCGAGGCAGGCGGCGAAGGTCGTCGGGGCCAGGGCGCACAGCTCCATGGTCAGCCGCAACACGAACGTGCTGGACCAGGCGGTCGCCAAGGTCCGGAGATTCTGCGACCAGCGCGTCCCTCCCGAGGCGCGGGACGAGATATGCCTTGAGGTGACGGCCGGAGCCTCCACTCCACCCCCCAACTCGAGGACCTCCTCAGGGAGATCGACCAGGACCCCATCACCCTCTTCTGGGGATAGCGCCGCTTCGGCGGTGGCGGGCAGCGGCCCGAGAGTTGACCCCGTTTCGTTAGGGCGTGGGTCTTCGGTTGCGGTCTGTGTGGGCAGCGATGGTGCGGGAATCGTCGACCCGACCTGAGCGGGCGGCCGCCGGGACGGCCGGTGGTCAGCGGGCGGTGGAACGGTAGCCCCGGAGGTAGTCGACGACGAACTGCTTGGGATAGGGATGGGCTGGCTGGCTCGCCGCCCCGTCGTCGGGGAACTCATAGATGCCGAGCATGAGCTGCATGGGATAGGCCGGTGACTGCTCGACCAGCTTGACCAGCCGGTGGTCGACGAAGAAGGCCACATACTCGGGGGTCCACTCGGCCGCGTAGGTGTGGAAGTCGCGGGCGTCGATGGCCAGGTCCTCCACCGAGAACTCGTCGCGGATCCTGGGATCGCCGAAGGGGTGCAGGCCCATCCCGACCCGGGCCCGGCCGGCGCTCAGGTTGCGGCCGAAGAGCTCGCAGATGCAGATCTCGGCCGACCGGTCGGGCTGGTCCTCGTAGCCGATCATCCACAGCGCGACCATGCAGCGGGGATCGTCGATCGCCCGGGCCCGCAGTTCGAACAGGCCGTACCGGGGGGTGTAGAGGCGGGCGTTGTCCTGGGCCTGGCGGACGACCAGGCCGGAGGCGAAGCGCGACTGGCCGACGGGGCTGCCGACCGGGCCGGCGAACACCCCGGTCTGCAGCGACGACACCCTGGTCTGGCCGTCGAACTCCGGGCACCAGGGCGGCTGGTTGGCCTCGATGACCAGCCGCAGGAGGCCGTCGCCGAGCCGGTAGCGGGCCGCCGAGGCCTCCCGGGAGTTCCACTGGGGCAGGTAGTAGGGCAGCCAGCGCGCTCGATCGAGGGCCTCGCCGTCGAAGGTGTCCTCGAACACCAGCTCGTACCCGGCCTTGCCGACCGGATCGACCACACGACGAGCCCCCGCCTGGTTGGCCATGCGCCCTCCTTTCGACGGCGGTGACTCTACCGGGTGGCTCTGCCCACGCGGATCAGCGGATCCGCCATCGATGGCAATGGTAGACAGGAGCCGGAAGGTGGAGGCGCGGTGCCGTACCTGGTCCGTCACGCCCATGCGGTGGCAAGCGCGCCTAGACCAGTCCTGACAGGCTGCCACCCGATGCCGTGCCACGGCCCCATGGCCGACCCCAAGGGCAACGAGCTCTGCATCGAGCCCCGGGCCAGACGATTCCCATGAGGCCTCAGGACGATGAACAACCCCATCCACCAGCAGTCCCTGGTCCTCTGGCGGGCTGCTCGCCTGGCTGCCCGGCCCGTACACCGGATGCCTTCCCTTGACCCCAACCACGGTGGGATGTCCCCCGGGAGAGCAGCCTCTCCCTTTCGGGGTGACGGCTGGTCAGTCGGCGATCCGCAAGGCTACGGCCGGGCGGATGCGCGAGGCCTCGCGGGCTGGCCAGGCGGTCGCGGCCAGTGAGGCCAGCACCCTGCCCCCGAGCGGTACACGCAGGGCCGACGGCGGTCCGGTGCAGCACCCGGTCCTCAGCCGCTGCGGCGGAGTGCCTTGAAGACCTCATAGACCATGAACGCCGGCCAGAACAGACCCTGGACCACCGCCAGCAGGTACTCCCAGAGCGTGTCCGCCTGCTGCCAGAAGTACACCAGGGCCCCGAAGATCCCCAGACCGTAGATCGCGCCGCCGCCGGCGGCCGCGCCCGCGTTGTGGCCGTTGCTCATCACCCACCCCTACCTCTCGACACCGCGAGGAGTGACGGCGCCAGCGCGGGTTCCGACCACCGCGGTGGTGCGCCACGCCTGCGACAACAGGACCAGCCCCAGGGTCGCGGTGACGCCGAGCCACGTCAAACAGGTGGCCAACGGCCTGGACGACGGCTCCCGGCAGGGAGGTCAAGTACGTGCACACCATCCTGCGTGAGGGCACCGGCGCCGACCGTCAGCTGGCCATCTACGAGGCGAGCGGTGGCGACATGCGGGCCGTCATGGAGCACCTCGCTGGCGAGACCCTGATCGGCATGCCACCGCCGGCCTAAGGCTGCAGTGCTGGGCTTGGGCGTGCTCGAACCCTGTCAGACATCGGTCAAGCTGCAACAGCAGCTTCTAGGGGAGGGGGCGGATGCGGCTGGTGTCGTCCTCGGCGACGGGGCCGGGTACGTCGGGCATGGCCGGATCAGGCTCGGGCGGTTCCTCGTCGAAGGTCGTGTCGTCGTCCTCGACCAAGGGGTTGTCCTGCACCGAAGGGTCCTGGAGGACCTGGAACGGCTCCCGGGATGGCCCCAACCGGGTGGCGTCCAGCCGGTCGGGGTCGTACCGGGCGCCGTCCTCACCGTCGGCGGCGCGCTCCACCGCCTCGGCGAGCGGCCGCTCGGCCTGCTCGCGGGCGGCCTCCTCGTCGACGGTCAGCTCGGCGAGTGGGAACGCCTCCAGCCGCTCGTCGGGGATCGGCCGGCCGCTCAGGACCGAGCGGCCGTAGGTCCCCGCCGCGAGGCGGCCCTCAGCCCGCTGCAGCGCCTGCATCCGGTGGTGGAGCTGGCGGGCGACCGCCTCATCGGTCTCCTGGATGGTCCGCCGATCGGCGCCGTCGACCAGGTCCTCAGCCACCTCGTCGGCGGGGGCGACACGGTCGTGGTCGGCGTCGACCGACGCCTGCAACCGCTCGAGCCGCTGGCGCTCCCCACGCAACAGGTCGCGCGCCCGCCCCTCCTCCATGCCTGGCTCCCTCCCATGAGGTCCTCGATCGAGCCACAAGGCGACAGCCCCGGCCAACCGAGCGCGTAGGCCCGGCAGCCACCAAGAGCTCGCCCGTCAACGACGGTCCGCACGCCATCATCCGGACCCATCCCGACGAGGTCAACGCCGCCCAGCAGGAATGCTCCGACAGGCTGCAGCGTTCCGGCGGGAACCAGCGCATGGGTAGAGCGGCGCTGCCTGCGGCATCGCAGGTGTCCAACGGAATCGTGGGGTGATGGCTGGAGATGGACCTTCGCGTCGTCGACAACCCCGAGGAGCTGCGCTATGAGCTCTGGCTCGGAGCGACACGTGCCGGCTTCATCGAGTACCGGTCCGAGCCGGGCGCCATCCTGCTCGTCCACACCGAGGTCGACCCCGCCGTCGAGGGCAAGGGGCTCGGGAGTCGCCTCGTTGCCGGCGCCCTGGACGACCTGCGGGCCAGGGGCCTCAAGCTCGTCGCCCTGTGCCCATTCGTCCGCGCCTACCTGCGCCACCACCATGAGTACGCGGACCTGGTAGCCCCCGGCGGGGCGGTCTCGCAGTGACCATGGCCACGCCAGCCACGGAGGGCAACCTCGCCAAGGCCTACCCGGCCCCGTCGATCACCGTGTTCTACGACCGGGTCCGCTGCCGCCACTACATCTGGCCGATACCGTCGGCTACGAGCACACCACGGTGTCCTGGGTCAGCATGCCGAATCGGCCGGCCTGGTGGCATCACCGTGACCTGCGCTCCGAGCCGTTGACACCGCTCGTGAGAGCCACCATTCCTCACACGGTCATGATCTGTGCCAACGGTCGTTGCGCCATCCACCGCTGTTCCACTGGTCGTTGCACGCCCTGCTCGACCAGGGTGGGGTAGGAGGTCAGGTCGGTGAACTGCAGCCGGCCCGACTGAAAGCCGATCATGGCGCTGGCGCGAGTCCCGGATTCGAGTTGGTCGGAGAGGAACTCGATGCAGCGGGCCGTCAGTCGGGTGGCTTGGATCCGGTCGAACGGGCTGGGATCCCCGCCCTCCTGAATGTGCCCGAGGATGGCCTCGCGGGCGTCGAACAGGTCACCGCCCTCTTTCTCAAACAGCGAGGTGAGGAAGCCCGTGGTGTAGACCGGGTCGGCGTTCTCGCTGCGGATCACCAGCCCCAGCCGTCTGCCGGAGCGGAATCCTTCGGTCAGCGCTTGGACGTAGGCGGTCAGGTCGTCCAGGCTGATGCCCTCCTCGGGCAGGTACACGCGTTCGGCGCCGGTCGCCAGCGCGCTCATCAGCGCCAGGTAGCCGCAGTCCCGACCCATCACCTCGACGACGAAGCAGCGAAGCGACGCGACGGCCGACTGCTTGATCTTGTCGACGTCGGCCACGATGCTGTTCAACGCCGTGTCGCTGCCGATGCTGAGCTCGGTGGCGGGTAGGTCGTTGTTGATGGTCGCCGGCAGACAGACAATCGGGATGTCGAACTCCGGATACTGGCGCCGCTGGCTGTGCAGCACATGCGCGGCCTGGTACCCCGCCCAACCACCAATCATCAGCAGGCCGTCGACCCGATGCACGCCGATTTGCTTGGCGGTCTGCGCGATCGCGTCCCCGCTTGGCACGTACCGGTTGGTGCCGATGTCGGCGCCGCCGGATGACACCCAGCCGCTGACGCTCATCCACTGCATCTCCTGGATGTCGCCGTCGCGCAGCCCGCGGAAGCCGTTCTTGACCGCCAGCACCGTATAGCCGCGATCGAGGCCGAGCCGCACCGCCGCCCGGACCGCGGTGTTCATGCCCGGGGCGGGGCCGCCGCCGTGGACCACCGCCAGCCGGAACCGCCGGCGCCCGGCGGCCGTGGGCCGCGGGGCGGCCTGCTGCATCGTCACCAGAATGCTGAACGAGTCGCGGAAGCTGCCGCCACGCAGCCGCATCGCCCCGTCGAGGTCCTGGGCCCTGATTCGCTCGCCGACGGCGCGGGTCTGCCCGATGCAGTCCAGCAGCGGCGAGCTGACCACCTGGTGCCCACGGATGCCGACAAGCTGCGCGGGCGTGCCGGGAGCATCGCTCAGCAGCCGCTCGACCGCCGCGTGCCCGAGCAGCGTCCCCAGATACCGGTCAAAGGCGCTGGGAGCACCTCCGCGCTGGACGTGGCCCAGGATCGTGACCCGGGCGTCCTCGCCCAGTCCCTCCTCGAGCAACCGCTTGACGTCACCGACCGTGATCCGCTTGCCGTCGCGGTCCTGTGCCCCTTCGGCGACCAGCACCACGTTCTGCCGACGGCCCTGGTCGCGTCCGGCCCGCAGCACAGCGCACATGAGGCTGCCCCAGTCGTCCCGCTCCGGCGGACGCTCCGGGATAAGGACCCAGTTCGCGCCGGTGGCCAGCGACGCCATCAACGCGAGATAGCCGCAGTGCCGACCCATGACCTCGACGACGAAGGTCCGCTGATGACTGGACGCGGTGCTGTGGATGGCATCCAGCGCTTCGGTGATCCGGTGCAGCGCCGTGTCGGCGCCGATCGTCATGTCGGTACCGAACATGTCGTTGTCGATCGAGCCGACCAGCCCCACCAGCCGGAGGAACGGGTGCGCGGCGGCCACCTCGGGATGTACCTCGCCGGCGTCCACCAGCTCCGACAGCAGCTCCGGCCACTCCTCGCGGAGCAGGTTCGCGCCGGTCAGGCTGCCGTCTCCGCCGATCACGACCAGCGCGTCGACGCCGAGCTCCAGCAGGTTGCGCGCCGCCCGCCGGCGACCGTCCCGCTCCCGGAACTCCATCGCCCGCGCCGTCCCGAGGATCGTGCCGCCGAGTTGCAGGATCCCGCCCACATCCGCCGACTCCACCCGGCGGATGGCATCCGCGCCCTGGATCAGCCCCCGGTAACCCTCGGCCACCGCGTAGACGTCGATGCCGTGATGCAGCGCTGTCCGCACCACCGCGCGGATGGCTGGGTTCATGCCCCCGGCGTCGCCACCGCTGGTGAGCACCGCGATGCTGGAGGGCGCAGTTGCCGTCTCGGACATGAGCAAGTGAAGGGGCCAGAGACCTATCCGGTCCCCCAATCCTACTCAACCTGGGAATCCCACCGCCGCAAGTATCTCGGCCTGCCCGTCCGCTGGCTCCTGCGCGGAGCACTGTTGCCTCTTGGGACCCAGCTGCTGGCCAGGCGCCGCTGGACCGACCATCCTCGTGGATGGGCGGGTGGGCTGCTGGGTCGTGAGCCCCGTGATCCGGAAGTGGTCGGTCCAAGGGAGGTGGCGAACGATGGACGCTCGTGTGGCAACTGGAGTCGACGTCCGTTTGGTGTCCGATAACGGCGTCGAGGAGCATCCGGTCCGAGAGCTTGGCGGGCTGCTCGCCCGCGACGATGGGCTGGTTTGGGTCGACATCCCCAACTGCGACGAGGAGGCCGTCCGGGTGCTGTCGGAGATCTTCGGCTTCCACCCACTCGCCATCCAGGCCTGCATCGAGCGCAACGCCGTCCCCAAGGTCCGCGCCTACCGTGACCACATCTTCGTCGTCCTGCACGCCCCCGAGGTCGGCAAGGGCGGCCACGTCCACTACGTCGAGCTGGACCAGTTCATCGGCCCTCGCTACCTGGTCACCGTCCACGGCCCGGTCAACCCGGCGGTCCCGCCCGAGGCCGCCGAGCGCGAGACTCGCGGGGTCCTGCGGCGCATCGAGGCCGGCCGCCTGCGCCCCCGCTCCACCTTCGAGCTGTCCTATGCGATCGTCTCCGCCCTGGCCCAGGGCCAGGAGGCGTTCGTGGAGACGGCCACCCGCGAGGTGTGGCCCCTGGAGCAGCGCGTCACCTCCGGGCATCTGGGCGACCCCGAGCAATTCCTGGAGGAGTTGTTCGCCACCCGCCACGCCCTGCTGGCGGTGTCCAACATGGCCACCCTGGGCCACCAGGTCTACCGTCGAATGTCGGCGCTGGCCCGCGTCATCCCTCCCGACTGCCAGCCGCTGATGGCCGACATCGAGGACCAGTTCGACCGGGTCGCCGGGGTGGCCGACGGCCAGATCCGCTACCTGGAGGGGGTGATCGAGTTCTACAAGGCCCGGACCGACACCAAGGTGACCATCGCCGCCGAACGGCTGGCCCTGATCGCGGTCATCACCCTGCCGATCACCGCGCTGTCGTCGGTGTATGGCATGAACATCATCGTCAACGACCGCACCGACTTCCCCCACCTCGCCGTGGTGCTGGCGGCGATGATCGCCATTTCGGCCGTCCTGCTGCGCTGGGCCAAGCAACAAGGATGGTGGTAGCTCTGG
>Ga0307277_10000403_pt1 | contig 15823 bp, 20 predicted proteins | sample ER_DNA_116_FD_194473 | JGI IMG/M metagenome (GOLD analysis project Ga0307277, IMG submission 194473) | Bulk soil microbial communities from the East River watershed near Crested Butte, Colorado, United States - ER_DNA_116 | ecosystem: Environmental > Terrestrial > Soil > Floodplain | place...
TAGCGGGATCAACGGTCGCGCGAGTGAATCGCGCGACCTCTCAAGCGGCATCGCAAGCGACGCCGCGGGAGTAGCCGTGATCCCACAAGAAGTCGATGCGCCGCCACGGTAGCGGGATCAACGGTCGCGCGAGTGAATCGCGCGACCTCTCAAGCGGCATCGCAAGCGACGCCGCCGGCGTGGCCGCAATCCCCTCCGCATGATCGACGTCACGCGCGCCCGCCGTGAGACGCCCGGTTGCGAGCACGTGACGCATCTCAACAACGCCGGCTCCTCGCTGCCGCCGCAGCCGGTGCTGGACGCTGTCGTCGACCATCTCGAGCTCGAGGCGCGCGTGGGCGGTTACGAGGCGCACGAGCAGAACGAGCCGGCGATCGAGCGCTTCTACGGCGCCGCGGCCGAGCTGCTCGGCGCCCGTCCGGAGGAGATCGCCTTCGCGTCGAGCGCGACGCGCGCCTGGGACATGGCGTTCTACGCCTTCCCGTTCGAGCGCGGCGACCGGATCGTGACCGCGGTCGCCGAGTACATCAGCAACTACATCGCCTACATCCAGATCGCCGAGCGGACCGGGGTCGAGGTCATCCCGGTGCCGAACGACGAGCACGGCCAGGTCTCGGTCGACGCGCTTCGCGAGCTCGTCGACGAACGCGTGAAGCTGATCACGATCACCCACGTGCCGACGAACGGCGGTCTCGTCAACCCCGCGGCGGAGATCGGCGCAGTCGCGCGCGAAGCCGGCATTCCGTACTTGCTCGATGCCTGCCAGTCAGTCGGCCAGCTGCCGGTCGACGTCGAGAAAATCGGCTGCGACGTCCTCTCGGCCACCGGGCGCAAATACCTACGCGGCCCGCGCGGCACCGGCTTTCTCTACGTGCGCTCGAGCCTGCTCGAACGACTCGAGCCACCGTTCCTCGACATGCGCGCCGCGGACTGGGTCGAGCCGGACCGCTACGAGCTTCGGCCCGACGCGCTTCGCTTCGAGGAGTGGGAGCAGGCCTACGCGGCGAAAGTCGGCCTCGCGACCGCGATCGACTACGCGTTGGGTTGGGGCGTTGACGCGATCTGGGAGCGTGTCGCCGCGCTCGGCGAGGGCCTGCGGGCCCGGCTCGGCGACGTCGAGGGCGTGACGCTGCGCGACCTTGGCGCCGTTCGCTGCGGGATCGTCACCTTCACGGTCGACGGCGTCGGAGCGGACGAGCTGAAGGACCGCCTCGCGCGCGAGCGCATCAACGTCACCGTCTCCCCGCGCTCCGCGACGCTGCTCGACTCGGAGGAGCGGGGGTTGCCCGACTTGATCCGCGCCTCGGTTCACTACTACAACACGGACGAGGAGCTCGACCGCCTGGTGAGAGTCACCGCCTCGCAGCCGACGTAACCCGCGCCATAAGATCGGGCGGTGCTGATCGCCGGCAACTGGAAGATGTACAAGGGCCCGGGGGAGACGCGGGAGTTCTGCTCCGAATTCGCACCCCCGGGCGGTGTCGACGCGGTGCTCTGTCCCCCGTTCGGTTCCCTTGGCGCGGCGGTCGCGAGCGGCCACACAATCTACGCCCAGAACGTGCACTGGGCCGATGAGGGAGCCTTCACGGGCGAGGTCTCGACGAAGATCCTGCTCGAGCTCGGCGTTCGGGGCGCAATCGTCGGCCACTCCGAGCGGCGGCAGTACTTCGGCGAGACCGACGAGACCGCGGCGATGCGCGCGGAGCACGCGCTCGAGGCGGGGCTGCGCGTGATCGCCTGCGTCGGCGAGCTCGAGGCAGAGCGCGAGCGTGGCGAGACCGAGCAGGTCGTCCGGCGGCAGGTCGGCGTGCTTTCGAGCCACGAGAATCTCGTCGTTGCGTACGAGCCGGTCTGGGCGATCGGGACCGGCAGGACGGCGACCCCGGAGATCGCGCAGGCGGCGCACGCCTTGATCAAGTCGCTGCTCGACGTCCCCGTGCTCTACGGCGGCTCCGTCAAGCCGGACAACGCCGAGGAGTTGCTGGCGCAGCCTGACGTCGACGGCGCGCTCGTCGGCGGAGCCTCGCTCGAGGTGGAATCGTTCACGGCGATTTGCCAGGCGGCGGCACGACTTTCCCGCTCGTAGCGCTCGTCATCCTCGACGGCTGGGGTTGCGCGCCGCCTGGGCCGGGGAACGCGGTCGAGCTCGCCGAGACACCGGTGTTCGACGCGCTCTGGGCCCGTTACCCGCACACGACGCTGAAGGCCTCCGGAGAGGCGGTCGGGCTGCCGCCCGGCCAGATGGGCAACTCCGAGGTCGGTCACCTGACGATCGGCTCGGGCCGAATCCTCGACCAGGACTTCCAGCGCGTGAACCGTGCGATCGCGGACGGCTCCTTCTTCGAGAACGCCGCCCTTGTCGGCGCGTTCGAGCGGGCGAAGCAGCGCGGCACGAACGTCCATCTGCTCGGGCTTGTCTCGTACGGCGGCGTCCACTCGCACATCGACCACCTGCGCGCGCTCCTCGAGCTGGGGCGTAGGCATGGGATGGACGACCGCACCTTCATCCACGCCTTCACGGACGGCCGCGACGTCTCGCCGCACGCCGCGGCGAACGATCTCGCCGAGTTGCCGCAGGAGAAAATCGCCAGCGTCTCCGGCCGCTACTACGCGATGGACCGCGACCAGCGCTGGGAGCGGACGGAGCGCGCGTACGACGCAATCGTCTCCGGCAGGCCTGTCTGGGGTCAGACCCCGGCCATGGCCGTACAGGCCAGCTACGACCGCGGCGTCACGGACGAGTTCATCGAGCCGGCCGCGATCGAAGACCGGCCGCGCCTCGGCCGGGGAGATGCCGCGATCTTCTTCAACTTCCGTCCCGACAGAGCACGCCAATTGACGATCAAGCTGCTGGACGGCGAGACCGATCTCACCACGATGACGCGATACCACGAGGACTTCGCATGCCCGGTCGCCTTCGAGGAGCAGAACGTCGCCGAGACGATGGCCGAGGTCCTCGCCGAGCACAACGCCCGCCAGCTGCACGTGGCCGAGACGGAGAAGTACGCCCACGTCACCTACTTCTTCAACGGCGGCCGCGAGGACGAGTGGCCCGGCGAGACGCGGATCCTCGTCCCGAGCCCGCGCGACGTGCCGAGCTACGACCACAAGCCGGAGATGTCGGCGCGGGAGGTGGCGACGAGGTTCTGCGACGAAGTGGGAAGGAGCTACGCGTTCGCGATCGTCAACTTCGCGAACCCGGACATGGTCGGTCACACGGGTTCGATCCCGGCGGTGACCAAAGCCGTCGAGACCACCGACGAATGCCTCGGCTTAGTCGTCGAGGCAGTGGGGCGGGCGGGGGGCGTCAGCCTGATCACCGCCGATCACGGCAACGCCGAGCAGATGCTCGAAACAGACGGCACGAGCCCCCATACGGCGCACACCACAAATCCGGTCCCACTCGTGCTTACGAAGGAAGAGATGCCATTGGCTGCAAACGGCGAACTTTCGGATCTGGTACCGACCACGCTCGACCTGCTGGGCTTTGCCCAACCTTTACAGATGAGCGGGAAATCCCTGCTGAGATGAGGAAGACCCCGGTTATACTCCCCCGGCCTTGGCACTAGCTCAACCCGATTTCGGCGTCCTTCGGAAGGCACAGCGCGGCGACGAGCGAGCCTTCTCGCTGATCGTGCGGGCATATGAGGTGCCGGTCTTCAACTACGTGATGCGGCTCGTCGGCGACCGTGCGCTGGCCGAGGATCTGACACAGGAAGTCTTCATCCGCGTCTTCCAGGGCCTGCCGAAATTCTCGCTTCGCTCGAAGTTCACGACCTGGCTGTTCCAGGTGACCAAGAACCGCGTTCTGGACGAGCTCCGTGCGAGCGAGCGCCGGCCGCGGGCGTTGGTCGCGCTGGACGACGCGCCGCCGCTCGAGGTCCTCGACGCGCCGGCCGAACAGGTCGAGACGATCGAGGCGCTGTGGGTGGCTGTCGACGGCCTGAACACCGATCTGAAGATGGCGCTGCTCCTTCGCGACGTGGTCGGGCTCTCGTACAACGAGATCGCCGACTCGCTCGACACCACGCTGGCCACGGTCAAGTGGCGGATCTTCAAGGCGCGCGAAGAAGTTCAGCTGTCGCTCGCGCGCGAGGGCTTCACCTTCGGCCGCGAGGCCGACGTGATTCCGCTCGGGGTCTAGACACCCTCTCCAAGTCGGGCCGCAAGCGCCTCGGGGAGGCCGTGCTCGCGCATCTCTGCCTGGGTGCGCTCGATTGGGTACTCGACCCGGTGAAATGAGGCCGTCCGGCCGGGCTCGAGCAACAGGTACGCCGCCCGCGGATCGCCGTCGCGCGGCTGGCCGACCGAGCCTGGGTTCAACAGCCGGCGGGCCGCTTCGAGGTCGATGACCGTTCCCTCGGGGGCGAGGCCGCCTCCGAGCGCTTTGCCCTCCAGTCCGATCGCCAGCGGCACGTGGCTGTGGCCGACGAGCACGACCGGCTCGGACGTCGCCTGCAACGTCCACCACGCCGCTTCCGAGTCGAGCACGTACTCCCAGACCGGATCTCGCGCGCTGCCGTGGAAGAGCTCGACGCCGTCCCGCCGTGCGCTTGACTGGAGACCGGCGAGGAACTCGCGCGCGTCGTCTGCCAGGACACCTTGTGTCCAGCGCGCCGCCGCGGCCGCATCGCCGGCGAAATCCTGGATGGCCAGGGAGCCGAGCACCACGAGGTCGTGGTTGCCGGCCAGGCAGAGATCCGCGTGCGCCGCGACCGTGCGGCAGCACTCGTTCGGTTGGGGCCCGTAGCCGACCAGATCTCCCAGGCACCACAGCTCGTCGGGTTGTTCGGCCGCGATCGCGTCGAGGACGGCGTCGAGAGCGTGCCGGTTACCGTGGACGTCCGAGATGACCGCGACCCGTTTGCTCAAGGGCGCCACGATAGTCCTCGCCGTCGCGGCCTGGCTCGTCGCTGCTGCGCTGCTCTGGCGGACGAAGGTTCCCGGCAGTCTGCATAGGCCTCACCTGGACCCTGCGGCCTACTTCTCACCCTCACAGCTGCACCGAGCCGCGCGGTACAGCTCGGTGGGACGGCTGCTCTTCCTGGTAGGGGTGGCTGTGCAGCTCGCCGTCCTCGCTGTCCTCGCCGTGCTTGGCCGACGTCTCGCCCAGGGATTCGCACTCGGCGAGACCGGCGCCGGGGTCATGATCGGCGTCGCGGCATCGCTGTTCGTGACGCTCGCGACGCTGCCGGTCGGCCTCGTCGGCCTCTGGTGGGACCGCCGCTACCGGATCTCGAAACAGGAGTACTGGAGCTACGTGCTCGGTCTGTGGGGCGGCGTTCTCGCCCGGACGGTGGCCGTGGCGATCGTGTTGGCGGTGGTGATGTCGCTCGCGCGCCGGTTCCCCCGCGGCTGGTGGGCGATCGTGGCGCCTCTCTTTGTCGGGGTCGGCGCCGCCTTCGTCGTCGTCGGGGCCTTGTTGGCGCCGATCGGGACGCATCCGATCCGCCAACCGCGGATCGCGGGCGCCGTCGAGCGACTAGAGCAGCGCGAGGGAGTGGCCGGCACGAAGGTTCGCGTCGACAAGGTCAGCGACGAGACGCGAGCCGTCAACGGAGAGACGACCGGCGTCGGGCCGACGACGGTGGTGATCCTCTGGGACACGCTGTTCAAGTCGCACCTCAGCGATCGTGCGATCGAGTTCGTGGTCGTGCACGAGCTGGGACACGCGGCCCGCCGCCACATCTGGAAGGGCCTCGGCTGGGGGCTCCTCCTCACCGTCCCGCTGACCTTTCTCCTCGCCGAGGCGACGAGACGCCGCGGCGGCCTGCACCGCGCGGAGGTCGTCCCGTTCGCGCTGCTCGTCGCGCTCGCGCTCAGCTTCCTGGCGACTCCGTTCGAGAACGTCGTCTCGCGGCGCTACGAGTCGGAGGCGGACTGGATGGCGCTCCAGGCGACACGCGACCCCACCGCCGGACGCGAGGCGTTCCGCAGCTTCACGCGGATCGACCTGGTGCAGCCGAACCCGCCCGGTTGGTCATACGTCCTGCTCGACGACCACCCGACGGTGATACAGCGACTCGCGATGACGCGGGCCTGGGCTAGGACTCAGACTCGGGCCGATCGGTCTCGGGCAGGTTCCTGATCCCCTCGCGCGACGACCACTTCGACCACGAGTCCTCCATCGCGTCCAGCAGCTCGCGCATGAACCGGTTCGACATGTTCACGCGGGCCACGACCACGCCGGGGACGTCGCCCTCCTCGACCTCGTGGTCGATGCGCGCGAACGTGAGCGTGAACTCGTAGTCCGAGAAGCTGATGTTCGCGAAGTTCGCGTAGACCCCCGCGAGATGCTCGGGGTCGAGGTGGATGTTGAGCTGGCGCTCCTGGGCGTCGTCGTCCACGGGCCTACGATACTAGTCGCGTGGAGAGCCTCAGCCCGCGCCGGATCGCCTATGCGCTCGCCGCCCTGGTGGTGGTGTTGGGCATCGGGACGGTCGGCTACCGCTGGTCGCTCGACGAGACCTGGCTGCAGTCCTTTTACCGCTCCGTCGTCACGAGCGCCCTTGTCGGCCTCGACACGGTGCCGAGGAACGACTCGGCGCGACTGCTCTCGATCTTCATGGTCTTCGCCGGGGTGACTATCTTTGCGTTCGTCGCCTCGACGCTGGTCGAGAGCATTGCCCGCGGCGTGCTGACCGGCGCGCTCGCGGAGAAACGAAGGAGGCGGGCGATCGAGAGGTTGCGCGATCACTACATCATCTGTGGCTACGGACGCGTAGGACAGCAGATCGGCAAGGAGTTTCGGGCCGCCGGCGCCCAGTACGTCGTCGTCGACTTCCACGAGGAAGCGCTCGCAGTGGCGCGGGAGCGCAACGATTACTTCATCGAAGGCGACGGCACCGACGAGGACGACCTCGACGCGGCCGGGCTGCCACGCGCTCGCGGACTGGTCGCTTCCTCCGATTCGGACGCGGACAACGTCTACATCACTCTCTCCGCGCGCGCCGTGCGGCCGGACCTGCTCGTCGTCGCCCGCGCGTCGGACGCCGAGGCGGCGAAGAAGCTGCGGATCGCCGGCGCCGAGCGGGTCGTCCAGCCCTACTCGGCGGCGGGGCGTGTGATGGCGAACCTGATGCTGAAGCCGCAGGTGACCGCCTTCGTGGACGTGGTGACCTCGTCGGCCGGCGCCGACCTTCGCTTCGAGGAGCTCGAGGTTCCCGCCGACTGGGCGCAGGCCGGGAAGACGATCGGGGAGCTTCGCATCCGTGGGAACACGGGTGCCGTGATCGTTGCTGTGCGCAAGCGGGACGGACACTTCGAGACAACGCCGGACCCGGACCTGCCGCTCGAAGCCGGCGACGTGATGATCGCCGCGGGAACCGACGAGGAGCTCCGCGCTCTGGACGAGCTGTTCAGGTCGGCCGAGGCCGTTGCCGGCCGCTGACCCGGTCGCCCGCCTCGCGGCGGAGCTGAGCGAAGCAGTCGGGGCTCCACTCGAGCTCGACCGTCCGAGTGACCCGGCACATGGCGACTACGCGACGAATGCCGCGCTCCGCCTCGCTCCCGAGCGGCGTCAGTCGCCGCGCGATCTGGCGGAGGAGATCGCCGCCTCTGCGGCGGCTGTACCCGCCGTCGACCGCGCAGAGATTGCCGGGCCCGGCTTCGTCAACCTCTGGCTCACGGACGCCTGGCTCGCGGACGCGCTGGGCGCGATCGTCGAACGCGGCCGCGACTTCGGCGCTGGCCAGCCCGAGCGCCGTGAGCGGATCCAGGTCGAGATGGTCTCCGCGAACCCGACCGGGCCGATCACAGTTGCCTCCGCCAGGAACGGCGCCTACGGCGACTCGGTCGCGCGCCTGTTCGAGTTCGCGGGCCACCAGGTCGAGCGCGAGTACTACTACAACGACTCCGGCGCCCAGATGGAGAAATTCCGGGCCTCGGTCGAGGCGAGGCGGCGTGGGGAGGAGCCGCTCGAGGACGGATACCGCGGCGCGTACGTCGACGAGCTGGCGAGGAGCGACGAAGATCCCGTCCCGCGCATGCTGCAAGAGATCGAGCGGACGCTCGATCGTTTCCGCGTCCACTTCGACTCCTGGGCGCTGCAAAGCGAGCTCCAAAGCGGGCTCGACGAGTTCCTGCCCCGCTTGGACACCTACTAGAAGGACGGCGCCATCTGGGCCCGGTCTTCGAAGTACGGCGACGACGACGATCGCGTACTGATTCGCTCGCCGGAGCAGGGAGGTGGGCCGACCTACCGGGCCGCGGACGTCGTCTACCTCGCCGACAAGCTCGAACGCGGTTTCGACCGGGCGATCTACGTGCTCGGCGCCGACCATCACGGCACCCGCAACTGGTACGCGGCCGTCGCGCGCATGCTCGGCTACGACCCCGAACGGATCGAGGTCCTTATCTACCAACTCGTCCACCTGACGAGCGGCGGGCAGCAGCGGAAGATGTCGAAGCGGCGCGGGGATGTCGTCTTCCTGGAGGAGTTCATGGACGAGGTCGGCGTCGACGCAGCCCGCTGGTATCTCGTCAACCGGGGGCCGGACCAGACGATTGAGATCGACGTCGATCTGGCCGCGGAGCGAAGCCAGAAGAACCCCGTCTACTACGTCCAGTACGCGCACGCCCGAATAGCCGGGATCCTCCGCAACGCGCCTCGAGAGTCGGGTGAGAGCGTCTTGCCGACTCAGCCGCAGGCGTCCGAGGAGCGCGACCTGATCAAGCGGCTGCTCGAGTTTCCGGTCGTCGTCGCCGAGGCGACGCAGCGACGCGGCCCGCAGGCGATCCCGGTCTACGCCATCCGCGTCGCCGACGACTTCCACCGCTTCTACCACGAGCACCGCGTGCTCGGCAGTGACGCGGAGGCCTTCCGGCTCGCGCTCGTTCGCGCGGCTCAGAACGTGATCGCCCGGAGTCTCGACCTCGTCGGGGTCGAGGCACCGAAGCGCATGTGACCGGCACCAAATAACATCCGGCGCATGGCCGTCGCGGAACACTCGAGCGGCAGGCCCGGGGCTCCGGTTCGGCCTGACCGGAACCTGGCGCTCGAGCTCGTCCGCGTCACCGAGTCTGCCGCGATGGGCGCCGGCCGCTGGGTCGGGCGCGGCGACAAGATCGCCGCCGACCAGGCCGCCGTCGACGCGATGCGGGCGATGCTGGACTCGGTCTCGATGGACGGCATCGTCGTGATCGGCGAGGGGGAGAAGGACGAGGCGCCGATGCTCTACAACGGCGAGCCCATCGGCGACGGAACCGGGCCGCAGGTCGATGTCGCCGTCGATCCGCTCGAGGGGACGCGGCTGACCGCGTTGGGGCAGCCGAACGCGATCGCGGTGATCGCCGTCGCCGAGCGCGGGACGATGTTCTTCCCGGGCGCGGCGGTGTACATGGAGAAGATCGCGGTCGGGCCTGATGGAATCGACGCGATCGACATCAACGCGTCGCCGACCGAGAACGTGAACGCGCTCGCGAAGGCCAAGAGCGTCTCGCCGCGCCAGATCTCGGTCGTCGTGCTCGAGCGCGACCGGCACGAGGATTTGATCGGCGAGCTCCGCCAGGCCGGCGCCAAGGTCAACCTGATCCGTGACGGCGACGTCGCGCCGGCGATTGCGGCGGCTCAGGGCGGGACCGGGGTGGACATGCTCTACGGCATCGGCGGCACGCCCGAGGGCGTGATCTCCGCGGCGGCGCTGAAAGCGGTCGGCGGCGGCATGCAGGGGAAGCTCTGGCCGCGCAACGACGAGGAGCGGCAGCAGCTCGTCGACAATGGGCTCGACCCCGACCGCGTGCTGACGACGGACGACCTCGTCTCCGGCCAGGACGTCTTTGTCGCGGCGACGGGCGTCACGACCGGCGCCTTGCTCCGCGGGGTCCGCTACCTGCCGAACGGCGCGATCACGGACTCGATCGTCATGCGCTCGCGCTCGGGTACCGTGCGGCGGATCGAAGCCTCGCACGCGCTCGACAAGCTCGAGAGCTTCACGGGCCGCGAGTACCGCTAACCGGCCCGCCGAGACGTGGCCCGGTGCCAGGCACGTGGACCGGTCCGACTCGGCCAATCGGCGGCTTGGGGAGCCGGCGAGCGGCTTGTCACCTTTCACGGCGATGCCGGCACAGGCCGTGTCTCGGTGCCAGGCAGGGAGCCACGGCCCGAAAGCCGGATTCGCCCGTAACGAAACCGAGGCCGCCGAGACTGCAGGGCATGCGCAGGACGCTCCTCGGAATCACAGCGACCGCTCTTGCGCTCTTCGCTTTTGCGCCGGCGGCGATGTCGCGCGAATCCGCGGCCCCGACCCTGACGGTCAAGTCCTCGTCGTTCGGGCGCGTCCTCTTCGACGGCCGCGGCAACGCGCTCTACGCGTTTACGCGAGACGCGAAGGGCCGCAGCGCCTGCTACGGCGCCTGCGCGAAGGCCTGGCCGGTCTATTACGCGCGAGGGACGCTACGGGTCGACCCGGGCCTCAAGCGTTCGCTGCTCGGCACGACCACGCGTCGCGACGGACGCCAGATCACCTACGCTGGCCAGCCCCTCTACTACTACGTCGGCGATCGGAAACCCGGTCAGATCCTCTGCCAGAACGTCGCCGAGTTCGGCGGCACCTGGCTGGTCGTCAGGCCGAGCGGCAAGCTTGTTCGTTAGGCAGTAACCGCCTCTCGCTCCATCTCGGGCGCGTACATCCCGGTGCGGGCCGCGCTGTTCATCTTCGCGCGGTGGTAGTAGGCGCGCTGGGCCGCCTCGACGTTCTCTGGCTTGCCGGCCCACGCCTTCAGTGCCGGCGCCTGCAGCGCGCGGCCGTAGGAGAACGAGAGCTGCCAGGGATGCGGCCCGCGCGCGTTCATCGCGTTCAGGTGGGCGGTCGCGTCCTCGTCCGTCTGGCCGCCCGAGAGGAACACGATCCCCGGCACGGCGGCTGGCACGTGCTTGTAGAAGCACTCCAGGGTCACGTCGGCGACCTCCTCCGCGGAAGCGCGGTCCGAGGCGTCGTAGCCGGAGAGCACCATGTTCGGCTTCAAGAGCGTGCCACGGAAATCGACCCGCTGGTCGTGCAGTTCGGTGTAGACCGCCTGCAGCACCCGGCCGGTTGCCTTCCTGCTCTGCTCGATCGTGTGCGTGCCGTCCTGCAGCACCTCGGGCTCGACGATCGGAACGAGGTCGGCCTCCTGGCAAAGCGCCGCGTAGCGGGCCAGCGCGTGGGCGTTCGTCCAGACGCAGTACTCGCTCGGCTTGTCGGCGTCGATTGAGTACGTGGCGCGCCACTTCGCGAAGCGCGCGCCGAGCTCCCGGTACTCCTCGAGCCTGCCGCGCAGCCCGTCGAGGCCCTCGGTGATCGTCTCGCCGTCCGTCAGGGCCAGCGGCTTTGCGCCCTTATCGACCTTGATCCCAGGGATGACCCCCTTGCTCTCCAGCACCTCCGGAAACGGCGTGCCATCCGAGGCCGACTGGCGGATCGTCTCGTCGAACAGGATCACCCCGGAGATGAACTCCTCCGCGCCCTCGGTGGTGAAGAGGAACTCGCGATAGGCGCGCCGGGTCTCTTCACTCGACTCGACTCCGATCGAGTCGAAGCGTTTCTTGATCGTCCCGTCGCTCTCGTCCGCGGCGAGGATTCCCTTGCCCTCGGCGACGAGCGCTTTTGCCGTCCACTGCAGCTGCTGCACATCCATCGTCTCGTCCTCCTTCGAAGCTCTCAGCGGCTCGATTATCCCGCAACGTATGTGTTTCCAACCGGGCCCGGCTCAGCCGTCGTCCTCGGCCGCCGCCGGCTCGAGCCCCCGAAGCAGCCTGTCGGCGCGGCGCAACTCGTCTGCCGAGGCCGGCTGGATCGCCCCGGCGCTGATCCACCACGCCGGGTGGATCTCGTTCCAGCCGTGGGCGGTGTCGCTTACCCATGGGCCGACGACCTCGATTCGCTGCCCGACGTCCGGAATGAGCACACGCGAGCGGTCCCAGGGGATGATCTCGAGGATCAGCGTGCCGCCGACCCGCGAGTTGCCTGCCGAGAGCAGGTGCTCCTGCCCCCGATCAAGAGCGAGCTCGATGTGGATGTCGCCGTCGTAGAGCTCCGGCTTGACCTTCTCGACCGTTCCGATGGCAACCCGGCAGCGGCTCTTTATTTTCAGCCGCTCCGGGTGGTAGACGCCGACGAGTGTCGAGCCCGACCGGCAGTGCGGAGAAGGTGGCGGACCGGCACGGCGCAGAAGACAGCCGCCGGCGACGAGCACGATCACGACGAGCGGAGCGAGGCGGCGCATCCGAGCCACCGTGCCCGAGCAAGGGCTGTGGCGAAAGACGCTCTTTTAGCCGCGTCCTAGGGATCGCCTCCGACGTCGATCGCTCATGCCGGGTTCGCCGTCGTGATCCCTAAATCAAGGCACGGTGCTCGCGACCGTCCCTCGTCACGCTTCGCCGGTTGTCGTGGCCGGCCGCAGTGGCGCGGCCGGAGGCGGCCGCTTCCGTGCGGCAAGGACGATCAGCGCGACGCTCCCTCCGAGGATGAGCGCGCCGCCTATCAGCAGCCCGATCGCCACCCAGAGCAAGAACGACAACTTGGCCCCGAGGTCGACTTCGGCTGCGACGCCGCGCGACCCGTCGGCATTCATGAGGACGACCGACCAGTCGCCCTCACGCACCTTCCAGGTGACGGTCTGCCTTCCCTGCCCAGAGGCCGACGCCGCCCAGAAGTTCTGGGCCGTCGGCGGTCGTCGCGGCACACCTCCCGCAATCTGACGGTATTCGACCCGGAACGGATCGAGGTTGATGTCCTCGACGTCGGCGTGTGCGACGCGCCCGAGGTAGCCCGCGACGCTCGCCTCCGGCCCGATCCCGATGAAGAGCGGCCTTCCGGACGCGCCTTCACCGCGGATCCGCACCTTTCCGAGCCAGTTGTCATTCCAGATCCAATTCGGCCCGCCGGCGTCCACCTCGAGCCGCTCGCGCGTCAGCGCGTAGGTCGACGTCGCAAACCGCTCATTCGGCGTCGTCAGGTAGCCGCCCTCGCGCTGGGTGCGGTCGACCCAGAGAAGGAAACCGCCACTTGCCGCCAGTCCAAGCCCGAGCAAGGCGACGATGCTCCCGAGGACGATGAGAACGACGCGGCCGGTGCTCAGTGCTGCCTCCCTAGGGGCTCCGGCTCGCGCACGACTGCGGCGGCGTCACTCACGATCGTCATCGAATCCCCTCCCGCCCGATTTACCCGGCTTCGCCCAAGCGTGCCACCTCGCGTCCCTTACGGCAAGGTTCGCCTCGCGCCCAGAGCGCGCCTTTCCGGTGCCTGCGCTGGGTTACGCCCGCCCGAAAGCTGTGGGGTGCTTCGGTAAGGTTGCGCGCAACGCGGACGTAGCTCAGTTGGTAGAGCATCAGCTTCCCAAGCTGAGGGTCGCGGGTTCGATCCCCGTCGTCCGCTTCAAGGAAAGCCCTGGAAACGGGCTAGATCTTTTCGGCGAGGGCAAAGCGGTCGTCTTTCGCGATCACTATCGCCCCCTCGACCTCATGGCCCGCGATTGTCAAGTAGCGCTGGGGATCTGCTCGCGCCCCGCCGTACTGCTCGAGAGTAAGAAGCATGTGCATAAAGCAGCGCTTATTGCTGCACTCACAGAGAAACGGGATCGGCTGCTGCAGTTCGAGCTCGCGCGCCTTCTCGGCGATCCGCTCATTCGCCTCGCGGAACACGTCCTCTGCTTGCACCGCTTGAAACCCCCATTCACCAGTGTTTCAAAGCGCATTCCCATTCCGAAAGCGTTGAACCTTGCGAGCCGCAACCGAACGGCAGACAATGCCTCCCGTGGGGGAGCGAGACACGCGTCTGGCCCGCAACGAGACGCTCTATCGAGAGGTCAACGAGCGCGTTTCCGAGGTAGCCGAACAATTCGAAGCCGATACCGATACGCCCGTCGGTTTCATCTGCGAGTGCGGCGCTGCCGACTGCACGGAGCCGATCCCGCTGACGTTGACCGAGTACGAGGCGATCCGCGCCGAGCCGACCCGCTTCGCTGTTGTTCCAGGACATGAACTGCTTGAGATCGAGAGCGTCATCGGACGCCACCCGGCCTACTTCGTCGTCGACAAGCGTGAGGAAGAGGCGCAAGAGGTGGCGCGCGAGACCGATCCGCGGACTTAGGTCTCGACGCTCAGCGGCGGTCCGCGCGGTCACTAACCCTGCGGCCTAGCGGAACGAATTGAAAAAAGGGAGGCGGCTACGCCCCTCAGCGATGACCGCCTCCCGTCTCGCTCCCAAAACGGTCTGCAGGCAAGCGCCCCAAACGCCATGCCTGTTCGACCCCTCTGCCGCAGGTTGGGTGCGAGCGGAGGAGGGTTTTGCCTCTTGTGGCTCGAGTAAACACCGCGCCCGCCCGTTCATGGGCGGGCGCAACACGGATTGCCCTTCGTCTAGCGCGGCCACGCCGCGGCGAGACGCTCGCGCGTCTCCGCCAGGTGCTCCGGCAGGACCTTCACGTCTGCCAGCACCGGCATGAAGTTCGTGTCGCCGGCCCAGCGGGGGACGACGTGTTCGTGCACGTGGTCGACCACGCCGGCGCCGGCGATTCGGCCGAGATTCCAGCCGAGGTTGTAGCCCTGCGGCTCGTAGACGGCCGCGAGCGCGCCGAGCCCCTGTGCCGAGAGCCGATGGATCTCGACTGCCTCGTCGTTCTCGAGCTCGCCGAACTCGGCGACGTGGCGGAAGGGCGCGACCATCAGGTGGCCGGACGAGTACGGAAACTTGTTCAGGAGCACGAAGGCCCGCTCGCCGCGGTGGACGACGAGCCCTTCCTCGTCAGAGGCCTGGGCGGCGAGGCAGAAGATGCAGCCCTCCTGCTCGTCCGCCTGCTTGATGTACTCGAGCCGCCACGGAGCCCACAGCTGTCTGGTCACGGTGGCGGAGCTTACGCCGCCGCCCGGCAAAAACGCTTGCTAGCTTGAAAAGCGTGAAACGCGTCCTGGTCGTTACCGCGGTTCTCGCGCTCGTGCTGGCCTCCCCGGCGGGCGCAGCCCGGCTCTCGCACGCCGACCGGCAGGCGATCAATCGCACGCTCGATGCGTTCGTCGACAGCGCGGTCAAGCGGGAGAACGTCAACGGCTCCTGGTACCTCGTCACGCCCGAGTTCCGAGCCGGCGTGAGCCGCGCCGACTGGGACGGAGGCAACCTGCCCGTCTATCCGTATCCCGCGGGTGGAACGACCTTCCACAACTGGACGGTCGACTTCGCCTCGAAGAACGAAGTCGAGTTCGAGCTGATGATCCCCTCGCGCCTCTCGAAGTCGGATTCGATCCAGTACACGGGCACGATGAAAAGGATCGACGGCCGTTGGCTTGTCGACTCGTTCAACCCGGCTGCGACGTTCGCGGCCGGCGGCACGGTCGTCGGCCCGCACGATTTCACCGCCTCCTCGGGCGAGGGAGGTGGCAAGGGCGTGGCGCGCCTCGGTTCCACGTGGATCGCGCTTCCCGCGGCCCTTATCGGCGCGGCCCTTGTGTTCCTGCTCGGTTGGTTTCTCTACACCTGGGTGCGCAACTGGCGGCTACGGCGTGCCTACCGTCGGCCCCTGGAGCCGATCGTGATCAAGCGGCGCGACTCAGAACCAGCGCTTGTAGCGGAAAAACGCGGCCAGGCCGACGGCTAACGTCACCATCCCGGCGACGACCGCCCACCACGCGGCGGCCGTCTGGAAGCCGGGGAATTTGACGTTCATGCCGAAGATGCCGGTGACCAGCGTCAGCGGGAGGAGGATCACGCTGACGACCGTGAGCACCCGCAGGATGTCGTTCTGGCGGTGGTTGATCGCCGACTCGTTCGTGTCCTCGAGCGCTTCGACGACCTCCTTGTAGTTGTCGAGCAGGTCCCAGATTCGCTCGGAAGCGTCGACCAGGTCGTCG
>Ga0307277_10000405_pt1 | contig 15819 bp, 15 predicted proteins | sample ER_DNA_116_FD_194473 | JGI IMG/M metagenome (GOLD analysis project Ga0307277, IMG submission 194473) | Bulk soil microbial communities from the East River watershed near Crested Butte, Colorado, United States - ER_DNA_116 | ecosystem: Environmental > Terrestrial > Soil > Floodplain | place...
GCATGGCCGTGATCGGCCTCGTTTGGCTGTTCGCGACCGCAACGCTGACCTACGCGGCCGGCGAGAAGCTGGCCACGCCCGCGAAGGCGCCCGTCGCCGTCGCGACGCCGCGCCCGACCCTCGTCGTCCCCGACATCCGCGGCCAAGCCTTCGTGTTCGCCAAGGGGATCCTCGAGGACGGCGGCTTTGCCTGGCGCGTCCAAGGCAGTGTCCAGGGCTACTCGACAAATGTCGTCTCCTCGCAGCAGCCCGCCGCCGGCACGCGCGTGGAAGACACCGGGGCGCCGACGCTGAGGCTCACGATGCATCGCGGGACCTACGCCCAGGAGGGGGCGCCGCAAAACACGTCTCCTTACGCTGGCACCTCGATCGTCCTTGCGAAGAGCGCGAGCGCGCGGGCAAAGAGGCCGGCCGTCCGCAAGGCCGTTCCCCGGGTCAAGACTCCCGCGAAGCCGGCGGTCAAACGGGCCCGCCATCGTGCGGCGGAGCCGAAGCGGAAGATCACCAGGACCAAGCTCCCGGCCAGCCGGGCGCGCCCGCCGGCGTTCGTGGTCGCCGGCGCACCCAAGGAGCCGTTGAAGGAGATCCCGCTCACCGTTCGCGCCAGGCGGCTGAGCGCCTGGCTGACGCCGTCCCGCCGCCCGACGGCCGCGAACCAGCGCTATTGGCTCTACCAGCACGCCTGGATCGTCACCGGGGCCAAGTTCGGCTGGTGGCACGGAACGGCCGCCCTTCGCGTGCTCATCAACGTCGACCGCCGGGTCCAGTCCCAATGGGGTCTCGGCTTCCGGAGTGAGTCGGTCGCACGCGGCGCGCTTGCCGCGGCTGAGGCGCGTGGAAAGTGAAGCTAGTCGACCGCGTGTCGCGCCGCCTCTCCGGCCAGGCGGGCTTCACGGTGATCGAGATGCTGACCGTGCTCCTGATCCTGGGAGTGGTAATGGGTGGCTTGACCTCCGTTTTCACGAGCGCGACGAATGCTGAGGCCGACATGAACAATCGCTTCCAAGCCCAGCAGACGGCGCGGCTCGCGCTCGACAAGCTCCGCCGCGAGGTCCATTGCGCCTCGTCGGCGACGCCGGCCGGCTCGGACACGTCGTCAGTCGTGCTCACGCTCCCGACCTACTGCAAGACCTATTCGGGGAACACCTCGGTCACGTGGTGCACGCGAAGCGTCGCTACGAATCGATACGCCCTCTACCGCGTCAACGGGGCGACCTGTACAGGCGGCGTCAAGTGGGCGGACTATCTGGTCCCGACTTCGACCGCGACCGTCTCTAGCGGCGCGCTACGCGTGTTCAACTTCACCGCGCAGTCGACCTCGAGCCTTGCGAAGCTACACGTCGACTTCCCGGTCAATCCGAAGGCGTCCCGTAGCGCCGAGACCTATGAGCTCATCGACGACCTTGTGCTCAGGAACAGCACGCGAGCATGAGCAGGAGCCTGACCTTGAAGAACATCCTTCGGCGTGTGCTGATCGAGGACGAACGCGGTATCGCTCTCGTGATGGCGCTCGGGATCATGATCGTCTGCACGATCATGGTCACGACGATCGTTATGTACACCAGCTCGGGGCAGCGCACGTCGTTCTTCAGCAAGGCGAGGCTGACCGCGTTCGATGCGGCAGATGCCGGGATGAACAATGCGTATGCGGTGCTGAACCTGCCAACGAACAACTCGTTGCAACCGAGCATCCTCCCGCCCTGCCACACGGCGAATCCAGACACCACGACTCCGGGGTTGACGAATCCGACCTGGTTCGCCAGCTCGACCAACCTCACCTCTCAGTCAACCTGGAACACGAACGTCTACGGAAGTGCGACCGCGTACTGGTGTGGCGACTTCGACAAGTTTGGCGCCCAGTGGTTTCTCCGCTCCGTCGGCTCGATCAGGAACCCGATCGGCAAGAGCGGCAGTACCACGACGCGGATGCTGACCTCGAAAGTGACGATTCAGCCAACGCTGACCCAACCCAAGAACAATCCAGTCTGGGATTACCTCTACGCCGGCCACACAGGCAGCGCGTGCGACCAGACACTCAACAACAACATCAACGGTGCCTCACGGATGTACGTGGCCGGCAACCTCTGCTTGAGCCCGAACGTCAATCTGGCGCAGTCGATGGTCATCGTCCGCGGCAACCTCGACCTCTCGAACAACGCGTCGGTCGGCGCGAGCACGAGCCTGAGCACCCGTGTCGAGACCTACGTGGGAGGCAACTGCCGGTACGGGAGTAGCAGCCCACCGTGGGTCACCTGCACCGGCAACCAAGACGTAAACCACATCTTCAGCAAGCTCGCAAACGGAACGACGACCGAGGTCAACCATGTTGCGCCGGTCGTCGCGCCGCCGGCCGCCGACTTCGACACCTGGTACCAGAACGCGATCCCAGGCCCCTCCCAGGGTTGCGCCACGGCGAGCGGCCCGGTTCCGACGTTCGACACGAACTACCCGAGCCACGACAACAACGTTCCGACCGTCTTCGACCTCACCCCCTCGACCTCGTATACCTGCCGGGTCGGCAGGGGCGGGAGTACGACGCTCGGTTCCGCCGTTACCGCCTCCCAGACGACGATTCCCGCCGTTTCGGCCACCGGCTTCCCGGCCAGCGGGACCTATCGGATCCGGATCGACGACGAGGACATGACGGTGACGGGCGGCCAGGGCACGACGACGTGGACGGTGACGCGTGGGGTGAATGGAACGACGGCCGCAGCCCACGTAGCCGGTCAGACGGTCTCCCAGGACGACGCCGGCACGAGCGGCGAGATCTCTTGGAATGCGACGACAAAGACCCTGACCGTCACGGGCACGATCTACATCGACGGCAGCGCCAAGATCTCGAACGGTGCTCTCAACACCTACAACGGGCAAGCGACGCTCTATCTCTCGGGGACGTTCTATGCGAACGGCTCGCTCTGCGCCGCCGTCTCCGGGTCGGCTTGCAACTTCGCCGGCTGGACGCCCGACAAGGAGTTCTTGATGATCGTCGCCAACGGAAACGGCGGCCAGGTAACCCCAGGGGACAGCATTCAGATCGTCAACAACTTTTCGTACCAGGGCGGCCTCTACGCGACCAACGCTGTCGAGTTCGGCAACAACGTCAACGTCGACGGGCCGATCGTCGGCAGCCAGATCCTCCTCAGCAACAACCTGACGACGAACGCCTTCCCGTTCATCACGACCGTCCCTGTCGGAATGCCGTCGAACGATGACGTTTACGCGCAGCCGAACCCGCCGCAGAGCTTCTCCGGCTAGGAGGGCTCAACTCTCGCTGTCGTCCGGCCGATAACTCGGAGGTGAATGCTGCGCTCGCTGCGATCGCCTTTGGTCCGGGCCTGGCCGTCGGAAGCTTCTTGAACGTCGTCGCCGCCCGCCTTCCGCTGCGGCGCTCGGTCATCCACCCGCGCTCGGCCTGCATGGGCTGCGGGAACGAGCTGGCCTGGCACGACAACGTTCCGCTGGTCTCGTACGCTCTCTTGCGCGGCCGCTGCCGCTCCTGCGGCGTGCGGATCAGCCTTCTGTACCCAGCCGTGGAGCTCGCGACGGCGCTGCTCGTGGCGGGATGCTTCGTGCGCTTTGGGCTCTCGGGGCGGGCTCTGGTCGGCGCCTTCTTCTGCATCGTGCTCGTCGCGGTCAGCTCCATCGACCTGACCCACCGGATCATCCCGAACCGGATCGTCGTCCCGGCGACGGTGGTCGTCCTAGTGGCGCAGACGGCGCTGCGGCCGAGTCCCGAGTGGGCTCTCGCCTCCTTCGGAGCGGCGCTCTTCCTCTTCGTCGCCGCGCTTGCGTACCCGGCTGGCATGGGGATGGGCGACGTCAAGCTGGCGCTGTTGATGGGCGCTGCGCTGGGGCGCACGGTCTCGGTGGCGATGATGGCCGGGATGCTGGCGGCGCTCGTGCCGAGCCTCTATCTGCTCGCCCGGCACGGCAGCGCCGCTCGCAAGATGGGAATCCCGTTCGGCCCGTTCCTTGCGCTCGGAAGCGTGATCGCGCTGTTCGCTGGTGGGTCGCTGCTGCATGCGTACTGGCAGTTTTTCGCTCACTAGCGATCAACTTCACCCTCACGCTTTCGGCGGTTTCGGCCGATACCTCATTCGAGGGATATGGATACCGAGCGTCCCCCGAATCTCCGCACCGCCGGTGAGACCGGCGGCGAGACCGCGTCCGGCGGCCGGCTTTCGCCGGCCTCGTCGGTCAACGCCGTCGCCGAGCTCGTCGCCGACCTGCTTGCAGCGACGAACCTCCTTTCCGAAGACAAGCTGAACGTCGTCCGCGGGCGGGCCGGCCAAGGCTCGCTCGCCAGGGCGATCGTCGACGAGGGCTTTGCGGCGAGCGAGGGCGTCGCGCGGATGCTCGCCGCTCGTCATCACCTGCCGCTCGTTGACCTACCGCTGACGGGCGTCGACAAGCAGGCCGCCAGTCTGGTTCCGCTGCACGTGCTCGAACGACTCGTCGCCATTCCGTATGCGCTCGACGGGGACACACTCCGGGTCGCGATCGCCGACCCCGCCGACCTGCACGCGATCGACGAGCTGCGGCTCGCAAGCAGGCACCAGCTCGAGCTTGCGGTCGCCGCCAGCGAGGACATCCTCACCGAGCTGCGTCGCCTCTCGCGCGCCTCCGAGGCCTTTGGAGCCCGCGCGGCCCTCGCCGAGGAGGAGGCGCTGCACCAGGAGGAGCTGGAGGAGGCCGACGATCTCGAGGTCGAGGACGGCATCTCGGAGGCGCCCCTCGTCCGCCTCGTCAACTCGATCATCTTCCAGGCCGCCGAGGACGGGGCCTCAGACGTCCATTTCGAGCCGCAGGAGGACGCCCTTGCCGTCCGGCTCCGCATCGACGGCGTCCTGCACGAGGTGCAGCGAATCCCCAAGCGGATGATGGCCGGCGTCACCACTCGTCTGAAGGTGCTCGCGAAGCTCGACATCGCCGAGCGGCGAAAACCGCAGGACGGGCGGATCTCGCTCAATGCCGCCGCCGCGGGCCGGATGCTCGACATCCGTGTCGCGACACTGCCTACGGTCGAAGGCGAGTCGGTCGTCATGCGTCTGCTCGACAAGTCGAAGCGGCCGCCGACACTCGAGGAGCTCGGCCTCTCGGACGAGATGCGCCAGACGCTCGAAGAGGTCGTCCAGCGCCCGACCGGCGCCCTGCTCGTAACAGGACCGACCGGCTCCGGTAAGTCGACGACGCTCTACGCGGCACTGGCCGAGATCAACAACCCCGCGATCAACATCATCACGGTCGAGGACCCGGTCGAATACCGGCTCGGCGGGATCAACCAGGTGCAGATCAACCAGCGCGCCGGCCTGACCTTCGCGGCCGCTCTGCGTTCGATCCTGCGCTCGGATCCCGATGTCGTGATGGTCGGCGAGATCCGCGACCCAGAGACGGCCAAGATCTCGATCGAGGCCGCGCTCACGGGTCACTTCGTGCTCTCGACCCTGCACACGAACGACGCTCCTGGCGCGTTGACGCGCCTGAACGAGATGGGCGTCGAGCCGTTCCTGACGGGTTCGGCGGTCACGGGCGTCCTCGCTCAGCGCCTGGCGCGGAAGCTCTGCACGCACTGCTGCGAGATGTACACGCCGTCCGTCGAGGAGCTGATCAAGGCCCGCGTCTCGCCCGATATCGCCGCTCAGGCCGACGGGATGATCTTCTATCGGAAGAAGGGCTGCCCCCGCTGCAATCAAACCGGCTACAAGGGCCGGATCGGGGTCTTTCAGCTACTGGCGATGAGCGAGACCCTGGAAACGCTCGCCGCGACCAAAGCGAGTCGCGAGGAGCTCGAGCGGGCAGCGATGGAAGAGGGCATGAGAACGCTCTGGGACGACGGCATCGCCAAGGTCGCCGCCGGTCTAACCTCGATCGAAGAGCTCGCGCGCGTCACCATCTAGGCCGTGGCCGTTCCGGCCACGGCCTGAGGACTGTCCTCTCGGCATGGCGCGCGCGGCCATGGCAACTGCAACGAAGCTGTGACAATTCGTCCACAGGCGCGGCTTGGCGCCTGACAATCGCGACAATGCTGGCGCGAGTGGACGCGGCCTCACACCGCCGAAGCACGTCGCTGGTCTGCGGACCCCGGGCGGCGCTACTGCGCCTGCACATCGCAGCCGAGGTACATCAGCGCCTCGACCGCCTCGGTCACGAACGCCGTCGCCTGCTGCGAGTCGGCGAAGGTGTATGGGCCCGGTTGCATCGGTTTCGAATTGCGTGCGCCGACCGGAAAGATCTCGGCCTCGACGACGCAGGAGTCGCCGTAGTCGATCGCCTTCAGGATGGCGACCGAGCGGCCGTCCTTTTTTGCATGCCGGACGAAGAGCTCGCGCGCCTCGGCAGACTTCGAACCGATCACCGGCTCGCCGAAAGGGGCGCCGCGTTGACCGCGGCCTGCTCGATCGTGCCCGCGTCGACGTAGCCGTTCAGCCGCACGTACAGGCTCTGCGGCTTCTGGAAGACGAGCACGGCGGGAGCGTCGAGAAGGCGATTCTGAGGATCGGCGCTCGAGCCGACGAGGGCTGACAGCGCGGCGACTTGGGCGTTGCTCGAGACGTTGATGGTGACGAAACCGGCATTTGCCGCCGAAGCGCCCGCCTTCGCCTCGGCGAGGGTCAACTGGTCGACCTTCGAATTCGGCGTCACGAGCGCGAGGACGACCACGGCGTGATGCGCGAGCGCTGATGCGAGGGGCGTCGGCACACCATTGGTGACTGCGGGCCTGCGCTTCGGCGCTTGCGAACTCTTCGGCGCCAGCTTGAGCTTGGGCGGTGCCAGCGCGGCCTTGGCGCGGGCGGTCTGCTTGTGCACGGGATGCAGCGGCTTGATCGCGTGCGCGGGAGCCGTGGACCGCGAGGAGCCGTGTCCGAGGAAGAGAAAGCCGCCGGCGCCGAGGACGAGCACGCCGAGGCCTACGAGCGCAGTAACGCGAAGCCGCGAGTTCACACACTTTCTATCGGCAGCGAAGGCCGTCCCCTTTATGCACGCGTGCGAGAAAAGAAAGAGGGCGCGGTCTCCCGCGCCCTCTGACGAACGGAAACTGCTTTTCGGCTAGCAGCCGTTGGGGATGATGTCGCCGGCCGGGCCGGACTTGTGGTACGTGATCGTGGTCGGGTTGGTGTTCTTGATGCAGTAACCGCCGACGGTCGCTGCGACCACGGAGATGTTCTTGATGCCGGCGTCGTAGGTCTTCAGCTTCGCGAGCGTTGCGCCCGTGTAGCCGCTGACGTTGTCGGCGTTGTACGCCTCCATGCCGGGCACGGCTGCGCGGACGTTGGCCTGGGCGGCCGACTTGTTCGCGCGGGTCCGGAAGCTGAGGTAGGAAGGAATCGCGATTGCGAGCAGGATTCCGAGGATGATGATCACGACGAGAAGCTCGATCAGTGTGAAACCTTCGTCGCGTTTGGCCGGCGCGAACCGGCGCGAAAGACTCGAGAGCATGGGTTGATCCTCCTTAGGGATGCGTCGGGTGGCTCGCGCTCCTTATCGGTCACCCTTGGAGGGGTATCGCACCCCTCGGCAGAGGGATCCCGGCTGAAAATTCCCGGTGGGGTTAAGGAACTGCGCCGCTCTGCCGATTAGCTCGTCTGAGGGACAATGCCGGAGACCTTTCTCTCGATCGACGCTCTGCTCGAGCGCATGGTGGCGCGCAATGCGTCAGACCTGCACGTCACGGTCGGCACCCCGCCGGCCATGCGCGTGCACGGTGTGTTGGAGCGCTACGACGACATCCCCGCGCTCACGCCCGAGGAGACGCACCAGATGCTCTACCGCATCCTGTCCACGGAGCAGCAGAAGCTCCTCGAGATCAATCGCCAGATCGATCTCGCGCACTCGATTCCCGGCCTAGCCCGATTCCGCGTCAACGTCTTCTTCCAGCGCGGCACGCTCGGCGCGGCGTTCAGGCTGATCCCGGCGGACATCAAGACGCTCGAAGAGCTCGGGATCCCGTCGGCTCTACATTCGCTGACCGAGAAGCCGCGCGGCCTCGTGCTGATCACGGGCCCGACCGGCTCGGGTAAGTCGACGACGTTGGCGGCGCTGATCGACGAGATCAACCGCAAGCGCTCGGAGCACATCCTCACGATCGAGGATCCGGTCGAGTTCGTCCACAGGCACAAGCACTGCATCGTCAACCAGCGCGAGATCGGGCCTGACGCGGTGAGCTTCGCCGAAGCCCTCCGGGCTGCCCTGCGCGAGGACCCCGACGTGATCCTCCTCGGCGAGATGCGCGACCTCGAGACGATCTCGACCGCGATCACCGCGGCGGAGACCGGTCACCTCGTCTTCGCAACCCTTCACACGCAGAGCGCGCCCAGCACCGTCGATCGAATCATCGACGCTTTTCCGGCGGCCCAGCAAGAGCAGGTCCGCGTGCAGCTCGCTGCGACGCTTCAGGGGATCTGCACGCAGGCGCTGCTACCAACCGCGGGCGGCGACGGACGTGTGGCCGCGCTCGAGATCCTGTTTCCCGACGACGCGGTCCGGAATCTGATCCGCCAGGGGAAGGTCGAGCAGGTCTACTCGGTCATGCAGACCGGAACGGCGAAGGGGATGCAGACGATGGAGCAGGCGCTCGCCGACCTCGTCCTGCGCAAGGTGGTCACACTCGAGGACGCGCTCAGCCGCTCGAGCCGCCCCGAGCAGCTGTTCGGATTGCTCGAACGGGCCGGCGTGGATGTCGGTATCTACCAGGGCGCCGGATCGGAAAACGCGCCGCTCGCGGGCACCCTGCGGGTCGCGGGGGCATAACCCATGGTCGACTGGAACAAGGAAGTCAAGCTCTCCGATCTGATCGGCCGCAAGCAGAAGCCGGTCGAGGGAGCGATCCCGCCCGTGCCCGAGGAGCGGAGCGCTCATGAACTGCAGCCTGCGGCCGAAAGTTCCCCACCGTCTGCGCCGACGCCGGCGGCTCCGGTCGCGGTCTCTCCGGCTCCGCCCGCGCCGCCGGCGCCGGCGCAGGCACCCCCTTCGTCGGTCGAGCTCCCGCCCGAGCCACAGCCTGAAGTCGAGTTGCAGCCCGATTCCGAGTCAGAAGCGCCGGCCGAGCGTGTGCCCTGGTACAAGCGCGAGCTCTCACTCGGCGGCAACAAGGGCGACAAGCCCAAGGCAAAGAAGCAGAAGCAGCCGAAGCAGAAGCAGCCGAAGGAGAAGCAGCCGAAGGAGAAGCAGCCGAAGGAGAAACAGCAAAAGGGGGAGCGGGTCCCCTTCTACAAGCGCGAGCTCTCGTTCGGCGGCAAGAAGAGTGACAAGCCGCAGGCCGCCAAGGCGCCCAGGGGCAAGTCACAGAAGGCCTCGAGCTCGCCGAAGCGCGCGAAGCGGATCACCGGGCTGAAGATCGGCGGCTCCCAGTTGGCCGCGGCGAGGGTCCACAACAACGGCGTCCCCGAGCTCGTCCAGGTCGCGCGCCAGGAGCTCGAGCCCGGCGTCGTCGTCGGCGGAGAGCTTCGCGACCCCGATGCGCTCTCGGCCGCTCTGAAGGATTTCTTCAAGCGCCACAAGCTGCCTCGCCAGGGCGTCCGACTCGGAATCGCCAACAACCGCATCGGCGTTCGGATCTTCGATATCGCCGGTATCGACGACGTCAAGCAGCTCGAGAACGCGGTTCGCTTCCGCGCGCACGAGGTGTTGCCGATTCCGATCGAAGAGGCCGTGATCGACTGGCAAGTCCTCGACGAGCGAGAGGACGAAAACGGCGGCATCACCCGGCGGATCCTGCTCGTCGTCGCCTATCGCGAACTGCTCGACCGCTACGTCGATGCCTGCAAGAAAGCGGGGATCAAGCTGATCGGTATCGATCTCGAAGCTTTTGCGCTACTGCGTGCGGTCGCGGAGCCGCTGCCTCCCGAGGTCGGCGCGGCGAACGCCGCGATCGTCGTCGTCGCGGTCGGCCACGATCGCTCCACCTTTGCCGTCTCTAATGGCCGGGTCTGCGAGTTCACCCGCGTGCTCGACTGGGGCGGGGCAACTCTGAACGTCGCGATCGCGCGCGAGCTGGATATCGCTCCCTCGGAGGCCGAGCCCGTCAAGCGCGCCCTGTCGCTCACGCACGGCGACACACCGGAAGGGTTGACCGAAGATCAGGCGAACCGCGCCCGGGAAGCGATCCGGCGGCAGCTTCAGAGCTTCGCCAGGGAGCTCGTTTCCTCGTTGCAGTTCTACCAGAACCAGCCGGATTCGCTCGGCATCGGGGAGATCGTCCTGACGGGCGGCTCGGTGCACCTGCGGGGCCTGGCCGAGGAGCTGCAGGCGCTGATCGGCGTCAGCGTCCGCCCGGCCGATCCGCTCACGCGGGTCAAGGTTGGCAGGAAGATCAAGGACGCCGAACAGGTCGGCTCGCTGGCGATCGCAATCGGGCTTGGAATCGAGGACTGACGCGTGCAGGCCGTCAACCTCCTTCCCAGGGACGAACGGCGCCGAGGCGGCCCGTCCATCCCTACGCCTGTGGCGATCACCGCGATCGGCGGATTCACGCTCATGATCGCGCTCCTCGGCTTGCTCTTCGTGAGCGCGCACGGAACGGTCAATCAGCGCCGGCTCGAGCTCGCCCAGAAGCAGGAGGAGCTCGCGGCGATCCCCGTACCGGCCCAAAGCCAGGTTCAGCAACAGGATGCGCTCGTCGCGGACAAGCAGGCGCGGGTAACCGCACTCAACGCAGCCCTCGCGAAACGGATTGCCTGGGATCGCGTGCTGCGTGAGTTCGCACTCGTGCTGCCAGACGACGTCTGGTTGCTGAACATGACGGCGAAGGCCCCGATCTTGGCGACGACGGCGCCGTCAACGTCGACCTCGTCCCCGACCTCGTCTTCGACCGGCTCGACTACCCCCGCGGCTCCGGTCCTCGGCGGCCAACTCAGCTTCACGGTCGAGGGTTACACGTACTCGCACGACGCAGTCGCGCGGCTGCTGACCCGACTCTCGCTCATTCCCGATCTCGAGCAGGTGCAGTTGGTGACAAGCGAACAGACGAAGCTTGCCAATCGCAAGATCATCCACTTCAAGATCTCGGCCAACGTCCGCGCGCCAGGAGCGAGCTCATGAGCAAGAAAAAGCTGCCTCAGTCCGCGCAGATTGCGATCGCCGCCGCCGCGGTCTTGGTGCTCGCGCTGATCGGCTACTTCGCGGTGGTCAAGCCGCAGAAGGCTACGGGGGCCGACCTTTCGACGCAGATCGCGGCAGCGGACACGCAGATTGCGGACGCGCGCGCCTTGCTGGCGAAGTCAAAGGATGCGCAGAAGGTTCGCGTCGCGGACCTCTTCCGGCTGACGAAGGCGATGCCCGACCAGCCGGACGAGGCGGGCATCATCCTCGAGCTGACGAACGTCGCGCGGGGGAGTGGGATCGAATTCGAGTCGATCTCGCCCCAGGGGTCGACGCCGTTGAGCGGGTATCAGGTCGTGCCGATCGACGTCGTCTTCGAGGGCAACTTCTTCCAGCTCACCGACTTCCTTTACCGCCTGCGCAACTTGGTCGACGTGCGCCGGGGCGCCCTCGCGGCGGACGGCCGCCTGTTCACGGTCGACAGCGTCGAGTTCAGCGAAGGCGAGCTGAAGTTCCCGGAGGTCAAGGCCACATTGACCGTCGACGCGTACATCTACGGCACGGGAGCGACCGTGAGCGCGCCGCCGCAAACGGCCGCGCCGGCCGCGACCACCACACCCGGCTCGACCACGCCCGGCGCGACGACGCCCACCACGACCACTCCCGCTGCTGGCGCGGTGTCGGGCTCGACCGGAGGGACGAACTAATGGCGAAGAAGAAGGCCGACCTCAAGGCGAAGGCCAAGCGGCAGAAGATCTTCCTCGCCGTGGGTGGGGTGCTCCTGTTGGGCCTGCTGGCCTTCCAGGTGCCGCGAACGATGAAGATGCTTAAGGCGCAGAATCAGAGCACCGAGTCTTCGAACTCCACGTCGACCACGTCGACCACGGCCGGCTCGACGCCGCTCGCGCCGCCGACTCTCGACGGTTCGGCAACGGGCGGGACAAGCAGCTCGGGCGCCACGTCGGCAGCTTCGAGCGCGACCTCAGCGGACGGCGTCTCCGACCCGAGCAATCCGCTGCCGCCGAATGCCGGCCAGCTCGTCTCGTTCAGCAAGTTCAAGAGCAAGGACCCGTTTCACCAGCAGATCACGGACTGTGCGAGCACCGCGAGCGCGGACCCCGCAGCGAGCGCGGGCACCGCAGCAACCGGTTGCGCCTCTCCCTCGACGTCCGGCTCTTCGAAACCGGGCTCGAGCAAGAACCTGAGCACGATCGGCGTTTCTTCGCAACCGGTCGCGCACGGGTCGACGTCCGTGCCGGTCAAGGTGACCACGGCGACGATCTCCGTCAACGGAATCCCGAGCACGGTCTCGGTCAACGGTTCGTTCCCGTCCGGCACGCCTGTCTTCAAGCTGGTCTCGCTCACGCGAAGCGCCGCGAAGGTCGGCGTCCTCGGCGGCTCCTACGAGAACGGCGCGGCGACCGTGACGCTGGCGAAGGGCAAGACGGTGACCCTGATGAACACGGCCGACGGCAGGCGTTACGTGGTTCGGCTCCTAGCCGTCGCGTAGTCGGGCCAGCCCGCCCAGGCCGGCGTCGCGCATTGGCACACTTCCGGCACGCCTTCGTCTCGCCTTGCGCTTGACAAAACCAGGTGTCGGACACCGGATTGGGGCAAGCCGACGTAGCGCATTTCGGCACCACTTCCGGCACGCATTTGTCTCGCTTTGCACTTGACAAAAACAGGTGTCGGACACCGGATCGAGTCACGCTCCCGCCGCGTGCAAAGGACGTTCTATAGGGACGCCCGAGAGGCACTTGCCCGGCTCCCCTGGGCGCCGGCGCTAGGTAGTCGGACAGCCGGTCGCGTAGGGAAGAGCCGTCGAGCAGTCGAACGTCGACATCTCCCGCGCGAGAACTTTGTTCGCGTTCGCTGGATCCCGCACCACGACGGTGACCGTCCTTACTGACCGCGCCGCAGCGTGCGGGCTTCCGGCCGGCTGTGTGTAGGTCGTCGCCGGGTTCTGATTGACGATGTACGCGTCGATTCGGTACCTGTGGTGATCCGGTCCCGTGATGGTGCGGCTCGCGTTGCACTCGTTTGGGAGCGGCGTGGTGCAGGTCGTCGTCGCCTGTGTAGACGTCCAGGCCGGATCCGAGTTGTACGGAGCCGTCGCTGGAATCGACGTCGAATCCAAAGCGATCGAGCCATAGGTAAGCGATCGATAGAGCTCCATCTGCTTGTCGGCCAGGACGGATGCCGTCGAGATCTTTCCGGCGTGGCGGAGCGCGACGATGCCGGAATTGAACGCTGCCACGGTGGCGAGGATCCCGACGTTCAGGATCGTCATCGCCATCAGCAATTCGATCAGGCCAAAGCCGCCCTCTTGCCGCAAACGCCTGTGCACGAGAGACCTATCGGCACGCACATGCATCCTCAAGACCCCCCTTTCCGCTGCCGATAGCTCCTGTAATGGCGGCCTTTGCGTATAGCGCCATCGCTGCGGACGGGCTCGCGCAAGCCGGCGAGATCCACGCCCCGACGCGCGATGCGGCGCGCGAGCAACTCCGGATCCGCGGCCTGCTCGCCGAGCGCCTCGAAGAGCTTCCCGCGAGCGGCGAGGAGGGCGTTCGCACCGCCTTCAAGAAGGTCAAGCCGAAGACGCTCCAGATCTTCTCGCGCCAGTTCGCGACGATGATCGAGGCCGGCCTGAACGTCGTCAGCTCATTGGTCATCCTCGAGGAGCAGACCGACGACGCGTACTTCGCCTCGGTGGTCAAGGAGCTTCGCGCCGACGTTGAAGGAGGTCTCCTTCTTTCCCAGGCGCTCGGCCGGCACCCGAAGATCTTCAGCCGTCTTTACGTCTCGATGGTCGAGGCCGGCGAGGCCGCCGGAATCCTCGACCAGGTCCTCGATCGCGTCGCCTTCCAGATCGAGAAGGACACGCAGATCAAGCGCCGCGTCAAGGGCGCGATGATGTACCCGACGATGGTCCTGATCTTCGCGACCCTCGTCCTAACCGGCCTGCTGATGTTCCTCGTGCCGGTGTTCGTGAAGATCTTTGGCCAGCTCGGCGGCAAGCTGCCGACGTTGACGCAGTACGTCGTCAACGCGTCGAACGTCCTCAGGAACGACTGGTACATCATCTTCCCGCTCGTCTTCCTAACGATCTGGGGGGTCCGCCGCTTCAAGCGCACGGAGCAGGGCCGCCAGCTCTGGGACCGGATCAAGCTGAAGATCCCGATGAAGATCGGCGACGTCGTCCTCAAGGTGACGATGGCCCGCTTCTCGCGGACGCTCTCGACCCTCGTTGCAGCCGGCGTCGACATCATCAAGGCACTCGAGATCACCGGGCAGACCGCCGGTAACTGGGTGGTCGAGGACGCTCTCGCCGGCGTACGGTCGAAGGTGCACCAGGGAATCCCGATCGCACAGCCCCTGATCGAGAACGACATCTTCCCGCCGATGGTCAGCCAGATGGTGAAGATCGGCGAGGAGACGGGAGAGCTCGAGAAGATGCTCTCGAAGATCGCCGACTTCTACGAGGACGAGGTCGACTCGGCGATCTCGACGCTGACATCGATCATCGAGCCTCTGATGATGATCCTGGTCGGCGCCATGGTCGGCGTGATTGTGATCTCGATGTACCTACCGATGTTCAAAATGCTCTCTCTCGTCAAATAGGCGGCGGTGCGCGCCTCTTAGGGCAGCACCGTAAGCGGTGCTGCCTCTGCGTTTCGGAATGGCTCCCGGTTGAGACTGTCTCGACTAGGGCTCACCGCTGTAGACAGCACGGTGCGGCTAGGGCGACAACAACTCGTGCCGCCAGCCCTCGCGCGCGCGCGTGTAACGAATACGGTCGTGGAGCCGGTTCTCGCGGTGCTGCCAAAACTCGATCGCCTCCGGCCGCAGGCGGTAACCGCCCCAGTGGGGCGGGAGCGGGACCTCACGGCCCTCGTACACGCGCTCGAGCTCGCCATAGCGGCGCTCGAGCTCCTCGCGGCTCGCCAGCGGCCGGCTCTGCTGCGAGGCCCAGGCCGCGAGCTGGCTCCCACGGGGCCGTGTGGCGAAGTACGCCGCCGACTCGGCTTCTGACACCCGCTCGACGCGGCCCTCGACCCGGATCTGTTTCCCGAGCGGCCGCCAGTAGAAGACCAGCGCGGCGCGCGGGTTATCGTCGAGCTCGCCGCCCTTGCGGCTGGCGTAACCGCTGTAAAAAACAAAGCCGTCCTCGTCGGCACTCTTCAACAGCAGCATCCGCGCAGACGGGGTTCCCCCAGCATCGGCGGTCGCGAGTGTCATCACCTCAGGCACCTCGACGCCCACCTGCTCGGCCTCGCGGAACCATTCCTGGAAGCGTTCGAGGGGGTTCTCCGTCATTTCGGCGCACGCACGAAACGGTCGAGCGTGACGAACCGGTAGCCGCGCGCGCGTACGAGCGAGATCACGCGGGGCAGCGCTTCGCTGTCGAGCAGCGACCCGTCCCGCGCGACGCCGACGTGCATCAGCACGATCGCGCCGGGCTCCAGGTGATCCGCGACACGGCGCACGACCGAATCCGCCGACTGGCCCTCGGAGCTGCCCATCCAGCCCCAGGTGTCGACCGACCAGCGGACCGAGGCGTAGCCCATCGAGTTAACGATCGCGATCGTCCTTGCGTCTCGCGCCCCGTACGGAAAACGGAACAGCGGTCGCGGGTTGCGGCCCGTCTCGGCCCGGATCCACCAGGCGCCGCGCCGCACGTCGGCGCGGATCTGCGCCGAGGAGAGACCGATCTGATCGGCGTGGTCGTAGGTGTGGTCGCCGATCGGATAGCGCCGGCCGATCCTGCGGGCGAGGGCG
>Ga0307277_10000406_pt1 | contig 15815 bp, 12 predicted proteins | sample ER_DNA_116_FD_194473 | JGI IMG/M metagenome (GOLD analysis project Ga0307277, IMG submission 194473) | Bulk soil microbial communities from the East River watershed near Crested Butte, Colorado, United States - ER_DNA_116 | ecosystem: Environmental > Terrestrial > Soil > Floodplain | place...
AACGTACGTTTCTCGACACCGCTCCCACCTCAGATGGAGTAGCCGGTCCATGCCCACCTCTGGGATACCAGGGTGTCTGTGTTTCTGGGCCACGTTCATCGCCCAGAGACGAAACTCGGGTCTGCACCCATTGCATCCTCGACGGACCCATAGGGCGTGCTGGCTCAACGCCGCCAGCGCATCACCCGTTCAGCCAACACGGCAACGGTAGACGCGCTTAGGTGTCGAGGAGCCGCAGCCCGGGTCACGTCCGGGTTGGGGGGGCGACGACGGTGCGCTGGGGGGGCGGCCCAGCAGCTCGATGAGGGCGAGGACGACCGGCAGCAGCCCGGCCAGGAACAGGACGACCATGCCGGTGGGCTGGCTCCAGAACACCAGCGCCAGGCTAGCCAGGACCACGGCCCCGATGCGCAGGGCCTGCTTGTTGGCGTAGACCCAGCTCCCCGCGCCGTAGTCGGTTGGTGGTGTCCGGGGACGGTCGGGGCGGCTGGCTGGTTTTCGAGGCTCGATTAAGGTGGGGCACCAGGATATAGCCGACGGGGAACACGAATAGCCGTCCGCCATCCGGTATGCATTCACGCCCCGCTGAAGCAGGAAGCATTCATGGACACCAGCATGGGCGGATACTGGCGAGCATCAACCATCGGCGAGTTCGTTAGTGACTCCAGTCGGTGAATAGCTTTTCTTGGCAGCAGTCACGAGTCTTCGGTGCTGTGGAACGCGTCGCGAAGACTGAGCTCGCGTGCGGGTGCCGGGAGCGACGGGTCCGCACCGGCGGTGAGTGTCCCAGACTCGCCGCCGCGGATGAGTGTGCCGACCCACCCGGGGTCCTCTGCCAGGACCGGTCCGGCGCAGGCACCGATCAAGATGCAGATCGCGGCGCCGGAGAACCAGGTCACCAACGCCAGGGCGACACCGAAGAAGCCGAACTGGGCTTGGTTGCTCGTCACCACCCCGGGCATCCAGATGCTGGCGGATGCCACGTACCCGGCCGTCACGATGCTGGTGATCACCCCAGTAGGTATGAGGACCCGCGCGCGCACCTCGCCTTGCAGGAGGAACCACGCGGTGAACCACCACTGCCCTGACGTCACCGCTAGGGCCACGATGACGAAGAGGCCGAAGCCGAGCCCACCGTCGAGGGCGCCGCGCAGACCACCGAGCAGCGCCAGACAAACCAGTGCCACCAGCAGCCAGGCCGCCCCCCGCCAGTACTTGCCGACGCCGGCGGCGCGGGGCGGTCGCCGCCACGTGCGGAGGTACACGCGCTGCAGCGCGGTCGTGAACGAGGTCGCGAAGAAGATCGTGAGCAGCAGACCGAGCAGGCCGGTCGCCTTTCGAATGTCGTCCGACGATGCGAAGGCTTCTCTGGCAAGGGTGAGCGCGTCTCCCCGAATGCCGAGTCGGGCCGTGAGGCTGGTGATGATCGACGAACGGATGCGTTCGGGGACGAAGGCGGCGACGACGATCACGAGCGGGAAGAATGAGACGAACGCCTTCCCTGCGAGCGCGACGCTGCGATCGATGAACTCGATTTCGAGCATGCGTTCCCACACCCGCCACAGGAGCAGCCGTTCTACCCGAGTTCGCAGTACGGCGATGCGCTTGCGCATGTCGGTGGCCTTTGCGCGTGGTGACCTTCGGCTGGTTCCTTCGATCCCGGCGATGGCGCTGAGCCGGCGGGTCACCTCGGCTCATCCAACTTGAACCCTCGGCCATCCTGGATGAGGACGCATCACCCATATCGGGTGAGTTCCGAATGGTCTAGCATTTTCAAGTCGCGCGCCGTACCCCACCCGGCCCGCAGCCGTCCAAAGGCAAGGCCCCCCGCAATACCCTGCGCGCCTCAAACGGCGTCCGTCCAACGCCATCTTCAAGGCGCTGCTCGCCTGAGCCAAACCGACCCTCAGGTGTGACGACTCCACCGCTGAAGTGGCCGCTTAGACGGCACGCGCTGGACCGGTCGTGGAGATGCTGGCTGGGTCGTTTCGTGGGTTGGGATACGGTGCGGCGCGGTATTCACGACCTGCTAAAAAGCGATCAGGGCCGCCTGAGCAAGCGGTCCAGATCGCCGAACTGATCCGGCTGGCAGGGAGCTACCGCTGGGTCGGGCTGTATGCGGTGACCGAGCAAGAGATTACTGTCATTGGCTGGAGGGACCTCGGGCGCCTGCGCACCCACGCTTCCGGTGACCCAAGGGGTCAGCGGGGGGGCGTTGCCACCAAGTGCGCCCTGGTGGTCAACGATGTGACCGCTGACCCATGCTACCTGGCGGCCTTTGCCAGCACGCTGTCGGAGGCGATCGTCCCGGTGGTCGATCCTGACATGGGCACGGTTGGTAGGCACGCTGGATGTGGAGAGCGCCGAGCGGGATGCCTTCCTCGACGCCGAGACCAGGCGCTGGAGTGGTGCGCCGCCGCGCTCACCGGCCTGATTGCCGAATCGAGGCCGTAGTCGCCTCGGCGGGCGGGTGATCATGGGCGGCGGCGAGGGCGGACCTCCCAGCGGTACTGGTCCACGCTTGGCGGACCAGGCGTCGGATGACGACCACGACATAGGCGAGTGCGAGCCGGAACGCCACGCGGGCTCTCCGCCACCGTCTCACGTTCGTGGAGATCGGCCAGCGACTGTACCTCTCCCAGAACATGGTCAAGACCGAGGCGACCTCGATCTACCGCAAACTCAGCGTCTCCTCACGCAGTACGGCGATCGAGCGCGCCGTCCGGGTCGGCCTCATGGAAAGCACCATCTACCCACCGCGACCGCTTCGGCTGATGGCTTGAGGCACGGATCAAGCGACGCTCACCTCGTCACAGTTCCTCGTCATGGGCCAACTGGTTCACTCGGTCTGGGTGATGCCGGTGCAGGTGTCCGAGGTGTCGACTGGTGTCGGACCATCGCCAACTGCGCTCTGACGAATTCCCGACCGGCGGGAGGACCACGATGGCGGACGACCCCGATATCCCGGTGCAGGAACGTCGTCGCCGCCACGGGCCCAGGCGGCTCCTCCGAGCGTTGTCCTCGCCGGACAGCTACGGCCTGGTGCTCCTGCTCATCCTGGTCACCTACGCGCTGTCGGCGTCGATCACGGCGGCGTGGGCGGTATCGCTGGTCCTGTTCGTTCAGATCGCGACGATCTGGGTGACGCTGCAGGCATCTCAGGCACACCGCCACCTCCGGCGGGTAACCGGTGCGATCCTGGTTGTCACGGCGATCGCCGCGATCCTGAATCTCTTCATCTCTCGAGAGACCGCCGGTGGGGTCATGGCCGTGATCAGCGGCCTGCTGTATGCGGTCGCGCCGGTGATCATCGTCCGCCGACTGGTGCTGCGGCGAACCGTGGACACCCAAACCGTGCTCGGGGCGATCGCCGCCTACCTGATGGTCGGGATGGGATTCGCGTTCGCCTACCGGGCGCTGGGCGCGTGGCAGGCCGGCCCGTTCTTCGGGTCGCAAGGGGAGGGCCCCTTCCCCCAGTACCTGTTCTTCTCGTTCACCACCCTGACCACGACCGGGTACGGCAACCTGGTCCCGGACGCCAACCCGGGTCAGACCCTCGCCGTCCTGGAGATGCTGATCGGGCAGCTGTTCCTGGTGACGGCAGTGGCCAGGGTGGTCAGCGCCTGGCAACCCGCCCCGGGCCGCGGCCGCTCTCCCACCGAACCCGACAGCAACTGAGCCGAGCCCCACAGCTCGTCCGCCGCGGACCACCAACAGTCCGGGCCAGGCGGCTTCGTTGGGATGGTGTGGCCGAGGTCCGCCCGCCGCAGTGCCTTCGGCTCGCCCACGAGGCAGTACGTACCGAGGGCGGGCCGCACCTTGTCGCCGGGTGGGGCCCTGCAATGGCGGAGGGGGCGCGGATGATCGACGGTCTACATCAGTCAGTCGAGGATGCGTCGCACGGTGGGTTCGGCCCGTTCGGCCGCCCGCGCCAGGGAGCCTCTTGATCGCAGGCGGGCGATGGCGTTGCTGGCGATCACGGTCGCGGGCACGGCCAGGATGAGGCCGACGATGCCGCCCAACAGGCCGCCCAAGGCGGTCACGACCAGGACCACCAGCGGGTGGATGTCCAGGGTGCGGCCCATGACCTTGGGCTCGACGAAGTTCTCCAGCAGCAGGTTGGCGGCGAGCACGACCACGAGCATGACCGCGGCCGTGCCGAGGCCGCCGTTGCCCAGGGCGATGATCACGGCCAGCCCGCCGCCGAGGAAGGCGCCGATGTAGGGGATGTAGCCGCCGATGAAGTTCACCACCATGATCGTGAACACCAGCGGCAGGCCGAGCAGCAGCGCGGCCAGGCCGATGACCACCGAGACGATGGCCGACATGACGGTGCGGCCCCGCCCGTAGTCGCGCAGGATCCGGATGGCATCACCGATGAAGCCGTCGAGCTCGTCCCGCAGCCGGGGGTCGACCTGGGCGACCACCAAGCGGCGCAGGCGGGTGCCGTCTTTGAGCAGGTAGTACATGATCAGCGCGCCCAGGATCAGGCCGCTGGCCACACCGACCAGGGTACCGATGCCAGAGACCACCTTGGTCAGGATCCCGCCGGTGACCATTGGGGTGGCCTCCTCGGCCGCCGCCCGGGCCTGGTCCAGGGCGGCCTGGTCGACCCCCACCGCGTCGGTCTGGTCGGCCGCGGTGTCCAGGGCGGCGTCGACCGAGGCGCCGATCTGGTCGGTCTGGTCGACCACCCCCCGGATGGTCGCGACCACGACAAGGGCCATCAGCGCGAGCAGGCCAAGGACAACCACCCCGGCGGCCAAGGAAGGCCGCAACCGGTGGCGTACCAGCGCTCCGACCAGGGGTTTGAACACGACGGCGAGGACGGCCGCGAAGGTCAGCGGCAGCACGATCTCACTGACCGCGCCCAGGGCGGTGACCACGATGACCATCGCCACCACAAACCCCACAAAGCTCCAGGCCCCGACGCCCACCTTTGGAACCCAGCCCAGCGGCGCTGGGCCGTCACTCGGCCCCGGGTCGCGCCCGGCATCCGGGTCGTCGTGCGCACGTGTGTCGGACTGGTCAGCCACGAGTGGTCCCGGGCATGCGACATCCGCCTCCTGGGCGGTACGAGGACTGCCCGCCAGTTGCACTCTCGGCCATCCTGGGTGCGGGCGCATCACCCATCCCGCGTGATTTCCGGGAGGTAGATCGTGGGCGGCGCGATATCCCTGCGGCTACGCCGCCATTTCCAAAGCTCCTATCACGGGTCCATCAATTGCCGAGCTGCCGCCGCCTGCAGGGGCTCCAGTGACAACACCAGCGGCCCCGCTCCGACCACCACCGCCACCGCGGCGAGCGGGACCACGGCCGCGGCGTCCCAGGCCTGCGCCGACGCGGCCGCCCTCAAGGCCTCGGGGGCCGAGCTCGACCAGCTCGACCCACCCAAGGCCGGCAAGGCCGGGATCCAGGCCGCCCTGGACAAGGTCCAGGCCAACCTGGCCGCGCTCAAGAACAGCGCCACAGCCAGTGGGGACGGCCAGATCACCGAGCTGGACGGCGCCGTGGAAGCCCTCAAGACCACCGTCGCCGAGATCAGCGGCGACAGCTTGGTCTCGGCCCTGCCGACCGTCGTCAGCGACCTGAAGCGGATCGACACCGCCTGGACGGCGCTGCAGCAGCAGATCGACCAGGACTGCGGCTAAAAGGCTGTGGCCAGTGCTTGGTATTCAGCGGCGCAGGATGTCAGCTCGCCCCGGCGTACTGGGAGGGACGAGCCTGCATCCGAGTGGTTGATGAGGATTTTATGTCGGAGCCAATCTCACCCCAAAGGGGTGATGCCCGCACGCCGGCCTGGTGCGATGGTGCGATCGGTTTTCCGTTGCGGTCGGCTGAGGTGGCGGGCCGCGGGGCAGAGAAGGGATCGGCAGATGACCGAAGACGCAGGGTACCGGTCAGCACGGCGCGCGGAGGAACCGAGCGGGACGGCGGTCGGGTTCATCTTGTTCGCCGCGATCATGATGATCATGGTCGGGGTGTTCGAGGCGATTCAGGGGCTCGTCGGCATCTTCGAGAACGAGTTTTACGTCGCCACCCGCAACTACCTGTTCAAGTTCGACGCCACCACCTGGGGCTGGATCCACCTGCTGCTGGGGCTGCTGGTGGCCTTCGCCGGCTGGGGGCTGTTCTCGGGGCGGACCTGGGCGCGGACGGTGGCGATCATCCTGGCCGTGCTCAGCGCCCTGGCCAACTTCCTGTTCATCCCTTACTACCCGTTCTGGTCGCTGCTCCTTATCACCCTGGACATCTTTGTGATCTGGGCCGTTGCCGCCCACGGCGGCGCCATGCGGGACCCGGTCTGACCGCGGCTCCGCGCAGCAGAGTCCGGAAGCATAAGCGGGGCGATCACCATGACCGAGGGGACCGCCCCGTACCCCAGACGTGGGCTGCCCGCGCCGGTGAGGTGGTTGAACGGCTGAAGTACTTCTCCAAGGTTGAGGGGCGCGCCCGGGATTGGACCGTCTGGGAAGGCGCAGGCTGGGGGTCCCCGTGGTAGTTGAGCTCGATAGGGTGTTGCTCGACGCCAAGCTGGCGGCTCCCCAGCCTCGCCCGGGTGCCGTGAGTCGCGCCGAGCTCATCGAGGTGGCGCAAGCGAGTGATCGCCGCGTGGTTGGCGTCACCGCGCCGGCGGGCTACGGCAAGTCAACATTCCTCGCTCAGTGGGCACTCGCAGAGGATCGTCGGGTGATATGGGTATCGCTCGATCGCTTCGACGATGATCCTGCGGCCCTCCTCGAGTTGTTGGCGTACGCGTACGCGGGGGGTTCGGCGGGCAACGCCGACCTGGTCGCCGACATGCGCGGTCCTGGCATGTCGGTCCTGGGACGCGCGGCACCCCGCCTCGCGTCGGCGTTCAGGAGCAGCCCCGTTCCGTTCGTGCTGATGCTGGACGACCTGCACGAACTGCAGTCGCCGGCCTGTCACGACATGCTCGGCATGGTGATCTCTGGGGTGCCTGAAGGCTCTCAACTGGCCGCGGCGAGTCGGTTCGAGCAGCCCCACCTGCCGCGGCTGAGGGCTTCGGGCGATGCCTTGGAGATCGTGGTGAGCGACTTGGCCCTCAACGCGGCCGCGGCCGAACAGATCTTCTCGGAGGCGCACGTGAGCCTCACGCATGAGCTGGCGGCCGCTGTCACCGAACGAACCGAGGGCTGGCCGGTTGGCCTCTACCTGGCTGCTCTGATCGCGAGAGACAGCAACGGCGAGGCGTTGTCGGTCTCCGGTGACGATCCTTACGTGGCCGACTACCTATACCGCGAATCGTTGATGAACCTGCCGGATGACACCCAGCGATTCCTGCGTCGCACGGCGATACTCGATCAACTGTGTGGTCCCCTCTGCGATGCTGTCGTTGCGGACCCAAACGCGCATGAACAGCTGCGAAGGCTCGAAGGCTCGAACGTGTTCCTTATCCCGCTCGACCGTCGGCGAGAATGGTATCGCTATCACGCACTCTTCAAAGAGTTTCTCTTTGGGGAGCTTCGTCGCGTCGAGCCTGACGTCATCATGAAACTGCACCTGCGGGCCGCCGACTGGTACGAGTCCCGGGGCTCCCGGGCGATGGCCCTCGAGCACCTGTTGAACACGACCGAGCGGGACAGAAGCGTCCAGCTCGCGACGGGGTTGACTCTCGAGACCTACCAGGCGGGTCAGTTGTCGACCGTGCAGCGCTGGCTCTCGGCGCTCGGCGACTCCGCGGTCGAGGGATACCCCCCACTCGCGGTGCTGGCCGGCTGGATCACGGCACTGACCGCCCAGACCACCGAAGCGCAACGTTGGGCGGCTGTCGTCGACGCTGCTTCGTTCGATCTGGTGCCCGCGGACGGCACGGCGTCGTTTGCCTCGGCGCGAGCGATGCTTCGGGTCATCATGTGTCCCTCCGGCCCGGAGCAAGCGATGGCCGATGCGAGCTTCGCAGTCGCCGAAGAGCCGCCGTGGAGCCCCTGGCGCGACCAGGCGCTTACCCTGTGCGGCGAGGCGCACCTGCTCGCTGGCGACGTCAAGCAGGCCGATGCCTGGTTCGCCGAGGCATCCATTTTGGCGGCAACGGCAGGTAATGTCGATTCGCTCGTTCTCAGCGAGTCTGAGCGCGCCCTGTTGGCCATGGATGGCGAACGATGGGCGGATGCGGACGAGCGGCTGCGTGTTGCGCTCGGCGCGATACGTGAGGCGCGGATGCAGGACTACGCTCTGTGCGTTCTCGCATTCGTCGCCTCGGCTCGGCTTTCCTTGCATCGCGGCGACCTTGAGCAGGTCAACCGTGACCTCACGCAAGCGATGCGTGCTCGTCCGTCATTGACGTACGTGCTGCCGTTCCTTGCAGTCCGCGTGCGATTGCAACTCGCCAGGATCTTCTGGGCGATCGCCGACCATTCGACCGCTCGCCACCTGCTACGAGAGATCGACGATATCCTGATCCGCCGGCCGTCTCTCGGCGCGCTCGTCGGGGAGGTCACGGAGTTTCGCGGACTCGTCGGGTCGAGTGCACACGTGGAACCGCGAGTTGGGCCGCCCCTCTCCCCGGCGGAGCTTCGGCTGCTGCCGTACCTACAGACGCATCTCACACTTGGCGAGATCGGGCAGCGGCTGTCCGTTTCCCGCAACACCGTCAGCTCCGAGGTGGGCTCGATCTACCGAAAGCTCGGCGTCTCGTCACGCAGCGAGGCGGTGGTACAAGCCACGTCGATCGGCTTGCTCGGCGTGTAACTGGAAGCCACGACTATTGATCCAGGGCATCGTCCATGTCGTAACCAATCGCCATCGCGAGCTTCCGAGCTGCCGCCACGGCGCGAGGCAGTCCGACGATGGGAATGACGCCGACCAGCACGTTGACCGTATCGGTGGCCGTGGCACCGCTACTCACCGCGGCATCGGCTTGCGCTCCGTAGGACGGGCCCGACCCACCGACCGCGACCAATGCGGCCAGTCGGACGAGCGCGAGTGTCTTCGGATCGAGGCCTTCAGACTCAACGTCGACTTCTGGGACACGTCCTTCGGCGAACTCTGCATCGTTGACAGCCAGACGGCGCAAACACTCCTGGTAGTCCAAATTTGACTCCGCCCTCGCGTCAGCGCCGCTCCCAATCATCCGAGTTCCGATGGGAGCATCTAGTGACCGCTCTGGTCTGGCCAAAGATCCTCCGTCTCAGTATTCGGCAGCTCTGTCGAAGTCGGCATCACACAGACTGGGTGAAGATCATCGCTTGGTCTCCTTGCGAAGGCCGACGCCTCCATAGCGGAGGAAGCCAGTTCTTCATGCGATCCACATGATGACTGCCGCGGTTCCGAGCACGATGCTGACGAGGAGGCAAGGCCAGCGGACTCTCGGATTGGCGGTGGATCGACGCCGCCGTGGGAGCAGGAGGCGAGTAGATGACGACCGAGTTCCGGGAGCGGGCCCGGCGGCTGCGCAACGCGGTGGAGCCGGTGGCGGCCGGAGTGTACTTCGCCCCCGAGGCCCACGCGGCCTATGAAGCGCTCGGCTTTGATGGCAGCCCCCCAGCGAGTACGGATGGCATCGCCCGCCCGGAGCTGAAGTCGTACTTCACCAGCCGTGGCGCCTGCATGGGGCAGGTACCGGGGGAGGTCGTGGCGGCCGCGTTCGGCGTCTTCAACCCGAGGTTTGTCGTGCCGGGTGTCGCGGCCGGGTGGCAGATCACCAGCCGAGCGGCCATCCTCCAGGCCCGGGAACAGGCCGCGACCGCGATGCTGACCCGGGTCCTGGGCGAGCAGCCCGAGGGCCTGGGTCGGGTCACCGACCTGCTGCGCCGGGCCGCCGACGCCGCACCGTGGGCAGGCCGCCCAATCTATGGGGGGCTGCGCTCGCTTGGGTTCCCCGACCATCCGCTGGGGGCCACGTGGCGGGCCGCGGACCTGCTGCGCGAGCACCGCGGGGACAGCCACGTCATCTCCTGGGCGGTCGGCGGCGCCGACGCAGTGGAGATCCTGCTCCTTACCGAACAGTGGTGGGGAGTCCCGGCCCGCTCCTACACCCCATCGCGGGGCTGGAGCGACGCCGATATGGACGCCGGGTTCGACCGGCTCACCCGTCGTGGGCTGATGGGCGACGGCGAGCAGTTGACTGACGCCGGTCGGGCGTTCCGGGAAGAGGTTGAGGTCCGCACCGACGAGCTGGAACGGCCGGTGCTGGACGCCCTTGGGGAGGACCTGGAGGAGTTGCTGGAGCACCTGGATGCCTGGTCGGAGGCGATCATCGCCGCCGGCTCCTACCCCAAGCGGATCGCCGGGGTCTACAACGTCGGCGGCGGGCCCCATTTCGGCTCCGGGTTGACCATCGACACCGCCGCCGAGCAGTACGAGAACAAGCCATGACCGTGGTCACCGCCCCAAGGCGAACCGGATCAGGAGCGGCTCGGGGGCGAGGGATCAGAGCAGCCGCCGGCAGCCGCCAGGCCGGGATGATCCACGCCTGCGCCAGGTTCGTCCTCGTGTGGTCCTCACTGCATTTCCGTGACAAGAACCTAGCTGGAGGAGACCGCGATGCCCGCCAACGATGCGACCAAGACGCCTGTGCCCCAAGCGATCACGACCCCGTCAAGTGTGGAGACCGGGATCGGGGCGCTGGAGTTCACCGACGGCTACCCGACCACAGAGACCGCGAAGACGCTGGGTGACCACCTGGACTACGTGCATGGCCTCGAGGCGTTCATGAACTCCATCTCGGGGGTGTCGGTGTACGCAATCCGGCAGGGGTTCCTCGACGCCGGCGTCATGGACGGTGACGTGTTCGTCTGGTCCGGGCTGATGGACTCCCGGACGCTGGCCCTGACCGCCAACGCCGATACCGTCTACTTCTGGGGTTTCGTGGACCTCTCGCAGGGGCCGCTGGTGGTGGAAACCCCATCCGACACCCTGGGGCTCTTCAACGACATGTGGTTCCGCTGGATCAGCGACTTCGGTCTCCCCGGGGTCGACCGCGGCCAGGGCGGCACCTACCTGCTGGTCGGCCCCAGCTACGACGGGCCGCTGCCCGAGGACGGCTTCAACGTCCGCCACTCGCGCACCAACCACCTGACCATTATCGGCCGGGCGTTCATCAACGAGAACCCCGGCATGGACCCCGCCCCGACGGTCGACCGGATCAAAGCGCAGCTGAAGATCTATCCCTACGCCCCCGGTGGCGTGGGCAGCAGCATCGGTGCCTTCCTGACCGGCAAGGGTCCGCTCGGCCAGCTGACCAGCTCCGCTTCGCCCCGGTTCGTGGAGGGGACGGGACTGGCGATGAACACTGTCCCGCCCAATGATTTCGGCCACTACGAGATGCTCGACGCCCTGGTGCAGCTGGAGCCGGCCGAGGCCCTCGACACCGAGTTGGCCGGGCAGTTCGCCGCCATCGGGATCGTCAAGGACGAGAAGTTCGCGCCCGATGCTCGGCTGCGGGCGATCCTCGACGAGGCGGTATCGGTGGGCAACGCCGCCTCTCGGACGCTCGGGATGGGCGCGCACCCCTCGGAGGGCTATCGCTTCTACGACGGCGACACGGCCTGGTGGAACATGCTGTTCGTCGGTGGGTTCGAGTTCACCAATCCGCCGCCGGAGGTCACCCCGGACGGGATCAAGCCCTACCCGAACAAGGGGGCACGCCAGCTGCACTCCCGCACCTCGATGTTCTACACCGCGACCGCCATCACCCCCGCCATGTGCATGCGGCTGACCAACGTCGGGTCCCAGTACCTCATCGCCAACGTCGACCCCAACGGCGAACCATATGACGGCGCCAAGACCTACCGGGTGAGGCTGCCCAAGGACATCCCCGCGGCCAGGTTCTGGTCGTTCACCGTCTACGACAACCAGACACGCTCCATGCTGCAGACCCCGCAGCGCTATCCCCGTGCCGGCAGCCAGACCTACCCCTCACCCGCGGCCGAGGCGGACCCGGACGGCTCCACCGTCGTGTACTTCTCACCCACCCAGCCAGACGGCATCGCCCCGGGCAACTGGATCCAGACCGACCCCGACCGGGGCTGGTTTGTCGTCCTGCGCCTGTACAGCCCGCTCCAGCCCTTCTTCGACAAGACCTGGAGGGCCGGCGAGATCGAACCGGTCCACTGACCCCGCGATCACCACGGCCCGTGCTCTTCGTGATCGGCCCAGACTGCCCCTGTGGCAAGGAGGGAATGCGAACGCCGAGCAGTACGGGAACAAGCCATGACCCGCGGTCACCAGCGTCGTCGCGCCCAATGTTGATGGAGGGCGTGCCGTCATGAGCGAACGTTATCCAGCTGCACAACTCACGAGGGGGATGTCATGAGCGGAGTCCCATCCGAGACCTTGAAGGCGATCTCGACCCCAGAGCGGGTCGAGAGTCGCCTGGGGACGTTGGAGTTCGACGACGGCGCGCCGTCGGAAGCGACGGCGACGCTGTTGTACGACCACCTCGACTTTGTGCACGGGGTGGAGGCGTTCATCGGCGCGTTTCCTGGGGCGTCGGTGGAGGCGATTCGCCAGGGGTTCCTCTCGATTGGGGTCGAGGACAACTCGGTGCTGTTGTTCTCCGACCTGATGGATTCGGCCTCCCTCTTCCTGACCGCGAACTGCGACACGGTCTACTTCCTCAGCTTCGTTGACTTGACCGATGGGCCGATGGTCATCGATGTGCCGCCACTCGGTGCACCGTCGGGGATCCTCGGCTGCATCGACGACATGTGGTTCCGCTGGGTCACCGACTTCGGCCTTCCTGGCCCGGACCGTGGAGCGGGGGGCCGGTATCTGATCGTGGGGCCGGGCTATGACGGTGCGTTGCCCGACAGCGGCTTTCATGTCTCCCACGCCCAGACCACCCGCGTCTGTGTCCTGGGTCGGGCGTTCATGGTCGACAACGATCCCAGTGTGCCTGCCGAGGCGATCCGCAACGGGTTCCGCATCTCCCCCTACCTGCCGGGTGCCCAAGGCACCGCGGTCGGCACCTTCCTGGCCGGGGACGCTCCGCTCGGCGCGGCGAAGCCGGTGCCCGAGACCCGCTTTGTCGAGGGCTCGGGCACGTCGTTCAACACGATCCCGCCGAACGACCTCACCTACTGGGAGACCGTCAACAGCGCGGTGCAACGGGAACCAGCCGGGGCCGGTGAGCCCGAGCTGATGGGTCTGCTCGCGGCCGTCGGGATCGTCAAGGGCAAGCCATTCAACCCCGACGCCCGGATGCGCAAGATCCTCCAAGACGCCGTCGTTGTCGGCAACGCCACGGCACGCACGATCTCGATCGCGCCGCGGCCGGAGGAAGGCTTCGCCTACTACCCCGACTCGCAGTGGTTCAACATGCTGTGGGTCGGCGGCTACCAGTTCCTCGACCCACCCCCCCAGATCACCGCCAACGGCGTCGTCCCCAGCCCGAGCGACGGTGCCCGCAAACTCAACTCCCGCATCGCGTTCTTCTACCCCTACACCGGCATCACCCCCGCCATGTGCATGCGCCTGACAGGCATCGGCTCGCAATATGTCATGGCGATGCGCGGCGGCGATGGGGAGTTCCTCGACGGGTCCCGCAACTATCGCCTGACGCTCCCGCCCGACATCCCCCAGAGCCGCTTCTGGTCGGTGATGCTGTACGACCGCCAGACCCGCTCGATGCTCCAGACCGACCAACCGAAGCCGGACGTCGGGAGCCAGTCGGGCAGGGTCAAAACCAACCCGGACGGCTCGACCGACATCTACATCGGACCCACAGCCCCTGAAGGCAAGACCGACAACTGGCTCCAAACCGTCCCTGGGAAGGGCTTCTTCGCCATCCTGCGGCTCTACAACCCCGAGGCCTCGTTCTTCGACAAGACCTGGCGGCCGAGCGAGATCGAACCGATCTGACGCGAGTGTGCCTGGGTCGCCACGACGGTCGAGGCGAACTGGGTGGAGCTGATGGTGATGAGACATTTCGCTAGCCGTCGATATGACCAGGCGTTGGCGGCCTCTCGTGACCGGACCCAGGGGGAGCCGATAAAGCTCCCGGTCTTCCGATCGCTGTCGGACCCCTAGCTCCCTGGCGTCCTCGTCGCGGGCCTGACCGTGTGGGCCGTGCTCGTGCCCGAGGCGCTCGCGTATGCATCGATGTCGGGAGTCTCGCCGGCCACCAATAGCAGTGCTGAGGGAGGTAGAGATGGCAGCAGCCTTTGGTTGGGGAACCCTGGCGGCCTCCTCGCTGGTGATCGGCGCCCTGGTCGCGCTCTGGTTCCACATCAGCTTGCGCGTCATTGGGCTGATCATGGCCTTCGGCGCCGGGGTGCTAATCAGCGCGGTCGCCTTCGACCTGGTCCAGGAGGCGGCCGAGAAGTCCTCTGGTCACGGATGGGCCATCGCCGGTCTCTTCGCCGGCTGTCTGGTCTTCTTCGGTGGCGACTGGCTGATCGACCGTCTCGGCGGGGGTGACCGCAAGGACGCCACCGGTGACCAGCAGAGCGGCTCGTCGCTGGCCATCGTGCTCGGGACCGTGCTCGACGGGATCCCCGAGTCGATGGTGATCGGCCTGACCATCCTCCAAGGCGGGGCGGTAGGCGCCGCATATCTGGCGGCGGTGTTCATCTCGAATCTGCCCGAAGCCATCTCCTCGACCTCCGGGCTGGTCACCGGCGGCTGGCCGAAGCCGCGCATCCTCTGGATGTGGATCGCGATCGCGCTGGTCTCGGGACTGGCCTCGCTGGCCGGCTACGGCCTGTTCCAGAACGCCTCCCCGGACGTCGTGGCCTTCGTCCTCACATTCGCTGCGGGTGCCATCTTGACAATGCTCGCGGACACGATGATGCCCGAGGCGTTCGAGCACGGCGGCAAGTGGGTCGGGGTCGTGACCACCCTCGGCTTCGCGGTCGCGTTCACCATCCATACCCTCGACTGAGCACCGGACGCGACCTCTCGGCTGCCTCCGCGATTCGGGCTGGAGCGACGCCGACATGCACACCGGCTTCGACCGGCTCAAGCGGAGTGGGCTGAAACCAGACCTTGCCAGCAAACCGCCAGCAACGAGGCCGCACGACACCACACGCTGCACCGTGCCACTTGAAGCCATCCGCCTGCTGAGCAGCGTGGATATGAGGTACCGCGGGGAAGGTGGTGGGTCGCGAGGGGCTGGCTCGTCAAGGGCATGCAAGGGGTCAGGGGGTTCATGCCTCCTCAGCTCCACCACTCGATCTCGGGTCGTTGTGCCCGATGCGTGCCCGCGCCTTGGCAGGAGACCGCGAGCTGGCAGTGAAGTTGCAGGTCAGCAGGCCAACGCGTGATCGAGCGCCTGGTCCCTCTCAAGGCGGTAGCGCCTGTTCGAATCCGGTCGGGGCTACCAACCACCACCAGCACAACCAGCTAGGCGGTCAAAGTTGTCGAGACGATAGCGTCGGCGTTCATGCCAAGGACGACCACGCAAGGGACCTTGCCAGAGATTTGCCAGAAACTGCGCTACACGTAACCTCACGTCGCCTCACGACCCCACCCTCAACAGCGCCTCTCACCAGTGTGGTTGTGTGGGCACGCGAGGTCCTGCGAGGGGTCGTGAACTCCCCGAGCATCAATGGTAAGGATGAGGTCGCCGGTTCGAGTGCACCATGAGTGGCTGCCTTCGGCCCCCTGATGATTAGGGCCAGACGGCCTTTGCGTAGGCGTCAAAGTTGATCGCCGGGACAGTGGCCATCGCTTGGAGGCGCATGAGAAGCCGCAGCGTGAAGAAGATGACGGACGTCTCCGCGTCGCTGATTGTCAAGCTGGCCGGTTGCGATGGATCGGCCACCTCGAACCCGCCGTGTCGCAGGACACATCCGAGATCTAGCAGTTCTTCTTCGTCGCGTGCGGTGAGCGCTCGCCGAAATGGGTCGCCA
>Ga0307277_10000407_pt1 | contig 15801 bp, 16 predicted proteins | sample ER_DNA_116_FD_194473 | JGI IMG/M metagenome (GOLD analysis project Ga0307277, IMG submission 194473) | Bulk soil microbial communities from the East River watershed near Crested Butte, Colorado, United States - ER_DNA_116 | ecosystem: Environmental > Terrestrial > Soil > Floodplain | place...
CAAGAACTAGCCGAGGTCAGTGAACGTCTGCAGGCTGCGGCAAGGGCGCTGCGTCAGTCGATCTAAAGTCGCCCGTTGGTTGGGCTCCCACGGGAGCCCTTCGACGAGTCGGCTTTTGCTACGGACGGTTGTGAGCCGCAGCCGCACTGGTCGGCTGCGGCGGCGGAATGGCGCCGTCCCGTTGATGACGCGCACCGCGGTCGTTACTCAATTGCAAGGACCGGCTCAAGCCCGATGAACTTGCCGATTCGCTCCGCTTCCTCGTCGATTGCTGTGCGCTGAGGCCGTGTCAGCCTCCGCGTCGGAATGACCCGAAGCTCGACCCGCTTGCCGCGCTTCTTGCGCTCCCACAGGCCGGCGGCGACGCCATCGATGACGAGGAGGCGGACGCCGGCGGGTCCTTCGTAACGGCCCCGCCGCTGGGCGGCAATCTGTTCACGCACCCCTTCCGGAACAAGGTGGTCGCGCTCACGGAAGCCCATGACGTAGACGTCGTATTCCGGAAGCAGCCGAAGGCTCGGCCGAGCCGCAGGGAAGACGGTGTCGCTCCCCAGGGCATACGCGCGGTGCCCCTCGACATCGACCTCCTCGAGCTCATCGCCGAGCGACTCGAAGAGCGCGCGCGCTTCGGCACCGGCGAGCGTTCGGGACGAGAACCACTCCCGGAAGTCACCGGGTTGCGCCGGCCCGTACGTGTGCAGGTAGCGCCGGCACGCCTCGACGAGCGCGGGCTTCTCCTCCACTTCCTGCCAGCCGTCGATCCACTGATCCGGCCGGACGAAGGTGACCTTGGCTCCCTGAGGCGGTCCCTGGCAGAGCTCGGCGAGGAAGAACGCGAAACCCGAGCGCAGCCGCTGCTCTGGTCCCGGCCCGACGCGCTTGACCACTTCAGCAGCCAGCTCGTCGCGAAGCAGGCACTTGCCGTCGAGCGCGTCCCAGACCGCCGCGCGAATCGCCTTCACCTCTTCACCTCCGATCTCCGGGTGGAGCTCGCCGGCCGGATCCCGCCAGGCCGCCAGTTCGCCGCCGTCCTTCGCAGACAGGCCGGCGACGGCCCGCCCCGCCGCATGCCAGAGGGCCAGGTCACCGGCGGGATGCAGATGAAGAGTTCCGCGCAGCGTCCAGGCTTTCACCAACAGCCGCTGTTCCCAGAGTGCCTCCCGTACGTCGTCCCGAGCGATCCCGTCGACACGCCCCGCGAGCTGGAGCTCGGCGGAAGCCTGCACCTGTGCGTGGACACCGCCGAGGTCGCGCGCGACGTCGACGAGCCGATCGGCGGGCGCTCGGTCAACCAGGAAGGAGCGTGCCAACCGGCGGGCACGAACCGCGTCCCAAGTCGCGGAAACCATCGCGCCGGATCTTGCCTGCCCTCTCAGCCGACCGGAGATGGCGTTACCTTCCTGGTCGTGTTGTCTGTCGTCAGCTACCTCCGCGGGCTGGACCCACGGTTACCCCGTGCGGTTTGGGCGCTCGAGCTCGGCGGCGTGGTCAACTCGTTCGGGAATGGGTTCGTCTATCCGTTCCTGTTCATCTACCTCCACAACGTGCGGGGATTCGGGCTCGGGGTCTCCGGGCTGATCGTCGCCACCAACGCGGGCGTCGCGCTCCTCGCCGGGACCCCAGGAGGCGCCGCAGCAGACCGGTTCGGCGCGAAGCGGACGCTCGCCCTCTCTCTCGCGCTGCTCGTAACGGCGTTCGCGCTCTTCCCACTCGTGCGAGCGCCCTGGCACGCGTTCTGTCTCGCGGCGCTCGCGGGACTTGCGAACGGCGTCTTCTGGCCGAGCTATCACACGTTGCTCGCCGCGATCACTCCGGCCGAGCGACGCCACGCAGGCTACGCGTTGCAGCGCGTCAGCACGAATCTTGGTTTCGGGGTCGGCGGAGCGCTGGCCGGCCTGATTGCGGTTTCCGCGCGGCCCGAGACGTTCACAGCCCTGTTCCTGATCGACGCCGCGACCTACGCCGCCTTTCTCGCCCTGCTCGCGGTCGTGCCGGGCGGCCGGTTGCCCCGTGAGGCTCGCCCGGACGCAACGGGTTACCGGGCCGCGTTGCGAGACCACGTCTTCCTCGCTCTCCTCGGCGTGAACGTCGTCTTCGTGACCGCCGGCTACGCGCAGCTGGAGACGCTGCCCGTCTTCGCCAAGAACCAGGCCCATGTGAGCGAGCGGGCGATCGGGCTCGTCTTCCTGGTCAACTCGCTCGTGATCGTCCTCGCCCAGTTGCCGGTGACGAAGCTTGTGGAGGGACGCCGCCGCATGGCGATGCTGGGACTGATGACCGTCCTCTGGGCAGCAGCCTGGCTGCTCGTGTTCGGCGCCGGTCTCTGGCTGTCTGCGCTGGCCGCGGCGTCCCTGCTCGTCGTGGCGGGCGGCGTCTTCGCGGTGGGCGAATGCCTTCAAGGCCCAACGCAACAGGCCTTGATCGCCGAGCTCGCACCCGACCACCTGCGCGGTCGTTACATGGCGCTCTCGACGAGCTCTTGGTCGATCGGCTGGGTCGCCGGGCCGGCGCTAGGCGCCTACGTGCTCCAGCAGGAACCGCTCGCGCTCTGGCCTGCCGCCGCCGCACTGTGTCTTTTGGCCGGAGCAGGAGGCCTTCTGCTCGAGAGACGGCTACCCGCCGCGGTTAGGCGCACCCCCCCCGGTCTGCCGCCACCTATCGATCCACCGGGGGAGGCCGGAGCCGAACCTGTCACTGCGAAGGCTTCGGGATAGAAATGAGTCTTTCCGCCGCAGCAGCCGACCTGTGCGGCTGCTGCTCACGACGCTGCCATTGAAACGCCGAACCGTCGAAAGTCGTCATGGCCGCGAAGCGGCCGGACTTTCGACGGTGAAAGCGAGGGCTTCCGGGTAAAGTGCCGAAACCAGTCATGAGAGTGGACGACCCCCTCAGTACCGATGCCAAGCCTGCCGCGGATCAAGCGCACGCGGCCCCGCTCGAGCGACGGGGAAGTCCTCGGACGCCCTGAGCCCCGCGTCGCCGAGCTCTCGGCGCACGGCCTGACCTGGATTCACCTCGACACGCCGACCGCCGAGGAGGCAACGGCGCTCCAGGAGCGCTTCGGCTGGCACCCGCTCGACCTCGAGGACGTGCTCTCGAAGCGCCAGCGGCCCAAGATCGACGACTATGGGGACGAGGGCTACCTCTTCTCCGTCCTCCACTTTCCGGTCTACGACAAGAACGTCCAGCGGCTGAACGCGGCCGAGCTCGACGCGTTCATCGGGCACGACTATTTGGTGACGTTGCCGGCGGTCGAGCTGCTGCCCGTCACCCGGCTGTTCCGCCGCTGCGAGGAGGACGAGGCGCTGCGCGACCAGCTCTTCGGCAAGGGCTCCGGCTATCTGTTCTACCACGTGCTCGACGACCTCTTCGACTACTGCTTCCCGATCCTCGACAAGATCGCCCACAAGCTCGACTCGATCGAGGACGACATCGACGACGAGCGCTTCGACGAGGTCGTTCGCGACATCTCGAAGGTGAAGCAGGAGATCATCTCCTACCGCAAGATCATCAAGCCGCAGCGCCCCACGCTGCGTTTGCTCGAGCGGTACGTCGAACGGTTCCTGCCCGAGCAGCTCGAGACCTACTACGACGACCTGGTCGACGCCTCGGAGCGGATCTGGGACCTGCTCGACAACTACAAGGAGGTCGTCGAAGCGCTCGAGGACACGAACGAGTCGGCGATCAACCACCGCCAGAACGACATCCTGCGGGTGCTCACCGTCGTCAGCGTGATCCTCCTCCCACTGACGCTGGTCACCGGCATCTTCGGCATGAACGTCAAATTTCCCGGCTTCCAGACGGCCGCCGCGTGGTGGGCGGTCGTCGCCGGGATGGTGACGTTAGCCGTCTGCCTGGCCGCGTTTTTCCGCTACAAGCGCTGGTTCTGAGTCGCGCCGCTTGACCACGATCGGGTCCAGGGGCCGACGGTAGGCGCGCCGTAGCCGCCAGCTGCGCACCCAGGTGTAGAGAAACCAGCCGAGCAGAAACACCAGGGCAGCGCCGATGAGGGCTGCGGGAAGCGCGATCCACGTGGAGCCGAGGCGCGCCACGCCCGTGCCACCTCCTCCGCCCGAGGAGGCGGTGAAATCGTGCGGGCCGACGACCGTGCCGCCGGCCGCGAACGTCGCAGCCGGGTTGAACGAGTCGACGAGCCAACGGCCGTCGATCTTCTTCATCGTGCCCGTGTACTGGATCGAATCCGACTTCGAGAGGCGCGAAGGGATCATCAGCTCGAACTCGACTTCGTTCTTCGAGGCGAAGTCGACCGTCCAACTGTGGAAGGTCGTTCCACCCGCGGGATACGGATAGACAGGCAGGTTGCCCGCGTCCCAGGCAGCGCGGCTCACGCCGGCTCGTAGCTCGGGCGTGACGAGGTTCCAGGAGCCGTCGACGTTCTCCCGCTTGACCGCGCTGTCGACGAACGCATCGAGTGTGCCGTTGATCGCCTGCCGGTCGGCGTGCGAAAGCCGCGCTGCGCCCGCCGGAGAAGCCAGCCCAAGCGCGAGAACCGCGGTGACGACCAGCACGCGTTTCACCTTTTCAAGCTAGCAAGCGTTTTTGCCGGGCGGCGGCGTAAGCTCCGCCACCGTGACCAAGCAGCTCTGGGCTCCGTGGCGGCTCGAGTACATCAAGCAGGCGGACGAGCAGGAGGGCTGCATCTTCTGCCTCGCCGCCCAGGCGTCTGACGAGGAAGGGCTCGTCGTCCACCGCGGCGAGCGGGCCTTCGTACTCCTCAACAAGTTTCCGTACTCGTCCGGCCACCTGATGGTCGCGCCCTTCCGCCACGTCGGCGAGTTCGGCGAGCTCGAGAACGACGAGGCTGCCGAGATCCATCGCCTCTCGGCGCAGGGGCTCGGCGCGCTCGGGGCCGTCTACGAGCCGCAGGGCTACAACCTCGGCTGGAACCTCGGCCGCATCGCCGGCGCCGGCGTCGTCGACCACGTGCACGAGCACGTCGTCCCCCGCTGGGCCGGCGACACGAACTTCATGCCGGTTCTGGCGGACGTCAAGGTGCTGCCGGAGCATCTGGCGGAGACGCGCGCGCGCCTCGCCACAGCGTGGCCGCGCTAGGCGGAGGGCAATCCGTGTTGCGCCCGTGGACGGGCAGGCGAAGTGTTTACTCGAGCCACAAGAGGCAAAATCCTCCTCCGCTCGCACCCAACCTGCGGCAGAGGGGTCGAGCAGGCATGGCGTGATGGGGCGCTTGCCTGCAGACCGTTTGGGAGCGAGACGGGAGGCGGTCATCGCGGAGGGGCGTAGCCGCCTCCCTTTTTTTCAATTCTTTCCGCTAGACCCCAGGGTTAGCGAGGCGCGCGGACCGCGGCTGAGCTTCGAGAACCCAGCTACTGGCTAGGTCCGCGGATCGGTCTCGCGCGCCACCTCTTGAGCCTCTTCCTCCCACTTCTCGACAACGAGGTAAGCCGGGTGGCGTCCGACGACGCTCTCGATCTCGGGCCTTTCATGTCCTGGAACGAGGGCGAATCGGGTCGGCTCGTCGCGGATCGCCTCGTACTCGGTCAAGGTCAGCGGGATCGGCTCCGTGCAATCGGCAGCGCCGCACTCGCAGATGAAACCGACGGGCGTCTCGGTGTCGGCTTCGAATTGTTCGGCTACCTCGAAGACGCGCTCGTTGACCTCCCGATAGAGCGTCTCGTTCCGGGCCAGACGCGTGTCTCGCTCCCCCACGGGAGGCATTGTCTGCCGTTCGGTTGCGGCTCGCAAGGTTCAACGCTTTCGGAATGGGAATGCGCTTTGAAACACCGGTGAATGGGGGTTTCGAGCGGTGCAAGCAGAGGATGTGTTCCGTGAGGCGAATGAGCGGATCGCCGAGAAGGCGCGCGAGCTCGAACTGCAGGAGCCGATCCCGTTTCTCTGTGAGTGCAGCAATAAGCGCTGTTTCGTACACATGCTTCTCACGCTCGAGCAGTACGACGAGGCGCGAGCAGATCCCCAGCGCTACCTGATAATCGCGGGCCATGAGGTCGAGGGGGCGATAGTGATCGCGAAAGACGACCGCTTTGCCCTCGCCGAAAAGATCTAGCCCGTTTCCGGGGCTTTCCTTGAAGGCGACGACGGGGATCGAACCCGCGACCCTCAGCTTGGGAAGCTAGGCGATTCCGGCTCAGCCATGCCGTGCCGTTAGCCGCGATCTTCGCCACTGAGTTCGCCACTCACGGGACGATTTGGGGACCGCGGCGCTGCGTCAGCGATGGTTTCGGGCAACCAGAGGTGTCCCATTCGCTATGGCGCAAAAGGCGTCGAACTCATCGACGGTGAGGCGGATCACCTCGTGGCAGTCTTCCGCGCCGCATTCGCAAACGTACTCGCCGTCGTCTGCGCCAACGTCGGCGGTGACGCGACGAATCTCCTCGTTCGTAACCCTTAGAACCTGCTGTCCCGAATCCATCTGATCCCTTCCCTCCTCGCCTGGCCGATGGCCGCAGGGTCAGAGAGGTCAGGAGGGCCGTCTCATGTTTCGTGCCCTCTTAAGCGCTGCGAAAACCACGCCGGCAATGAGGCGGTCGGTGTGGAGCTAGCGGTGCGCGCCAAGTAGTCCTCGAAGCTCTCCGCCGCCTCGACCTAGTGGCCCTCCGGCAAATGTCGATAGCGATCGGTCATAGGCGCTGCTGTGGCCGCAGTAGTCGCCGACCGTTCGTGCGAGAAGCCCGCGTCGTGGATAGCGAGACATAGCTGTGGCGAAGCTCGTGGAGTCCGATCGGACGCAGCTCGGGAGCGAATCGCCCGCACTTTGGGTCGTTGTTGGCACGACCCCGAAGTCGAATCTCGTAACGATTGCTACTCGTTGTTAGGGTCGACGGGTGGCGTCCGGGGCGAAGGCGCGGATGCGCACCAGAGTCGCCGCCGATCTTCTCCTCTCCCCTCGGAGTGCATACTCCCCGTAGGAGGTCGCGCCTCGGGCGTTGCCTTTCTGGACTCGCACCATCACGCCGCCACTGGCGAACCGCTGCGACCATCCTTGCGCCTCGATCCCCGACCGCCATCGCCCGCACCGCGGGCATCTGAGGGCGCTGCTTGATTCTGAGAAGCGGACGACGGGGATCGAACCCGCGACCCTCAGCTTGGGAATCGGAAACCGCACCGCCTGGTTGAGCAGAAATCCTATAACCACGCGGAAAGCGCGCCGTTCGGAACCGCTCGAAACCGCTCCGGAAGGGTAGTGACTGGACCGCGACTGGACCGCCGCCGATCAGTCCAGGATCTCGCGGAAGGTGGAGCTCGGCTGTGAGGAGGCGGCCGCAGGATTCCAGAGTCCGTCGTTCCGGGAGTACGGCGTCGAGGCGAGCGAGAGGGCGGGTGCAGGCCCCCTTCTTCCTCTCGACCGCCGCGTTGCAAACCGCACCCGATTCGGTGGCAAAACAGTTGCAAAGACGTGCGGTCGAGAACCTTGCGGCGAGCGGCTGCGGGAGTCGCGCTCGCAGCGGCGGGCGCCCTGGCTGCGATCGCGGCCGGACCTGGGCTCGGCGCGGTCGGCCTTCCCACGATCTCCGTGACGACGCCCACGCTGCCGGTGACGACGCCGACGCTGCCCGTGACGACGCCGACGGTGACGCTTCCCACTCCGCCGCCACCGCCTCCTCCGTCCCCGCCGCCACCGCCCCCCGTCACCGCCCCGTCCGTGACGGTGCCGGACGTCGGCCTGCCGAACCTGACGCCGCCACCCCCAGTGGGCTCGTCGGCCCCGGGCTCGTCCGGTCCGGCCTTGTCGGCCCCGGGCTCTTCCGCTCCCGGCTCGCCTGGATCGGCGCCGGGATCATCGGCCGCGCCGGGCGGCACGGGGGCCGCGTCGGGATCGGCCGCTCCGCGCTCGGGGGCTTCGGCCGCCGGTGGCTCGAGCCACACGGCGGCGAGCCGCCCGCTGCGCCTGAACGCCCGGCACCGCTCGACGGTGATCGTCTTCCACCTGGCCAAGCCCGGCCGCGTGCGCGTGACCTTCCGCGAGGTGCGCTGCGGCGGCACCGCCTCGCTGACGCTGCGCGGGCACCGCGGTCTCAACCGCGTCCGCTTCACCGGCAGGATCGGGCGGCACCGCCTCGCCCCGGGGACCTACCGGATCCGGGTGCGTAGCCACGGCAGGACTCTGCTCCGGAAGACGCTCGTCGTCGGCGACGGGCTCGCGAGCTGCGCCGTTGAGCGCGAGCTCGACGCGGTCTCGTTCCCCGGCGCGACCCTGTTCACCGGGACACCGTCTTCGCCCGGGGCTAACGCCGACGCGGACACCGCGAGGGCGGCCGCGCCCGCGGCACTCACCGCCCGCCCCCACCACGAGGGCGTTCTCGGCGCGACCGCGGCGAGGGTCCTGCCCGATTCGCGGGCCGCACGGATCGCTCTTCTCGCCATGCTCACGCTCGGGATCCTCTTGCTCGGCCTCGGCGCCTTGCCCGTGCGGATGGTCCCGCAACCGGCCGCGGCTGCCTTCCTGGCCCGTGAGCGCGTCCTCTTCGCGCTGGGCGGCCTGGCGGTCATGGCCAGCGCCGCGATGGCGTACCTGGTCGGCTAGAGGGCGCCCGCTCTTCTAGCCGCTCGCGAGGCAGCCCAGTGTGCCTTGGGGTCAATGCCGACCTCGGCCTTGATGACCATCGCCCACGGGAGCTATTCGACGAGGCGGGCCTGCCCTCGGTCGTCACCGCCAGCATCGTCCGACGGCGAACTTCCAGGGCACCGGGCTGATTACGCCTCCGGCGGCAACGTCGAGTTGAGTCGCTCGATGAGCTTTTCGAAACGGTCGAGCGTCGTCGCGGAAAGATCCGGTCAGCCTTGTTGGCTCCAGTCACTTCCCCGATCGTGACAAGGCGGCTCAGACGAGTAGGCCCCGGTTTCCGAGCTCTGTCAGTCGCTGCGCTCCCTGTGTGCCGGAATCGATCAATACGGACACTTCGAGGTGCGGGCCGATCAGAGCCACGAACGTCGGGATGTTCTGCACGCCTCCGCACGGCAAGATGCGCCACCGCTCGTCCAGAGCCGTCCGGCCCTGTGCTTCTAGGTGGTCGCTGACGACCGTTAGGTAGGTGAGGTCGGAGGTGCCCTCCACTAGCAGGTTGTTCGGACCGACGAACAGGTCCTGTGCGATGCCATAGCCGAGCGCAGCCTGGAGTGGTCGTGCTTGGCAAGAGAAAAGCCCCGACTAGCGGGCCTTTCTTCAAAGCGGACGACGGGGATCGAACCCGCGACCCTCAGCTTGGGAAGCTGATGCTCTACCAACTGAGCTACGTCCGCGCTGCGCTCAACCATACCGAAGCCCCCGCACAGCTTTCGGCGCGCATAACAAGGGAGTAACGGCGCTTTTCAGGCCTTGCCCGGCAACCCGTAATCCCGCCGGCCGTGGTTGCGCGGACGTTGCTCTCGATGCCCGGGATTGGGGAGTCCTGGAGACACCCGAGGGGCGCGCTACCAGTGCGAGGCGAAGCCTTGCCGTAATGGACCCGGGGTGACACGCTTTGGGCGAAGGCGGGTAATCGGATAAAGGGGATTCGATCAAAATCGTGAGTGACGCCGCCGCAATCTTGCGCGAGCTGGAGCCCCTAGGGAGGCAGCACTGAGCACCGGCCGCGTCGTTCTCATCGTCCTCGGCAGCATCGTCGCCCTGCTCGGGCTCGCGCTGGCGGCAAGCGGCGGTTTCCTACTCTGGGTCGACCGCACGCAGCGCGAGGGCGGCTACCTGACGACGCCGAATGAGCGGTTTGCGACGTCGACCTACGCGCTGACGCGCGAGCGGCTCGAGGTGGACGCCGGCGGGCCGAATTGGATCTGGAACGACAACTGGCTCGGGAAGGTGCGGATCCGCGGTGAAGGCGCCTCCGGAAAGCCGCTCTTCATCGGGATCGGGCCGGAGGCGGCCGTCGCCGGCTACCTCGGGCGCGTCGCACACGCCGACGTCGAGGACATCAACCTCGATCCGTTCCGGGTCGAATACCGTCAGATTGCGGGGGGTGCGCCGCGACGACCGCCGACGGCCCAGAACTTCTGGGCGGCGTCGGCCTCTGGGCAGGGAAGGCAGACCGTCACCTGGAAGGTGCGTGAGGGCGACTGGTCGGTCGTCCTTATGAATGCCGACGGGTCGCGCGACGTCGCAGCCGAAGTCGACCTCGGGGCCAAGTTGTCGTTCTTGCTCTGGGTCGCGATCGGGCTGCTGATAGGCGGCGCGCTGATCCTCGGAGGGAGTGTCGCGCTGATCGTCCTTGCCGCACGGACGCGGCCACCTCCGCCCGCGCCGCCGCAGCCGGCCACGACAACCGGCGAAGCGTGACGATGGACGGTCGCGAGGCCAACTGAGTTACGTCCGCGGTGCTCACGAAGTTCCCGGACTTGGCTGAAAGAGCGTCTTTCGCCGCGCCGCTCGCTCGGGCACGGTGGCTCGGATGCGCCGCTTGCTTCCACTCGTGCTCGTCGTGCTCATCGGCGGCGGCTGCTTCCTGCGACGCGCAGGGACGCCGGCGTCTCCGCATTGCCGGTCGGGGTCGACGCTCGTCGGCGTCTACCACCCCGAGCGGCTGAAGGTGAAGAGCCGCTGCCGCGTCGCGGTCGGCACGGTCGAGAAGGTGAAGCCGGAGCTCTACGACGGCGACGTCCACATCGAGCTGCACCTTGATCGCGGGCAGGAAGGGCTGCTCTCGGCGGGCAACTCCCGGGTCGGCGGCACGCTGATCCTCGAGATCATCCCCTGGGATCGCTCGCGTGTCCTGGTTCCGGAGGTCGGACAACGAGTCGAGGTGGTCGGCCCGTGGGTCGACGACACTGCCCACGGCTGGAATGAGATCCACCCGGCGTGGTGGATCAGCTCCGGGGCGATCCAGCCGGCCTCGGCAGACGAGCTGCGCCGCGCTGACCGGCTGCTTCGGGGGCTCGAGCCGGCGGCGGCCGAAGACGACGGCTGAGCCAGGCCCGGTTGCAAATGCGTACGTTGCGGGATAATCGAGTCGCTGAGAGCTTCGAAGGAGGACTAGACGATGGACGTGCAGCAGCTGCAGTCGACGGCAAAGGCACTCGTCGCCGAGGGCAAGGGAATCCTCGCCGCGGACGAGAGCGAAGGGACGATCAAGAAACGCTTCGACTCGATCGGAGTCGAGTCGACCGAGGAGAACCGGCGCGCCTATCGCGAGTTGCTCTTCACCACCGAGGGCGCGGAGGAGTTCATCTCCGGGGTGATCCTGTTCGACGAGACGATCCGCCAGTCGGCCTCGGACGGCACGCCCTTTCCGGAGCTGCTGGAGAGCAAGGGGGTCATCCCTGGGATCAAGGTTGACAAGGGCGCAAAGCCGCTGGCCCTGACGGACGGCGAGACGATCACAGAGGGCCTCGACGGGCTGCGCGGCAGGCTCGAGGAGTACCGGGAGCTCGGCGCGCGCTTCGCGAAGTGGCGCGCCACGTACTCGATCGACGCCGACAGGCCGAGCGAGTACTGCGTCTGGACGAACGCCCACGCGCTGGCCCGCTACGCGGCGCTCTGCCAGGAGGCCGACCTCGTTCCGATCGTCGAGCCCGAGGTTCTGCAGGACGGCATGCACACGATCGAGCAGAGCAGGAAGGCAACCGGCCGGGTGCTGCAGGCGGTCTACACCGAACTGCACGACCAGCGGATCGATTTCCGCGGCACGCTGTTGAAGCCGAACATGGTGCTCTCCGGCTACGACGCCTCGGACCGCGCTTCCGCGGAGGAGGTAGCCGACGTGACCCTGGAGTGCTTCTACAAGCACGTGCCGGCGGCCGTGCCGGGGATCGTGTTCCTCTCGGGCGGCCAGTCTGACGAGGACGCGACCACTCACCTGAACGCGATGAACGCGCGCGGCCGGCACCCCTGGCAGCTCTCGTTCTCCTACGGCCGTGCCCTGCAGGCTCCGGCCTTGAAGGCGTGGGTCGGCAAGCCGGAGAACGTCGAGGCAGCCCAGCGCGCCTACTACCACCGCGCGAAGATGAACAGCGCAGCTCGCACGGGGATGTACGCGCCCGAGATGGAGCGAGAAGCGGTTACGGCCTAGCGAACAAGCCGGCCGCTCGGCCTGACGACCAGCCAGGTGCCGCCGAACTCAGCCACGTTCTGGCAGCGGATCTGCCCTGCCTTGGTGTCGCCGACGTAGTAGTAAAGCGGCCGCCCCGCGTAGGTGATCTGGCGGCGTCCGTCGCGACGCTTGGTCGTTCCGAGCAGCGAGCGCCTGAGGCCCGTGCCCACGCGTAGCGTTCCTTTCGCGAAATAGACCGGCCAGGCCTTCGCGCAGGCGCCGTAGCAGGCGCTGCGGGCTTTCGCGTCCCGCGTGAACGCGTAGAGCACGTAGCCGCGGCCGTCGAAGAGGATGCGCCCGTACGACGAGGACTTGACCGTCAGCGTCGGCGCTGCGGACTCTCTCGACAACGCAGCCGGCACAAACGCGAAGAGCGCGAGAGCAGTCGCTGCGATTCCGAGAAGCGTCCTGCGCATGCCCTGCAGTCCCACCGGCCTCGGTTTCGTTACAGGCACACCCGGCTTTCGGGCCGTGGCTCCATGCCTGGCACCGGGACACGCCCCGTCCCGCCACGGCCGTTGGAACGTGGGGTGCCGCGGACCGGCTCACCCAAGCGGCCGATTGGCCGGTTCGGACCGGTCCCCGTGCCTGGCACGAGGACGGGTCCCGGCGAGGCGGTTAGCGGTACTCGCGGCCCGTGAAGCTCTCGAGCTTGTCGAGCGCGTGGCTCGCCTCGATCCGGCGCACCGTGCCTGAGCGCGAGCGCATCACGATCGAGTCCGTGATCGCACCGTTCGGGAGGTACCGCACGCCGCGGAGTAGGGCTCCCGTCGTCACGCCGGTCGCCGCGACGAAGACGTCCTGGCCGGAGACGAGGTCGTCCGTTGTCAGGACGCGGTCCGGATCGAGGCCGTTGTCGAGCAGTTGCTGCCGCTCCTCGTCGTTGCGCGGCCAGAGCTTCCCCTGCATGCCGCCGCCGACCGCTTTCAGCGCCGCGGCTGAGATCACGCCCTCGGGCGTGCCGCCGATGCCGTAGAGCATGTCCACCCCGGTCCCACCCTGCGCCGCCGCAATCGCGGGCGCGACGTCGCCGTCACGGATCAGGTTGACCTTAGCGCCGGCCTGCCGGAGCTCGCCGATCAAATCCTCGTGCCGGTCGCGCTCGAGCACGACGACCGAGATCTGGCGCTGCGAGACGCCTTTGGCCTTCGCGAGCGTGTTCACGTTCTCGGTCGGTGACGCGTTGATGTCGATCGCGTCGAGTCCCTCCGGCCCGACAGCGATCTTCTCCATGTACACCGCCGCGCCCGGGAAGAACATCGTCCCGCGTTCGGCGACGGCGATCACCGCGATCGCGTTCGGCTGCCCGAGCGCGGTCAGGCGGGTGCCTTCCAGAGGATCGACCGCGACATCGACCTGCGGCCCGGTGCCGTCGCCGATGGACTCGCCGTTGTAGAGCATCGGTGCCTCGTCCTTCTCGCCCTCGCCGATCACGACCACGCCGTCCATCGAGACCGAGTCCAGCATCGCCCGCATCGCGTCGACCGCCGCCTGGTCGGCGGCGATCTTGTCGCCGCGCCCGACCCAACGGCCGGCGCCCATCGCTGCCGATTCGGTGACGCGTACGAGCTCAAGGGCGAGGTTCCGGTCGGGACGCACCGCGCCCGGCCTGCCGCTCATGTGCTCGGCTACGGCCATGGGCGAATCCTATTCGGTCACATGCGCTCCGGTGCCTCGACCCCAACGAGGTCGAGACTCCGCGCGATCACGTTCTGAGTCGCGCGGACGAGCGCCAGCCGGAACGCCTCCGCCTCACTGCCGAGCACGCGATGCTGGTGGTAGAAGCGGTGGAAGTCGTCGGCGACGCGGATCGCATAGACCGGGATCGCCTGCGGGCTGCGCCGCTCCGTCGCCTCGGCGACGACGACGGGAAATTCGAGCAGGCGCTTGATCAGGTCGCGCTCCTCGGGCGCCAGCGGCTGACGGGGAGAGGCGCTCTCGCTCGCCTGCTGACGCGCGTTGCGGAGGATCCCGGCGATGCGCGCATGCGCGTACTGGACGTAATAGACGGGGTTTTTCTGGCTGCGCTCCGCGGCCAGATCGACATCGATCTCGATCGTCTGGTCCGGCCCCCGGTTGACGAGGTACCAGCGCGCCGCGTCGACGCCTACCTCGTCCAGGAGCTCCTCCAGGAAGACGACGTCGCCGCGCCGCTTCGACATCTTCCGCTGTTGCCCGCCGCTCGTCAGGTGGACGAGCTGGTAGATCAGGACCTCAATCCGTTCGGGGTCGTAGCCGAGCATGCGCGCGACGGCCGCGTACCAGTTGCGGGTGCCGTGGTGGTCGGCGCCGAGCACGTAGATCGCCCGATCGAAGCCGCGCTCGAGCTTGTCGGCGAGGTAGACGACGTCCGCGGCTCGGTAGGTTGGCCCCCCTCCCTGCTCGGGTGAACGGATGAGGACCCGATCGTCGTCGTCGCCGTACTCTGACGACCGGGCCCAGATCGCGCCGTCCTTCTCGTAGGTGTCCAAGCGGGGCAGGAACTCGTCGAGCCGGCCTTCGAGCTTGCTCTGCAGGGCCCAGGAGTCGAAGTGGACGCGAAACCGGTCGAGCGTCAGCTCGATCTCGTGCAGCATGCGCGGGACCGGATCGTCGTCGCTCCTCGCGAGCTCGTCGACGTACGCGCCGCGGTAACCGTCCTCGGGCGGCTCCTCGCCGCGCCGGCTTGCCTCGACCGAGGCCCGGAACTTCTCCATCTGGGCGCCGGAGTCGTTGTAGTAGTACTCGCGCTCGACCTGGTGGCCCGCGAACTCGAGCAGGCGGGCGACGGAGTCTCCGTAGGCGCCGTTCCGCGCCGCCGCAACCGTGATCGGTCCGGTCGGATTCGCGGAGACCATCTCGACCTGGATCCGCTCGGGGGAGGCAGGGTGGTCGGCACCAAATTCGCGGCTCCGCTCGACGATCGCAGCGAGTGCGTCTGCGAGCCAGGCATCCGAAAGCCAAAAGTTGACGAAGCCGGGCCCTGCGATCTCCGCCCGCTCGACGGCGGGTACGGCCGCCGCGGCGGCAGCGATCTCTTCAGCCAGCTCGCGCGGCGCCTGACGCCGCTCGGGAGCAAGCTGGAGCGCGGCATTCGTCGCGTAGTCCCCGTGCGCGGGATCGCTCGGCCGCTCGAGCTCGACCGCCGCCCCCACGGCCTCGCCCAGCTCCGCCGCGAGACGGGCGACCGGGTCAGCGGCCGGCAACGGCCTCGGCCGACCTGAACAGCTCGTCCAAAGCGCGGAGCTCCTCGTCGGTCCCCGCGGCGATCATCACGTCGCCGGCTTCGAGCGGCAGGTCCGGGTCCGGCGTTGTCTCGAAGTGCCCGTCCCGCTTGCGCACAGCGACGATCACGGCACCCGTGTTCCCGCGGATGCGAAGCTCCCCGATCGTCTTCCCGGCCTGCGCCCAGTCGGCCGGAACCTCAAGCTCCTCGAAGCGAAGGTCGGCGCCGGCGGACGAGGTGACCACGTCGACAAAGGCGGTCACCTGCGGCTTCAGCATCAGGTTCGCCATCACACGCCCCGCCGCCGAGTAGGGCTGGACGACCCGCTCGGCGCCTGCGATGCGCAGCTTCTTCGCCGCCTCGGCGTCCGACGCGCGGGCGACGACGAGCAGGTCCGGCCGCACGGCGCGTGCGGAGAGAGTGATGTAGACGTTGTCCGCGTCCGAATCGGAGGAAGCGACCAGTCCGCGAGCGCGTGGCAGCCCGGCCGCGTCGAGGTCGTCCTCGTCGGTGCCGTCGCCCTCGATGAAGTAATCGTTGCGCTCCCGCGCCACTGCGAGCGCTTCCTCGTGGAAGTCG
>Ga0307277_10000408_pt1 | contig 15784 bp, 12 predicted proteins | sample ER_DNA_116_FD_194473 | JGI IMG/M metagenome (GOLD analysis project Ga0307277, IMG submission 194473) | Bulk soil microbial communities from the East River watershed near Crested Butte, Colorado, United States - ER_DNA_116 | ecosystem: Environmental > Terrestrial > Soil > Floodplain | place...
TGGCCAACGTCAGTCGGCCGCGACCACCTCTCCGCCTCGCCCCGATCTCGAAGGCTCCCGAATCGGGACCACCGACAGGGCGGCCAGGATGAACGAGCCCGCCATCAGCCAGAACACGACTGGCAGCCCGGTCGGCTCGCCGAGCCAGTCGATGATCCCGCCGTACAGCGCCACCCACAGCGATCCGACGCCGAATGCCAGCGTGAAATAGAGGGCGAACGATGCGTCGCGGATCGTCGGCGGGGCGATGTCGGCCAGCAGCGCCTGGAGCTGGGGCGACTCGGCGAAGCTGAACAGACCCATCAGCAGAATCCCGAGCCACAGCCCCGCGAGCGATGACCCGACGAGCATGAACACCGCGAACGCGATCGCGCCCCCGAGGTAGACGCCGATGATGACCGGCCGCCGGCCGACCCGGTCCGAGAGCCAGCCGGCGACGAGCGGCATCGGCACCGACAGCACGATGAGGATGCCGTACATCCATTCCGACAGCCCCTGCTCGACCCGGATCACCGTGGTCAGGTAGAGGAGCATGAAGAGATTGACGACGCCGAGCCCGCGGCCGCCACCGCCGAGGATCGACGCGAGATAGATCCAGCGGTGGTCTGAGTCGCGGAGGATCGTCCGGAACGCATCGCGCACGCTCCCGTGGGCCACGGCCGCGTCGCGATCGAGGCCGGTCTCGCGAACGAGGACCAGGATCGCCAACGCGATCGCGACGGCCGGCAAGCCGAACAGGACGACGACCCAGCGCCAGTCGAGGAGCGCGATCAGCGGCGCGCCGGCGAGCGCGACGACCACCGTGCCGACGTTCCCGCCGCTGATGTGGGCGCTGATCGCGAACCCGCGCCGGGACTCAGGAAACTGCTCGGCGAGGAGCGCGTTGCCGACCGGGTGCTGCGGCGAGCCGCCGATCCGCGAGATGATATTGACGGCAGCGAACGTCGGGAAGGTCGGCGCGACGGCCTGGGCCGCGAACCCGCCGCCGAAGAGGAGGCCGCCCGCCGCCAGGAGCTTGCGGCGCGAGATGATCCGGGTCAGCTTCGCGTAGCTGAGCTGGACGGCGCCGCTGGCGAACGCCCCCGCCGACGCCAGGTATGCGACGTCGGCGGGCGAAACGCCGAACTCCGCGATGATCCGGACGTAGACGAGCGGCAGCAGCACCGCCTGGGCGTGGTTGACTGCATGCGCGATCGACAGCAGCCAGAGCGTCCGGTCGGGATGGATCCCCGCGGCGCCGTTAGCGGCGGCGGCATCGGGCGACTCGGCGGCACTCGCCGGGGCGGCACTCGCGGCGGCATCGGGCGACTCGGCGGCCATCGCCGACATCGTGACGGATGCCACCCGCCGTCGACGGCGCGGCTCGCAGGTCGCGCCTGACCGCCAGTTCCGGAACGTCGAGTGGCCCGACCACCAGCCGGGCGCTCGTCGATCAGTAGGCGAACAGCAGCTCGCGGTACTTCGGCAGCGGCCAGAGCTCGTCGGACACGACGGTCTCGAGCTCGTCGGCGACCTCGCGCAGGGCACCCTGCGCCGGGATCACGTGATCGACGAACGCGCGGGCCTCCTTCTCCACCGAGCCCGCATCGTGCGCCTGGTGCTGGGCATGCTCGAGGGCGTTGATCGCGTCGACGAGGCCGTCCGCAAGGCCTGCGACCTTTTCGCAGGTCTCGTTGATCCCGCGCGACGCGGAGGACGAGCGCGAGAGCTCGCCGAGGTACGCGACCGTCGCGGGGAGGATCATCGTCCTGGCGATGTCCAGGGCCGTGTTCGCCTCGATATTCGAAACCTTGACGTACCGCTCCCAGTAGATCTCGACGCGCGCCTCGAGCTCACGCTCGGACAGGACATCGAAGCCGGCAAACAGCTTCTTGGCCTTGGGCGTCGTCAGGGACGGCAGCGCGTCGACCGTGGTCCGGTTGTTGGGCAGCCCGCGCTTCGCGGCTTCGGCGTGCCATTCCTCGGAGTAGCCGTTGCCCTCGAAGAGGACCTGCTTGTTCGACTCGACGATCCCGGACAGGATCCTCGTCAGGCCGGCGAAGTCGCCCTCCTTCAGCTTCTCGAGCTCATCGGCCAGCTGCTTGAGCGAATCCGCGACAGCCGTGTTCAGGACCGTCTGGGGCCAGTAGATCGGGGCCGAGGAGCCGACCGCCCGGAACTCGAACTTGTTGCCGGTGAACGCGAACGGCGAGGTCCGGTTGCGGTCCGTGGCGTCCTTCGGGAGGACCGGCAGCGACGTGACGCCGAGGTTCGCCGAGCCGCCCTTCTTCGATCCCGACGTCGCGCCCTTGGCGAGCTGCTCGATCACGTCCTCGAGCTGCGAGCCGAGGAAGATCGACATGATCGCCGGCGGCGCCTCGTTCGCTCCGAGGCGGTGGTCCTGACCCGCATCCGCGATGCTGGCTCGGAGCAGGTCGGCGTGGACGTTGACTGCACGGATGACCGCGACGAGGAACGCGAGGAACTGGGCGTTGGCATGGGGATCGTTCCCGGGGTCGAGGAGGTTTTCGCCCTCGTCCGTGCCCATCGACCAGTTGTTGTGCTTGCCGGAGCCGTTGATGCCGGCGAACGGCTTCTCGTGGATCAGGAACATGAGGCCGTGCTGCAGCGCGAGCTTTCGCATCATGCTCATGACGACCATGTTGTGGTCGGAGCCGACGGAGGTCGCCTCGTACACCGGCGCCATCTCGAACTGGCCCGGCGCGACCTCGTTGTGGCGGGTCTTCGCCGGGATCCCGAGGCGCCAGAGCTCACGATCGAGATCCATCATGAACGCGAGGATCCGCTCGCGGATCGAGCCGAAGTACTGGTCGTCGAGCTCCTGGCCCTTTGGCGACGCGGCACCGAACAACGTTCGCCCGGTCAGCACGAGGTCCGGCCGCTGCTGGGCCAGCCGCCGGTCGACGAGGAAGTACTCCTGCTCCGGTCCGATGCTGGTGAACACGCGAGCGGCGGACGTGTTGCCGAACCAGCGCAGAACCCGAAGGGCCTGCTGGCCGAGCGCCTCCTGCGACCGGAGCAACGGGATCTTGTGGTCGAGCGCCTCGCCGGTGTAGGAGACGAACGCGGTCGGGATCGTCATCGTGACGCCGTTCGGCTCGACCTGGAGGAAGATCGGGCTCGTGACATCCCACGCGGTGTAGCCGCGGGCCTCGAACGTCGCGCGAATCCCGCCGGATGGGAACGAGCTCGCGTCCGGCTCACCCTGGATCAGGTTCTTGCCGGAGAACTCGGCAATCGTCTGCCCGTCGCCGGTCGGGTTCAGGAACGAGTCGTGCTTCTCGGCGGTCGAGCCGGTCATCGGCACGAACCAGTGGGTGTAGTGCGTGGCCCCGTGGGCCATCGCCCATTCCTTCACGCCATGGGCCACCGCGTCGGCGATCACCTCGTCGAACGGCTCGAGTCCCTCGATCGTCCGCCGCAACCGCTTGAAGATCGGCTTGGCCAGGTACTCCCGCTGGGCGGCCTCGTGGAACACGTACTGGCCGTAGATCGCCTGGCCGGCGTGCTCGAGATAGTTCTGGGTCTGCGCGACCCGATGGTTCGAGATCGCCGAGATGGCCGTTTCACGTGCGGTGGTCATGGGACTCCCTGTCGATCGTGCGCTTCGTGGGTGGGTCGCTCGGGCAACTCCTAGAACCTCTCCAGATACTGTTCGAGTTCCCAACTCGAGACTTGCGTCCGGTAGGCGTCCCACTCCGTTCGCTTCGCGGCGACGTAGTGGGACAGGACGTGGTCGCCGAGGGCGGCCGCGATCACCGGGTCGGCCTCGAGCTCGTCGATCGCCTCGCCGAGCGTGCCCGGCAGCTCGCGGATCCCCTTCTCGGCGATCCGGGTGGCGTCCATCTCGAACAAGCTCTCCTCGACGGGCTCGCCAAGGGTGAGGCTGCGCTCCACGCCGTCGAGGCCGGCCGCGATCATCGCCGCGAACGCCAGGTAGGTGTTCGACGACGGATCCGGGCAGCGGACCTCGATCCGGGTTCCCTCGATCGACTTGCCCGGCGAGACCTTCGGGACCCGGATCAACGCGGACCGGTTCGTCCGGCCCCAGGTCAGGTATGTCGGCGCCTCGTAGCCCGGGACGAGGCGCTTGTAGCTGTTCACGAGCGGCGCGAGGATCGCGATCATCCCGCGGGCGTGGGCGAGGATGCCGGCCATGTAGGAACGGGCCACCTCGGACAGGCCGTACTTGTTGTCCGGATCGGCGAACGCATTCCGCGACTCGCCGACGGACCACAGGCTCTGGTGCGTGTGCATGCCCGAACCGTTGATCCCGTGGATCGGCTTGGGCATGAACGTCGCGTACAGGCCGTGCTGCTGGGCGATCGCCTTCAGGGCGAACTTGAAGGTGATCGCGTTGTCGGCGGTCTTGAGCGCGTCGGCGTACTCGAAGTCGATCTCGTGCTGGCCGGCCGCGACCTCGTGATGGGCGGCCTCGACCCGGATGCCGAACGCCTCGAGGGCATCGACCATGTCCTGGCGGACCTCCTGGGCGAGGTCGGTCGAGAAGTCGAAGTAGCCCGCCTCGTCGTGGGGCAATGGGCCGATCCCGCCGGCCTCGTCACGGCGGAAGAGGAAGAACTCGAGCTCGGGGCCGGTGTTGACGACGTAACCGAGCTTCTGCGCCCGCTCGACCTGGCGACGAAGAACGCCCCGCGGGTCGCCGACGAAGGGCTCGCCGTTCGGGGTGAACACGTCGCAGATCACACGGGCGGTGCCGCGCGGGCCGGCCGCCGCCTGCCAGGGGATCTCGGCGAACGTCGACATGTCCGGCATGAGGTACTGATCGCTCTCGGCGATGCGGGTGAAGCCCTCGATCGAGCTGCCGTCGAACCACGTCCCGTGGCGAACCGAGCCCTCGAGCTGGTGGATCGGGATCGTGACCGCCTTGACGAGGCCGAGGATGTCGGTGAACTGGAGCTGGACGAAGCGGATGCCGCTCTCCCGCGCCGCGGCGATCTTCTCGGCTCCGTCGACTTCCTCGCGCGCGATGACCACCGATCGTGCCTCCTCGGTCCTGTCGGGTCCTGACGGCGTCCGCGGGCCGGTCTTGTGCGTGACGCACGAGTCCCGGCCGCTGGACGGGGTGAGGTCAGGATACCGCGGCGGCCGGACTCGGTGAAGGTTGCGACGGCGTCCAGAACTTATTCATCTTGCACAAGTCTGAGTGCCAGCGCGAGCGGGAGACGGAGGTCCGGATCGGCCAGCCGCCAGCCCGTTGCCTCCTCGATCCGGCGGACGCGGTAGGCGATGGTGTTGCGGTGGACACCGAGCGCGTCGGCTGCCTCGGCCAGACCCGGCTGGTCCAGGACCGCCCGGAGCGTGGCGAGGCGCTCGCGCCGGACGTCAGGGCGGCCGCGAAGCAGCGGTGCCAGCAGCGCCCGAGCCTGACGCGCGCCGTCCGGCAAGTTGTGCAGGTTGCCCAGCAGTCGATATGCCGGGAGGCGGCCGGCGCGGGCCACGGGCGGCGGCTCGCCCAGTGCCTCCGCGGCCTCGAGGGTGGCCCGGGCATCGGCCTCCGCCGCCGATCGGCCACCTGGCTCCGCGAACGGACGGGAGACGGCGACGATGCGGCCGAGCAACGTGCCGATCCGCCCGGCGAGGGCCACGCCCTCGGGATCCGCGGCGTCGAGCACGGCCACGATCCGAAGCTCGACGCTCTGCACGTCGCCGCGGAGGGTGAGCCGGCGAGCCGGCGCAAGCGAGCGAAGGTCGCGCCGGAGCGACTCCCGGCGGTCGGCCTCGCGGCGAACGGCATCGTTCCCGGGAACCGAGGCGGCAATCACCTCCTCCGGATCGGGCGGTGCCTGGCGCGCGACGATCACGACCCACGGTGGCCCGTCCGCGGGGAGCACCTCGCGCCGAGCTCCCTCGATCGCCCGGCCGAGCGCCTCGTCGCGAGCCAGCTCCAGGGCGACGAAGCCGGCGATCCGGGCCGTGGCGACCCGCTCGAGCTCGGTCGCGGGCCGGTCGCCGAGGAGGGCCAGCGCGCCGGCGGCGTCGGGCTCGCCGCCGGGCATCGGGAGCGTCACCCGCGCCGCGGCGGTGCGCCGGCGGCCGTGATACGCCGCGACGGCGGCGGCCGCGTCGGTCACGTTCGCAGGGGCGTGGACGGCGAGCGTCGCGCCGCGCCGGCCCTCGATCGCGATCGCACGGCCGAGGAACCCGGCGATCGCTGCGGCGAGCCCGTCCGGTCCGCCGCCGCCCAGGGCGACCTGCTCGAGGCGGCTCTCCAGCAGCGTCGCCTGGCGCTCCAGCTCGGCCCGGTGGTTGACCAGGAAGCCGATGACGCTGCGCTCGATCGCGGCGGGATCGGCCGCGCCCGCGTCGAGGACCGGCAACCCGGCCGTGGCCGCGATCTCGCGCAGCTCCGCCGAGGCGGATGGCCCGCTGTCGGGGTCGCCCACGATCAGCAGCCCGGCGATCTCGGCCTCGACGCATCCGCGCACGAGGGCCGCGACGCCGTCGCGATCCGGGGCGACGACAGCCAGGGCCGCGACCGGGACGATCGCGACATCACCCGGCTCGAGGGCATCGAACGCGGGGACCCGGGCACGCATCAGCCGGACCCAGGCGAGGTCGTGAGGCGTCCGCTGCGCGCCGCCTCGAGCGCTCAGCCGGCCCGTGCCCCGTCCGTTCAGCGTGCCCGCCGTCCGGTCATCCCTGCCGGCTCCGGCTCCGAGTCCGCCGGCTGGCGGGGCAACGGGGCGGGCGCTCGGGATGACGGCCGCGCGAAGCTCGTCGAGCGTGGCCATCGCGGGACTCAGGCGTTCGAAGCGGACGGCGGCCCGCCCGCCGCAGCGGGAGGCGGGCGCTCGCCCGCGCCCGCGCGACTCCGGACCAGGTCGTCGAGGAACCGTCCGAACTCCCGCTCCAGGTCGACGTACCGGTCCGAACGAGCAACGAGCCCCAGCTCACCGGCCGGCGACAGCCGGGCCCAGATCCGGCGGCGGGGCAGGTAGAACGTGATCGACAGGCCGATGATCAGGGAGGCGAACGCCGTCCAGACGATCCCCTGCCCGGGGTCCTTCTTGGCAATGATCAGGGTGTAGTCGGAGAACCGCCGGACGCCGATCGAAAAATCGAGGCCCGGTGGCACCTGGGCCTCGCCGGCGGTAAGTGCGACCGGTGTCAGCATGTCCAGCTTCGGGCTGCCGTCGCTCTCCTGGCCGATCGATCGATACGGTTGGACGAGGACGACCCCGGTGCCGTCGGCCTGGCGCCGGAGCAGGAGCAGCAGGCCGATGTCCCGCCCGGGAACGGACATCGTCCCGTACGGCTGATCTGCGGCACGGTCCGTCAGCGGGATCGGGCCGTCCCAGAGCGGCTTGCCCGCGGCGTCGCTGATCAGGAGGTCCGGCGCCGGGCCGAACCCGTTCTGGTGGAACGTGTAACCGCCGACGGCGAGCGGGTCGTTCACCCGGATCGTCTTGCGGGCCACCTCGCGGCCGTCCTGGAAGACGCCGAGATCGGTCGTGAAGTCGGACGCCTGACCCGTCTCCAGGAACCCGGGCGCCTCGAAGTCGTAGTTCTTGACGATCAGGAGGCCCGGCGTGCCGATCGGCTGGACGGTCAGCGAATCGCCCTCGGCCACGACGAGGCCCTGCTCGTCGCCGAGCTGCCACGTCACGACCGCCGCGACGAGGAACAGGATCAGGCCGAGGTGGCTGATCAGCGTCGCGAGCTTCACCCACCGATGGCGATCGCCGTACAGGTAGTGGACCCCGTCGATCTCGGTCTCCCGGACGACGAAGCGCCGGCGGCGCAGCGCGGCACGGACCGCCGGCGCGTCGACCCCCGTCATCGCGGCCCGATCCGGCAGCTCCGGGTCGTAGAACTCGTCCGGCTGAGCGACCCGGTACTCGGCGGACTGGCGCCACAGCTTCGGCGTCCGGTCGAGGGTGCAGACGATGATCGAGATGACGAGGACGACGAGCCCGACGGTGAACCAGGTCGACGAGAAGATGTGGAAGACCTGGAGGCGCTCCATCGCCGCGACGATTCCGGCCCCGAAGACCGGGTCGTACCGGGCGTGCATGTCGGCCATCGCGTCGGCGTAGTCGCCGGCCGACCGGAACGCGAAGCCCGGCAGCTGTCGGATCGTCATGCCGACGACCGCGAGGAGCGACAGCGTGATGATCTGGACGACCGCGAAGTTGACCGACGTGAACAGCCGCAGCACGGCTCGACCGAGCCGTTCGAAGACGTCGGGCTGGGGCGGCCGGGCCGATTCGACCCACGTCGTTGCGGGGCTGGCGATCGCGAGGTCCTCCCGGGTCAGACGGGCGTCGCGGTGGTCGGGTCTTCGAGGGGCGGGACCGATGCCGCCGCCGCCGCGCGGGCCGCATCGAGGGCCCGCTCGAAGTCTGCGACGAGGTCCTCGAGGTCCTCGAGCCCGACCGAGCAACGGAGCAGGCCGGGGGTGATCCCGGCCACGGCCAGCGCGTCATCGTCGAGCTGGCGGTGGGTGGTGGATGGCGGATGGGTGACGATCGAGAAGACGCTCCCCAGCGACGCGGTCCGCGCCGGGATCTGGAGGCGATCGATGAACGCCCCACCGGCGGCGCGGCCGCCGGCAAGCTCGAACGCGAGCATCCCGCCCCCGAGCGGAAGCTGGCGGCTCGCGATGACGTGCTGGGGATGGCTGGCGAGCGACGGATACCAGACGCGGCTCACCCCATCCTGGCGGTCGAGCCACGCCGCCAGGGCCGCCGCCGTTGCCGAATGGCGCTCGAGCCGGAGGGCCAGCGTGGAGAGGCCGCGCATCGCCAGGAAGGCGGCGTGCGGATCGAGGCTCCCTCCCGTATCGACCTGGAAGTCGCGGATCCGGTGGACGAGGCCGGTCGAGCCGCTGACGACCCCGGCCATGACGTCGCTGTGACCGGACAGGTACTTCGTCGCCGACTCGATCGCGAGGTCCGCCCCGAGCTCGATCGGCCGACAGAGATACGGCGAGGCGAACGTGTTGTCGACCACGTAGGTCGCCCCGAAGCGATGGGCGAGCCCGGCAAGGGCGACGTGGTCCGCGATCGTGATCGTCGGATTGGCGATCGTCTCCGCGTAGAGGATGCGGGTCGGCGCCGCGGCAAGGGCGGCCTCGACGGCCCCGAGATCGGTCACGTCGACGAAGTCGGCGATCACGCCCATCCGACGGAACGTCCCGTCGATGAGCGCCCGGGTCGTCCCGTACGACGCGGTCGTCGCCAGGATCCGGTCGCCGCTCGAGAGGAATGTTCCGAGTGTGGCGTGGATCGCGGCCATCCCCGAAGCGAAGGCGAAGCCCGCCTCAGCGCCTTCCAGCTCGGCGACCGCGGCCGCGAACGCGACGACCGTCGGATTGTCGAGGCGGCCGTACGCGTAACCAGGGACCTGGCGGTTGACGACCGCCCCGAGCTCCGCGGCGTCGGCGCCGGAAAAGGTCACGGTCTGATAGATCGGGACCGACGTGGGCTGCTGGTCGACGACCGGGAGTCGGTGGGCGGCCCGGATCGCCCGGGTCGTGAAGCCCTGCGGCGGGACGTCGTCGGCGCTCGTGCGCGGTCCCTCGTGATCGGCCATCGGGCCGATCCTACACTGACTTGTCGGCTCCCCCACGCGACCGGCGGCCGGAGGCGCTCCGGGACTCGAGATCTGCCTCCAGGTTGGCCACGATGTCCGCCGTGGGCCGGTCCGGCGGGCGCGTGGCCCGGGGCCGCGTTCGCGGGGATTCGGTCACGTCCTCGACGGGCAGAGCGCCGCCGGGCTCGGGGCCGGGCTCCGCGGGGGCCATCACCGGCACGCCGGTGACGCGGTTCTTGCCCGCCCGCTTCGAGTGGTACATCGACGAGTCGGCCGTGATCATCAGCTCGTCACTCGTGCGGCCGTCGTCGGGGAAGCTCACGACGCCGATCGAGACGGACGGCTGGATCACCGTTCCCGCGACGTCGACCCTGAGGTCGGCGACGCCGAGCCGGATCTTCTCGGCGAGGACGTAGGCTCCCGTCGGATCGGTTTCGGGCAGGAGGACGACGAACTCGTCGCCGCCGTAGCGGGCGGCCGTGTCGATCTTCCGGCCGCCGGCCCGGATCACCTCGCCGACGCCGCGCAGGACGCGATCGCCGAAGAAGTGCCCGTGGCGGTCGTTGATCAGCTTGAGCTCGTCGAGATCCATCATCAGGAGGCAGAAACCGCGACCCGATCGTGCGCTGCGGGCGATCTCGCGCTCCACGGCCGCGAAGAAGAACGTCCGGTTGAAGAGCCCCGTCAGCGGATCGATCGTGGACAGCCGGATGGCCGCGTCACGGGCCCGCCGCTGCTCCCGGGCGATGACCATGGCGACGTAGGCGAGCAGGACGAGGGCCGTCACGTTGATGCCGACGACCGCCGCAGTCGCCGGCGGGATCCCGCCCGAGGGCGGAGCGATCGCCACGATGTACGCGAGGCAGGCTGCAGAGGCGAGGGCGAGGGTGATGCGCGGGCTCACGACGAGGGCCGCGCCTCCGACGATCAGGGGGAACGTGAAGAAGAACGGGCTCTGGTCCCGCCCGGTCAGGACGACGAGCAGCGTGGCGAACGTGATCGCGACGCTGCCCTCGAGGACGAACTTCGCCGTACCCAGGGTCCGTGGCGGCAGGAGGTCGTGGACGACGAGGACGAAGAGGCCGGCAGCTGCGAGGAGCGCGAAGATCGCCGTCTGGGAGTCCCGCCACAGGCCCGTCACCGCGACGATCGTCGAGGTCGCGAGGATGAAAACCCACGACACGATCCGGACGACCCGGTCGTAGGCACCGGGCGGCACGGTTCCGGTGTCGCCGAGGTCGACGGCCGGATCCGTCACCAACGCCGCGAGGTCCATCGTCCGCCGGTCGCCGGCGTCGTCGCCATTGATCGACCCGGACAGCGCTCCACGCCGGCCGAGCAGCGGCGGGATGACCACACCCGCCATGACGGCCAGATTCGCGACCACCGCGAGCAGGATCAGTGTCTGGACCGGTTCCACCGGCACGCTCGGACCTCATCAAGGCGCGTCGGGACGATGCCGTCCCTCTCGCCAGATGGTAGTCGTCACGGACCGCGACAGCGCGTCTGCGATCTCGGGGATCGTTCCGCGATCGCTGAATTCGGGTGCGGCCGTGCACCGTTGCCGGTCTCGCCGCGCAGAGTCCGCCCTAGCGCGTCCCCCACTGGTATGACTGCTTGACCATCCGGAGGTAGACGAACGTTTCGGTCTCGCGAACCCCTTTGATCGTCCGGAGGCGCTCCGCCAGGAAGCGGAGGAGACCTTCGTTGTCCTCGCAGACGGTCTCGATCAGGATGTCGTACGTGCCGGCGGTGATGACCACGTAATCGACCTCGGGCATCTCGGCGCACTGCGCCGCGACCTCCATCAGGCGGTCCGCTTCGCAGCGGATCCCGATCATCGCCATCTGCTGGAACCCGAGCTTTAGCGGGTCGGTCACGCCGACGACCTGGAGGATCCCGCGCTCGACGAGGCGGTTCGTCCGGGCCCGCACCGCGGCCTCCGAAACCCCGAGATCCGCGGCGATCTGCGTGAACGGCCGGCGACCGTCCTGCTGGAGGTGCTCGATGATCCGCTTGTCGAGGTCGGAGACGTCCTCGCCGGGACGCCCGGCCGGGCGAGCTCGCGGGCTGGTCACGGTTTCTTCGTCGGCTTCGGGCTGGGGGTCTTCGCCGCCTTGGTCGGCGCGGGCGTCGGTGCGACCGATGGGGACGGGATCCGCGAGGGAATCGCCATGAGGGAATGTTGCTCGATCGGCCACAGCAATGGGTCGAGGATTCCGAGGATCGCGACAGCAGTTGCGTGGTGGTCCGGATCCGGGGCGGCGGGAACGGTGCCGGAGATCGGGCCGAACTCGACCGTCACGTTCATGGCGACGAACGTATAGGGCGGCTCGCCCCGACCGGGCGCTCCGCCTGCCTTCCAGGTCCTGACCTTGGCGACATCCGCCACCGACCCATACGCCGTGATCCGGAGCGGCCAGCCGTCGAGGTCGGCGTTGATCCGCTTGACGATCGGACCGTCGCCGAGCAGGGCGTTGTTCGAGTACAAGCGGAGGTGCGCCGAGGCGATCGCCAAGTAGATCTGGTCGGCGGTCACGGGCGACTTCAGGTGGGGGTCTGGTGTCGGCGCAGGCGTCGCGGCGGGCGTGGGCGACGGGAGCGAGGCGGCGTTCGACCCGCAGCCCGCGACGAGCACGAGGATTGCAACGCCGATGAGGATGGTCGGGGCGCGCCGCGGGGAAGCCTGACGCGGCTGCCCGTTCCCCCGGTTCGCGTGATTCGAATGTCGCATCGCCGGCGGGATGCTAGCACGGGGTTCGCACGGAACGCACCCCTGACAGTAGTACCGGTCGGGCTGATCGTGCTCGATCAGCCGGCGTCCAGTAGCGCGAGAACCGGTGCGAATCGCTCGATCGCCGTCCGATCGATCGGGTCGAGGACGAGCTGGACCTCGTGGATGCCGGCGTCCGCATAAGCTCGCAACTCCGCCGCCATCGTCTCCGGATCGCCCTCGAGCGGACGGATCCGGTCGGCCGTCGAGTCATCACCGCTCGTCCGCCCGCGGCCACCGGGCAGCCGGACGTGGATGGCGACGGTCCGCTCGATGGCAGCCGGATCGCGGTCGACGTCGCGGCAGGCCTCGTTGACGACTGCCCTCAACGCGACGACGCCGGCCGGGCTGTTCCCGGTATCGGTGTACCAGCTGTTCCACGCGTCGACATGGGGGATCGCGATTCGCAGCATCCGCGGCCCGTTCGAACCGATCAGCAGCCGCGGCCTGCCGGGCCGCGGTCGCGGGAGGAGCTCGCAGTCGCGGGCCTGGTAGTACGTGCCGTCGAAGTCGATCGCGCCGTCGCGGAGGAGCGCCCGGATGACCGTGAAGGCCTCCTCGAACCGGGCGATCCGATGGTCGAAGGGGAATCCGAACGCGCGGAACTCCGTCTCGTTCCAGCCGGCGCCTAGACCCAGGACGAAACGGCCCTCGGCGACCTCGTCGATCGTCACGGCCTGCTTGGCGAGGAGGGCCGGGTTATGGAACGCGGTGCAGGCGACGAGCGGCCCGATCGTCACGCGGCTCGTGACCGCCGCGAGAGCGGACATCAGGGTCCACGCCTCCCAGGGGCCACGCGGCTCGCGATCCGGCCAGCGATAGAGCAGATGCTCCCCGACCCAGATCGCGTCATAGCCGAGGTCTTCGATTGCCCGTGCCATATCGAGGAGCTCCGGCCAGCGCACCTCGCGCTCGACCTCCGGCAGCTGGACCCCGACGCGGAGCGGCCTGGTCACCGGGCATCCTCCTGACGTGAAGCCGTGACCGCGGGCTGGACCCGGATCGCCGCCCAGATGTGGTCGACGAGAGCCTCCATCCACGCCTCATCGGCGGTTCGGCCGAGGATCGCATGGTGGCCGAAGATCGCACCCGCGATCATCTCCGTCACGACGAGCGGGTCAACGTCGGGGCGGACGTCGCCTCGCGCGATGCCACGCTCGATCATCTCGGCGACGAGGGCCCGCCGCGGCTCGAGGAGGCGCTTGCGGAAGACATCGAGCAGACCGGGGTCGCGCGCATCCTCGACGAGCAACGAGCCGAGGATCCGGATCCCGCCACTCTCGACCATGACCGCGAGCGCCTGCCGGACGAACGCGGCGATGGCAGCCCTTGTGTCGGTTGCGCCGATCGGCGGCACGAATGCGGTGCCGCTCTCGAGGGCGGCGACCACCAGGTCGCGCTTCGTCGGATAGCGTCGATACAGGGTCGTCTTGGCGACTCCCGCCGCGGCTGCAACGGCCTCGACGGACAGCCCCGCGTAGCCGACGTCGACGAGCTGCCTGAACGTCGCCGCGAGGATCGCCTGGTCGGTCGCCGGGTGACGCGGCCGGCCACGACCGGCGGATCTGGTCGCTCCCGGCAACGGGACAGGCGCGGTCGGTTCGACGACAGCCGTCGAGGATGGATGGACGGTCCGGCTCACTCCACGAGCGTAGCCGGAGCCGGCAGCGGCCGTCGGCGCTCGTGCGTCGCCGTCGACGCCGGCATCGCCCGGGACACGATCAGTGCGGTCCCGGCGGCAACGATCGCGGCGACGACGACCGCGACGCCGAGCGCGTCGACGAACGACGATCGCGCCACGGTCGCCAGGCCATCGCCTGCAGCTCCGCCGATCCGACCCGCGATCGCGACCGCCGCCCCAACGGAGTCGCCCGCCGCGGCTGCGGCCTGGGCCGGAAGCCCCGCGACCGCGTCGGCCATCCGATCGCGGTACACCGTGTTCATCACCGACCCGATGACGGCGACACCGAGCGCACCGCCGAGCTGTCGCAGGAGGTCGTTCATCGCCGACCCGACGCCGGCTTTCGCTTCGGGCACCGCCTCCATCACCGATCCGGTCGACGGGGCCATCACGTTCGCCATCGCGACGGCGAGGACGAACAGCGTGAGCGACACGACCCAGGTCTCCGTCGTCGGCGTCCAGCGGGTCACGGTCAGCAGGATCAGCGCGACCGCCACGAGCGCCGAGGCGACCACGCGTCGCGTCCCGACGTGCTCGACCGCCGCGAGGCTGATCCGGGCTCCGATCGGGATCCCGAGCGCCAGCGTGACCATCACCGTCCCGGCCTCGAGGGCCGACTTGCCGAGGACGAACTGGAGGTACTGCGTCAGCCCGAAGATGACCGCGAACATCGCGAAGAACGTCAGCGCGATCGCCGCCGCGCCCGCCGTGAACCGGCGATCGCGGAAGAGGCTGAGATCGAGCATCGGCTGACGCGTGTGGGTCTCGCGCCAGGCGAACAGGAGGCCGAGGACGGCCGCAATGCCGAACGCCCCGAGGATCACCGGAGCGGTCCAGCCCTGCGACGGTGCTTCGATGATCCCGTAGACGAGGGCGCCGACGGCCCCGATCGAGAGGACGGCGCCCGGGAGATCGAGCCGGGCGGAGGCCGGGTCCCGGCTTTCCGGGACGAAGACGATTCCGAGGCCGAGCGCGAGCGCGGCGATCGGCACGTTGACGAGGAACACGGAGCTCCAGCTGAAGTTCTCGATCAGGAGACCGCCGATGAGGGGCCCAAGGCCGACGCCGAGGCCCGACACGCCGGCCCAGATCGCGATCGCCCGTCGGCGTTCGGCCGGCGGGAACACGTTGACGATGATCGACAGGGTCGACGGCATGATCAACGCTCCGCCGATCCCCATCGCCACGCGCGCGGCGATCAGATGGCTCGTCTCGGTCGAGAAGGTCGCCGCGATCGACGACAGGGCAAACAGGATCAGTCCGGCCTGGAGCGCCCGCGCTCGGCCGAATCGGTCGCCGAGCGCGCCCATCGTCAGGAGCAGGCCGGCGAACACGAGGACATAGGCATCGACCATCCACTGGAGATCCGCCGCGCTGGCCGAGAACGTTCGCTGGAGGGTCGGCAGGGCTACGTTCAGGATCGTGTTGTCGAGGCCGATGATGACGAGGCTGAGCGACAGGACGGCCAGCGTCCCCCAGCGACGCGCGTGAATGCGGTCTTCGGGGTCGATTGACGCCGTTGGGTCGGTCGGCACGGTTGGCGTGGCCATGGCTGGTCTCCGGTTCGGGGCGCCGGCAGGAGAGCCGTTCGTTGTAATACGATACGGTAGCGTATTGTAATCGAATGTCAACCCCGCGCCGGCCGCCCCGGCCGCCCGCCCAGGACTTACGACGCGGCGGCGACCGCGGGATCCAGCGTCGCCGCCAGGCCGAATGCATGGAACAGGCTGGGCCCGAACGTCGTGATCTCGGCGATCCGGCCGTCGACGATC
>Ga0307277_10000409_pt1 | contig 15774 bp, 17 predicted proteins | sample ER_DNA_116_FD_194473 | JGI IMG/M metagenome (GOLD analysis project Ga0307277, IMG submission 194473) | Bulk soil microbial communities from the East River watershed near Crested Butte, Colorado, United States - ER_DNA_116 | ecosystem: Environmental > Terrestrial > Soil > Floodplain | place...
GGTGCTGGTGGTCGGCAACCTGTTCGACCCGGCCACCCCGTACCACGGGGCGGTCACCGTCGACCGGCTGCTGCCGCGGTCGCGGCTGCTCACCCTGGCCGGCTGGGGGCACACCTCGCTGTTCGTCTCCTCCTGCGTCGACGCCTGGGTGAGCCGCTACCTGCTCACCACGAGGGTGCCGCCCAGGGGGACGGTCTGCCAGCCCGACGTGGTGCCGTTCGCCGAGCCCGCAGCCGCCCAGGCCCAGCAGGCGGCCGGCGCCTCCGCCAAGGCCGAGCTGATCCCGCCGATGCTGCGCAGGATGCTGACCGACTGAGCGACCGGGCGGCCCGTCCTTCACCGGGGCGTAGGCTGATGGCATGCCTCGCCCCGTGAAGGACGGGTCGCTGCGGGTCGGCGGGCGCACCGTCCAGGTGTCCAGCGTCGACAAGCCGTTCTTCCCCGACGCCGGCCTGACCAAGGGCGACCTGGTCGGCTACTACCGCGACGTGGCCGAGGTGATGCTCCCGCACCTCCGCGGCCGGCCGCTCAACCTGCAGCGGTTCCCCAACGGGGTCGAGGGCCACGGGTTCTGGCAGCAGGGCGCCTCCGACCACTTCCCCGGCTGGGTGCGCACGGTCACCGTGGAGCGCCGGGGCCGCGGCGGAACCGTCGACCACGTCGTCTGCGACGACGCCGCCACCGTCGTCTACCTGGCCAACCTGGCCACGGTGACCTTCCACGCCTGGACCTCGACGGTCGAGCACCTGGCCCGTCCCGACCTGGTCGTCATCGACCTCGACCCCGACCCCGGCCAGGGCCTGGAGGTGGTCAGGGCGGCGGCCAGGGCGGTCAGGATGGCCTGCGAGGAGGTCGGCCTGGCCCCCTTCGTCCAGACCTCCGGGTCGAGGGGCTACCACGTGGTCATGCCGCTGCAGCCGGGGCCCGACGTCGAGGTGGTCAGGGACCTGGCGGCCGAGCTGGCCCTGCTGGTCGCCGCCAGGGACCCGGACCGCCTCAGCGTCGAGTGGCGCAAGGCCAAGCGGGACGGCCGGCTGCTGCTGGACACCGCCCGCAACGGCTACGCCCAGACCCTTGTCGCCCCCTACTCGGTCCGGCCCCGGCCGGAGGCCCCGGTGGCCACCCCGATCGACTGGGCCGAGCTCGGCCGGGTCGAGCCGCGCAGCTACACCGTGGCCAACCTGCGCCGCCGGCTGGCCCGCAAGCCCGACCCGTGGGCGGGCATGGCCGACAAGGCGGCCGTCTTCGACCCGGTCCGGGCCCGTCTGGACGAGCTCCTGGCCGAGGCCGGCCGGGAATCCGGGGGCTCGGGCCCGGGGCGATAGCCGCCGGCGGCGGCGCGCCGGCCGTCAGGCGGGCGGCGGCCGCAGCCACAGCGAGGTGCTGGTCGGCTGCATGGTCTGGTCGACCACCGCCAGCAGCTCGCCGTGCAGCGCCCGCAGGTCGACCTGGTCGCGCAGGCGGGCCGCGAAGGCCTCCACGGTACGGGCGGCGTCGTAGCGGCGGCGGTTGAAGCGGCGGTCCACCACCCGCTGGATGCGCCGGTGGGCCGGCTGGACCGCCGCGGCCACGGCCAGGGTCAGCCCGGCCACCGCCCAGCTCGGCGGCCGGCCGCCGAGGCCGCCGAAGGCGCGGCCGACCAGCAGCACGGCGCCGGCGTAGCCGAGCCCAGCCAGCACCGTGAGCAGCCCGTAGGCCAGCGTGCGGCTGATGATCCGGTCCAGGTCGTAGAGCCGGTAGCGCAGGATGGCGGCCCCGGTGGCCAGGGGCAGCAGGGCCGCGCACAGGCTGATGGAGGCCAGCACCACCGGGTCCCGGCCCAGGGACCCGGCGACCAGGGCGACCACCAGCAACCCGGCCGCCAGGGCCGCGGCCAGGGCCAGCCAGCGCAGCTGCAGGCGCTCGACCCCCCGGGCGCGGCGGAACCGCAGCACCAGCGAGGAGGCTCCGACCAGCACCGAGGCCAGGACGACGGCGATGGCGGCCACGCCGGGGACGGCCAGCAGGCGGTACAGCGCCGGGACGGCCAGGGGGTTGCCGTACCAGTCGGGGGCCAGCGGGTCGGGCTGGACGACCGAGGTCACCACCACCACGGCCGGCGCGACCGCGGCCAGCCTGGCCCACCAGCGCCAGCGGGGCGACGGCAGCGAGCCGGTGGGGGTGAGCAGCAGCACGAAGCCGGCGCACGACAGCCAGACGATGGTGAAGGTGAGGACGGCCACCCCGGCCAGGTAGCGGGCGCCGGGGAGCGACCCGGGCCGGGCCACCAGCCCGTACTTGGCGTACGACTCGACCAGGACGCTGAGGGCCACCGACAGCCCGACCCCGAGCAGCAGCCAGCCCACCGGGTGCCCGGGGCGGCGGCTGGCCAGCACCGTCCCGACGACCGCCGAGCTCGTCAGGGCGAGCACGACGGCGCCGTAGGCGGCGACCATCGCGGCGCCGGCCTGCGCCTCGGGCAGGCCGGCGGCGTTCAGCAGCATGCTGAGGCGCACCCCGGGCGCCAGGGCCAGCACGGTCAGCCCGGCGAGCCCCCAGGCCAGGCCGGCCGGCCACCGACGTCGCCCCATGCCGCTCCCTCCCGTCGCTCGGGCCACTGTGGGCCGCCAGCGTCCCGTGAGCGTTACGGACCCGGGGGCGGCTCAGCCGGCGCGCTGGCGGCGGTAGCGGCGGATCAGGGCGTTGGTGGAGCTGTCGTGGTCGAGCTCGTCGCCAGCGGCCGGCTCGAGCTCGGCGGCGATCCGGGTGGCCAGCACCTTGCCCAGCTCGACCCCCCACTGGTCGAACGAGTTGATGCCCCAGATGGTCCCCTGGGTGAAGACCTTGTGCTCGTACAGGGCGGTGAGCTGGCCCAGCACCGACGGGGTCAGCTCGGGGGCGAGGATGGTGCTGGTGGGCCGGTTGCCGGGGAAGGTCCGGTGGGGGGCCAGGTCGGGGGCGACCCCCTCGGCCTCGACCTGCCCGGTGGTCTTGCCGAAGGCCAGGGCCTCGGTCTGGGCGAGGAAGTTGGCCATGAGCAGGTCGTGGTGGTCGCCGACGAGCTCCGCCGGCCGGCAGAACCCGAGGAAGTCACACGGGATCAGCCGGGTTCCCTGGTGGATGAGCTGGTAGAAGGCGTGCTGGCCGTTGGTGCCCGGCTGGCCCCAGACCACCGGCCCGGTCGGATAGGTCACCGCCGTGCCGTCGAGGGTGACCGACTTGCCGTTGGATTCCATGTCCAGCTGCTGTAGGTACGCCGGGAAGCGCTGCAGGTACTGGTTGTAGGGGAGCACGGCCTGGGTCTCGGCCCCGAAGAAGTCGATGTACCAGACCCCCAGCAACCCCAGCAGCACCGGCAGGTTGCGTTCGAAGGGGGCGCTGCGGAAGTGCTCGTCCATCAGGTGGAAGCCGGCCAGCAGCTCGTCGAAGCGGTCTGGGCCGATGGCCACCATCAGCGACAGCCCGATCGCCGACGGGTAGGAGTAGCGGCCCCCGACCCAGTCCCAGAACCCGAACATGTTGGCCGGGTCGATGCCGAAGTCGGCCACCTTCTCGGCGTTGGTGGACACGGCCACGAAGTGCCGCGACACCGCCGCCTGGTCGCCGAGGGCGTCCAGCAGCCAGGCCCTGGCCGTGCGGGCGTTGGTCAGGGTCTCGATGGTGGTGAAGGTCTTGGAGCAGACGATGAACAGCGTCTCGGCCGGGTCCAGGTCCCGGGTCGCCTCGGCGATGTCGGCCCCGTCGACGTTGGAGACGAACCGGAAGGTCCGCGACCGGTCGCTGTAGGGCAGCAGCGCCTCGTACGCCATGGCCGGGCCCAGGTCGGAGCCGCCGATGCCCAGGTTGACGACGTTGCGGATCGGCCGGCCGGTGTGGCCCAGCCAGCGGCCGGAGCGGACCTCGTCGGCGAAGGCCCGCATCCGGCCGAGGACCTCGTGCACCTCGGGCACGACGTCGTGGCCGCCGGCCTCGATCGAGCTGCCCTCGGGGGCGCGCAGGGCGACGTGCAGTACCGCCCGGTCCTCGGTGACGTTGATCCGCTCGCCGCCGAACATGGCGTCGATGCGCCGCCGCAGCCCGGCCCGCTCGGCCAGGGCGACCAGCAGGCCGAGCGTCTCGGCGGTGGCCCGGTGCTTGGACCAGTCCAGGTACAGGTCGCCGGCCTCACAGGTCATGGTCTCGCCCCTGGCCGGGTCGGCGGCGAACAGCTCGCGCAGGTGCACCTCCCCGAGCTGCCGATGGTGGCGCTGGAGCGCCTCCCACTCGGGGGTCTGGTCGATGCGGGCAGCGGGCTCGGCCATGCGCTCGGCTCCTCGGTCGGGGCGGGGTATCAAGGTATCGCGTGAGGACAAGCAACCCATGGAACCGCTGAGGCGGCTCGTCCAGGCCGTCGACAACTTCCAGCAGCGCCACCGCCGGCTGGCCTTCCCGTTCGCCGTGGTCAAGAAGTTCGGCGACGACCAGGCCGGCCGCCACGCCGCCCCTGCTGGCCTACTACGGGTTCTTCTCGCTGTTCCCGCTGCTGCTGGTGGCGGTGACGGTGACCGGGTTCATCCTCCAGGGTCGCTCGGACCTGGCCGACCGGATCGTCGCCTCGGCGGCGGCGCAGTTCCCGACCATCGGCGCCGACATCGCCAAGACGGTCCAGGGCAGCCACCTGCGCGGCAGCGGCCTGGCCGGCGTGGCCGCCTCGGCGGTGGTGAACACCCTGCTGTTCCTGGTCGGGTTCCGGGTGCTGACGGTCCGGAACGTCCCCCTGCGCTCGCTGCTGCCCGGGGCGGTGCTGGCCGCGCTGGCCTGGGCCCTGCTGCAGTGGCTGGGCGCCTGGTACGTCGGCCGCAAGCTCACCCGGGCGACCAACACCTAGGGCACCTTCACCCTGGTCATCGGGCTGCTGTCGTGGCTGTACCTGGCGGCCACGGTGACCCTGTACGCCGCCGAGCTGAACGCGGTCCGGGCCCGCAGGCGGTGGCCGCGCAGCCTCGCCCCGCCGCCCCTCGGCCCGGCCGACGAGCAGGTCCTGGAGGACCTGGCCAAGCAGGAGGAACGGCGACCCGAGCAGCGGGTGGAGGTCAGCTTCGGCGCCGACGAGGAGCCGGCGGAGCGGCCGGCCGAGCGGGAACCGCCGGCTCAGACCGGGTAGTCGCGGACCTGGTCGAGCACGACCTCGCCGCCGACCTCGGCGAAGCCGTCGGGCCCGGGGCGGGCCCGCAGCAGCGACCCGGCGCCCTGGCGGATGGTCAGTGGCCGGCCGAGCCGGCTGACCAGGCGGACCGCCGCGGCCCCGGTGGCCTCGTCCTCGTCGATGCCGAAGGCGGGCGCGAACACCCGGGCCCTGACCCGTCCGGCGGCCTCGTCCTCCCAGGCCCAGCAGTCGACGAAGCCGAGGCCCTCGGGGGCGCCGGCCAGCGCCTCCACCTGGCCGGGGTCGGCGAGCTGGCGGAAGCTCATCTGCGGCGCCCACTCGGCCCGCCCGCGGATCCAGGTCACCCCGTCGCCGTCCAGGTAGGTCGGGACTTCGCCGACCGGCGGCCGCAGCAGCGCCACCGCGGTCCGCTCCCGGGCCAGCAGCCAGCTGGTGCCCACCAGCGGGTGGCCGGCGAACGGCAGCTCGGCCGCCGGGGTGAAGATCCGCACCCGCCCCGAGGACGGGTCGTCGACGAACACCGTCTCGCTGAAGCCGAGGTCGGCCGCGACCTCCTGGCGGCGTCCCTCGGGCACGGCGCCCCCGTCCAGGAACACCCCCAGCGGGTTCCCGCCGGTCCCTCCGGGGGCCACGAACACCCGCAGCACATGCAGCTCGGCCATGGCTGAAGGCTACCCCGGCCGGCCCGGCGCCACGCCTGGGCGGGTGGCTGGACCGGAGCGGGGGACCATGCCAGGGTTGCGGTGAGGAGGTGGCGATGGGCGGGTTCGTGTCGCGAGGGTTCAGGGGCCGCCGGCGGGCGGGGGCGGAGCAGGCGACCAGGCTGCCGCCGGGCCAGTACGCCGAGACCGGGTTCCCGGTGCTGACCGCCGGGCCGACCCCCCGGGTCGACCTGGCCACCTGGCGCCTGACCGTCGAGGGGCTGGTCGCCAGGCCGCGGGAGTGGACCTGGGAGGAGATCCAGGCCCTGCCCGGCAGCGACTTCGAGGGCGACATCCACTGCGTGACCCGCTGGAGCAAGCTCGGCACCAGCTTCGCCGGCGTCTCGGTCGACACCCTGCTGGAGGCGGCCGAGCCCCGCCCCGAGGCCAGCCACGTGGTCGCCTTCTGCCACGGCGGCTACACCACCAACCTGCCCCTCGAGGACCTGCGGGGCGGCAAGGCCTGGGTGGTGTGGGAGCACGAGGGGGCGCCGCTGCCGGCCGAGCACGGCGGCCCGGCCCGGCTGCTGGTGCCCCACCTGTACCTGTGGAAGAGCGCCAAGTGGCTGGCCGGGCTGCGCCTGCTCGACCACGACGCCCCCGGCTTCTGGGAGTCGCTCGGGTACCACAACGTCGGCGACCCGTGGCGGGAGGAGCGCTATTGGGGCGACTGAGCTGGCGGCTGGCCACCGTCGCCGAGGTCCGGCCGGAGACGGCCAGGGTCGTCACCCTGGCTCTGGAGGTGCCCGGCTGGGACGGGCACCTGCCCGGCCAGCACGTCGACGTCCGGCTCACCGCCGAGGACGGCTACCAGGCCGAACGGGGCTACTCGATCGCCTCGGCGCCCGGCAGCGAGCGGGTCGAGCTGACCGTCGAGCGCCTCGACGACGGCGAGGTCTCGCCGTACCTGGCCGGCGAGCTGCGGCCCGGCGACCAGCTGGAGCTGCGCGGGCCGGTCGGCGGCTACTTCGTCTGGGAGCCGGGGCGGGGCGGGCCGCTGCTGCTGGTCGCCGGCGGGTCGGGGGTGGTGCCGCTGATGGCCATGCTGCGCCACCGGGCGGCCACCGGCAGCCAGGTCCCGGCCCGGCTGCTGTACTCCTCCCGGACCATCGAGGACGTCATCTACCGCGATGAGCTGGACCGGCTGGCCGCGGCCGGCGACGGGCTGGCCGTCACCCACGCCCTGACCAGGGCCCAGCCGGCCGGCTGGAGCGGCTACGCCCGGCGGATCGACGCGGTCATGCTGGAGGAGGTGGGCTGGCGGCCCGGCGAGCACCCGCTGGCCTACGTGTGCGGCCCGACCCGGCTGGTCGAGGCGGTGGCCGGTCAGCTGGTCGCCCTCGGCCACGACCCGGCCCGGGTCAGGACCGAACGCTTCGGACCCACGGGGGTGCCATGACCATGGACGAGACCGATCTGCGCCTCGACGGCAACGCCGTCGCCGGGATGCTGGCCGAGCTGTTCGGCTTCGACATGACCGTCGAATGGGGCGGCTGCGCCGGCTGCGGGGCCACCAACCAGCTCGGCGCCCTGCTGGTGTACGCCCACGGCATGGGCGCGGTCGCCTGCTGCCCCGGCTGCGGCCAGGCCCTGCTGCGCGTCGCCCGCGGCGAGGGCCGCTGGTGGCTGGACCTGCGCGGGCTGGCCTGGCTGCAGCTGGACGAGCAGGCGCGGGTGGCCGGCTGATGGCGCTGCGCTTCGGGATGCTCGGCACCGGCTACTGGGCCCAGGAGGCGCACGCCACCGCCCTGGCCGCCCACCCCGACGCCGAGCTGGTCGCCGTCTGGGGCCGCGACCCGGCCAGGACCGAGGCGTTCGCCGACCGCTTCGGCATCCGCGGCTACGGCGACCTGGAGCGGCTGCTGGCCGAGGTCGACGCCGTCGCCGTGGCCGTCCCCCCCGATGTCCAGGCCGAGCTGGCCGTGCGGGCCGCCGCCGCCGGCCGCCACCTGCTGCTCGACAAGCCGCTGGCCCTGTCGCTGGACGGCGCCGAACGGGTGGCCGGGGCGGTGGCGGCCAACCGGGTCGCCTCGCTGGTGTTCTTGACCCTGCGCTTCCTGCCCCCGGTGGCCGCCTGGATGGAGCAGGCCACCGGCACCGGCGGCTGGCACGGCGGCGACGGCGCCTGGCTGGGCACGGCCCTGCAGCCGGGCAGCCCGTTCGCCGGGTCGCCGTGGCGCCAGCGCAAGGGCGCCCTGTGGGACCTCGGCCCCCACATGCTGTCGCTCGTCCTGCCCACCCTCGGCCCGGTCGAGCGGGTCGCCGCCGGGACCGGCCTCGGCGACACCGTCCACCTGGTCCTGGGCCACCAGGGCGGCGCCTCCAGCACCCTGGCCCTCAGCCAGACCGTCCCCGCGGCCGCCGAAGGGATCGGCTACGAGCTCTACGGGCCCCAGGGCCGCTCGGCGGTCCCGCCCTTCGAGCTCGCCCACCTGGTCGCCATGGAGGAGGCCATCGGCCAGTTCGTGGCCATGGTGGCGGCCGGGGCCACCACCCACCCCTGCGACGTCCGCCTCGGCCGCGACACCGTGGCCGTCCTGGACGCCGCCCAGCGGTTCCTGTCGGCCGGCCTCGACACCCGCAGCGCCGCCGTCACCTAGACGGTTCGCCGGCGCAGCCGGAACCCGAGATAGATGGCGGCGACGATCGGCAGGACGAACGGGATCACGACCAGGAACAGCGCGAGGAGGTCCGTCTCCGGCGGTCCCAGTGGCGCCGACCCGACCGCTCTGGAGCCGCCAGCCGAGGTCATCACGGTCCCCAGCCCGGCCACCACCCAGCTCAGCCCGCCGATGGTGCCGATGAGCTTGTCGCGGGTGGTCCACAGCCGCGACAGCCACACCAGCACCACCCCCACCACCCAGCCGACGAACGGGATCACCAGCAGCACCAGGGCGATCACCTCGAGCCACGGGGTGGCCGGCCTTGGCGGCGGGGGCTGGACGCCGAAGCGCTCGCGGGCCTCGGCGGCGATGTCGGCCGGGTCGCCGAGGCGTTCCAGCATGGTGCGGACGCCGGCCTCGGTCTCGGGGTCGAGGCCGGCCCGGGCGGCGGCGATGTGCTCGCCGACCTCGTCCAGCAGCTCCTGGCGGCGGTTGGCGGGCAGGTCGTGGAGCTCGGCCTCCAGATCCTGGAGGTAGCGGAGGATCAGGGCGTCGACCTCGGTGGTCATGGGCTGCCTCCTTGCTGCAGCAGGCGGTCGACCGCGTCGGTGAAGCGGTCCCATTCGGTGGTGAAGAGGGTCAGGGCCCGCCGGCCCTCGCCGGTGAGCTGGTAGTAGCGGCGGGGCGGGCCGCTGGGCGACTCGTGCCAGGTGGTGGTGACCAGGCCGTCGCGCCGCAGCCGGCTGAGCAGCGGATAGATGGTGCCCTCGCTGGTGACCAGGCCGTCCGCCGCCCCCAGGGTCCGGACCAGGTCGAAGCCGTAGCGCGGCTGGTCGCGCAGCAGGGCCAGCACGCAGTACTCGAGGGTGCCGCGCCGCATCTGGGTGATCAGTGACTCGCGCTTAGCAGGTACCATGCATCACATGGTACATGGTGATGCACAGTTAGACCAGGGGGTTCCATGGACCCTCCGGCGTTACTCGCCGGTGGGGAGCTCCTCGTGGCCGCCGAACTCCTTGCGCATGGCCGAGAGGAGCTTGTCGGCGTAGTCGGCCTCGCCGCGGGAGGCGAACCGCTCGTAGAGGGCGGTGGTGAGCACGTGGGCGGGGACACCCGTCTCGACCGCCGCGGCCACCGTCCAGCGGCCCTCGCCCGAGTCCGACACCCGTCCCGAGAACCCGGCGACCGTGGGGTCCTGGACCAGGGCATGGGCGGTCAGGTCGAGCAACCACGAGCCGATCACGCTGCCCCGGCGCCAGACCTCGGCGACGGCCGCGACATCCAGGTCGTAGCGGTAGAAGGCGGGGTCGCGCAGCGGCGCCGCCTCGGCGCTGGCCTGCTCTTGGCGCTTGCCCATGTTGGCCTTGTGCAGGATGTTCAGGCCCTCGGCGTAGGCGGCCATGATCCCGTACTCGATCCCGTTGTGGATCATCTTCACGAAGTGGCCGGCCCCGGCCGGCCCGCAGTGCAGGTAGCCGAGCTCCTCGGGCGGCGGGTCGCCGTCGCGGCCCGGGGTCCGGGAGGCCGCCGCCAGGCCAGGAGCCAGGGCCCGGAACAGCGGGTCGAGGCGGGCCACCACCTCGGCCTCGCCGCCGATCATCAGGCAGTAGCCCCGCTCCAGCCCGAACACCCCGCCGCTGGTGCCGACGTCCAGGTAGTGCAGGCCCCTCGACCCCAGCGCCTCGGCCCGCTGGACGTCGTCGCGGTAGTAGGAGTTGCCCCCGTCGATCACCACGTCGCCCGGGGCCATCAGGCCGGCCAGCTCCTCCACGACCCGGCCGGCCACCCCGGCCGGGACCATCACCCAGACCGCCCGGGGAGCGTCCAGCTTGGCCACCAGGTCCTCGAGCGAGGCGGCGCCGACCGCTCCCTCGCCCTCGAGCTGCTGGACGGTGTCCTGGTTCTGGTCGTAGACGACACACTGGTGGCCGGCGCGCTGCAGCCGCCGAACCAGGTTGGCGCCCATCCGGCCGAGGCCGATCATGCCAAGCTGCATGCCGTGCTCCTTACGATTCGGGCTGGCGCGAGGATGCTACGCGGCGGCCGCAACACGAGAAAGCGGTGACCATGGCGGACGACTTCGACGTGATCGTGATCGGTGCCGGCCCTCCGGGGGAGAACGCGGCCGGACGCTGCGCCGACGGCGGCCTGGCCGTCGCCCTGGTCGAGCGGGAGCTGGTCGGGGGCGAGTGCTCCTACTGGGCCTGCATCCCCTCCAAGACCCTGATCCGGCCCGGCGGCGTGCTGGCCGCGGCCAGGCGGGTCCCCGGGGCGGCCGAGGCGGTCACCGGCCGCCTGGATGCCGCCGCCGCCTTCGCCCAACGCGACTACATGACCTCCAGCTGGAACGACCAGGGGGCGCTTGGCTGGGTCGAGGACGAGGGGATCGAGCTGGTCAGGGGCACCGGCCGCCTGGACGGGGAGCGGACCGTGGCCGTCGAGCTGCCCGACGGCGGCCGGCGGACCCTGACCGCCAGGCGGGCGGTGGTGCTGGCCACCGGCAGCGCCCCCGCCATCCCGCCGGTGCCTGGCCTGGCCGAGGCCCGGCCCTGGGACAACCGCGGGGCGACCGCGGCCACCGAGGTCCCCGGCCGGCTGGTCGTGCTCGGCGGCGGCCCGGTCGGCTGCGAGCTGGCCCAGGCGTTCCGCCGCCTCGGCAGCCAGGAGGTGACGGTGGTGGTGCGGGGCGAGCGCCTGCTGGCCCGCGAGGAGCCGTTCGCCGGCGCCGAGGTCCGGGCCGCCTTCGAGTCCGAGGGCATCACCGTGCGCACCCGCACCGAGGTCGCCTCGGTCCGCCGGGCTGCCCACGGCGGGCCCGCGACCGTGAGCCTGGGCGACGGCGGGGAGCTGGTCGCCGACGAGCTGCTGGTGGCCACCGGCCGCCGGCCGAGGACCGGCGAGGTCGGCCTCGACACGGTCGGGGTGGAGGCCGGCGGCCCGCTCCGGGTCGACCGCCGGCTGCGGGTCGAGGGGGTCGAGGGCGGCTGGCTGTTCGCGGTGGGGGACTGCAACGGGCTGGCTCCGCTCACCCACATGGGCAAGTACCAGGCTCGGGTGGCCGGGGACGTGATCCTCGGCCGCGACGCCGCCGACGTGGCCGACCACGGGGTGATCCCGCGGGTCACCTTCACCGACCCGCAGGTCTGCGCCGTCGGGCCGACCGAGGCCGAGGCCAGGCGGGCCGGTGTCGACCTCAAGGTGGTCAGGACCGACACCGGCGGGGTGGCCGGCGCCTACGTCCAGGGCAACGGGATCGCCGGCACCAGCCAGCTGCTGGTCGACCAGGCCCGCCGGGTCGTGGTCGGCGCCACCTTCACCGGCCCCGAGGTCCAGGAGCTGCTCCACTCGGCCACCGTCGCCGTGGCCGGCCAGGTCCCCCTCGAGCGCCTGTGGCACGCCGTGCCGTCGTTCCCCACCGTCAGCGAGGTCTGGCTCCGGCTGCTGGAGACGTACGGCCTCTGAGAAGGGTGGTCGTCCGGTTATGGCTGGGTAGGGGCCGTCAGTACCAGCCGTTGGCCTGCCAGAAGGCCTTGGCGCGCTCGGCGGTGCGGTAGCGGTCGCGGACATAGGCCCGGAAGGCCCACAGCTGCCGGCCGCAGTCGGTGGTCGCGTAGTCCCGGCCCAGGTAGAGGATGCGGTTGCCCAGCAGCAGCTGCCCGAGGCCGAACGCCGTCGAGGTCTGATTGTCGGCGGTGGGGTCGCCGCTCGACTCGCGCATGATGATCCAGCGCTCGGCCGCCGAGGTGCCCGACAGGTCGCAGCGGCGGCCCGACCCGTGCGCCGGCCCGCCTCCGGCCGCCCGCCGCCTGGCCAGCTCCTCCTGGCGGATCAGGCGCCGCAGCTCTGCCGAGCGGCTGCGCAGCGCGGCTGCGGCCCCGGCCAGCCGGGCCACCCGGCCGTCCAGCTTCTGCTTGGCCCGCTGGCGGACGGCCCGGACCCGCTCCAACTCGCCGACCTGGCGCTGCACCTCGGCCTCGGCCGCGGCCCGCGCCCGCTCGGCCTTGACCATGCCGTTGTGGAGCTGGACGGCCCGCTTGCGCGCGACCTCCAGCCGGCCGAGGACGTCCTGGTCGGCGCTGATCACGAAGCTGACCGTGACCGCCCGTTCGATCAGGTCGCGCAGGTCGCTGGCCTGGACGAGCACGGCCAGCCCGGTCACCCGGCCGGTCATGTAGGCCCCGCGGACCTGCTCGGCCAGCCGCTGCTCCTGGCGCCCGACCTCGTCGGTGGCCGCCTCCAGCGCGACCAGGGCGTCGGCGCGCCGCCGCCGGGCCGCTTCCAGCTCGGCGGTGGCCGTGGCCAGCCGGGTCCTGGCCCCGGCGACGGCCTGGTCGGCGGCGGACAGGGCGGCCGCCACCGCCCCGGCGTCGGCCCGGGCGTCGCTCAGCACCGTCTCCAGCTGACCAAGGCGCCGCCGCGTCCGCTCCAGCTCGCCCCGCTCGTCGGCCCCCACCGGCCGCGGCAGCAGCAGCAGGACCAGGACCACCGCCACCAGCGCAGCCATCCGCGAGCGCACAGGCATGATCGAACCGTTTCGTCGGGTCGACAGGATTTTCCGGTTCACAGTACCGGGCATCCCCAACTGCCCGGTAACCGGCACCGCGCGCGCGGGACCGACCGGGCCGCGAATGGCCGTGCGGGGGTTGGGCGGGGTCGCTCAGTCGTCGAGCAGGGAGGCGAGCTCCGCACAGCGTGGGCAGACCGGGAACCGCGACGGGTCCCGGACCGGCTGGAAGCGGTGGCCGCAGAGGGCGGTGACGGTGCCGCCGAGCACGGCCGCCCGGGCGATCTCGTCCTTGCGGGCGTAGTGGGCGTAGCCGTCGTCCTCGCCGGTGTCGGCGTCGGACTCGATCGGGCGGGTCTCGGTGCTTGCCATCTCAGACTCCTCGACAGGCGCTGGCGCCAGCCATTCTCCGCCGAAGGGCCCGAGCTCCGCACCCCCGCCCGAGAGCATGCGCCCCGCACCGCGGCGCCGGGGTCGGATACCCACGATCCGGTGCCGACGGCGTGCGCCGCGGTGGCCTGGGTGCGCATGGCGGGAACCGGGGTCAACGGCCGGTGGCCGAGAAGTGCTGGTAGTCCCGGGACCCGGACCAGTTGCCGCCCCAGCGCCAGCCGGCGGCGGCGAAGGCCCGCACGACCGTGTCGCCGCCGTGGATCATCCCGGCGGCCCGCCGGGCCCGGTTGGCGTACGGCCGGCCCGCCGGCGGCGACACCCGGCCGCCCCGGGTCACATAGGGGTTGCGCAGCGGGTTGAGGTCGATGGCGCGGCCGAAGGCGTGCTCCGACCAGCTGCTGGACCCCGACACCCGGCGGCAGTTGAACCCGGAGGTGTTGTTGGCGGCCATCGACCGGTCGTCATCGGCCCGGTAGGCGTCGACCGGGCGCAGCCGCTGGACCGGGTACCGGGCCTTGAACAGCTTCCCGAACACGACCAGGATCCGCCGGGCGTGGTCGCGGTGCACGATCAGCTCTCCCCGGTGCACCCGCCCGTCGAAGCCCCAGTAGTCGACCAGCAGCAGCCGCAGCTCCACCGGCCCCACCGGGCAGCCCGGCCGCCACGAGTAGCGCACCCGCTTCCGGACCGTGTCGCGCCCGGTCGCGATGCTGCCCCGGAACACCGCCGCGGTGGAATCGGCCTTCACGACCGCCCCCTCGGCACCGGCCGATCCGCCACCCCCTCGAGGCGCCACCCCGGACCCGCCAGCCCCGGACCCGCCAGTCCCGGGCCCGCCAGTCCCGGGCCCGCCAGTCCCGGGGCTTGGGGTGCCGCAGCCGGCGAGGGCGATGGTGATGGCGGTGATGATCAGCAGCAGCGGCAGGGTTCGCTTCATAGGTGCTGTCTCGTCCCCTCGACCCTCCCTCTTGAGCGCCCATCGGCGGCGTATGGTGAGCCCTGTCCCGTTCCAGGCACAAGGAGCCTACCTGCGCACGCGCGGCCTCGGACCCGACTTCGCCAAATTGTGGACAGCCAACGCCGTCTCCAACGTCGGCGACGGCGTCACCTTGGTCGCGGGGCCGCTGCTGGCCGCGACCCTGACCCGCGACCCGCGGCTGATCGCCGGCCTTGCCGTCGCCCAGCGGCTCCCCTGGCTGCTGTTCTCGCTGGTCAGCGGGGCGCTGGTCGACCGCCTGGACCGCCAGCGGCTGATGGTGCGGGTCGACGCCGCCCGCGCTGTGGCGATCGGCCTGCTCGGGGTGGCCGTGCTCGCCGACGCCGCCACCCTGCCGCTGCTGTACGCGGTGTTCTTCGCCCTCGGCAGCGCCGAGACCCTGTTCGACAACGCGGCCGTCTCGATCCTGCCCGCGGTCGTGCCCCGGGACCAGCTGGCCAGGGCCAACGGCCGCCTCCTCGGCGTCCAGATGGTGGCCAACGAGCTGGCCGCCCCGCCGCTGGGCGGGCTGCTGTTCGCGACCGCCGCCGCGGTCCCGTTCCTGCTGGACGCGGGGTCGTTCGCGGCCGCGGCCGCCCTGATCGCGGCCATGGGCGGCCGGTTCCGGGTGGAGCGGCCCGCAGGCGCCGCCCCGACCACCCTCCGGGGCGAGATCGCCGAGGCGGTGCGCTGGCTGGCCCGCCACCGGCTGCTGCGCATCCTGGCCGTGGCGATCGCGCTGATGAACCTGACCCTCTCGGCCACCCTGTCCATCTCGGTCCTCTACGCCCAGGAGCGCCTCGGGCTCGGCTCGGTCGGGTACGGCCTGCTGCTGTCGTCGGTCGCGGTCGGCGGGATCTCGGCCAGCCTGGTCGCCGAACGGGTCATCGGCTGGCTCGGCCCGGCCACCACCATGCGCCTCGGCCTGGTCATCGAGTCCTCGACCCACCTGGTGCTGGCCCTGGCCCGCAGCCCGTATCTGGTCGGGGCCGTCTTCGCCCTGTTCGGCTTCCACGCCATGACCTGGAGCGTGATCAGCGTGTCGCTCCGCCAGGAGCTGATCCCGGCCCGCCTGCTCGGGCGGGTCAACAGCGCCTACGCCCTGTTCGGCTTCGGCTCGCTGTCGCTCGGTGCCGTCGCCGGCGGCGTGCTGGCCGCCCGCTACAGCCTCACCGCGCCGTTCTGGTGCAGCTTCGCCGCCATGAGCCTGCTCACCCTGGCCTGCTGGCCGATCCTCAGCGCCCGCGCCGTCGCCCAGGCCCGCGCCCAGGCATCCACGGAGAATGACCCGCCCGGGTAGCGGGGTGCGCGCCGTCAGGCGTTGACGTTGGCCATCATCTCGGGGTTGTAGCGCTCGCCGGCCGCCGACCCGCGGGGCGTGACCTCCTCGATGGCGCCCAGGTCCTCGGAGGTCAGCTCGACCTCGAGGGCGCCGGCGTTCTCCTCCAGGTAGCTGCGCCGCTTGGTGCCGG
>Ga0307277_10000410_pt1 | contig 15766 bp, 17 predicted proteins | sample ER_DNA_116_FD_194473 | JGI IMG/M metagenome (GOLD analysis project Ga0307277, IMG submission 194473) | Bulk soil microbial communities from the East River watershed near Crested Butte, Colorado, United States - ER_DNA_116 | ecosystem: Environmental > Terrestrial > Soil > Floodplain | place...
CTGGGTGTGCAGCTCCCGGTCGGCCTTGTCGCGCACGATGATGCCGACGCCGGTGCCGTCGGCGGCCTGGAAGGCCGCCCCGCCGGGTTGCAGATCGCTGGCCACGCTACTCCCCCGGTTCCTTGGCGCCCGGCCAGGGCTTGGCCTCCCTGGTCAGCAGGGCGAACTCCTTGCGCAGCGGGTGGCCCTCGAACTCCTCGGGCAGCAGCAGCTTGGCCAGGTTGGGGTGGCCCTCGAAGCCGACCCCGAACAGCTCGGCCGTCTCCCGCTCGTGCCAGTTGGCCCCGGCCCACAGGTCGCTGAGGGTCGGCAGGTGGCCGCCGTCGCGGGCCACCACGGTCCGCACCTGGAGGTGGTGGCGGTGGAAGGTGGAGTACACGTGGAGGACGACCCCGATGCCGTCGGCCTCCTCGTCCACCCCGCACAGGAAGTCGAAGAAGTTGCAGGCGACCTCGGGCCCGCGCCGGGCCAGCTCGGCCACCCGCCGCCAGTCCTCCGGGGCCACGGTGACGGTGAGGGTGTCGTAGGCCACCTCCGGCGCCACGGCATCCCCCAGCTCCGCGACCAGGTGGTCGCGCAGGGCGTCGGCGTCCACTAGGCGTCAGCCCCCACAACGATGGGTTCCGGGCGGTCGCCGTTGGCGTAGCGCTGGCGCAGCGACTCCGAGCCGATCCGCTCCTGGAGCCTCATGATGCCGTTGAGCAGCGCCTCCGGCCGGGGCGGGCAGCCGGGCACGTAGACGTCGACCGGGATGATCTGGTCGACGCCCTTGGTGACCGAGTAGGAGTCCCAGTAGGGGCCGCCGCAGTTGGAGCAGGAGCCGAACGAGATCACGTACTTGGGCTCGGGCATCTCCTGGTACAGCCGCTGCAGGGCCGGGGCCATCTTGTCGGTGAGGGTGCCCGAGACCACCAGCAGGTCGGCCTGGCGCGGCCCGTGGGCGAACGGGATCACCCCGAGGCGGATGAAGTCGTGGCGGGCCATGGAGGTGGCGATGAACTCGATGGCGCAGCAGGCCAGGCCGAAGTTGAACACCCACAGCGAGTACTTGCGGCCCCAGTTGAAGACGAACTTGATCGGTTGCGGCAGCTCGACCGTGTCGACTAGGCCCACCGGAGGACCCCCTTCTTGAACGCGTACAGGAGGCCGACGGCGAGCACGCCGATGAAGACGACCATCTCCCAGAACGCCGCCACCCCGATGCGGTCGAAGACCAGTGCCCATGGGAACAGGAACACGCTCTCCACATCGAAGATGACGAACAGGAACGCGAACACGTAGTAACGGATCTGGGTCTGGGACCAGGTGGAGCCCACCGGGTCCATGCCGCTCTCGTAGGTGGTGAACTTGCCCGGCGCGGGACGGTCCGGGCGCAGCAGCCGGTTGGCGCCGAACGCGACCGCCACGAAGACGATCGACAGCACCAGCAGGGCCGCGAACGTGCCGTAGGCCTGGAAATACGTGGTCATAGGTGGCGCCGATTCTAGTCCAGTGGGCGGGCAGGCGGCCAAGCTCGACCCGGTGCCTCCCACCTCCCTGCCGAGGGTCCCGAGCGACCCCGGCCGTCCGCCCCTACCGGCGGCGGCGGTCGGCCGGTCTACTGGTCCCAGGGGGGCGAAGGAGGTTGGTCGTCATGGCATCCACCGAGCAGGTCTGGGACCGGGTCGCCAAGGAGTCGTTCGCGGTCATCAGCCACGTCACCCCCAGCGGGGAGCCCCGGTCCAGCGGCGTCCTCTACAAGGTCCTCGGCCGGCGGCTGTACGTGGCCGTCGCCCCCGACGGCTGGAAGGCGAGGCACATCGCGGCCGACGGGCGGGTGGCGGTGACCGTGCCGGTGCGCCGGGGCGGGATCCTGTCCCTGGTCGCGCCGATCCCGCCGGCGACCATCAGCTTCCACGGCACGGCGGTCGTCCACCCGGCCGGCTCGCCCGAGGTCGGCGCGCTGTCCGAGGCGCTGGGGTCGCTGCTGCCGGCCGAGCGGCGGGCCTCGGCCAGCATCGTCGAGGTCGCCCCCCAGGGCGCGTTCCTGACCTACGGGGTCGGCGTGCCGCTGCTGAAGATGCGCACCCCGGCCACGGCCCGGGCACGCGTGCCGGTGGCCCTGGCCAGGGGGTGACCGGTGACGGACGGCCTGGAGGCGTTCGTCCAGGGAGTGCGGGGCGACCTCGACGCCCTCGCGCGGCCGGCGCTGGCGCCGACGCCCTGAAGGAAGGCGTCCGCCGGTTGTACGAACCGGCGGAGTGGGCGCCCGGGTATGGACGGAATGTGAAGATGCTTCCGGGCTCGCCACCGCGTACGGTTCACCAATGAGCGACCCGAGCACGACCGCCGTGAGCCTGCGTGGGTTGACCAAGCGCTACGGGCAGATCACGGCCGTCGACGGGATCGACCTCGACATCCGCGAGGGCGAGCTGCTCACCCTGCTCGGGCCCTCGGGGTCGGGCAAGACCACCACCCTGCGCATGGTCGCCGGCTTCGAGCTGCCCAGCGAGGGCACCATCCACCTGGGCGGGGTGGAGGTCACCACCAGGCCGCCCTTCGAGCGCGACGTCAACACCGTCTTCCAGGACTACGCCCTGTTCCCGCACATGAGCGTGGCCGAGAACATCGGCTACGGCCTGCGGGTCCGCAAGGTCGCGAGGGCCGAGCGCCGGGAGCGGGTCGCGGCCGCCCTGGCCCAGGTCCGCCTGGACGACTTCGGCGACCGCCGCCCCTCCCAGCTCTCGGGCGGCCAGCGCCAGCGGGTCGCCCTGGCCCGGGCCCTGGTCAACCGCCCCCGGGTGCTGCTGCTGGACGAGCCCCTGGGGGCCCTGGACCGGCAGCTGCGCCAGGAGATGCAGGTCGAGCTGAAGGCCATCCAGGCCGCGGTCGGGATCACCTTCGTGGTCGTGACCCACGACCAGGAGGAGGCCCTGACCATGAGCGACCGCATCGCCGTGCTCCGCGACGGCCGCATCGAGCAGGTCGGCGTCCCGGCCGAGGTCTACGAGCGGCCGGCCAACCCGTTCGTGGCCGGGTTCGTCGGCACCTCCAACGTGCTCGCCGGCCGGGCCGCGGCCGAGCTGGTGGGCGAGCGGGGCACCTTCACCGTGCGGCCCGAGAAGATCCACGTGCTCGACGCCGGCGCCGAGACCCCACCCGGCCACTGCCAGGCCGCCGGGACCGTCCGCGACGTCGCCTACGCCGGGCCGGTGACCCGCCTCACCGTCGCGCTGGAGGTCGGCGGCGAGCTGGTCGTGCTCCAGCAGAACCTCTCCACCACCTCGGCCGAGGTGGCCGAGCTCGCCGGCAGCCGGGTCAAGCTCGTCTGGCGCCCCGAGCACAACTTCCGTCTGTCCCCGGCCCCGGTGCCGGCTTCCGCAGGAGGTTGACCATGCGAGCGAGAACCCGAGCGCGCCTGCTCCCGCTGGCCATGGCCGTGGCCCTGGTGGCGCTGGCCGGCTGCGGCTCCGACGAGCCGACCAGCTCGTCGGGGGGCGGCGCCTCCCAGGGGTTCACCCCGCCCAACGTGCCGATGCAGCAGTCCCTGGGGGCGGGTGAGGGCAAGGTCAACCTGGTCGCCTGGGCGGGCTATGTCGAGGACGGGTCGACCGACCCCAAGGTCGACTGGGTGACCCCGTTCGAGAAGGCGACCGGCTGCCAGGTCAACGTCAAGGTGGCCGCCACCTCCGACGAGATGGTCCAGCTGATGAAGACCGGCCAGTACGACGCCGTGTCGGCCTCCGGGGACGCGTCGCTGCGGCTGATCGCCGCCGGCGACGTCGCCCCGGTCAACACGGCGCTGGTCAAGAACTACGCCGACGTGTTCGACAGCCTCAAGATGCAGCCCTGGAACTCGGTCAACGGCAAGGCCTACGGCATCCCCCACGGCCGCGGGGCCAACCTGCTCATGTGGCGCACCGACGTGGTCAAGCCGGCCCCCGACTCCTGGGCCGTGGTGTTCGACCCCGCCTCGCCCTACAAGGGCAAGGTCACCGCCTACGACTCGCCCATCTACATCGCCGACGCCGCCCTGTACCTCAAGGCGACCAAGCCCGAGCTCGGCATCACCAACCCGTACGAGCTGGACGACAAGCAGTTCCAGGCCTCGGTCGACCTGCTCAAGCAGCAGGCCGGGGTGATCGGCGAGTACTGGAGCGACTACACCAAGGAGATCCAGGCGTTCAAGAGCGGCTCCAGCGTGGTCGGGACGACCTGGCAGGTCATCGCCAACCTGGCCCAGGGCGACAAGGCGCCGGTCCAGGTGACCCTGCCCAAGGAGGGCAGCACCGGCTGGTCCGACACCTGGATGATCTCCTCCAAGGCGGCCAACCCCAACTGCGCCTACATGTGGATGGACCACATCATCTCGCCCAAGGCCAACGCCCAGGTGGCCGAGTGGTTCGGCGAGGCCCCGGCCAACAAGCTGTCGTGCCAGGAGACGGCCGACAAGAACCACTGCGCCGTCTTCCACGCCGAGGACGAGACCTACTTCGACAAGGTCGCCTACTGGAGCACCCCGATCAAGGACTGCGGCGACGACCGCGGCGCGGTCTGCAAGGACTACTCGGAGTGGACCACGGCCTGGACCGAGATCAAGGGCTGAGCCAGTGCGCAGGGCGGGCGCATACGACACGTTGATCGATAGGAGGGTGCGCCGGTGAGCGCGCAGGGTGCGCTCCGGCCGCTGTCGCGGGCGCTGTGGCGCCGGCCCCGGCTGAAGCTCGCCCTGCTGCTGTCGGCGCCGGTCGGCTGGCTGGTGGTCGCCTACCTGGGGTCGCTGGCGGTGCTGTTCGCCTCCGCGCTGTGGAGCACCGACAGCTTCACCGGGGCGATCGTCCGCCGGCCGACCGCCGACAACTTCACCACCCTGCTGCGGGGCGAGGTCTACCGGGCCATCACCCTGCGCACCCTGGCCCTGGCCGTCGGGGTCACGGTGGTCGACGTGCTGCTCGGGTTCCCGGTGGCGTTCTTCATGGCCAAGGTGGCCCGGCGCCGCTGGCGGCCGCTGCTGCTGGCGGCCGTGCTCACCCCGCTGTGGGCCAGCTACCTGGTCAAGGCGTACGCCTGGCGGGTGATGGTGGGCTCCGGCGGGGTGCTGGACTGGGTCCTGGGCCCGGTCGGGCTGCACGGCCCCGGGTTCGGCCTGACCGCGGTCTGGCTGGTCCTGGCCTACCTGTGGCTGCCGTACATGATCCTGCCCATCTTCGCCGGCCTCGACCGGCTGCCCGACTCGCTGCTCGAGGCTTCGTCCGATCTCGGCGCCCACGCCCTGCGGACCTTCCGGTCGGTGATCCTGCCCCTGGCCCTGCCGGCGGTGGTGGCCGGGTCGATCTTCACCTTCTCGCTCACCCTCGGCGACTTCGTGGCCGTCAACATCGTCGGCGGCAAGACCCAGATGATCGGCAACGTCATCTACGCCAACGTCGGGGCCGCCAACAACCTGCCCTTCGCGGCCGCCCTGGCCTGCGTGCCGGTGGTCATCATGGTCGTCTACCTGCTGGCCGCACGGCGGGCCGGGGCGCTGGAGAGCCTCTGATGCACCTGTCCGGCCCGGCCAGGGTGACCCTGCGGGTGGTCACGGCGGTGGTGCTGGTCTTCGTGTACCTGCCCCTGCTGGTGGTGATGGTCAACTCCTTCAACCCCGACCGGGTGGCGAGCTGGCCGCCGGACGGGTTCACGGTCGACTGGTGGACACGGGCCTGGGACAACCCGGGGGCGCGGACCGCCCTGTGGACCTCGGTCAAGGCGGCCGCCGGGGCGACCATCGTCGCCCTGCTGCTGGGCACCCTGCTGTCGTTCGCGGTGCAGCGCTTCCGCTTCTTCGGCCGCGAGACCCTGTCGCTGCTGGTGGTGCTGCCGATCGCCCTGCCCGGGATCGTCACCGGGATCGCGCTCCAGTCGGCCTTCCGGTTCCTCGGGGTGCCGCTGTCGCTGTGGACGATCGTCGCCGGCCACGCCACCTTCTGCATCGTGGTCGTGTTCAACAACACCGTGGCCCGGCTGCGCCGGGTGTCGCGGTCGCTGGAGGAGGCGTCCATGGACCTGGGCGCCGACGGCGTCCAGACCTTCCGCCTGGTCACCTTCCCCGCCCTGCGCTCGGCCCTGCTGGCCGGCGCCCTGCTGGCCTTCGCCCTCTCCTTCGACGAGATCATCGTGACCACCTTCACCGCCGGCGCCGGCGACCAGACCCTCCCCATCTGGATCTTCACCAACCTCACCCGCCCCAACCAGGCCCCGGTGGTCAACGTGGTCGCGGTCCTCCTGGTCCTGATCTCGGTGCTCCCGATCTGGCTGGCCCAGCGCCTGTCGGAGGGCACGGTTCGGGGGGCCGGCGCCGGCGCGGTCGCCGCCCGCTGAGCCCGGGCGGTCAGGGCCGCGGGGCCAGCCGGAGCACCGCGCCACCGTCCCCGCTGGCCACCCAGAGCGTCCCGTCCCCGGTGGCGACGGCGTCGGGGATCCGCCGGGAGGAGGCGGGGCCCAGCGTCATGCTCCCGGCGAGCCGGCCGGTCGCCGGGCCGACCCGCCACAGGACCCTGGCCGTGCCCAGCCGGTCGCTGGCGCTGGTCACCCAGACGGCGCCGTCACCGGCCGCGACCTGCCAAGGGTGCTGGGCCGCGGCCAGCGGCAGGGCGGTCCTGGCCAGCACCCGGCCGGAGCGGGGGTCGAGCCGGACCAGGGTCCCGTCCCAGGCGTTGGCGGCCCACAGCGCCCCCTCGCCGCCGGCCAGCCCGCCGACGCAGCAGCGCGGCACCCGGACCACGGTCAGCCGGTTGCCGGCCGGGTCGACGCGGCCGAGCCCGCCGCGCTCGGGCAGCGCGACCCAGACCGACCCGCCGGCCACGGCCAGCGCCCCCGGGGCCCGCCCCGTCGGGATGGTCGCCGCCACCCGGTTGGTCGCCGCGTCGATCCTGATCACCTCGTCGTCGAGGGCGCTGGAGACCCAGACCGACCCGGCGGCCAGGGCCAGGCCGGACGCCTCGCGGCCGACCGGGACGGTGGCCACCACCCGGCCGGTGGCCGGGTCGATCCGGGAGACGCTGTTGTCGGGCGGGCTCAGCACCCAGAGCGCGTCCGGGGCCAGCGCCAGCTGGGCCGGCCCGACCGGCAGCGGCACTGTCGCCACCACCCGGCCCGTGCCGGGATCGAGGCGGACCACCTGGTTCCTGTCGGCGGCGACCACCCAGACACCGCCGGCTCCCACCGCCACCGCGACCGGTGTGCCCGGCAGCGGCAGGGTCGCCACCACACGGGCGGGAGGCGCCGCGGTGGGCCCGGCCGCCGGCTCCGGCCCACGTCCCCGCTGGACGGCGGCGACCGCCCCGCCGAGCACGGCCGTGGACACCACCAGGGCCATGGCCAGGCTGGTCAGCCGCCGGCGCCGGTGGCGTCGGCCGAGCTCCTCCAATCGCCGCCGCACGTCCAGCTCGGCGACGCTGCGCTCCAGGGCCACCGCGGCCCTGTGCAGGCGCTCATCGGTCATGGTCGTCCTCCCCCCCGGCGGTGGCGAGGCGGGCCGCCAAGGCCTGGCGGCCCCGGTGGAGCTGGGCCTTGACCGTCCCCTCGGCCAGGCCGAGCGTCCGGGCGATCTCGGCCACCGGGGCGTCGTCACGTACCGCAGGGCGATCACCTGCGCCTGCCGTCTCGGCAGGGCCCGGACCGCCCGCCACACCTCGGCGTCCGGCTCGGGCAGCTCGGCCACGGCCGGGCCCGGCCGGCGACCAGCCGGGCCAGCGCCCGGGCCTCCAGCAGCCGGCGCTGCACGGTCCGGCCGGCCCGCCGGACCGCCACCTTGCGCACCCAGGCCGACGGGCGCCGGATCCGCTGCCAGTCGTGGAAGGCGCGCAGGAACGCGTCCTGGGCGATGTCCTCGGCGACCAGCCGGCTCCCGGACAGGGCATAGGCCAGCCGCACGACCGCGGGGTACTCGCGGACGTAGAAGGCCTCGAAGCTCTCGGCGCCCCCGGTCGCCGGGGCGACGCCGGCCTCGACCTCCGGCAGTCCCATGCCCGCTCCCTGCTCGCTCGTCACACTGGTACGTGCCGCGAGGCGTCCGCGGGGTTTACCCGGGCTGGGGCTCGCCGGTCAGACCTGGCGGTCCAGGACCTGGTCGGCGACCGCCTGGAGGGCGGCGCGGACCGGGCCGGAGGGGACGCCGTCGAGGGCGGCGCGGGCGGCGTCGACCTCGGCCTGGGCGGTGCGGCGGGCCTCGGCGAGGGCCGGGGAGCGGCGCAGCAGGTCGAGGGCGGCGTCGACGGCGCCGTTGTCGTGGTCGCCGTCGAGGACGGCGGTGATCCGGTCGGCGTCGGGGCCGCCCCGGCGGAGCAGGTAGAGGACGGGCAGGGTGCGGACCCCGGCCCGCAGGTCGCCGCCGGGGGCCTTGCCGGCCACGGCGGCGTCGGCGGTGATGTCGAGCAGGTCGTCGCCGAGCTGGAAGGCCCGCCCGACCCGCTCGCCGAACTCGGTCAGGGCCGCCACCACCCGCTGGTCGGCCCCGGCCAGGTAGCCGCCGAGCCGGCACGCGGCCGAGATGAGGGCGCCGGTCTTGTCGGCCAGCACGGCCAGGTAGTGCTCGACCGGGTCGTCGCCGGGGCCGGGGCCGCGGACCTCGCGGATCTGGCCCTGGGTGAGGCGGGCGATCGCCCGGGCCAGCACCCGGGTGGCCTCGGTGCCGAGGCTGGCCGTGACCTCCGAGGCCCTGGCGAACAGGTAGTCGCCGGTGAGCACGGCCACCTTGTTGTCGAAGCGGGCGTTGGCCGAGCGCTTGCCCCGCCGCAGCTCGGCCTCGTCCATGACGTCGTCGTGGTAGAGGCTGGACAGGTGGGTGAGCTCGATGGCCACGGCCGCCCCGACCAGGCGGGGCTCGCCCGGGTCGCCGGCGTGGCCGGCGATCAGGACCAGGGTCGGGCGCAGCCGCTTGCCCCCGGCGGCGACCAGGTAGCTGGCCGCCTCGTGGACGAAGGGGTCGGCGGTGGTCACCGCCTCGCCCAGTGCCTCCTCGACCCGGCCCAGCCGGGCCTTGACGTCGGCCTGGATGCCGGCGAGGTTGGTGTCGGGCCCGGCGGCGCGCACGCCTACCCCAGGATCCTCTCGGCCGACCTAGCCGCCGAGATCAGCGCCTCGGGGGCCAGGCCGATGGCCACGGTGAGCAGCCCGGCCAGGCCGAGGGCGAGCCCCAGGGCCGGGGTCCGCCCCGGCGCGGTCTCGCCCTGCTCGCCCGCCGGCTCCTGGAGGTAGGCCACGACCAGCACCCGCAGGTAGAAGAAGGCCGAGATGACCGAGCTGATCACGGCCACCACCACCAGCCAGGTCAGCCCGGCCTGGACGCCGGACAGGAACACGTAGTACTTGGCCCAGAAGCCCGACAGCGGCGGGATCCCGGTGAGGGACAGCATGAACACGGCCAGCAGCCCGGCCGCCCACGGGTGGCGCCTGGCCAGCCCCCGGTAGTCGTCCAGCGACGACCGCTCCCGGACGGCGTCGTCGTCGGGCGGCCCGAGCCGCGACACGTACTGCACGACCATGAACGCCCCCATGACCATGAACGCGTAGACCAGCAGGTAGAACAGGGACGCCGAGACGCCTGCGGGCACGGTGGCGGCCGCGGCCACCCCGATCAGCAGGTAGCCGGCATGGCTGATCGAGGAGTAGGCGAGCATCCGCTTGAGGTCGGTCTGGACCACGGCCAGGGCCGCCCCGACCAGCATGGTGACCGCGGCCACGGCGGCGATCACCGGCCGCCAGGAGACGACCAGCCCGCCCAGGGCCCCGGAGAACACGCGCAGGAAGACCGAGAAGGCGGCCACCTTGGTGGCGGCGGCCATGAACGCGGTCACCGGGGTCGGGGTGCCCTGGTAGACGTCGGGGGTCCACATGTGGAACGGCACCGCCGACACCTTGAAGAAGAAGCCGACCGCCAGCAGCCCGACCCCGGCCAGCAGCAGGGTGCCGTCGCTGGTCGGGTCGGCGGAGGCCCTGGCGATGCCGAGCAGGTTGGTGGTGCCGGTGGCCCCGTAGCACAGGGCGATGCCGTACAGCAGGAAGGCCGAGGAGAACGCCCCCAGCAGGAAGTACTTCATGGCCGCCTCCTGGGCGGCCGTGCGCCGGGTCTCGCCGGCCAGCACGTACAGGCTGAGCGACAGGATCTCCAGGGCGATGAACACCACCAGCAGGTCGGAGGCGGCGGCCAGCAGCACCATCCCGAGCAGGGCGAACACCAGCAGCGGGTACACCTCGGGTGGGCTGTCGTCCGGCTCCCCCTCGGGTCCATCGCCCTGGGCGATCATCAGGGTGGCCAGGACGCCGCTGGCCAGCAGCACCGCCGTGGCGTAGCGGGTGATGCCGTCCAGCGACACCGCCCCCTCGAAGGCGACCCGCTCCAGGCCCCAGTTCCAGGCGGTGAGGGCGGCGGCCACGGCCAGGCCGGCCAGGGTCAGGCCGGCGAGCAGGCTCCGCCCGGCCCCGGGCCGGAAGGCGACCACCAGCAGCAGCACCACCCCGGCGACGAGCAGGGCCAGCTCGGGGGCGATGGCGCGCCAGTCGACCTGCGGCACGGGCAGGGGCTGGGTGTTGGCTTGGGCCAGGGGGTGCACGTCGCTCCTCCGGGATCAGGGACTCGAGGCCTGGGTCTGCTCGACGACGCGCTGAGCCGACGGCTCGACCCGTTCGAGCACCGGCCGGGGGAACAGGCCCAGGACGATGATGGCGGCGACCAGCGGGGCCAGGATGGCCCATTCCCGACCGGTCAGGTCGGGCAGGGCCCGGTTCTCCTCCCGCTCCAGGGGCCCGTGCCACATCCGCTGGTAGGCCCAGAGCAGGTAGACGGCGCCCAGGATGACCCCGAGGGTGGCCAGCACGGCGTAGGCCCGGTTCTCCAGGAACGCCCCCAGCAGGGTCAGGAACTCGCCCACGAACCCGACCAGCCCGGGCAGGGCGACGGACCCGAGGGTGAGGACCAGCATGACCCCGGCCATGCGGGGCACCGCCTGCTGGAGGCCGCCGAACTCCTCGATGCGGCGGGTGCCGCGGCGCTCCTCCAGCATGCCGGTGACGAAGAACAGCCCGCCGATGACCAGCCCGTGGGCGACCATGTAGAACACCCCGCCCTGGAGCCCCTGGATGTTGAAGGCGAAGATGCCCAGCACGATGAAGCCCAGGTGCGACACGGACGAGTAGGCGATCAGGGTCTTGAAGTCGCGCTGCATGGTGGCGACCAGGGCGCAGTAGAGGATCCCGACCACGGCCAGGGTCAGCAGCAGCGGCTGGGCCCAGCGGGCGCCGTCGGGGACCAGCGGCAGGGCCATGCGCAGGAACCCGTAGACGCCGAGCTTGGACATGACCCCGGCCAGCAGCACGGTGGTGGTGGTCGGGGCCTCGGTGTAGGCGTCGGGCAGCCAGGTGTGGAACGGCCACAGCGGGGTCTTGATGGCGAAGGCGGCGAAGAAGGCCGCGAACAGCCAGCGCTGGGTGGTCGGCGCCTTGTCGAAGTCGACCAGGGCCTCGTAGTCGAAGGTCGCGGTCCCGGTCGCCTTCTGGTGCAGCCAGAACAGGGCGATGATGCCGACCAGCATGAGCAGGCCGCCGAGCAGGGTGTAGACGAAGAACTTGACCGCGGCGTAGACCCGGCGCTGCCCGCCGAAGGAGCCGATCAGGAAGTAGGCCGGGACCAGCACCGCCTCCCAGAACACGTAGAACAGGAACAGGTCCAGGCTGACGAACACGCCCAGCATGGCCGTCTCCAGGACCAGCAGCAGCGCCAGGTAGGTGCGCGGCCGGTCGGCCATGCGCCAGGAGCCGGTGATGGCCAGCGTCGTCAGCACGGTGGTGAGCAGGACCAGGGGCAGGCTGACCCCGTCGACCCCGACCCGGTAGCTGACCCCGAAGGCCGGCACCCACTGGGCGGTCTGGCCCAGCTGGAACCCGGCCTCGCCGGTGCGGAAGCGGGCGGCCAGGACCACCGCCAGGGCGAGCGCGGCCAGGCTGGCCGCCAGCGCCACCAGCCGGGCCAGGCGATGGTTGGCCTCGGGGACGAAGGCGACCACCAGCGCCCCGACCAGGGGGACGAACAGGGTTGCGGTCAGCAGCACGGGGGCGGCTCCAGGGACGAGGGGGTCATGGCCGGAACACCAGGAAGGCGACGATCAGCACGGCGCCCCCGAGGACGCCGAGGGCGTAGCTGCGGACCAGGCCGGACTGGACGCGCCGGCCGCTGCGGGCCACGTCCCCGACCACCTCGGCCACGCCGTTGACGGCGCCGTCGATGCCCCGCTGGTCGACGGTGCGGGCCAGGAAGGCGGCCAGGGCCCGGCCCAGGTTGACGGTGAAGAACTCGTAGGCCTGGTCGACGTAGAGCCCGTCGGCCAGGGCCCGCCAGGCCCCGGCGTAGCGGCGGCGAAGGGCCAGCCAGTCGAAGGGGCGGATGTACAGCAGCCAGGCGACGACCGCCCCGACCGCGGCCATCCCGGTGGCCACGACCGACAGCGCCAGCGCGGCCGACGTCGACTCGTACTCCGCGGGGCCGCCCAGCACCGGCTCCAGGAAGGTCTGGATGCGGCCGCCCTCGCCGGTGACGGTGCTGAGGGCGAGCCCGGCCACCAGGGCCAGGAACCCGAGCACGACCAGGGGCAGGGTCATGACCGCCGGCGACTCGTGGGGGTGGCGGCCCTCGGGCCAGCGCCGCTCGCCGAAGAAGGTCAGGAACACGTAGCGCGACATGTAGAAGGCGGTCAGCCCGGCCGTCAGCACCCCGACCACCCAGGCCAGCAGCCCGACCCCGCCGTGCTCGAAGGCGGCGTCCAGGACCTGGTCCTTGGAGAACCAGCCGGAGGCCAGCGGCACCCCGATGATGGCCGCCCAGGCGGCCATGGTTGTCCAGAAGGTGAGCGGCATGGCCGAGCGCAGGCCGCCGAAGTGCTTGATGTCGGTGTCGTCGTCGTTGCCGTGCATCACCGACCCGGCCCCGAGGAACAGCTGGGCCTTGAAGAAGGCGTGGGTGACCAGGTGGAACATGCCGGCGGCGTAGCCGATGGGGCCCAGCCCGACGCCGATGAACATGTAGCCGAGCTGGGAGACGGTCGAGTAGGCGAGGATCTTCTTGATGTCGTCCTGGCCGATGGCGATGATCGCGGCCAGCAGAGCGGTGCCGGCCCCGACCAGCACGACCACCGTCTGGGCGGTGCCGGAGGCCTCGAAGACGCTGTGGGCCCGGGCGACCAGGAACACCCCGGCGGTGACCATGGTGGCGGCGTGGATGAGGGCCGACACCGGGGTCGGGCCGGCCATGGCGTCGGGCAGCCAGACGTACAGCGGGAACTGGGCGCTCTTGCCGGTGCAGGCCAGGAACAGCAGCAGGGCGATGGCCGTGGCCGTGCCCGAGGCCAGCCCGGTGGCCCGGCCGAAGACGACGTCGAAGTCGAGGCTGCCGACGGTGGCGAAGATCAGGAACATGGCCAGCAGGAAGCCGACGTCGCCGATGCGGTTGGCCAGGAAGGCCTTCTTGGCCGCGGGCGGCGCCCACACCTCGCGGGTGTCGTCCGGTTCGCCCTCGACCAGGCGACCCAGCGGGTTGACCAGCAGCAGCCGCCGGTTGAACCAGAACCCGACCAGCAGGTACGAGCAGAGCCCGACCCCCTCCCAGCCGAGGAACATGACCAGGAAGTTCTGGGCCAGGACCAGGACCAGCATGGAGGCCACGAACAGGTTGAGCCAGGCGAAGAAGGTCTCGCGCCGCTCGTCGTGCTCCATGTAGCCGACCGAGTACAGGTGGATGAGGCTGGAGACGCCGGTCACGACCAGGGCCATGGTCGCCGACAGGGGGTCCCAGCGCAGGTCGAAGGCGACCCGCAGGTCCCCGGAGACGAACCACTCGTAGCCGCGCAGGATCTGGGTGCGGGCGTCGGCCGGCTGCGACAGCAGCTCGAACAGGGCGGCCACGGCGACCACGAAGGCGGCCGCCACCGCCAGGGTGGCGATCCAGCCGGCGAGCGCCCGCAGGCGCTGGCCGAGCAGCACGTTGACCGCGAAGCCGGCCAGGGGCAGGACCGGGAGCAGCCAGATCAGGCGGGTCGCGCCGGTAGCGTTCAGGACACCGTCACCCCTTGAGCAGGTTGACGTCGTCGACCGAGGTCGACGAGCGCTTGCGGAAGATGGCGACAAGGATGCCGAGGCCGACCACGACCTCGGCGGCGGCCACCACCATCACGAAGAAGGCCAGCACCTGGCCGTCCAGGGCGCCGTTGGTCTTGGCGAAGGTGATGAACGACAGGTTGACCGCGTTCAGCATCAGCTCGACGCACATGAACACCACGATGGCGTTGCGCCGGATCAGCACCCCGACCACGCCGATGCTGAACAGCACGGCCGACAGGAGGAGGTACGCGCCGGGCCCGACCCTCATGGCCGCTGCCGCTTTCCGAGGACGAGGGCGCCGACGGCGGCGACCACCAGCAGGACCCCGGCGGTCTCGAAGGCGAAGGTGTAGTGGGTGAACAGGAGGCGCCCGACCGCCTGGACATTGCCACCCTCGTTGGCCGCGGCCAGGCTGGACGGCTCGGCGTCGAACACCCCGGCGGCCAGGGCGGCCACGATGGCGACCAGCAGCCCCAGGGTGAGCAGGACGGCCGCCGGGCGCTGGCCCTTGATCGTCTCCCGCACGGCCTCCTGGCTCTCGACGCCGAGCAGCATCAGCACGAACAGGAACAGCACCATGATCGCGCCGGCGTACACGATCACCTGCACGGCGGCCACGAACTGGGCCTCGAGCAGCACGTAGAACCCGGCCAGGCAGAAGAAGTTGACCACCAGCAGCAGGGCCGAGTAGACGGGGTTGCGGCTCAGCACCATGCCCACGGCGGCGACCACGGACAGCGGGGCGAGGACGACGAACACGATCAGCTCGGCCTGCTCGGAGGCGGTGGCGGCCAGGACCGGGGTCACTTGGGCACCTCCTCGTCCGCGGGCAGCTCCCGGTCGGCCTGGCGGCTCTCCTGCTGGCGCAGCAGCGCCCAGACGGGCTCGACCGACTCCTGGGAGACCGACGCCTGGGGGCCGTAGCGGGCGATCGTCGGGGGGCCGTCCTCGGCGTCGACATGCGGCGGGGCCTCGGCTCCGGCGGGCACGGGGGCCAGCAGGTCGGGCTTGTCGTAGACCAGGCCCTGGCGGGTGGCCGAGGACAGCTCGTACTCGTTGGTCATGGTCAGGGCCCGGGTCGGGCAGGCCTCGATGCACAGCCCGCAGAAGATGCAGCGGTTGTAGTTGATCTGGTAGATGGCCGCGTACCGCTCCCCGACCGACCAGCGCGCCTCCGGGGTGTTGTCGGCCCCCTGGACGTAGATGGCGTCGGCCGGGCAGGCATAGGCGCACAGCTCGCAGCCGATGCACCGCTCCAGCCCGTCCGGGTAGCGGTTGAGCTGGTGGCGGCCGTGGAACCGGGGCGAGGTCGGCTTCTTCTCCTCCGGGTACTGGGTGGTGGTGCGCTTGCGGAACATGCTCCGGAAGGTGACCGACAGCCCCTTCAGGATCTCGCCGGGCATCATGGGGTCGAACCTCCAGGGGCGGTGCGGTCGGCCTTCTCCTTGTCCGAAGAGGGCAGCAGGAACGACAGCAGCAGCAGGACGAGCAGCACGCCGATGGCCCCGAGCAGGACCGGGCGGGGCAGGTTGATGTTGACCACCAGGACCACGGCGGTGACCGCGACCCAGGCCAGGGCGACCGGGATCAGCACCTTCCAGCCGAAGTCCATCAGCCGGTCGAAGCGCATCCGGGGCAGGGTGGCGCGCAGCCAGATGAA
>Ga0307277_10000411_pt1 | contig 15758 bp, 16 predicted proteins | sample ER_DNA_116_FD_194473 | JGI IMG/M metagenome (GOLD analysis project Ga0307277, IMG submission 194473) | Bulk soil microbial communities from the East River watershed near Crested Butte, Colorado, United States - ER_DNA_116 | ecosystem: Environmental > Terrestrial > Soil > Floodplain | place...
CGCAGTTGGCGCCTGCGGGGGCTATTTGATCCCGCGCGGCTTTGGCGCCTCCATTGCCGCGACCGGGAGTCCGCACCTGGCTTTGGCGGTTTTCCTTGGTTTCTACGTGACCTGCATCGCGGCTACTTGGTGGTACTACCTGCGCAAAACCACGTTCGTGTCGATCGCGCCGAGCCTTGCCGAAGCGCGCGTGTGAAGACGATCATGAGCCACGTTCGTTCCCGGCGCGCCACTCGCGGTCGCCGGGAACGCTGGGGCCCTGATGCGGGCGCTCGATCAGCTGCGATCGCGCGCTCGCGACCGCTTCGCCCATAGTCGCAACCTCACTCCTTGTAGCCGTACTCGGGCACGTTGCCGGAATTGCCGTAATATTTATAGGGGAGGAACTTGCCCGACATGGTGATCTTCACCCGGTCGCCTTTCGGATTCGGTAGCCGTTCGATCTGCATGTCGAAATCGATGGCCGACATGATGCCGTCGCCGAACTCCTCCTCGATCAGAGCCTTCCACGCCGGCCCATTCACCATCACAAGCTCGTAGAAGCGGTAGATTAGCGGATCGGTGGGGGGCATCGGCACGCCCGCGCCGCGCATGGGCACCTCGTTGAGCATCGCCGCCTCCGCCTTGGACAGGCCGAAGAGGTCCGCGGCGTTGGCCGCCTGCGGCTTGGTCAGTTTCATCTGGCCGAGCAGTGCACCGACCAGCAGCACCGGCGACGTGCCGCCGATCTTTTCGTGGATGTATTGCCAGCTCCATCCTTTCTCGCGCTTGATGTCTAGAATTTTCTCGGTGAGTTCTTCACGTGTCATGGCTCCTCTCCCTCTTAGGTCGTGTCGTGTCAGTGCCCATTCGCTTGCTGGAATCGCCCGCCTCGCGTCTAACGGTCGGCCCGGCGGCGGATCCGGTCTGCTCCCGCTTCCCCGGCGGCAGGCGCAATGTTGTCCCGAGGGCTTCGCAAGCCCCTCACCGCATCCTTCTCCGCGAGGGGGGAGATGGAGCTCACCGAACTCGTGGCGCTGGGCGCCGCTGGCCGCACCACCGGCACGTGACGGCGGTCGTAATTCGCCCCCAGCATTTCCTCGGCGAAATTTTTGCTCCGGCTCACCAGAAAATCGATGATGTGGTTGCGCACCCCGTAGTAGAGCGGATGGCGATGCACGTCGTTGCGCTCGCGCTCCTTGGGCAGCGGATTCTCGACGACCTCGGCCAGCACGGCGTTCGGGCCGTTGGTCATCAGCACCACGCGGTCGGCGAGATAGATCGCCTCGTCGACATCGTGGGTGATCATGAACACGGTCTGGCCGGTCTCGAGGCAGATGCGCCGCACCTCGTCCTGCAGCGTGCCACGCGTTAGCGCGTCGAGCGCGGAGAACGGCTCGTCCATCAACATGATCTTCGGCTCGATCGAGAGCGCCCGCGCGATGCCGACGCGCTGCTTCATGCCGCCGGAGAGCTCCGCCGGCCGCTTGTGCTCGGCGCCGGTGAGCCCGACCAGGTCGATGAATTTCTGCGCGTGACGATTGAGATCGCCCCTGTGCATGAACCGCCACTTCGAGCCTACCGCATAGGCGACGTTGCCCATGACCGTGAGCCAGGGAAGAAGCGCGTGGCTCTGGAAGATGACCGCGCGGTCGAGGCTCGGACCTTCGATCGCCTGATTGTCGACGATCACCGCGCCGTCCGACGGCGCGTCAAGGCCGGCGAGGATATTGAGCACCGTGGTCTTGCCGCAACCGGAGTGGCCGATGATGCAGACGAATTCGCCGCGCGCCATCGACAGCCACAAGTCCTCGAACACCGTGGTGCTGCCGCCGCCCGGTGACGGAAACCGCTTGCTGACGCCCTCGATGGAGATGAACTTGTCGGTCATTCGCACGTCATGCCTGGACTTGACCTCCACATCCATCTTCTTGCGAAGAAGCGACGGATTGCCGGATTAAGGGATGTTGCCTCTCGATCAAAGCCTCACTCCGGGAATGTCACGAGCTTCGTCGCACGCGCAAGAATCTGGTCAAGCACCATGCCGACGACGCCGATCACCAGGATCGCGGTGATCACGTTGGTGATGGAAAGGTTGTTCCACTCGTTCCACACGAAATAGCCGATGCCGGTGCCGCCAACCAGCATCTCGGCCGCGACGATGACCAGCCAGGCGATGCCGATGGAAATTCGCATCCCGGTGAGGATCGTCGGCGCCGCCGCCGGCAGGATGATGGTGAAGGCGCGGCGGAAGGTCCCGACCTCGAGCGTGCGCGCGACGTTGAGCCATTCCTTGCGTACGGCGGCGACGCCGAACGCGGTGTTGATCAGCATCGGCCACAGCGAGCAGATGAAGATCACGAAAATCGAGGACAGGCTCGAATCCTTGATGGTGTAGAGTGCGAGCGGCATCCAGGCGAGCGGCGAGATCGGCTTGAGCACCTGGATGAAGGGATCAAGCGCCCGGCTCATTAGCGGCGACATGCCGATGAGAAAGCCGGCCGGGATCGCCACCGCCACGGCCAGGACATAGCCGATCATCACCCGCGCGATCGAATAGGCGAGCTGGATGCCGAGCCCCTTGTCGTTCGAGCCGCGGTCATAGAACGGGTCCTTGAGGTGCTGCCAGATTTTCAACCCGACGTCGGCCGGCCCGGGCATCGCCGATTTGCCTTGGCTCGCGGTCGCCCCGACGAGCTTGGCGTATTCCGGGTCCATGCTGGCGACTGGGCCGCTCCCTCTGGTGGCGAGGTGCCACGCGCCGATGAAGGTGCCGAACAGCAGCAGCGACACCAGCGCCGCGCGCCATGTCATTGCCATCGCTGCTCTCTCCTCGCGAACGTTACGTGATGCCCGCGCATAGTGCGTCGGAAGACGCGCGTGAACGCGCTTATGTCGCGGGGCATCCACGTCTTGCTTTATGGCCGCAAGCAAAGACGGGGATGGGCCCGACCATGACGAATTTCACTTCACACTCGCTTAATCGCGAAGCTCTTGAGATACTCGTCGGGTTTGGCCGGATCGAATTCCTTACCCATGACCTTGAAGCTCTTCGAACTCGCCTCGGGCGGGTCGAGCCCGACCTCTTTCATAAGCTTGGCCGTGTCGGTTGCGAGATAGACCTGCTCGGCCACCGCCTTGTAATCCACGTCGCCCTTGATCTGCCCCCAGCGTTTCATCTGCGTGAGGATCCAGATCGCAAACGACTGCCACGGGAACGGGTCGAAATCGATGCGATTGGGATCGCGCTTCACGTTGCCCAGGCCGTCGGCGTAGGTGCCGGTGAGGATCTGCTCAAGCACTGTCTCCGGTTGATTGAGGTAGTTCGCTGGCGCGATGGCCGCGGCGATCTGCTTGCGGTTCTCGGCCTTGTGCGCGAACGCGGTGGCGTCAATGATCGATTTGAGCAGCGCCGCGTAGGTGTTCGGCATCGTGCTGACGAATTCTTTCGAGGCTGCGAACGCGCAGCACGGATGCCCCTCCCACAGTTCCTTCGATAGCACGTGGATGAAGCCGACGCCGTCGTAGACCGCGCGCTGGTTGAAGGGATCGGGGCCGAGATAGCCGTCGATGTTGTCGGCGCGCAGATTGGCCACCATCTCCGGCGGGGGTACCGCGCGGATCTGGATGTCGGTATCGGGGTCGAGGCCGTGTTCGGCGACGTAGTAGCGCAACAGATAATTGTGCATGGAGTAGTCGAACGGCACCGCGAACTTGAATCCCTTCCACAGCTTCGGATCGTTCTTGTCCTTGTGCTTGACGGCGAGCGTGATCGCCTGGCCGTTGATGTTCTCGACCGCCGGCATCGTATAGGGAATCGAATTAGATCCGGCGCCGAGCGTGATTGCGAGCGGCATCGGCGAGAGCATGTGGGCGGCGTCGTATTCCTTGTTGAGGGTCTTGTCGCGAATGACTGCCCAGCCGGCGGTCTTGATCACCTCGACGTTCAATCCATGCTTGCTGTAGAAGCCCATCGGGTGCGCCATGATAATCGGCGTGGCGCAGGTGATCGGGATGAAGCCGACCTTGAGGTCCTTCTTCTCCGGCGCGCCGGCCTGCGCGAACGCCTCGCTTGCGGTTTTGAGCGGAAAGAGCTGCGAGAGCGCGGCGAGCGCGGTCGAGGCGCCGACCGACTTGAGAAATACGCGGCGGGCGCGATCCTGCGGAAACACGGCGCGCATCACGGCCGAGGCGACGACGCCCTGGTAGCGCGTCTCTTCGCTCCCCACTGACCGCTCGACGGGAGCGCAGTGGAGCTGCCGCTGCGCCTGCTCGTGCTCGGCCTCGCTGCGGTGGTGCCCGCAGACGCATCCCGTTCGGTTGAGCCGGCGCTCGACATCGAAGGGGTCGTCGAAGGTGGACATTGCGGCGCGCTCCATTCTTGCGCCGGCGCCCACGCCGGCATCCGCCGGCGAATGAGCAATGGCCGTGCCAATCCACGGGTTTTGCGCCGTAACCGCCGCAGACCTGCGGCGTCATGTCCGGGCTTGTCTCGGCGATGCCCAGCACACGGCCAGCCATGTCGAAGGATCTAAACGAGAATCGCGCTGCGCCACGCGCTTTGTGCCAGGGGGAACCTCGATCGATCGCCTATTTGTTAGGCAATCGCTGAAGTTTCGAGCAGCGGAGCCCGCCGGCCGGGTTGAGCCTGACGGGCGCCGCCGCGACGGCGTGCGCGGTCGGCGGGGAAATCCGGCCCGGCTTTTGCTTTTGCTCGGTGGGGCGTCCCCCTTGGGAGACTGCAAATGAAGCGCCGCGAATTCCTCAAATCAGTGACCGCGCTGGCGGCCGGGACCGCGCTGCCGGCGGCGCCGGCGATCTGGTCGCCCGCCAAGGCGCAGTCGCGCCAGGAGACGCTGCTCATCGTCTCCGAGAGCGGCCCCAACAATCTCGACATCCATGGCGTGGGCACCAACGTGCCGGGCTACGAGGTGTCGTGGAATTGCTACGACCGGCTCATCAGCCACGAGATGAAGACGCTGCCCAACGGCGCGCAATACTACGAGCGCGACAAGTTCAAGCTCGAGCTCGCCGACGATATGAACATCGGCGACATGTCGGTCACCTTCAAGCTCAAGAAGAATGCGGTGTTCCAGGACGGCACGCCGGTTACCGCGAAAGACGTCAAGTGGTCGCTCGATCGGGCGGTCACCGTCGGCGGGTTTCCCACGTTCCAGATGGGCGCAGGCTCGTTGACCAAGCCAGAGCAGTTCGTCGTGGTCGACGACAATACCATCCGCGTCGATTTCCTGCGCAAGGATCGCCTCACGGTCCCTGATCTCGCGGTAATCGTGCCGGCGATATACAACTCCGAGCTCGTCAAGAAGCACGCCAGCGAAAAGGATCCCTGGGGCCTCGAATATGCCAAGCAGAACACCGCCGGCAGTGGCGCCTATCGGGTGGTGAGCTGGAACGCCGGTAGCGAGGTGATCCTCGAGCGCAACGACAAATGGATCGGCGGGCCGCCGCCGAAGGTCAGACGCATCGTCTGGCGCATGGTGCCGTCCGCCGGCAACCGCCGCGCGCTGCTCGAGCGCGGCGATGCCGACATTTCCTACGACCTGCCGAACAAAGATTTCGTCGAGCTAAAAGACTCGGGCAAGCTCACCATCGTGTCGACGCCCTATTCCAACGGCATCCAGTACATCGGCATGAACGTGAAGACGCCGCCGTTCGACAATTTGAAGGTGCGCCAAGCCGTCGCCTACGCCATTCCCTATCAGAAGATCATGGATGCGGTGCTGTTCGGCCTTGCCGCGCCGATGTTCGGCGCCGCGGCGGACGCGCCGACGGCGGTCGCCTGGCCGCAGCCGCACAAGTACAACACCGACATCGCCAAGGCCAAAGCGCTGCTTGCCGAGGCCGGATACCCCAACGGTTTCGAGACCACGCTGTCGTTCGACCTCGGCTTTGCCGGCGTGAACGAGCCGCTCTGCGTGCTTACCCAGGAGAGTCTCGCCCAGATCGGCATCAAGTGCACGATCAACAAGATTCCCGGCGCGACTTGGCGCACTGAGCTCAACAAGAAGGTGCTGCCGCTCTACACCAACGTGTTCTCGGGCTGGCTCGATTATCCCGAGTACTTCTTCATCTGGTGCTATCACGGCAAGAATTCGATCTTCAACACCATGAGCTACCAGTCAAAGGAGCTCGATGCCTTGATCGACGGCGCCGTGACCGCGGCGGCCGAGGGCGACAAGGCGGCCTACGAGAAGGACGTGAAGGGCTTCGTCGATCTCGCCTACGCCGACATGCCGCGCATCCCGCTGTATCAGCCCTTCGTCAACGTCGCGATGCAGAAGAACGTGTCGGGCTACCAATACTGGTTCCATCGCCGGCTCGACTACCGCGCGCTGGTGAAGGGATGAGACTATCGGATGTCGCGCCGCGTATTCGGTGCGCTCCCTCTCCCCGGCGGGGAGAGGGAGTCCACCGAGTCCGCTGCTCGGCCTACGTTTAATTCGGGAATCCGCCGCCGGCCGCCATGCTGAGAATGCTTGCCAAACGAATGTTGATCGCCGTGCCGAGCCTCGTCGGCGTGGTGATTGTCACGTTTCTGCTGACGCGGGCGCTGCCGGGCGATCCCGCGGCCTATTTCGCCGGACCCGCGGCCACCAAGGAAGCGATCGAGCAGATCCGCGTGAAGCTCGGGCTCGACAAGCCGCTCTACCTCCAGTTCATCCACTACGTCGGCGATCTGGCCCGCGGTGACCTCGGCAATTCGCTCACCACCGGCCAGTCGGTCGCCCACGAGATCAAGACCCGCCTGCCCGCGTCCGCCGAGCTCACCTTGCTCGGGCTCATCGTGTCCATGGCGATCGCCGTGCCGCTCGGAATTCTTGCGGCAACGCGGCCGAACTCGCTCGTCGATCATCTCTGCCGCGTGATCTCCACCGCGGGCGTGTCGCTGCCGGTGTTCTTCACCGGGCTCATCTTGATCTACGTCTTCTATTATCTCCTCGGTTGGGCGCCCGCGCCGCTGGGGCGCCTCGACGTCTTCTTCAGCCCGCCGCCGCACGTGACCGGCTTCTATCTGATCGACAGCTTGATCGCAGGCGAGGGCGAAGTGTTCACCGCGAGCCTCAAGCAACTCGTGCTGCCGGCACTCACGCTCGGAATTTTCGCGCTTGCGCCGATCGCGCGCATGACGCGCGCATCGATGCTCGCGGTGTTGGCGTCGGATTTCGTGCGCACCGCGCGCGCGAGCGGGCTTGCGCCATTGACCGTGGTCGTCACGTACGCGTTCCGCAACGCCATGCTGCCGGTCGTGACCACGCTCGGCATGGTGTTCTCCTTCCTGCTCGGCGCCAACGTGCTGGTCGAGAAGGTCTTCGCCTGGCCGGGCATCGGCTCGTTCGCGGTCGAGGCGCTGATCGCGTCGGACTTCGCGCCGCTGCAGGGCTTCGTGCTCACGATGGCGGTGATGTATGTCGCGCTCAATCTCTTGATCGACGTGCTCTACGGCGTGATCGATCCGCGCGTGAGGATCGAGGCATGAATAAAGCGGCGTCTTTCCCCAACCCCTCCCAACAAGGGGGAGCGGAGCAGACCGTCGCCGTGGCGCCACTGCGCCCCGCCTCCGCCGGTGGCGCGCCAGCCCTCGCGCCTCGCAACACCGGCTTCTCCGCCACGCTCCGGCACGCCCGCTACATCCTGGGCGAGAACGCGGTGACCGGCTTTGCCTTTGCGCTCTTTCTCGTCATCGTGCTCGCGGCCTTGCTCGGTCCTTATCTCGTCCCTTACGACCCGTTGGCGAGCGATACCGCGGCGGCACTCAAGGCGCCCTCGGTCGCGCACTGGTTCGGTACCGACCAGCTCGGCCGCGACGTGTTCAGCCGAGTCGTGGTGGCGACGCGGCTCGATTTTTTCATCGCCGTCGCCTCGGTCGCGCTCGTCTTCCTGATGGGTGGGCTCGCCGGCGTGGCTGCCGGATTCTTCGGCGGCTGGACCGACCGCATCGTCGGCCGCATCGCCGACACCATCATGGCTTTTCCGCTGTTCGTCCTAGCCATGGGCATCGTCGCCGCGCTCGGCAATACCGTGGAGAACGTGGTGCTGGCGACTGCGATCGTGAATTTCCCGCTCTATGCGCGCATCGCCCGCGCCGAAGCCAATATCCGCCGCGAGGCCGGATTCGTGCTGGCGGCGCGGCTTTCCGGCAACGGCGAGATGCGCATCCTGCTCGCTCAAGTGCTGCCGAACATCATGCCCATCATGGTCGTGCAGATGTCGCTTACCATGGGCTACGCCATCCTCAACGCCGCCGGGCTCTCCTTCATCGGGCTGGGCGTGCGCCCGCCGACGGCGGAATGGGGAATCATGGTGGCGGAAGGCGCCGCCTTCATGGTTTCCGGTGAGTGGTGGATTGCGTTCTTTCCCGGCGCCGCGCTGATGGTCGCGGTGTTCTGCTTCAACCTGCTCGGCGATGGGCTGCGCGACATCGTCGATCCGCAACGGCGAACCTGAGTTTGGCGTCGTGAGCGAGACCGTGCCGCTGCTCGAGGTTGCCGACCTCACCGTCGAGTTCTCGACCCGACGCGGCGTAGTGCGGGCGGTGGAGCACGTCGACGTGCGCGTCGCCAAGGGCGAAACCGTCGGCATCGTCGGCGAGTCCGGTTCCGGCAAATCGGTCACCTCGTACGCAGTGATGCGCATCCTCGATCGGGCCGGCCGCATCGCCCAGGGCGCGGTGCGTTTCACCGGGCTCGACGTGCGCGCCGCCAGCGAGAACGAGATGCGCGATCTGCGCGGGCGCGAAATGTCGATGATCTTTCAAAACCCGCGTGCGGCCTTGAACCCGATCCGCAAGATCGGACGCCAGATCGAGGACGTGCTGGAACAGCATTCGCAGGCCGATTCCGCGGCGCTGACCGATCGCGCGATCGAGATGCTGGACCAGGTGCGGATCGCGCGTCCGCGCGAGCGCTACCATGCCTATCCCTTCGAGCTCTCCGGCGGCATGTGCCAGCGCGTGGTGATCGCGCTCGCGCTCGCCTGCCGGCCGCAGCTGCTCATCGCTGACGAGCCGACGACTGGCCTCGACGTGACCACGCAGAAGACGGTGATGGACCTCATCGTGGAACTCACTCGCCAGCGCGGCATGTCGACCATCCTGATCACCCACGACCTCGGCTTGGCCGCCACCTATTGCGACCGCGTGGTGGTGATGGAGAAGGGCCGCGTGGTGGAGAGCGCGCCGTCGCGTGACATTTTCACCGCTCCCGCGCATCCCTATACGCGCAAGCTCATGCGCGCGACGCCGCGTCCCGGCGTGTCGCTAGGCGACCTCTTGCTGGAGGATGAGCTTGAGTTGAGGATACCTCAGCGGCAAACTCGGTCTGCTCCCTGCCCGCAAGGGGAGTCTGCGGCACCGTCGCACATTAACGACGGAGCGCCGCTGCTCGTGGTGGAGAAGCTGGTCAAGGAATATGCGCGCAAGCGCACGGGCGGGCCGTTGGCAAAAATCTTTGCGCGCCAGCCTACGCCTGAGCCCGACACCTTCCGCGCGGTCGACGGCATCAGCTTTACCGTCGCGCGCGGCGAGAGCGTCGGCCTGGTCGGAGAGTCCGGTTGCGGCAAGTCGACGACCTCCACCATGGTGATGCGGCTCATCGACAAAAGCGATGGCGTCATCATGTTCGACGGCGAGGACATCGGCGCGATCCCCGCCAAATCCTTCGCCAAATTACCGCTGCGCAAGCGCATCCAGATGGTGTTCCAAGATCCGACCGATAGCCTCAATCCGCGCTTCACCGCCGCGCGCGCCATCGCCGATCCGATCCTGCGGCTGGGCGGGACGCGCGGACGCGACGTGCGCGCGCGCTGCGAGGCGCTGGCGCGGCAGGTCGGCCTGCCGCTCGATTTGCTGGACCGTTTCCCGCATCAACTCTCGGGCGGGCAGAAGGCGCGCGTCGGCATCGCGCGCGCGATCGCGCTCAATCCCGATCTCGTCGTGCTCGACGAGCCAACGGCGGCGCTCGACGTCTCGGTGCAGGCGGTCGTGCTCAATCTTCTGCAGGAGCTCAAGGAGACACTGGGCATGAGCTACCTGTTCGTCTCACACGATCTCAACGTGGTGCGGCTCTTGTGCGACCGCGTCATCGTCATGCGCGCGGGCCGTATCGTCGAGCAGGGGCCGACTGCGCAGATTCTGGTCTCGCCGCAGGCGCAATACACCCGCGATCTCCTGGCCGCCGTCCCCCATCCAACCTTCGCGTGACGGATGTAGTACGATGCCGGCTGCCGATGACCAGAACGGGGAGCGGGACACAAATGGCCAAACGAGCCAAATCGAGCAAAAGCAAAGTCGGGGCGCCGCGCGCGCGAGTGAAGCCGCGGGTCGCCACGATGCGGGCCAAGCGTGGCCGCAAGGCTGCGCAACGCAATTCACTCGACGATCTTGTCGACGCCGCCGCGCGCGCGCTTGATCTTTCCATCGCGCCCGCCTGGAGGGGCGCGGTCAAGGCCAACCTCGCGGTGAGCTTCGCTCTCGCCGAGCTGTTCGCGGACTTCCCGTTGCAGGACGACGCGGAGCCCGCGCCGGTCTTTTCCGCCTAGGCCCCGGCGATGGACACGGCCTGGGCGCCTGCGAGCGAGATTGCCGCGGCCGTGGCCGACGGACGCACCAGTGCGAGCGCGGTCGTGCGCGCGGCGCTAGCCCGTATCGTCGCCGACGATCCCGTGCTCAACGCGTTCACTGCCGTGCTCGAGGATCGCGCGCTGGCAAAGGCCCGGGCAATCGACGCCGCGCGGCTCGCGGGCCGCCCGCTCGGTGCGCTTGCCGGCGTGCCGTTCGCGGTCAAAAACCTGTTCGACGTCGCGGGACTGCCCACGCTCGCCGGCTCCAAGATCAATTGCGAGCGCGCGCCGGCGACGCGCGATGCGACGCTGATCGCGCGGCTCGAAGCGAACGGCGCCGTGCTCGTGGGCGCGCTCAACATGGGCGAATATGCCTACGATTTCACCGGCGAGAACGTACACTATGGCCCCTCGCGCAACCCGCACGACGTCGCGCGCATGACCGGCGGCTCCTCCGGCGGCTCGGGCGGTGCGGTCGCCGGCGGCCTTGTGCCGCTCGCGCTCGGCTCCGATACCAACGGCTCGATCCGGGTGCCGGCCTCGCTGTGCGGGGTTTTCGGCCTCAAGCCAACCTATGGGCGGCTCTCGCGCGCGCACACCTTTCCCTTCGTGGCGAGCCTCGATCACCTCGGGCCATTGGCGCGCTCGACGCGCGACCTCGCGCTCGCGTATGACGCGATGCAGGGCCCTGACGGCGATGACCCGGTCTGCGCGCCGCGCCCGGTCGAGCCGGTCGCGGCGGAGATTGCGCGCGGCAGCGAGGGTCTGCGCATCGCCATCGCCGGCGGCTATTTCCGCGCCGGCGCTTTTCCCGAGGCGCAAACCGCGCTCGCCCGCGTCGCCGCCGCGCTCGGCGTGACGACGGAGATCGAGCTTCCGGAGGCTAAACGGGCGCGCGCGGCCGCCTATGTCATCACCGCAGCCGAGGGGGGCGCGCTTCACCTCGCGCGGCTGCGCAAGCGCGCGCACGATTTCGATCCCGCCGTGCGCGACCGCCTGATCGCGGGTGCGATGATCCCCGCCCCGCTCGTCACGAAGGCGCAAAAATTTCGCCGTTGGTACCGCGAGCAAGTGCTCGCGCTGTTCGCCGGCGTCGATGCCGTGCTGGCGCCGGCGACGCCGTGCACCGCGCCGCGCATCGGCCAACAAACCTTCGTGCTCGGCGGGGTCGAGCTCCCCGTGCGCGCCAATCTCGGCCTCTATACCCAGCCGATCTCGTTCATCGGCCTGCCGGTGGTCGCGGTGCCGGTACCGCTCGAGCCGCTGCCGATCGGCGTGCAAATCATCGCCGCGCCGTGGCGCGAGGATGTCGCGCTGCGCGTGGCCTACGCGCTCGAACAGTCCGGCTCGATCGCCGCCAGCAGGCCGTCGCCCGAACGCGACAAACGAGCGCGCCGATAAGCAAATCGTCTCTCAAAGTTGGCGGCGCCCGTATCACCCTTTTGAGGACCGGGTGCGTTGGCGGCATCCGATGCCTTGTTATTGGGCTCAATCATACCCATATACGTATTGATCCGCTCAGCTGGCTCGCAGACGAATTTCCCGGAGATGAGACGACTCCGGCGCCGAGCCATGTTCGATCAGCCCCAAACACGAGCGGTTTCGGGCCGAAAGGGCCCGATCTTCTGTTAGGCTTTCGCGAGGAGTTGCACATGACCGTCGAAGAGACGCGCCGCCGCGCTGAGACGCTGTTCAAAAAGGAGCAGCAGCAGCGCGAGGCCCACCAGGCAATGTCTGAATACCAAGCCGGACTGCGGGTGATGCGGGAAAAGACCGCGCGGTTGCGGGAGCTGCGGTTGGCTCGTGACGCGGCCGATCAGCAGGCGCTGCGCCCTAATCAGAAGACGCCGCGCCCCAAGCAGAAGGGCGCAGCGTAAGAGGGGAATAACGCGGTGCCATCCGGGTTCGTGGCGGGCATCGTGTGCATGAAGGGGGCGCTTTGATTCTGTAACTGCCATTGCCGTTATCGCAGCGGCCTGCACAGTCCACCGCATAGCGCCGCACCTTTCTCGACACCTTGCTGCTCGAAGCGGTTGCCGACCGTGCGGAAAATGGGCATTCTCGAAAAGTCGAACAGTCGGGTGACGATCTCGCGGGAGTGGTTCACATGCTGGGCACCATCCTTATCATCATCCTCATCCTGATCCTGCTCGGGGCGCTCCCGCGCTGGGGTTACAGCTCCGGCTGGGGCTACGGCCCGTCTGGCGGGATCGGGGTCATCTTGATCATCGTGCTCATTCTCGTGCTGCTAGGCCGCCTCTAGCAGCGCCGGCAGTTAGTACGAGAAAGAGCCCGGCTTGCGGTCGAGATTGCGCGTTTGGCTTTGACTTAACGTATAGGCGGCCTGAGGCGTGCTCGATGCCGATGCTTTGGCCGTGAGCCGTGTCACGCCTGTCCGCGCTTTGGTGTTTGCCGCCTGCTTTGAACCATTCGCTCCAATCGTCGCCGCCACGACCCGCGGCCTGGGAATGGGGACGGGGTCGGCTTTGGCCTCGGCCGCGCCCGCGTCGCCCTCGCCCATCGCACTCGGTTTGGACAGCGCCGGAGCAACGGCGAGCACGGGCGGGCTCTCCTCGTCTGTGCCGTCATTGATCTCCGCGACGACCGGCGCGGTGCGCACCAGCGCGGCACGGATGATGTGCTCTTCGATCAACTGCCGCATGCGGGCGTCGCGCGCGGCGTTCGAGGTGCCTCCCAGCATGACCGCGACGATGTGCTTGTCGTCGCGGCGCACCGACGAGGTCAGGTTGTAGCCGGAGGCCTCGGTGTAGCCGGTCTTGATGCCGTCGACGCCCTTCACGTTGCCGAGCAGATGGTTGTGATTGCGCATCTCGGCGCCCTTGTAGCGGAAGCTCGGGGTCGAGAAATATTGGTAGTAGACAGGAAACCGGTGCTGGATGGCGCGGCCCAGCACCGCCTGGTCGCGCGCGGTCGTGATCTGCGCCTCAGCCGGCAAGCCGGAAGCGTTGACATAGGTCGTGCCGCTCATGCCGAGCGCTCTGGCCTTGCGCGTCATGCGCGCGGCAAATTCCTCTTCGCTGCCGGAGATCGCCTCGGCGACGACGACCGCGGCGTCGTTCGCCGATTTGGTGACGAGCCCCAGGATCGCCTCCTCGACCTTGATGGTCTGGTTGGGCTTGAGCCCAAGCTTGGTGGGGTTCTGCAGCGAGGCGCGGGTCGACACCGGCAGCGCGGTATCGAGCTTGAGCGTGCCGGCCTCGAGCTGTTCGAACAGCAAATAGAGCGTCATGATCTTGGTCAGCGACGCCGGATGGCGCGGCTCGTCGGGGCCGACCTCGTGCAGCACCGCGCCGGATTTGTCGTCGATCACGATGGCGGCATAGGGCGGATAATAGCTCGGCCCATGGATCGCGCGCGGACGGGCATCGCGCTTGGACTTGGCCCGCGCCTGTGCCTGGTCGGAGCCGGCAATCGTCAGCGCTGCCACCACCACGCTGGCAAAAGCGAGCCAGTGCGAGCGCGAGCTCTGAGCCCCCATCGCAAGCCCCCCTGATCGAGCGCGAATCGTGCCGGTCAGTAAATCGCGAATCCGCCGCGCTGGCTGTAATGGGAATGCCACACCGCCGCGGAAAATCGCCTCTGACCAAGGCGGATGTGGCGATGCCGCGCACGCGGCCACAGCTGGAATGCGTGGGATGGGCGCCGGTTGTTGCGATATGATGGCGTGCAGCGGCGCAACCACAGCCCGAGGGGAGGAGACGAGCCATGCGCATGATCGACTTGAGCCGGGAGCTTTATCACCGCACGCCGACCTATCCGGGCCAGCCGCCCATCATCCACGGCATCTGGAAGACGCATGAAGAGGCCTTCGTCGAATCCGGAAACGTGCAGGGCAATTGCGTGATGTTCTTCTCCATGCCGGACCACGGCGGCACCCACATCGATGCTCCCCGCCATTTCGGCAAGAGCGGCATTCCGATCGACGAGTACCCGCTCGAGCACTGCTACGTGAAGGGAGTTTGCCTCGACCTGCGCCACATCGCGCCGAAGGCGGAGATCACGCCGGCGGATCTGGAAGAGGCGGTGAAGGCGTCAGGCGCCGCCATTCCCGAGCGCGGCACGGTGCTGCTCTGCACCGGACATCACGAACGCACCTTTCCCACGCCCGCCTATTCCACCGACAATCCGGGCGTCAACGTCGCGGCGACCGAGTGGCTGGCGCGACAGGGAATCGTCCATTTCGGCATCGACTCCATGCGCCCTGGCCCGATGGGCGTGGTGAACTCGCTCGTGCATAAGGCGTGCCTCGAGCTCGACATCACGCATATCGAAAGCTTGTGTAACCTCGAGGCTCTGATCGGAGAGGGCGAATTCCGCTTCATCGGATTGCCGCTCAAATGGCGCGGCGGCACCGGCTCGCCGATCCGCGCGGTGGCCGTGTTCGAGGAATGATTCCGAGGCAAAGGGTGCGCGGCCCGATTGCGAGGCGCGGGAGCTTGATCGCTATCGCTTCGCCGCGTGCGCGGTGATCGAAGCGTCGCACATGCGCATGAGCCGCTCGCCCAGGCGATCGCGGCCGACGCTCTGCGCGGTGACGCGCGCGCCCTCCAGCAGCAGGTGCAATTCGTCGGCGAGCAGCTCGGGCTCGCGTAGCCCGCTGGCGCTACATATCCGGATGAGCCATGCGCGTTCGGCGGTCTTGAATTCCTCGATGACGCGGCGCGCCGGATGCGTCTTTTCCGGAAGCTCGACGGCGGCGTTGACCAGCGGGCAGCCGCGCTCGTCGGCATTGGCAACGCGCTCGGCCATCCTCGCAATCCAGCCCCGCAGCTGCGCGAGCGGATCGCCGGGGTGCTCGGCCTCCAGCCGGTCCCAGTTAGCGGCGGCGAGCCGCGCGCATTCGCGCAAGTAGTCCGCCACCAGTTCGTCCTTCGAGGCAAAGTGGCGATAGAGCGTCATCTTATTGGTGCCGGCCGCCTCGGCGATGGCGTCGACCCCCACCGCGCGAATCCCATCCCGATAAAACAGCTCGCGCGCGACCGCGAGAATCCGCGCCCGCGGCGGAATTCTTTCGATTTTTTCGGCACTTACGTCAATTGAGGGGCCCATTGGCAATTTCCTCTTGACAAGGGTGTTACCGGTAAGTACCTATCTGGGTGTTACCAGTCAGTACCACAACTGGGTCGGTAACGCAAGCCGCAACTTTCGGGCGGCCCCGGCCCCGCCACCGGGCGGACGGC